>Ga0316194_10001748_pt1 | contig 15078 bp, 11 predicted proteins | sample CroRivsedime1_MG_FD_204936 | JGI IMG/M metagenome (GOLD analysis project Ga0316194, IMG submission 204936) | Coastal sediment microbial communities from Maine, United States - Cross River sediment 1 | ecosystem: Environmental > Aquatic > Marine > Coastal > Sediment | place: USA: Maine...
CCCGCCCGTGACCTCATCAAGAATCAACATGGTGTCGTCGATAGGTACTTCGAGCGTCGCGGTCTCGCCGGTTTCTTCGGCAAGCCTCCTGAGCAATGGACGTGCCTTGAGACGCAGGTTGTCGCTCGACAGCGCCTGCACACCCAGGGCCATAAGCGCCGGACCGAGGCGATAGGCACCATTTGCCGCGTTCCTGTCCAGGAGCGACTCACTGTGCAGCGCCTGCAGCAGACGATGCGCCGTGGTCTTGTTCAGCCCAGCCAGGTCACTGACCTGCGCGAGCTGCAATTCCGGCTGGTCGGTCGTAAACAACTTCAGGAGTCGGACCGCACGTAGTGCGGCCTGCGCCCCTTGAGGCGATTTCGGTTCTCGCATCGGGATTCCACAATATGAATTGCTATTTCACAATATAATAACATGCCAGCTATTGCGGAAGTACCTGAAATCACTGATCCTTGGTCGCGGAAAACCCCCGAGAGAACCACAAAATGGCCAGGAAACAATCACTGCTCAGCGAACTTCGGGCTGTGCAAAAGAAGCACGGCGATTTCGAGTCGATGGACCTGCTGATCCCCGACCTCAATGGAATCCTCAAGGGCAAACGCGTTCGCCGCGGCGAGCTGGACAAGGCCTGCAAGGGCGGTTTTGTCTTCTGTGCGGGTGCGACCATGCTCACCGGGCTCGGCGAGGTCGTATCCGGCGTCCCCTACGGCGCCGATGATGGCGATCCGGACCTGCCGGCGAAGCTTATTCCCGGGTCGATAGTACCGGTCCCCTGGTCGAACAAACCGATGGGACAGGCGTTCTTCCGCCTCGTCGGAGAAGACGGTGGGGACTTCTTTTGTGATCCGCGGACAGTGCTCGAGAACGCGCTGAAACCCCTGGCCAAGCGCGGGCTAAAACCGGTTGTTGCGACCGAGCTGGAATTCTACCTGCTCGACGGCAAGTCGGAGGAGCTGCGGATCGGGGCACCAATGATCCCGGGCACTGACAGACCGCAACCGGGAACGCAGGTCTACAACCCGGACGACCTGTTTGAAGTGGAGGCATTTCTCGACGATGTCTATGCCTGGTGCGAAGCGCAGAAGGTCCCGGCCGAAGCGGCGATATCCGAATACTCCGCCGGCCAGTTCGAGATCAACCTGCACCACGTTGGAGATGCCGTGCTGGCCTGCGACCACGCCGTGATGCTAAAGCGCATCATCAAGGCGGCTGCGAAAAAGCACGGATTCATCGCCTGCTTCATGGCGAAACCGTTTGAAGAAGATGCCGGCTGCGGTCTGCACATTCACATGAGCATCGTCGACAGGAACGGCAAGAATTATTTTTCTCAGGACAAGGAGAAGATGGCCCTGCCACCCTTCTCCGCCCGACTGCGGCATGCCGTTGGTGGCCTGCTCAAGATAATGCCCGAGGCCACACTAATCGGTGCCCCGAATGCCAACTCCTACCGACGGCTCCGGCCGGACATGTTTGCACCGGTAGAGCCGAACTGGGGCGTCAACCACAGAGTCGTCTCTATTCGCATTCCCGAATCCGACGAGAAGAATCTGCGGTTTGAACACCGCACCGCAGGTGCCGATGCCAATCCCTACCTGGTGATGGCGGGCGTGGTGGCCGGCGCCCATCATGGCATGAAGAATCGTATCGACCCGGGCCCGATGGTTGAACAGGGTGCGGAAATCGTGCCGAAGCTGAAGATTCCCAATCGGTGGGAAGCCGCGATCGACAAATTCCAGCGGAGCAAGGTTCTGCCTGAGTACCTTGGCAAGGATTACTGCAAGTACTACGCGATGGTCAGACGGGCCGAGGCAGAGCAGTACCACAACAAGATCGCCCAGCTCGACTTCGACTGGTATTTGCGGGGAGTTTAGTTATCAATCGCAATCGGCGATCAATCCCCCCGCGGGGGGATGCTATCCGCGAAACTTAAAGTGAATTCTAGGAATGTTTCCGCGGTAACGTGGAGTGGCTGCTTTCACCATTAGCGGACGTTGAATTTAGCTATACGTCGCTGATTTCCAGGGCTGCGAACGGCCATTAGCGATATTGCGAATTGACGGTGACATTCCATTTCCTAATCGGCAATTGGGCGCAATTGACTCATCCTGGATTGGCTACTGTCTGAACTAAGTCCTCACTAATCGCGTTCGGGCAACGGTGGCGGCTGATATTCCTCCCACTTGCCATTGGCGACGAATTCGGATAACGACGCCTCTCCGCTTCGCTCGGCCTCTAAGTAACCCTGGGTTGTAGGCGGGGCCTGCACTCGCTCGGCACTTACGATCTCGCGTGGAATGATGGCATCCTTGGTAACGGTCCAGGCCATCAGATCATTTGCGATCACCAAGGGTCCATCATAAGTTTTTCGGATGTCCTCAAGTATCAACTGATCCAGTTCGGGCTGACGAAGTGTGTGATAGCCAACGGCTAATCGCGGCTGGACAGCAGACATGATCTTGCCGAAGCCGCCGGGTGGTGTGTGAATATAGGACGATACGAATGTCGCCTGCCTCAAGTCCCAACCCAACGTCTGTGCCAAGCCTTCGGGCGTGTAAAAACACTCATGGATCACGAAATCGGCGCCACGAGCGCGTTCGATAAACCATTTGTTTGGCGCGGAGTCGCCCCCGAACACGAAGCTCAGACCATTCCATTCCAGGCGATAGCTGACGGCACCGTCCAGGACATGTACAGCAGGGAATGACGTTATCGTAACCCCGTTTTCCTCGTACACGACGCCGTTGTCCTGCTTAAAGTCAAACTCGTGGGCAATCAACCCCCCACCGGCATCGGGAAGGATACCGGCGCGGCCGGTGACGTCCCAGGCATAGGCTTTCTTCAGGCCATCCACGTAGGCAGCGGTTCCGAGTTCGGGACTGGAGCCTGAGGGCCCGTAGACGTGCAAGGGTGTGTAACGTCCACTAAGCCAGCCGCCGATCCACAGTGCCGCCGTATCGCCTACATGGTCCGAGTGCAGGTGGCTGGCGAAAACCTTGTCAACACGGTGAAATTCCGGTCGCATAGCAAACAGGTTTTCAACCGAACCGCTGCCAACATCGAATAGGAAGATGTCGCCGTTGCCGAGTTCGACATACCAGGCCGTCGACTTCTGCGCGCGCGTAATAGGGGTCGGCATCCCGGTACCGAGGGCCACAATGAACATCTCATCGGGACCTACTTTTTCAGTCCGAGGATACCAGGCTTCGGTTCTTTCCTCGGCGACAGCGTCGACCGCCAGGATAAGCAGGAACGATAGCACTATGATCGTCTGTTTCATGTCACACCCCTTGGATAGCAAGACCAATGAAGAATATCATTTATACATTATCACAGAATATTATCGCCTGATTTTCACTATCCAGAGGCGGCCGTCGGATTAGACCTTTTTCGCTGTAAAGACGTGAGCGGATGTCGGGAACACCGCCTCGCCCGCCGGCCCGGCATACTTGCCAAGTGTCTTGTCGGACTCGATCAGGACTTCATTGATCTTGTCCTCACTAAGAAATATCTCGAATAGAGGAAGCCAGCCTCGCAACTCCGCTTCAACCATTTGACGTGAACTGGGAAATTTCGCCGTTTCGGTCTTAGCTTCGACCGTAATCTCGCTAAAGCCGCCGCTCTCCAGTGCTGCTGTGACCTCATCAGAGTTGCCGAGGCTGTAGGGCAATCGCAGCGCATCAGCGGCGGCCGTCCCAACATGCTCTTCCAACACAGAAATAATGTCCGCGTAGGCCGGGTTGTGCTCGACCGATCGCCAAACCGCGATTGCAACCGATCCGCCCGGCTTTAATGCCCGGTACATTTCCCTGGCCGATTTTTTGCGGTCCTCGAAGAACATCATGCCAAATTGGGAAATCACACAATCAAACGTCTCATCGTCGACGTCCAAAGCCTCAGCACCGCACATCACCCAATCGATAGCGGGCTCTATTTCCTTTGCCGCGGCCAGCATGCCCGGCGCGGGATCGGCACCGACGACCCGACCATGAGCACCAGCACGAGCTAATGCGCTCCGGGCCAGCACGCCAGTTCCGCATGCAATGTCCAGGACATGTGAGCCATCCCTGACGCCTGCGCTTTCAACCAGGTGCTTCGTCCACGCCTCGAACAGCGCGGGAACAAACAGGGCTTCATAACCACGCCCCACTTCGATCAAGTCTTCAGATACGTCATGGTCCATCGGTCTCACCATTCTTGTTGTTTTGATCGGTGCCGTCAGATTCCGTCAGGCAAGTTGAGTCTGATACCCGCAATTTGAGCCTCAGCCAGACCAGCACGCTCGCGTAGTTCCTCCCAGCGCGGTTCGCCATGGAGAACTTCAAATAACGGGTCCCGCATCGCGAATCCAAACATGTCGGTGGACTCCGAAAAAGCGAGCTGAAGTGCTTGCATCTCTTTAAAACCCCTGAAGAGAATAGCAGGAACGCCGCGTCAGGCGAGCTGAGTCCCCACTATTAAGTGCCTAGTCGTGCTTGGCCGCACGCTCCAGGTCAGCATCGATCGTGCGACCGGCGCGTATGTAGTGCCATCCGGCCCAGGGCAGGATAATGCTCGTCACGATCAGCAAACTGTAGCGCATCGACTCCTCAGCGAACTGAGCTTCCAGCACGTCGCTGAGAACACCGGTTAACAATGGGCCAAGCGCCAGCCCGATGACGTTGATGATAAGTAGCGCTAACGCCGAAGCCATGGCCCGCATGCGCAGTGATACGAGCCCCTGCGCCTGGGACAATACCGGCGCCAGGTAGACGTTCGCAGTAGCCGCAGGAACCAGAAACAACAGCAGTGCGATCTGCCACGAGTCGGACAGAAACATCGCCGCATACGGAACTGCCGTGAGCAGCACAGTAACGCCGATAAACGACAATGCACGACGGTGATTCGACTGCCCCAGGTGATCGGCGATATACCCGCCCAGGAAGAAACCCGAGCCACCGACGATACCGATGATCAACCCAAGGTAGATACCGACCTCGTCGACGGGCATCCCGTAACTCCGTACGAGGAAGCTCGGCAGAAAGCTGATTACTGAATAACCGACATACGACGACAAACCGGCCGCCACTGTCATGTGTACGAAAGAGGGCCTGCGCGACAAGAACCGCAGCGTCTTGGAGAACGACGGCTGTTCGCCGAGCGCTTCTCTTCCCTCGGAATGTCCTCGTTTCGGTTCAGTAACGGTGAATCGAACGATCGCCGCCAGGACGAGTCCTGGCAGACCGACGACCAGAAGCGCCTCTCGCCACCCGATGTTTTGCGCTACCCAGCCGCCGCCGAGATAGGCCATCATGATGCCGGCCGAAATACCTATCGTGTACACGCCCATCGCGGTCGAGCGCTTTTCGGGTGGATACAGGTCGGCGATCATCGAATGTGCCGGGGGACTACAACCGGCCTCACCAATGCCAACGCCGATACGGGCAAGCGCTAATTGCGCAAAATTCGCCGCCATGCCCGACAGGGCCGTCATGCCGCTCCAGACAGCGACGGCGAGCGCGATCAGGTTGCGGCGATTGTGCCTGTCTGCATAGCGTGCAACCGGGATACCGAGAACGATGTAGAACATGGCGAACGCGGTGCCGGTCAGGAACCCCAGCCACGCATCCGAAACACCGAACTCATCACGAATCGCCGGCAGCAGGATCGCCAGGATCTGCCGGTCGATAAAATTGAACATGTACACGACAGCAAGAATGACCAGCGCGTAGCGCCGAGCAGCTGTCGTTATGGTCGCTTCAGGCCCGCTCAATGAGCGCGTACTTCTTCGGGCGTGCGACTACCCGCGTTCGGGCGCCGTGGATCAGCCGCCCCACGAAAGACACCATCACGTACCGCAACTGCCTGCACGCTGCCCATCGTAGAGCGCGACTCCTTGATCTCATGGCCGCGCTCTTGCAACAGCAGCACAGTATCCGGGCTGATACCTGGTTCCAGCTGCAAGACGTCGGGAAACCACTGGTGATGAATGCGCGGCGCTGCGGTTGCCTCCGCGATGTTCATGCCGTGATCGATAACGTTGACGATCATCTGCAACACGGTTGTGATGATGCGACTACCGCCCGGGCTGCCTGTCGCGAACCAGGCCTCACCGTCCGCAAACACGATTGTCGGCGTCATTGAGCTTAGGGGGCGCTTACCCGCCGCGATGGCGTTGGCGTCGCCACCCAGCAGCCCGTAGGCATTGGGTACCCCCGGCTTGGCAACAAAGTCGTCCATTTCGTTATTGAGCAGGAAGCCGGCACCGGCTACCGCGATTGATGAGCCGTAAGAGAAATTCAGTGTGTAGGTATTGGCCACGACGTTGCCTTCGGCATCGATGATCGAGAAGTGTGTCGTATCCTCACTTTCGGCAACAGGAGCAACGCCCGGCGCGACGTCATCGGACTTGCGCGCCTGCTTCATGTCGATCGTCGCGGCCTGTTCGCGCGCGTATTCCTTGCTCATGAGCCATGCCAGCGGCACATCGTAGAAGTCCGGGTCGCCCAGGTGTTCCGAACGATCCGCATACGCGAGGCGAAATGTTTCTGTTAGCAGGTGGAAGTTGTCGGCACTTCCGTAACCGAAACTGGCCAGCGGGAAATTCTCGAGGATATTCAGCATCTGCACAATGTGAATGCCTCCGGAACTCGGCGGCGGCATCGAAACGACTTCGTAGCCGCGATACGTTCCGCGCGCCGGTTCCCGAACGGCGGGCGCGTAGGCCGCGAGCGACTCAGCGTCCACCAGGCCACCGCCGCGCTCCATCTCCGCGACGATCAGGTCGGCTACAGGCCCCTTGTAAAACGCATCGGGGCCGTTCTTCGCGATGAGCTCGAGGGTATTGGCGAGATCGGCCTGAACCAGGATTTCTCCAGGACTGTAGGGCTCCCCGCCCTCCTTGTAGAAATAGCCGCAGGCCGCCTCATAACGGCACATCCTCTCTTGCCGCCTGCTCAGCAGCGTCGCCAGGTCGAAACTCACTGGCACTCCGTTGCGCGCCAGCTCGATCGCCGGTTGCAGCAAGCGCTCCCAGGGCAGGCTCCCGTATTCCTGGTGCGCGAGATAGAAACCCGCAACAGTGCCCGGAACGCCAGCCGCCATATGGCTGAACATCGACAGCTGACGATCGACATTGCCGTCGGCATCCAGGTACATATCGCGGGTTGCACGTCGGGGTGCCTGCTCACGGTAGTCAATCGCGATCGTCTCGTCATTGGCGGCGTCGTGGACCAGCATGAAACCACCCCCGCCGAGATTGCCGGCCCGCGGCAACGTCACTGCCAACGAGAAACCGACGGCGACGGCCGCATCAATCGCATTGCCGCCCTCGGCCAGCACTTTCGCACCAATTTCGGACGACAGGCGATTCTGCGCCGAAACCATTCCGAACCGCCCGTACTCCGGATGGGTAAGAGCGTCATAGCGAACGATTGGAGCGGTTGGCGACTGCCCGGCCGCAGAGTACGAGAATACTAAAGCGCACAGAAGCGCGAAGAACGTCTGGCGCATTGGCAACCCTCTAGGGCAAAACGGCCTTGAACACAAAGAAGAACAGGATGGCCAGAATTGCGCCCGCCGGGATCGTAACGACCCAGGAAACCAGGATTCTCGCGACCACACGAAGGTCGATCGCCTCAATTCCACGCGCCATACCAACACCAAGCACTGCGCCAACGAGAGTATGCGTCGTTGAAATCGGAATCCCGGTACCGGACGCGATCACAATCGTCGTCGCAGCAGCCAGTTCGGCCGCAAAACCGCGACTTGGCGTCAGCTGGGTAATCTTCTTCCCGACCGTCGCGATAACGTGACGACCAAAGGTCGCCAGACCGATGACGATACCGCCGCCGCCGAGCATCAACACCCAGATTGGCAACGATGACTCTGAAGTGATCGTGCCGGTCGTGGCAATGGCGATGACAGCTGCCAAAGGACCGATCGCATTGGCGACGTCGTTGGAGCCGTGAGCAAATGCCATGCCGCAGGCCGTGAGAACCATCAAGACGCCAAATACTCGCTCAACGGTATAGAAGTGCTGACTCTTTTCCGCTTTCGGGTCCGGTTCAATCCGTGCGATGACGACTGCCCCAAGCACTGCGATGGCCACGGCGACGCCAATGGCCAGCAGGTAGCTGTCGCGCAAACTGATATCCAGGCCCACATGCTTCAAGCCCTTGAGAATAGTCACCAGTGTGATCGTAAACGCGGCCAGGAACATGTAGACCGGCACGTAACGTTTGGCTTTGGCCAGCGGGTCGTCCTGGCTAAGGATGAGTCTTTGCACACTGCGATAGATCAGGTAAGCGATGAATCCGGCAGTCAACGGTGAAACAACCCAGCTCATGACGATCGTGCCGACCTTGCCCCACTGAACGGCGTCAATACCAATGCCGACGGCCGCAAAACCGACGATAGCGCCGACAATCGAGTGTGTCGTCGAGACGGGCCAACCGTTCCTGGAAGCGATCAACAACCACGTTGCTGCTGCGAGCAACGCCGCGAGCATGCCGTAGACGAGCAGCTCCGGAGTTCCGGCGAGCAGGTCCGCATCGACAATGCCCTTGCGAATGGTCGAAGTAACTTCGCCGCCCGCCAGTACAGCACCGGCGAACTCGAAGATCGCCGCAACGAGAATGGCCTGCTTGATCGTCAGTGCTTTCGAGCCAACGGACGTGGCCATCGCATTGGCTACGTCGTTAGCGCCAATGCCCCAAGCCATAAACAGGCCGAAAGCCGCCGCCAGGCCAATGTAGATGTATTGTGCTTCCATTAATGGGTCCCCCGGGTATGCAAGCATCCCGAAATGTTATTTTGGTGTCCTACGAAAGCAGTAGTTCGAGGCGACGGCCAACACGTTCGGCCATGTCCGCAATTTCGCCGGTAATTTCGATGACTTCGTAAAGGAACATCGCGTCGATCGGGTCCAGCGTCTTCTCTATCTCGAACAGAGCGGAACGCAAAACAGTCTGTTGCTCATCTGTATCTGTCTCTATTCGATCGAGTTCCTCGATCATGTCAGCGACCAGTGTCACTTCGGCACCTTTGAACCCGGCCGTAAACAGTTCGTCCAGTTCCCTGACACTCTTGCGCGCCTGCTTCGTAGCGTCGATGTTGCGGTCGACGAACTCTTTGAACTGCGGCGCAATTTGCTTGGGGATCTTCATCTTGCGCCCGAATATGACGCCCGAAACATCCTTGGTGCGATTGGCGATCTTGTCCTGCACCAGCAGCAGCTCAAGCAGGTCCTCTCGTGGTACCGGCATGAACAGGCTTTTGGGCATGTTGATGCGGATGTTCTTCTTCAGGTTGTCGGCTTCGTGCTCGAGCGCTTCGATCTGCGCGCGGACCTCAGCCATACGCTTGAGGTCGCGCCTGATGACCGCATTGACGAATGGGCGCAGTTTCTTTGCACATCGATACACGATATCCATGTGCCTCTCGAGGGGCCGAACCGGCGATGAGCCGAATATATTTGCCAGCATATTTGCCATTGGTCTTATTCCTCCCCGGCCGCGTACGGTTGCGCGACGCGCAATCCTACCACGCGGTTGGCCCCAAATCGCGCCATCCGGCATGCTAAACTTCGCGCCTTTCGGGCAACCGGGCAATCCGTAGAACTACGACATGACATACTGGCTAATGAAATCGGAACCCGATGTGTACAGCATCGACGATCTCGAGCGCGATGGCCGCGAAATGTGGGACAGCATTCGCAACTACCAGGCCCGCAATATGATGCGTGACGACATGCGGATCGGCGAAGAGATCTTCTTCTATCATTCGAACTGCAAGGAACCGGGCATCGTTGGCATTATGAAAGTAGCCAGCGAGCCGTACCCGGACCCCGTGCAATTCGACAAGAAGTCCCGATATTTCGACCCCAAGAGCACAAAGGAAAATCCACGCTGGATCCTGGTGGATGTCGAGTTTGTCCGTAAACTAAAACGCAATATCACGCTGACCGAGATCAAGGCGGAGAAGAGCCTCGAGGACATGATCCTGACTCGCAGGGGCAATCGACTGTCGATCATGCCGATCGAGAAAAAGCACTGGAACAAGATTCTTAGCCTCGAGTGAGTCGTGAAGAAGAAGTGGACTCTATTGGCGGCCGCGCTGCTGGCGGCAGGACTCTGGGCGGCGACGCCATCCCGGCTGGAGTTTGACGCGCAGGCGACCCTGCCTGACCTTCCAGTTGCCAGTGTCATTCCCGGTGCCGAAGAGCGCGTAGTCCGGGTTTCCGACGACCGCACCGAGTGGGCAGTCGTGGCCTTGCACGGCTTTTCCGCGACCCGGCAGGAAACAGCGCCGCTGGCAGAAACCGTGGCGCAGGAACTGGGCGCGAACCTGTTCGAGGCGCGCCTGGCGGGCCATGGACTTACCGAGAACGCGTTGCAGGGAGTCAAGGCCGAACACTGGCTTCGTGACGCCGCTGACGCGCTGGAACGCGGCGCCGAGCTGGGCGACAAGCTGATTGTGATCGGGACGAGTACCGGAGCGACACTCGCCACCGCCATGCTCGACCAGGAGGTGGCGCAGCGCATCGATACGCTGGTCATGATTTCACCCAACTTCAAACCGCAGAATAAAGCGGCTCCGTGGTTGACGCGTCCCGCTGGCCCGCTCATTGCTCATCTCACCATCGGCGATATGCGCTGTTGGGAAACGGAAAACGAATTGCAGGCGCTCTACTGGACAACCTGCTATCCAACCCCGACGGTTGTCGAGGTCATGCGCCTGGTCGATCGCGCCAACCGGATGTTGCCCGCGGAAATATCTCAGCGCCTGCTCGTATTCTATTCCGCGGATGATGACGTCGTCTCGTCACAGGCAGCAATCGAGATTATTGACGCAACAACATCGCCCGCAAAAGAGTTCATCGAGATTGACACGTCCGGCGAAGCGAGCGACCACGTACTGGCCGGCGACATCATGGCGCCCGGCAATACCCGGAGTTTCGCCGACGCGATTGTCGAATTTATTCGGCGCCCAGCTCCCTGAGACGCGCCTGTATCGGACCGGCACCACCCAGCGCCAGCATGATGACCAGATCGCCTGGCTGCGCCCAGGACAGGGCTTCTTCCAGCGTTTCGAGTTCTTCGTCGTTATGGCCAATCTGCTCGTCAGTTGCGCCCTGCTTCTTAAGCTCGTCGCTGATGACGTTGAACACGTCACCCGGCTCGCGGCCGCGATAGTAGTTCGCCAACTCCGAAACGACGACGCGATCAAGGCCGATTTCCCAGGCGTCGCGGGCCAGCTCCCGAATCAGCTCGTCAGGTCGATCGCCTGCCTGTCCGAAACAAAGCGCCCTGCGTTCTGCGGGAATCGCCCGGGCCATGTCGAACAATGCGCCCATAGCGGCTGGATTGTGGGCGAAATCGATCAGCACCTTGAAGCCGTTCAGATCATAGAAATTACAGCGCCCGGGATTTTCATCCTGCTGCATGGTCGTTAGTCCGCTGGCGATATTCTCGAGCGACGCACCGAGGCACCAGGTTAATGCACCAGCCGCCAGCGCATTCGCCACGTTGTGACGCGCGGCACCACCCAGCGCCAGCGGAATTTCGCCAGCGCGACAAATCCGTTCACGTTCACCGTTCTCGACCTTCAACAACTGGTCGCCATCGAGGATGAATGCTGTGCCGTTGGCGGCGATGTGCTTTGTTACCGTTTCGTTGGTGGGATCCAGGCTGAACCAGATGAGCTCGCCGTCGTAGTCTTTCGACCTGGCCACCAGCCGATGGTCGTCGGCATTGAGAACCAGGCGCCCTGCTGCGCGCACGGCATGGCTGACCACCCACTTGATAGCCAGCAACTCATCGAGGTTTCGGGAGCCGAAATCCCCGAGATGGTCTTCGCTGATGTTGGTGATCAGGGCCGCATCCGCGCGCTCGACTCCGAGGCCGCGGCGTAACAAACCTCCGCGCGCTGTCTCGAGTATTGCTACGTCGACCTCTTGCTCGCGCAACACTGCACGCGCACCGCCCGGCCCGGACCAGTCATCACGATCGATAATGCGTTCATTGACCGCAATCCAGTCCGTCGAGCTGACACCGACATTGTGGCCGGCCACGCGCAGAATGTGTTTGGCAAATCGCACGGTTGTCGTCTTGCCATTGGTTCCGGTGACAATGCCGATCGGGACATCGCGGAACGTCTCCCACTCGAGCGCATCCGGAATTTCGCGTACCGGCCACGTCTTCGAGCTGCCGCCCAGGCCAACCGACACTTCGTCATCATCCCAAAGCAGCGTCGTGTTATTGGCAGCCGCCTCATCGATAAGCCACATAAGCTCTACGTTGGCTTCGTCTGCAGCGGACTGTTTCAACGTGGCGACCGCCGCGTCGAAATCCGGTTCTTCCTTCGAGATACCGAGCTCGAATGCACTGGCCGCCCAGGCCCACTCATTGATTTCCGAGGCCGCGTACAACTGATCGATGGGCGCGGAAAACGCGAGACTGATGCCGCCCTGCAAATGGACGAATGCGAACTCCGCCGACGGCCAGTCGAGCGCCTCGAGCATGCGGCCGACATTATCGGCCCAGACGGGAACCAGGCTCTCGCCTTCCTCAGGCGTACACGCGACGTCGAGAATCGATCCCACGCCATCGAAAACAACGTTTGGCCCGGTTAGCCGGCGTGCGTCGATGAACTCCATCATCGCTTGTCAGTCGCCTTCTTCGCGCGCGATCCGCACGCCGCGTTCATCACTGATAATTTCGAGGTCGTCGGCAAAATTGAAGTCCCCGAAATCTGGAAGATCGACAGTGGTTGCCGTTTTCTTGCCGCCGTTGTCCGTGCGCGATCCGGAGTTGAAGTAGATAATCTGCTTCCAGGTACGCTTGACGTGATCGCCGAGCACGAGAATCAGGTCGCCGGTCTCGGCCATTTCCAGCGCGCGCGCGTTGGCTTCCTGCTCGTCCGGAATGACCTCGATCTGGTCAGTCGATATCCCTTCCTCGAGCAGTTTGTTCTTCAGCATCGTGGGGACTTCATCCTGGTCCCTGCCACGGCGATTGTCGTCTGCGCGACAGATGAAGTAGTCGAAATGACCGGATGCGATCTGCGCGATCTCGCGGATGTCCTCGTCGCGCCGGTCTCCCGGGGCCGACAACACGATGACGCGCTTGCCTTCCACATCAAACCGGTCCACCAGGTCACACATTGCTTTCACGGCTGCCGGGTTGTGTGCGTAGTCGAGAATCACGCGGAACGGATGCTCGTCGTAAATGTTCATACGACCAGGTGCCTGGAAGAACGTCGAATCGAAGGTCCGCAATCCCTGGCGAATATCCTCGAGACTGATGTCCATGTTGTACGCCAGTGCAGCCGCGAACATCGCGTTCTGTACATTGTGCAACGCACGGCCTTCGATGGTCGCCGGAATCAGGTGGGTCCACACGAGCGGCGTGTGCGACTCGTTATCGTAGATCGTGATCAAGTGACCGTTCATCCCCTGCTCGAGCACAAACGCCTGGCCACCCGTCTGGATGTGTCGCTTGACCAGCGGATGTGCCGGATTCATGGTCACGTAGCAGACCGTCTCGGCATCCGTGTAATCGGCCATCTGCAGGCACAGGGGGTCGTCCGCATTCAGAACAGCCGCGTCCTTGGCGATCTCGATCGGGACACGCTTGATCTCCGCCAATTGCTCCAGCGTATCAATACCGCGAAGTCCCAGATGATCGGCCGTCACGTTGAGGCAGCCTGCAACATTGCATTCCTGGAAGCCCAGGCCGCTGCGCAGCATGCCCCCGCGTGCCGTTTCCATAACGGCCGCGTCGACAGACGGATCGCGCAGAATCATGTGTGACGAGACGGGTCCCGTCATATCGCCGGGTACCGAGAGCTTACCGTCGATGTAAACACCGTCCGTCGACGTCAGACCAACAGTGCGTCCGGACATCTTGAGAATGTGTGCCAGCATGCGCGATGTTGTCGTCTTGCCATTCGTACCCGTGATCGCCGCTATCGGAATACGGCTCGGCGAATCGGGCGGGAACAACATGTCGATCACAGGACCCGCTACATCACGCGGTGTGCCTTCACTCGGCGCAACGTGCATGCGGAAGCCTGGACCGGCATTCACTTCGCAAATGCCGCCGCCCGCTTCGCGATAGGACTCGGTGATGTCCTTGGTCAGGAAATCGACACCACCAATATCGAGATCGATAGCCTTGATCGCCCGAATAGCCATCTCGCGATTGTCCGGGTGGATGACATCGGTGACGTCGATCGAGGTGCCGCCGGTCGACAGGTTCGCCGTCGAGCGCAAATACACGATCTCACCGCTCTCGGGCACGGTGCTGCGGTCGTAGCCGAGCTTCTCGAGCAAGCGTTCGGCCTGGTGATCGAACTCCAGCCGCGTCAGTACCTTCTCGTGGCCGACGCCACGACGCGGGTCCTCGTTAACGATCGCGACGAGTTCTTCGATCGTGTGCTTGCCATCGCCAACGACGTGGCCGGGCACCCGCTTCGCAGCCGCAACGAGCTCTCCGTTCACGACGAGAATCCGGTGATCGAAACCCTCGATGTAACTCTCGACGATAATCGTGCTGCCGTGCTCCCGCGCCTTCTCAAAGCCGACTTCGACTTCGTCAGGCGTGCGCAGATTGATCGCGACGCCGCGTCCATGATTGCCGGCAAGTGGCTTGAGCACGACCGGGTAGCCAACACGCTCGGCCGCTCGAACTGCGTCCCGAGCGGTCCGCACCAGCATCTGCTTGGGTACGGGCAGACCAAGGTCGCGGAGTATCTCGTTGGTCTCTTCCTTGTCGGATGCCAACTCGACTGCAATATTGCTGGTATGCCCTGTCGTGGTCGCCTGGATGCGTTGCTGGTATCGGCCGTGGCCAAACTGCACCAGGCTGTAGCGATTCAGCCGCAGCCACGGAATATCCCTCTCCTCCGCTGCTTTCACGAGCGATGCCGTGCTCGGTCCGAACTCGCGACGCTGTGCATAGCGAATAAAGCGATCGCGCTCTTCCTCGAAATCCCAATCGTCGCCGGGTGCGCCTTCGAACTTGAGCTCAGCAGGAAGCAGGCTGCCGATGAGATCGAGTGCGAGCTTGCTCGCTTCGCGCCCGACCGTCGCGTCCT
>Ga0316194_10001749_pt1 | contig 15073 bp, 10 predicted proteins | sample CroRivsedime1_MG_FD_204936 | JGI IMG/M metagenome (GOLD analysis project Ga0316194, IMG submission 204936) | Coastal sediment microbial communities from Maine, United States - Cross River sediment 1 | ecosystem: Environmental > Aquatic > Marine > Coastal > Sediment | place: USA: Maine...
GTCACCAGAGCCCTGCTGGAGGGATGGCTGGAAGACCCCGTATCTCTTGCCGCTGCCCTTGAGATGGATGAATCTGACATCATCGATCTAACACCGGAAGAGCTGATTGAATATTTCAAAAAACGGCTTGAAGATCAAAAAGGAAGACACGAGGGGGGAAGAACATGGATCGGAACCGGCGGGACTTCACCGGTGGGTCATTCCGGATACCACCCGGAGGGAATGCGTGTAGGCGGTATATCCCGCAACAAGTCTGCCGTCAAAGTTGCCATGGACAGAAGGTACAAAGACTATTCCCGCCGCGGTCTTCTGACACAGGATATGATGAGTGAAGCTCTCAAAAGGCTCCGCAACATGGTGCCGGTGGGCCCCAAAGATACGGTCAACATTGATGAAACCATTTATCAGACCATGAAAAACGGGGGCGAAATCGAAATCGTCTTTTCAAGGCGCCTGAAAGACCGCATCAAAGTCATCCTGGCCATCGATAACGGCGGATGGTCCATGGATCAATATATACCGGTTGTTCAAACCCTTTTTGACTATGCCCGGGATCAGTTCAAGGATCTTAAAACATTCTTTTTTCACAACACGGTCTATGATTTTCTCTGGGAAGATCCGGCCAGAATCAAACAACCTTTTAGAGTTGAAGATTTTATCTCCTTTGATCCGCAGACCCGCCTCATCCTCGTGGGCGACGGCAGCATGGCGCCCTATGAACTGATGGCTGCAGACGGCTCCATCCATGTGGAGGAAAGAAGTGGAAAACCAAGCATCGAGCAGTTAAAGTTTTTAGCCCAAATGTTTCCCCACTGTGTTTGGATGAATCCTGTATTTTCACAAATATGGAATCAGACACCAACAATTACCACCATTGGGCAAATTTTTCCCATGTTTGAACTCACTCTGGATGGTCTGGAGGGAGCAGTCAATCACTTGATGGCCAAGTAAAGAATCCTGGCCCAGAGGACCCGGCTTTGATATAACCACTGAAAAGGACTATTTTACCTAAAGCCGTACAAGTTAAAAGTGTCTAAAGTGATCTAAAGTGCCTAAAGTTGAGGTAGCGCTAACGCGCTGTCATTAAAATATAATTGGCAGAATTCCTTAACTTCAGCTCACTTTAAACTTTAGTTCACTTCAAACTCTTTCAGCGATTCTTCAGGCAGAACCATAACTCTCTGACTCCCGCGATGCGGGACAGGCATGGCTCAAAGGACTAGATTTTTTTATGACTAAATAACCGAGATTAATCGGCGGGTATGGTCAAAACATGGTACGTGTTCACGGGGTGTGCTTCCCCGTGTAACGATATTGGCGGAGTGGCTTCGTCATTTCAATGACTTAGGAGTGGGGGAGACCGCGGCTCCCGCATGCTTTTCGCGGGAGAACGCGGAGGGGGCAGGAATGCCACCGCTGCTAAGTCATTGAAATGACCAGTCACGTAGACACCGGAGTAAAACGGGGGAGCACACCCCGTGAACACATACAAAACACGTCTATTCTTCGAGAATTGTGACCCGTTGCATTGTGTCACCTCCCTGTATTTCATCCACAACATCCAAACCTTTTACGACTTTACCAAATACGGTATGCTTTCCATTTAAATGAGCTTGAGGGGAATGTGTAATAAAAAATTGACTTCCATTGGTGTTCGGCCCGGCATTTGCCATGGAAATGACTCCCCTTTCGTGAGTCAGCGGGTTCTCCCTCACTTCATCTTCAAACTGATAACCGGGACCACCGCTACCCGTTCCTGTTGGATCTCCTCCCTGGATCATAAAATTGGGAATCACTCGATGGAAAGACACGCCATCATAAAATCCTTCTTTGGCCAAAAACACAAAATTGTTGACTGTTTTTGGTGCATGTTGGGCATAGAGTTCCAATTCAATCAGGCCCTTATCGGTATCGACTGTCACTGTATAGGTTTTGTTTGTATCAATTTTCATTTCAGGTGGGCTATTCCATTTCATTTGGGACATTTTGTATTCCTCCATGGTAAAAAAATCGTAATCGTTTAATCCTTTGAAACAAATCGATTTCAAAGGAAGCGGCAATGTTTTCAAAAGGCTAAAGTGTTACAAAAAAAATCAGAGTTTATCGGTTATATTTACGGATCAGGCATAAAAGATCCAATTGTTGAATCCTTATCAATAAGACCAGATGAGTTCAATAGATTTCTAAAAACGCTTTCACCGGTATAATGATTGCCTACTTGTTTTAGGATATGATAAGGTAGCAAACCAAACAGAAAATAGATGGTTTTTTGAAGACACCATTGACGGAAAGAAAAGCCGTCTGGTTTAAACTTTGAAGTGGAACTTTATTTTGAAAACCACTTTAAATTTTATGTATGAAATGGAGAAAGATGTGGCGACGTTAACAACGATTGTAAGAATCATCGCCCCGCTGGTGGCTGCCATATTGGTGGGCAACTGGTTCATGTCGGAAGTCAAAAAAGCACGCTTTAAAGGTGCCCCATGGTATCAGGCGTATGTATCGATTCCAGGCTTGCTGATTATTCTGGTGATCCTGCTTCCCATAATTTTGTGGATAATTAAAAGATAAGATCCCTCCGAATTCCTTATAAGTTTTATGCTTATTAGGTTATACATTTAGCCTTTCGGACTTTAAAACATAGGCAACAACAATGCCCACCAAGAACCCTACTGCCAGATTTGAAGCCAGTGTAATTCCCAACATTAGCAGTGAAACGAACAAATCCTTTCTCGTTTTCATGTCGATGACCGTCAATGCCAGCTGACCTCCGGCAAAAATCAACAATACCCCTAAAATCGCCATGGGCAAAAGGTACACCACCGAAAGGGCATGGATGCCGAGAAAGAAAGCAAGTGCCAGAAATAAAATTCCAATCATTAAATTGGAACCCGCCGTGCGCGCGCCAAATCGATAGTGGGCCGCCAGTCCTCCGGCCCCATGGCAAAGCGGCATGCCGCCCACCACAAAACTCAACAGATTGACCAACGCCATGCTGAGGGTTAAGGCACGATAGGTGACTTTTTTGGAATCTTTCCCAAAGTATTCATGGGATAAATCTGCATTGGCGATAACAGCATTTCCTATGGTCATGGGCAGTTGCGGAAGCGCCAGGGCAAAAAATGCAAAGGTGAAGTCAGCACCGGCCGGGAACCCGAAGGGAAGCAATTTTGGAAAATAGATGCCGATTTTAAGTTTATCGAAACCTTCGTGAGTCCCCAGAACCAATCCCAGAAAAATTCCGCCCAATATGACGACAAGCCCGGCTGGAAATTTTCTGTTTTCAAGCAGCAGAAGCGTCAAAACACCACCGACGATTCCAATAACGATCCCGACCGATATAGGTCCTATGTGCTGTATGGTCAAATAAGGTTCCGCCATTTGCCGCACCATTTGAAATTTTGACGAGCCGATCATGAATTTCACGCCCTGGGCCATTAGGAGCGTGCCGGTTGAAATCTGAACGCCCCTGACCACCGGTTTGGGGGTATACTTGCCGATAAGGGTGATGGCGTTGGTTCCGCCGATAATCAAAAGAAACAGACCCATCAGGGCTGCTGAAGCCAGAACCTGGGACGGAGTCATTGCCGTTGCAATGGCATATGCGCCGATGACCTTCATGGGCTGAACCGGAACCGTAATGCCGTAATACATTCCGGACAAGATATAAAAAATGCCTATGGAAAAAAACATACCCGTGGGGCTTAAGCCGTTGATGAGGATCATTCCAATGGCAATGGGAAGAAGGGTTCCCAGGTCTCCTAAAGAGCCGGCAATTTCCATTCGATCAAATCGATAACGGGGATTCATCCGTGGTTTCCTTCATTGCGATCACTAGTAAAAAATGTGGGGTCAACGATAGAGCAACTTGCTCATGGCCGAGAGATGGAACTTTTCCTCTAAAGCACCCACCTCCATCATTCTTTGGGGATCAAGAAATATTTTATATAATCTTTCGGTTTTATCAATGGGCTTTCCCAGCAGTTTTTTTTCAAGCATTGATATGGCTTCAATGGATTTATCACACACCGGATACCCTTTATCATCCAGGCTGATCTTTGATCCTAAAGAAACTTTGGAAATATTGTTAATATCTACAAGTTTAATATTCCCGGTTGGGGTAATAAGAAGATTTTCCACCCCCGCAAAATCAGGAACATAGTTGGCTTCTAAAATCATTTTTTTGACGCATGCTATGAAATATTCTACTTTTTTCTGAAATTTGTGAATCAGTCGTTCCGATGTCACTTGAAATCCATTGGCTCCATGACCTTCCATGGAGGTAAAAATACCGACCAGTTGATGTTCTGGAATCGGGTCCCATGGGTTCAAAACCTCACCCTCGATATACTCCTGTAGGCCGCAAAGGATGAAATCGTGGTTCTTATTCCAGATATAATCCACGATAAATTCATCAGACTTTGCATAGGAATCTTCAGGGAGATATTTTTCAACGATTTTTAACTTTTCAATCTCATCAAAAACTTCTTTGGTAGAAAAAAATTTTGTTCTAAAAATTCTAAGTATCTTTAAAGGCTTGGCCCAGGGATAAATTCGTACCCCGTCTATAATTACTCCTTTGTGCTGTTTTAAAACATCTCCCGGATCCAGCACCTCCATGATATGAGACCTTAATCCCTGCTTATGATATTTTCGAAACACATAGGCACCGGGTTTCCGGATAAAGTTTAATGCAAGGACATCTTCGTGAGTAATATAGGATTTATCTCTGATATCTTTGATCATTGTGCGCTGTTTTTGGTTTTGTTCTGTATATGAAGGGTTGTTGCCCTGTTTTTCGATATTATTCGCTTGGTATCACAGCGCACTTTTTACTGCAATTGAAATAAAAAGAAGGGGTGGGAATATGAGAGGCAGTGGGAAATTTTTTATGTTACAAAATGTTTTCTACCTGCGAAAAACGCAGGCAGAAAACCATGTTTGGTTACGACTTTATTAGTTGATGGGTCGGAGAGTCTCAATTCTAACAACTTATTTGCTCAAGTTTCGCACCCTTTTATTCTGTTGGCAACCATATCGCCTTTTATGAAAACACATGGCGATGATCCTTTGCTGCCAACATTGGATAAAAACACCCTGACCCCTGATTTACTTAGAAATCAAACTCTAATGGCGTAACGGTTTTAACCAGTTCCAACTGGTGCATTTCTTCAATAACATGTGATGGAAGCGATACATTGGTTTTGAGAAAAATGATGTTCAATTCGCCGCCTTCTTCCTGCCCTACCTGCATCTGATCGATGTTGATGTTATTTTTTCCAAGAAGCATTGCAAAACTTCCGATGGCCCCGGGCTTGTCTATATTGTATATTAGTGAGATATGGCCGTTTGGAATCAATTCCAAACGGAAATTATTTATTTTTACGATTCTCAGCTCGTTTTTGCCAAATATGGTTCCGGTCACGGTATTGGACACTTCCGTGGTCTCAACCTTGACGGTAATCAGGTTGATATACTCTCCGGAGTCATCACTGGTTGCTTCGGTAACCTTTATGCCCCTCTCTTTTGCCAGAACCTGTGCATTGACAAAATTCACATCATCTTTTACCACATGGGTCAACAGCCCCCTTAAAACCGCTATGGTGACCGGTGACAAATCAAGCCCCTTAAAATCACCGGCGTACTCGATGACCACTTCTTTGACGGCGCCATCACTTAATTGTGCCTGAAGGCTGCCCATCTGATTTCCAAGGGTTAATAACGGATTGAGTTTTTTAAGAATATCCCCTGTCACCGAAGGAACGTTGACCGCATTTAAAACCGTCTCGTTTTTTAAATAATCAATGATCTGGCCGGCCACATCGACGGCCACCTTGGTCTGGGCCTCCTGGGTGGAGGCTCCCAGATGCGGCGTGCAAATGAGATGATCCAGTTCAAAAAGCTGGCAAACCCCCGGAGGTTCGCTCTCAAAAACATCCAGGGCTGCTCCGGCCACTTTGCCCGAGTTCATGGCTTCATAAAGGTCGTCTTCATCCACAATACCGCCACGGGCACAGTTGACGATCATTACACCCTCCTTCATTTGGTCGAAAGCATCCTTGTTGATCAGACCGGTGGTGTTTTTGAGTTTGGGGACATGCACCGTGATATAATCAGACCTTTTGTATAATTCTTCTATGGATACGCTTTCAAAGCTCGCTTTTTCAATCAGTTCCGGCGTGACAAATGGGTCGTATACAATGACCTGCATTTTCAGACCTCGAGCGCGATCTGCCACGATGGAGCCGATTTTTCCAAAACCGACAACGCCGAGAACCTTGTTGTATATTTCTCTGCCCTGGAGCTTCTTTTTGTCCCATCTTCCGGCTTTCAATGACGCTGTTCCTTCCGGAATATTACGTGACAGGGAGAGAATCATGGCAATGGCATGTTCAGCGGTGGTGATGACGTTTCCGCCCGGCGTGTTCATCACAATAACACCCCTCTTGGTAGCTGCCGGAATGTCAACGTTATCAAGACCGATTCCGGCACGACCCACAACTTTTAATTTCGTTGCTGCATTCAAAAGATCCTCTGTCACCTTGGTCGCACTCCGGATGACCAGCCCGTCATAATCTGCGATGATGTTTTTAAGTTCTTCAGGTGACAGTCCGGTCTTAACATCAACGTCAATCCCCTCTTCATCCTGAAACATCTTGATGCCGGCTTCACCAAGGTTGTCACTGACCAACACTTTCATTATTTTCCTCCTGAAAACAAATATATATACATATATGAATTTGAACAATGACCGAGTTTAAAAAAAGATCGAAGCATTATAGTTGATTTTTTTTTCGATTCAACCCATTTATTACTTTTTTAGGTTCTTTTCCAATTTAGTTGGAGAAGAGGGTCCAAGGATTCAAGCTTGTACCCTTTGGGATCACATCTACTCAATTGGAGATGACCCACTTATTTTACCCTAACTAACTACAACTAATCAGGAGATGATTACTTTTTTACAGCCCTGTCACTATTTGAAACGCCCAGTTTAGGTTTAAGTTTTGCAAACGAAACGCCCTCTAATAATCCATAAAGCTGTGATAAAAGCATACCTGAAAGCATGAGCGTGCAGCCGATCAGACCTCGGGGACTGATGGTTTCATTTAAAATGAGCCAGCCGCCGAAAGCGGCAAAAACTGATTCCAGACTAAAAAGTATGGCTGCATGAGCAGGATGGGCGTTTTGCTGAGCAACCACCTGAAGGGTGTAAGCCACACCAACGGAAAGAACGCCGCCGTATAAAATGGGTATGGTGGCCTGTAACAAAGCGTTTAAAGCAATTTCCTCGAAGATGAATGCCGTGATAAGGCTTAACAAAGAACACGCAGAAAACTCGGCAAAGGCCAGCTTTATAGGGTCTATTTTGGGTGAAAGCCATCCGACAATAAGGATTTGTATGGCCCAGATAAAAGCGCCGACAAGTTCCAGCATATCACCAAACGAAATGGTGAGTTCCTCGGTAACGCTTAAGAAATAAAGCCCTGCAGCAGCAAGCAAGGCTCCGATCCAGGTTCCGGCATTGGGGTGTTGGCCCCAGAAAAGGCCCAGGATCGGCACGATGACGACATAAAGACCGGTGATAAAACCGGCATTGCCTGCCGTTGTGTAGACCAGCCCCACCTGTTGCAGGGATGCGGCTCCAAATACGGTGATTCCCAACAAACCGCCGCCGAATATCAACGTTTTTGTGCCGGCAAAGGATGTACTTTTTCTCGACGTATTTTTCTGGATGCCGTTCCTTAGGATCAGGGGCAGAAGAACGAGACTTCCTAAAGCAAACCGGACGCCGTTGAACGTAAACGGTCCCACATAATCCATGCCGATCCTCTGGGCCACAAAAGCGAATCCCCATATGGCCGAGGTGAGAAGCAGCAGCGCATCGGATTTCAGTGTTTGTTTTTGCATAACTATATGTTTTTAAAAATTTTATCTAATATGTTACGACCCAAAAAAGGATGAAGATACATAACCGGATTTTTTAAGTCAAGCATTGATAGACAGAGAAACGGATTCGGCTTCAATCCCACATCTTTTATTTGAATTCATCCCGCGCTGCTCCGAGAAAGGGAATTTTCGACAAGTAGCAGGGAGATTCAAATTTAAAGGAATTTCAATTGGGTGTTGACAAAGGATGTTTTTTTGGGATATGGGATAAATCGACAGCAATCAAAAAACCATTTGAGGGCTTTATGATAATAAGAAACTGGTGGTGGTGGTGGCAAATGACATGAAGTTTGCTCATCACCTGATTGGACTTTAGATAACACATTAAGGGCTGTGAGCAGCTTCGAGGGTTTCACGAAGTAGCTCACGGCTCTTTTGGTTTACAAGCCGGGCTGCTTCGGGCAACCCCGGCTTTTTTTATTTTCTTTTAAAAGGAGGTTTTCATGGAAATCAGGAAGGTATTTTTGACGGAAGAGGAAATTCCAAGGCAATGGTACAACTTGCTGGCGGACATCAAGTTGAATCCGCCATTGGGTCCGGATGGAAAGCCGGTGACTCCCGATATGTTGGCACCGGTTTTTCCAATGAACCTCATCGAACAGGAGGTCAGCAGCCAAAGATGGATCGATATTCCCGAAGAAGTTTTAGGGGTGTTGAACATGTGGCGGCCTTCACCCCTGGTCCGGGCCCTTTCACTTGAAGCGTATCTGGATACTCCGGCCAGGATCTACTACAAAAACGAAAGCGTCAGTCCGCCCGGCAGCCACAAGCCCAACACAGCCGTACCTCAAGCGTATTATAACAAAGTGTTCGGCATCAAGAAAATAACCACCGAGACCGGGGCCGGACAATGGGGAAGTGCGCTGGCATTTGCGTGTTCTCAGTTTGGCCTCGAATGCAAGGTGTTTATGGTACGGGTCAGTTTCGATCAAAAGCCCTACCGCAAATCGATGATGGAAACATGGGGCGCTAAATGTGTTGCCAGCCCCAGTTCGGAAACCAAAGCCGGCCAGGGTATCCTTGCCACCCATCCGGATACACCGGGGAGCCTTGGAATCGCCATCAGTGAAGCGATCGAAGCAGCCGTGACCGACACCAGCGGCCAGACACGCTACTCTCTGGGCAGCGTTCTCAATCACGTGCTATTGCATCAGACTATCATCGGATTGGAAGCCAAAAAACAAATGGAAAAAGTCGGTGAATATCCCGATATCGTATTGGGTTGTGCCGGCGGCGGGAGCAATTTCGCAGGCCTGACTTTTCCATTTGTTTACGACAAACTCAATGGTAAAGACATTGACATTTATCCGGTCGAACCGGCAGCCTGCCCCACATTAACCCGGGCTCCCTTTGTTTACGATCACGGTGATACGGCCAGATACACGCCACTGCTTCCCATGCACAGTCTGGGGCATGCCTTTGTTCCGCCGCCGCTACATGCCGGAGGGCTCCGTTATCACGGAATGGCCCCCATGGTCAGCCAACTGGTGACCGAAGGGCTTATTGAGCCCAAAGCCGTAACCCAGTTGGATGCCTATGCCGCCGGTGTGGTTTTTGCCAGAACCGAAGGCATCATTCCGGCGCCGGAGACTAATCACGCCATTTCTGTGGCTATGGCGGAGGCCTTAAAAGCAAAGGAAGAGGGCAAAGAAAAAGTCATTCTCTTTAATTTCAGCGGGCACGGGCTGATCGACCTGGTGGGTTACGATAAATATTTTTCTAATGAATTAACCAATTTTGCCCTATCCGATAAAGAAATTGCAGCCGCTGAAAAGGTCTTCGAAACTTTTCCCAAACCCGGACTGTTAAAGAGCCGGTGATGATCCGACCTTTAGATACGAAATACATGAAATGGTTGAACCAATGAGAAAAAAGGAGGAAGGATTGATGAAATTCGCTAGAACATATGGTGTTGTATTCGCATTGATTGTGACGCTGGCAGCCGGTTTGCCGGTCCAGGCCTATGATGAGCCGTCCGTGAATCTGGGTTTTACCAGTTTTTTGGATGGGGGTCCTCCGTCAGGACCGGGGTTTTACTTTTCCCAGTACATTCAGTACTGGACCTCTGACGAATTTAAGGATTCCAATGGCGACCGGCTGTTACCGACGGTGGCCGATGAAGATCTTGATGTCTGGATCAGTTTGTCCCAATTCATCTACCAGTCCGATCAAGCGCTGCTCTTTGGTGGAAAATGGGGATTAGATGTAATCATACCCATTGTCGGGCTTGATTTCAGTTCTACGCTGGGGGCAGCAGGTCCACAGGATAACGGAACCGGGTTGGGAGACATTCTGGTCGGACCCTTTTTGCAATGGGACCCGATCATGGGTGCCAACGGTCCTCGATTCATGCATCGGATTGAGCTTCAGTTTATTTTCCCCACCGGCAAATACGATGCGAATAAAGAATTGAATCCCGGCAGCAACTTCTTTTCTTTTAACCCCTACTGGGCGGGAACCCTGTTTATTACACCCAAATGGACGGCCACCACCCGGATTCACTATCTCTGGAACGCTGAAAATAACGATCCCAACCGGGCGCTCAAAGCTCAGGGCGCCAACGATACCCAGGCTGGACAGGCGATCCATCTCAATTTTGCAACTGCGTACGAAATTCTGCCCAAGCGCCTGCGTTTGGGCGTGAACGGCTATTACTTCAAACAAGTTAACGATACTCAAAAAAACGGTATTGATATTCCAGGCTCCCAGGAGCAGGTTTTTGGGATCGGTCCGGGGGCAGTTTACCATTTTTCCAAAGATGTTCATCTGTTTATTAATGCCTATTTCGAATCCATGGCTGAAAACCGTCCCGAAGGAGAGCGCGTTAACGTGCGACTTGTGTATCATTTTTGATCATGATCTTGATGATATAGTTAGAATCTGCAATAAAACGAAGTGTCATAAGATAGTTGCTTTAATCTTAAACAACAAGAAAGAGCATGTGTGACGATATTGAACCCCATTTCTCACATAGAGAGGTGGGGTTTTGCTTTTTAATTGAACCGATTAGATATCACAAAAACGGCCATAGTTCATGTACTGGTAAGAAATCCCAAAAATGGACAGGATATAATTTTTGAGATATCATATTACCGTATCACAATTACGAGTGAACAAAGATAGTTGCAAGGTATCGCAGAAATCAATCTACCCATTTACTTTCTCAAAAAAACATTTTTTTAGCCTCACCTCTCTCCAGTTTTTAGGCTTTCTTGGAGAGGGGTTTTTTTGGGTTCGCCAATCTATACTGGATAGTGATGTTTTACACTCTTTTCGGTTTACTATGTAAAATCACTTGACATACTACTTTGTGTTAATATAACAAGAATGTAGAGGTGTGGGTATGTATTACAATTGTAGCTAATTCATACCGATACAGTCTCGGGCGACTCCACATTCAACTTGAGTGATGGCTCAACCGGACAGAAAAAGCAGGGTCAACAATGGCCCTGCTTTTTTGTTCCCTTTGTGTGCAGATTTCTGCTGATATGTTTGAAAGTGGCCTTCAGCGGTTGTGATATCGACAGTTGCTAAGCCCTATCCCGAATCCTTATCCCGCGGGTTCATTCTTTAAACTATCTGACATGAAAAAATGCGTGACACACTACAAAGTGGTAGCTATGGTTATTTATAGGATATAAACATGCTATTTATATCCCAATTTTTATTTAAACCCTTGGAAAACTAACCCCTTTCAAGAGTTTTCTTTTTGCTCGAAAGCCGCTCCTCTTTCCCTGTTTAAAAATATCTTGACATGGTACTTCTTTTTATTTAGATGGCACCTAAATGGCTTCCCTTGTGTGCGTGCATCTTATTCTTCGGTTGTTTGTATATCATATATAAATATTACGCACTGATTGTGCGCCGAGCTTAATAACGGCATATAGGGAAGCCGTCTCTATTTTTGACTCCTTTCTGGAATTGTGATAATTTTAGGTTTAGAATTGTGGGTTTTTTGATTTCCCCCACGGTTCTCCTTTGATACTGGCCCTGAGGTTTGAGACCATGGCTCTCAGGGGCTTTCTATTCCCAGGACAAGCCCGAAAGCTCATCCTGGGCGGTTAGTGTTAATCTTCCTCGATTTTCTCTATAAGTCCTAATTCCCCTTGAAACCCATTGATAGCCTCGTCCATGCCATCATTCCCATTATGATTAATATTTGCAGTTTCATTTTCCCCATGTTATCTTAGATTAAATTCAAAAATATATTTTTAAGGTTCCTGTTTATGCGCCGGAATATGCATTCCTGTGATAATGAATCTACCTTAAAGGTTGATTAAAATGTAATAAAATTCTAAGAGTAAGCCCTATGTGATATAAAGGCTCACAATTGGATTTCAATTGTACCATCGTATGGACCTTTTTTGTTTTTCAATTGGAGGATGTCCAAATGGCGAATAAACCGATATATGAAGAATTGGAACAAAAGGTCAAGGAGCTTGAAAGGAAAGTCGTTAAAGACATGCAGGCAAAGGAGTTTCTCATACCAAAGGCAGATGAACTTGACCTTTTTAATGCCGAATCGGAAACCCCACATTTAGTTAATGGCAAATATTCAATTAAGGATCTGATTGACATTCAACATCTTCGTGGAGTCTTAGAAAAGTTTTCCAATGCCACCGGATTTACTACAGGATTGGTTTCATATCCTGAACAGGAGCCTCTTCTAATTACGGGATGGAGAGATATCTGCACTAAATATCATCGCGTCTTTCCTGAATCTGAGAAATATTGTAAGGAGAGCAATAGATCCTTGACGAGCCAGCTAAAAGAATTGAAGGAGTTGAACGTAAGGCCTTGTAAAAATGGTTTAGTAGAAGGAGCAACACCGATCATTATCAAGGGTAAACATATTGCCAGTCTACTTACCGGACAGATCCTTTTTGAAAAACCCGATATCGAACGATTCAGAAGGCAAGCTGAAAGTTATGGCTATGATATAGATGCGTATCTGGATGCATTGAATAAGGTTCCGATCGTAACGGAGGAGCAGTTCAAAAGTGCTCTTTCTTTCTTGAGCGAAATTGCAGTTATGATTGGAGAACTGGGGCTGATCAACCTGAAATTTATAGAAAGCACGAGGCGATTGGAGAGGGAAATCATCGAGCGCAAGCAGGCAAAGATGAAATCAGCTGAGAAATCTCTTAAGTTGGAAAGGCTTAATGAAAAATTGAGACGAAAGAATGAGGAGCTGAATGAATTTACATACATTGCAAGCCATGATTTGCGGGCACCATTGCGCAAGTTATCCGCTTTTTGTGATCTTCTGAAAAAAGATTTGGGAGAAGATCTTCCGGAACAAGCAGAAAAAGATTTATTTTTTATTGCTGATGCGGCCCTTCAAATGCAAACCCTTGTTCAGGATCTTTTGAAGCTTTCACACACCAGCCGGATGGATATGAAATTTGAACGGTTTTCATTGGATACTTGTGCAAACCTTGCCCTGAAGGAATTAGAAAGCGAGATAGCAGAAACTGAAGCTGAAATCGTTTACAATGAATTGCCGGAAGTATGGGGAGACAAGATACTACTAACCCAACTCTATCGAAATCTACTCAGCAACGCCCTGAAGTTTAGCGATAAAGAACATCCGAGGATGGAAATTACGGTTGAAAATAAAGACGGGGTTCCTATTTTCGGCGTTAAGGACAATGGTATTGGCATAAGTACAGCATACGCCGAACAGATATTTCTCCCTTTCAAGAGGTTGCATTCCCAGACTGAATACGAAGGGACAGGAATCGGGCTGGCAATTTGCCGAAAAGCGATTGAACGTCACACCGGAGAAATTTGGGTTGAATCTGAGCCCGGCAAAGGGGCCCATTTCAAGTTTACAATAAGGAGGGGAGATCATGACAGCAACGCTGAAGAGGCCGGCAATCATTCTTCTGGCCGAGGATGACCTCGGAGATCAAGAGTTGACAAAGCGTGCTTTGAAAGAAGGAAAGATCGAGAATGAACTGTATATCGTAAAAGATGGCGAGGAGGCTTTGGATTACCTGTTCCGAAGGGGAAGGTACACTGATCCGGAAACATCACCTCGGCCGGATCTGTTTCTGCTTGACCTTAATATGCCAAAATTAGACGGCAGACAGGTTTTAGAACAAATACGCTCAATCCATGAACTTCGCAATATCAGAGTAGTAGTCTTAACCACATCCCGCCTAGAAGAAGATATTACCCGAAGCTACGATCTGGGTGTGCATTCTTACATAACCAAGCCGGTAGATCTGGACCAGTTCTTCAATGTGATTCGAACCTTAGAGGAATATTGGTTCCAGATTGTTGTTCTGCCGCCAAAGAACGATAAATAAGACCATGGAAAATACAATAATAACGCCTTAAAGAAGAAAAACAGAACATACGTATTGTAGATGACATGCCGGAGAACCTCCTGGTACTGGAAAACTTACTTGAGGATCCCGATGTGAATAATTTATAGTTATAGTATGTTGAAAATAACGAAACACAAGTTACAAAACATAAATTAAGCGATACCAATTCCAAAAAGACAAAGATCATGAACTCAAAGCCCAATATGCTAAACAAAAAACTAAAAATTCTATTGATCGAAGACGACCCCGGTGACGCACACCTGATTCGGAAAATGCTGATAGAATCGAAGAGTGCTTGTTTTGAGTTAGAACATTTTGATCGTCTCTCTACAGGTCTGGAACATTTAGTCCAAATGGAAATCGACCTGATTCTTCTGGACCTGAACTTACCGGATAGCCAAGGATTAGACACATTCGTCAAAGCACATGCCAAAGCTCAGGTAGTTCCCGTGATTGTACTTACAGGACTTGAAGATGAAAACTTAGCAATCAAGTCTATCAGTAAGGGGGCTCAGGACTATTTAGTCAAGGGACAAATAGATAGCGGTTTGTTAATTCGTGCTATACATTATGCTGTTGAGAGACATAGGCTGAGGTCGAAGTTAAAAAAGGCCAATCAAAAGATTCTTGAACAACAAAAAGAGCTTATTGATGAAGAACGACTCAAAGTGTTGCTACAGATGGCAGGAGCTACCGCCCATGAACTGAACCAACCGCTTATGGTCCTTCTGGGTAATATTGACTTGATGGGAATGTACAAGAGCGATCCTGAAAAGTTGTCTGATTGCGTT
>Ga0316194_10001753_pt1 | contig 15059 bp, 11 predicted proteins | sample CroRivsedime1_MG_FD_204936 | JGI IMG/M metagenome (GOLD analysis project Ga0316194, IMG submission 204936) | Coastal sediment microbial communities from Maine, United States - Cross River sediment 1 | ecosystem: Environmental > Aquatic > Marine > Coastal > Sediment | place: USA: Maine...
CGATCCTTCCGTGGCGCTGACTGGCATGTGATCAAGGTTATCTGGGGCGGCGGTTGGGATCAGATCCTGGCGCGTGACGAACATGGCATTCTCCAGGAGCGTATGGAGCAGGCGGTGGACGGTGATTACCAGATGTACACAGTGTCATCCGGTGACGCAGTGCGCGAACACTGGGTGGAAAAGACGCCGGAGCTTCGTGAACTGATGAAGACACTCACGGACGAAGAGATCCGTTCGATAAAACGTGGTGGTCAGGACCATCAGAAAATCTATGCGGCGTTTCAGCAGGCGGCTCAGCTGGAGGGAAAGCCGTGTGTTGTCCTGTTGAAAACGGTCAAAGGCGACGGCCTGGGGCCGGGTACCGAAGGCAGCAATACTGTTCATCAGAAGAAACAGTTGTCCCGTTCGGAGCGGCTGGAGCTGGCAGCCCGCTGGCAGGTACCGCTGGATGACGCTGCAGCTGCTGCAGCAGAGTTTTTCCGCCCGGAGGAGGAAAGCGAAGAGTTACAGTATCTGCTTGGACACCGTGAAGCACTCGGTGGTTTCCTGCCCCAGCGTGAGGTGACCTGCCCAAAGCTTGAAGCGCCTGAACTGTCGATGTTCAAGGATCTGCTCGAGGGTTCCGAGCGCGCGGTATCCACCACGATGGTTGTGGTGCGAATGTTGTCGCGATTGCTGCGCGACCCCCAGCTCGGCCCTTACATCGTCCCGATTGTTCCCGACGAAGCGCGCACTTTCGGTATGGATGGACTTTTTCCTCAGGCAGGAATCTATTCTCCCGAGGGTCAGCGCTACCAGCCGGTGGATGCCGGCAGCCTGGCGCCGTATCGGGAAGCCGAAGACGGACAGATTCTGCAGGAAGGTATTTGTGAGGTAGGGGCGATGGCGTCGTTCCTCGCTGCAGGTACAGCCTATGCCAACCACGGGCTGCCGATGATTCCTTTCTATATTTTCTATTCGATGTTCGGTTTCCAGCGGGTAGGCGATATGATCTGGGCGGCTGGTGACATGATGTGCAAAGGCTTCCTGCTCGGTGGGACATCAGGCCGCACCACGCTCAATGGGGAAGGCGTTCAGCATCAGGACGGGCACTCTCATCTGCTCGCCAGCACGGTACCCAATCTGAAAAGCTATGACCCTGCGTTCGGCTTCGAACTGGCGGTGATCGTCGCAGACGGTATCCGGCGCATGTACACAGAGCAGCAAGATGTCTTTTACTATCTGACCCTCACCAACCAGAACTATCCGATGCCGGCGATGCCTGATGGTGTCGAGCAGGGCATTCTGGATGGTATGTATTGCCTGGAACAACACGCTGATGCCAACGTCAATCTGCTGGGCAGCGGGGCCATCATGACCGAAGTCCAGATTGCCAAAACGCTGTTAGAAGAACGGGGTTTGCGCTGCAATCTGTGGAGCGTGACTAGTTACAACGAACTTTCTCGCCAGGGCCAGGCAGCACAACGGGAACGATTGCTGGCACTCGGTGCTGATGAAAGCGCACCGCGGCCACTGGTCGAGGTGTTGCTGGAAGGTCAGCGTGGGATCTTTGTTGCGGCCAGTGACTATATGAAAGCGCTGCCGCAATCTATCACCCAGTGGTTGCCGGGCCCCTGTGCGGTGTTGGGAACGGATGGTTTTGGCCTGTCTGAAGCGCGTCCGGAACTGCGTAACCATTTTGAAGTATCTGCTGCCTGGATTGCCTTTGCCGCTTTATCGACACTGGCTCAGCACAACCTCGCGGATGCGCATCAGGCGCTGGACTTTGCCCGGGAGCAGCAGCTTGATCTCGACAAAGCAGATCCGTTCTACCTTTAGATCGCAAGATCGCACCGCCTCCGAAGGCCGTGCGTTGAGAAGCAGTTAACAAAACTCTACCCACCTTAAAGCGATACTTGGGAAGACCGAATTGGCTATAGGGCGACATGGACTTACGTTTTTCCCAATTCGAGATTCTCACGGCGACCGGCGCGCTGTTCCTGTGCCTGGTTTTTGTCTGTGTGTTCTCGGAGGCATCAGCTATAGAAGAAGATCTGGGCGCCCGCGCGCTCGAGGCGGTGCGTAAGCAGGATCTGTTCTGGGCTGGCGTGGAGCCCCAGGGGCAGGCCATTCATCTGACCGGTGCTGCACCTCACTATCAGGCTAAGAAACAAGCGGGTGACATTGCGGCAGCGATCGAAGGCGTCACTTTGGTTCAAAACGACATTGCGATCATCGGCGAAGCGGGCACCTGCCAGCAGGAAATTGATGGTTATCTTTCGCGCGAGCGGGTTTCTTTCAAGCCCGGCCGCGCAGAGCTGCACGAGTCCAGTTTCCCGATTCTCGACATGCTCGCCAGCATCGCCCGCAACTGTGGCGCGAAACTGGAGATTGCCGGGCATACCGATGCTGTGGGTGATGCCACGGTGAATATGAAATTGAGTCAACGGCGTGCCGACGCTGTGCGCAAATATCTGGTCCGCAGTGGTGTTGCTGAGCAGCGGGTAGAAGCGCGCGGCTATGGAGAAACTCAGCCGATTGCCGATAACTCTACGGACGATGGTCGACAAACCAACAGACGCATCGAATTCCGGGTGCTGGGAGGCGCTGCGTGATCTATCTGATCTTCAAAATTTTTATTTATCTGCTGTTATCCCTGGGTATCGGCTTTGCCGCTGGCTGGCTGACGCGCAACATTGCCAGCACCAAGCGGGAAGAAGCATTGCAGAAGACGGTGACGGAAGCCCGTGCCCGTGTTCCTCAGTTCGAGTCACTGATGCGTACCCGGGATGAACAGGTACAGCGACTGCGTGATGAGATGAGTGGTAAAGATGCCCGCATCGCCGAGCTTTCAGGTGAACTGCACGGCAAAGAAGAGCAGATACGCAGCACACAGCGGGAGATCAACACCCTGTCCTCGCGCAATCAAGCCCTGGAACCTGGTGGCGATGATGAAGAAACCGCAATACTGATGGGTGGTGAAATTGTCGATCTGGGTGGTGCTGGAAGCTCTGTTGATCCGGCAGAAATTGTCGCGCTGAAGGCAGATGTCGAGCGGCTCAACGCTGAGCTGGTCGAAGCCAGGGCCGCTCTGGCGGACGCCGTTGCAGAGGCCGCTTCAGCTGAGGCGCAGGTGGTGTCACTGCGGGCTGCGTCCGCACCGGAGGCTGACGTTTCAGCTACTGATGTGCGGGAACTTGAAGCCCGGGTTCGGCAGCAGGCGCAGGATCAGGAACGGCTTAACAAAGCGCTCGACACTGAACAACGCAAGGTTGTCGAACTTGAACGCGAACGGGAACTTCAGAACAAATCGCTGCAGGTACTGCATCAGCAGCTTGAGCTCGAACGAGAACGTAGTGCGGCAGCGTCTGCGGTGGTGGCAGACAACGAGCTGCCGCGGGCAGTGCCTCACTGAGACGAGCCTTCCAGCTGTCTGCCATTGAGATCGCGCACTTCCCGAACTGAAAAGCCGATGATCACGATTGCCGCAAGGTAGATGCTGCTGCCGATGGCGACCGCTGAAGGCGCCCCGGTCTGCTCTGCCAGCGCACCGACGAACAGGCCACCCATCGGCATCAGACTGTAACCCATGGTATGGATGCCCATTACCCGACCACGCAGGTGATCGGGTACTTCAAGCTGCATGACCGTCATCGACGTAATCATGAACACAGACGCAAAAACAGCCGCGACGAAAACGCTCGCAAGCGCGAGGTTGAACGAGCCCATCGCAGCGGCGAGTGCAAACGCATAAAGCAGCGCAACAGAGCCCGCTGCACCTGCCAGCATCAATCTGCCCAGATGCTGGAAGCGATGCACGCTGCCAACGATCAGCGTGCCGACGACAGAGCCTATGCCGCCGGCCGACAGCAGATAACCGTAACCCTGTTCGTTGGAATTCAAAAGATCAGCAAAGATAGGCATGATCTGAACGTAAGACTGGGCGAAGAACATTCCCACGAAGGTCAATGCCAGCATGTAGCGGAACAGGCTGGTTCTCCAGATAAAGATCACGCCCTCACGCAACTGTTCCAGCGCGGACTGGGTGACCTGCGCTGGTGCTGCCACCCGAATGCTCGAGATCACCAGAAACATCACCAGGAAACCTGCGGCCCCAAGGGCAAACACCATCCAGGTGCCGGAGGCGATCGCGATGATCAGACCGCCGGCTGCGGGCATGGCCATCCGCGTGGCCTGCCAGATGAAAGAGTTCAGCGCCACTGCGCTCATGAACGCCGGTCGCTCGACCAGCAGCGGGTAGAAAGATACCCGGGCGGGCCAGTCCAGCCCGGTGATCAGCGACACGGCGGCTGCGATGGTCAGCACATGCCAAACTGCCACCTGGCCACTGAAGTCCAGCCACGCAAGTAGCGACAGCAGCACCGTCGTGGTTGCCGAAGTGAACATCATGATCCGGCGCTTATCGAAACGGTCTGCAATTACCCCGCCGAGCAGCGTCAGCAGAATATTTGGTAACGCCGCGGCCGCGCCCAGGTAACCGAGCGCCATCGCTGAGCCGGAGAGCTCAAAGATCAACCATCCCTGACCCAGGGTGATGAGCTGGGTTGCGCCCACCGAAGCGAATGATGCCAACCAGTAACGTCGGTAGGGCGCAGAGGCTAAAGCCGGGTAACGACTGGTGACAAAATTACTCATGGTTCGGGCGTCGCTCTGCTGCGCGGGTAAATCCTGACGGTTCTACAGCGTCCGTGTACCATGCCGTCGAGGGTCGTCATTGCGGCAACTTAGCATAAGCCGTTAGTTTCGTGAGCAGCCAGTCTCATCGGCTGGAGGGGTTAGAGCCTGAGGATGAACGACAGCCAATATTACAAAACGCTGCTTAAGTCCGTGGCATGGCAGCATCTGCTGCTGCTCGCGGGTCTGCTATTGAGCGCCGCTGCATTTGCGGACAAACCGATAGTGATCGTGTTGTCCTGGGACGGTTTGCGCCACGACTACCCTGACCTGGCCGATTTTTCCGGACTGCAGCGGCTTGAGCAGGAGGGCGTTCGGGCACTGGGTCTGCGTGCCGGATGGCCGTCGAACACCTTTCCCGGACATGTCAGTCTTGCCACAGGAACCTATGCGGATCGCCACGGCATTGTCGACAATCGTTTCTACGACAGAGCGCGCGGCGTTTTCAGCTACAGCTCTGATGCAGACTGGATGGAGGCGGAACCACTGTGGATTGCTGCCGAACGACAGGGTATCCGTGCAGCCACCTACTTCTGGGTGGGGTCTGAATCGGACTGGCGTGGCCAGCAGCAGAGCTATCGAATTGCACCCTTTGACGGCGGTCGGCTTGAAGCACTGAAAGTCGAACAGATCCTGGCGTGGCTCGGACTCTCGGAGCCAGCGAGACCCCAGCTGATCATGAGTTACTGGGCGGGGGTTGATTCGATAGGGCATGACTACGGCGCCGACAGCCAGCGCTTAAGCGGTCAGCTTGCGGATCAGGATTATCAGCTGCAGCGCCTGATGCGTGGTATCGACGAGCTGGGTCTGTGGGCTGCGACGACGCTGATTCTGGTCAGCGATCACGGTATGACCCTGACCGCCCCAGGTATCGATCTGGCTGGAACTCTGCATCGGGCAAACATCCCGGCTCGGGTGTTTGGCGGCGCGATAGCTCATGTGTTTCTGGAAGATCCGGAGCGCGCAGACGCGGCGTCCGTTGTGATTGAGGAGGTGATCGCGACACAGTGTCCGGGGGCTGAACTTTATCCGGGTGCCGGACTGCCGGATCAGATGCGACTTCGCCATCCCACCCGGACGGGTGATCTGGTGGTGGTCGCGCCCCCACCGTGTAACTTTAATCGTCGACAGGGGTTTGGCGGCTACACGCAAAACCTGCTGGCAGATCTCGGCTGGGGATTTGGCAGTCACGGTTATGACCCGAACCATCCTGACATGGCCGGCGTGTTCATGGCGATGGGCCGGGGGGTAGATGCTTCTTTAAAGCTTGGTGAAGTCCGCCAGATTGATGTGGCGGCCACAGTCAGCCGGCTACTCGGAATTGCGCCGCCCCTGCAGTCCGAAGGTCAGCCGATCTGGTAATGGACGAATGTTGGCGTTGAATATTCAGCAATCTGCGTGCGCTACAGTCCGGCTGCAGCGCCAATGTCAGCCGCGCCAATACCCGCCGCGCCAATACCCGCCGCGCCAATACCCGCCGCGGCGCTTTCTGCTCGGCCTGGTGCTGAACCTGCTGGCCGTTTCGCTGTGGGCGGCACCAGCGCCACCTGCCGAATCGTCAGCGCCTGATTTCCTGGCGGCCGAACCAGACATCCTGCAGCTGCAGCTGGCCATGGGTGCAGGTCGGATCACCTCCCGCCAGCTGGTCGAATTTTATCTGTCCCGAATTGAGCGGCTTAACGCCTCCGGGGTTGCGCTGAACGTGGTGAGGGAAGTGAACCCTGACGCTGTGGATCGGGCTGAAGCGCTCGATGCGGAGCGGCGTGCCAAAGGACCTCGGAGTCCGCTGCACGGGCTGCCGATTCTTATCAAAGACAACTTTCAGACCGAGGGTATGTCGACTACCGCTGGATCTAAACTGTTTAGCGGATTTCAGCCGTCAGGTGACGCCTATCAGGTAACGCGGCTGCGCGCCGCGGGTGCGATTATTCTCGGTAAAACCAACATGCATGAATTCGGTTTCGGCATTACCGGCCAGGGTTCGTCATTCGGACGTGCCAGGAACCCGTATGCGCTCGAACGCAATCCCGGGGATGGTGCTGCGGCGGCAGTCGCGGCGAATCTGGCGGTGGCAGCGCTGGGCACCGATTCCTGCGGCGGGTTGCGCACAGCGGCCGCCCATAACTCACTAGTGACCCTGCGGGGAACCCAGGGCTTGTCCAGCCGCTCGGGTATCGTGCCGCTGTCGCATACTCAGGATATGGCTGGGCCGTTAGCTCGCAGCGTCAGCGATCTGGCGCTGCTGCTGGATGCCACCGTGGGGTTTGACCCCGCAGACCAGCAGAGCGCGCTGTCGCTGCAGAAGATACCCAGTTCCTATACGCGCTCGTTGGATCTGCTGGCGTTGCAGGGGGCCAGAATAGGAGTCCTGGAAGATCTCCTTCTGGTCGATCCGGAGGACAGCCAAGTGGTTGGAGTATTCGGGGCTGCCCTCGCAGAGCTGCAGGCTGCCGGTGCTGAACTGGAACGGATCAAAGCGCCCGAGCTGGTTGCTTTAATGGATTCCAGAGTGAATGGTTTTTTTGTGCTGGCGCATGATTTCAGGACAGACATCGCCGCATATCTTCAGAGCCAACCGCTTCCCGGCATTGTCAGTCTCGAAGACATTCTGGCCCGGGGCCAGCATGACGCCAGCATCGATGCCTCGCTGCGCCTGGCGCAAGCCATGGATGCGAATAGTGAAGCCGATTATCTGGCGGAGCTGGTGCATCGGCGCCGGTTCCGAGAGGTGGTGATGGCGATTATGGCGCGCAATGAGCTGAGCGCACTGGCCTACCCATCCATGCGTCGGGTGGCGGCACCGTTGGGTGCCCCGCAGCCCGGCAACAATTGCCGGCTGTCTGCAAACACCGGATTACCGGCAGTTTCGGTGCCAGCTGGATTCACAGCTGATGGCTTCCCCGTAGGTCTGGAACTGTTGGGACCCAGCTGGTCAGAAAGCTCGCTGTTGAGTCTGGCCTTCAGCTACGAACAGGCCACCCGGCATCGGCGAGGGCCGGTATTCGATCATCCGATCTTCGAGCACAATCAGCAACCGGATAGCCCGCAGCCCCAGGAAAACACTCAGACCCCCTGATTTCTGACGCGATTCCAGCGCACCGCACTTGACGTTGATTTCACGACTAGCCATTCACACTGCCGCACGTTTTGAAATCTTTCCTGGTTAAATGAACGCAGTCTGTGCAGAAAATTCTATCTGGTCGCCCACAGTCGCCGCGCCGACGCCGGTGGTGTTGGTTAAGGCTGCGCGTATCTCAGCGGTACCTGCGCAATGAAGATCGCCGTCATTGGCGGTGGCGCGGCTGGCATTGCGGCTGCCTGGAATCTCCAGAATCGTGCTGAAGTCACCATTTTTGAGGCGGCCAACAGCCTGGGCGGGCATGTTGACACCCACTCGCTGCTGGTCGGCGGCCGGATCTGCAGCTTCGATTCGGCGTTTACCGTGTTTAACCCGAACACTTACCCGGAGTTCACCCGCTGGCTCGGCGAACGTGGCGTGGCTAGCCAGCAGGCCGAAGCCAGCTTCAGTGTTCGTAATCTCGACACTGCCCTAGAGTTCGGGTCGCGAGGCCTGAGCGGCCTGTTTTCGCAGCGACGCAATATTGCTAACTGGCGGTTTCTTGAAATGCTCATGCAGCTGCGGGTTCTGCAGGGTATTTCCCATGAGGAAATTGATCCCTCTCTCACCCTGGGAGAATTGATCGAGCAGCAGGGATTTGGCGATGCGCTGATAGCAAACTATCTGCGGCCTCTCTGCGCAACCATCTGGTCACTGTCTTCGGCCCGAATTCACGAACTGCCCGCAGTCCATGTGCTCAGATTCATGTCGGCTTACCAGCTTCGAGGTGCGAACCAGGGTCAGTGGCGGGTGATCAGCGGGGGTTCGCAGCGTTACATAGAAGCGTTCAGCGATCAGTTTGCAGGCAAGGTGCGCTGCGCATCGAAAGTACACAGCGTGCGCCGCCAGGTGGATGGGGTTGTTCTGAATCTGGCGTCCGGTCCGGAATACTTTGATGCTCTGGTGCTCGCCTGTCACAGCGATCAGGCTCTGAAACTGCTTGAGGATGCCACTGGCTCCGAGCGGGAGATCCTTGGCGCCATCAAGTTCACAGACAATCGCGTGGTCGTGCACTCCGACCCTGCAGTGATGCCTCGCGACAGAAGGGCATGGTGCAGCTGGAACGCGCTGGTTGATGGTGACTGCCAGGTCAGCTACTGGATGAATCGGCTGCAGTCTCTCAATACCGATCAGCAGTTCTTTGTCACCTTGAATCCCACCATGCAGTTGCGGCAGGTATGGAGTGCGTTGAACTATCGACATCCTCAGTTCTCTGCTCAAGCCCGAAAAGCGCAAGCTCGCTGGGGTGAAATTAACGGCGTGATGAACACGTACTTCTGCGGTGCTTACTGGGGCTGGGGGTCTCACGAGGATGCTTTTGTCAGCGGTATGCAGGCGGCTGCAACAATGCAGCAGGGTCAGATGCGCCGGGAAGCCTCCGCATGAGCCGTGAGCATCTGCTCAACGCGCTGCTTTTTCAGCTTAACTGGTTTGCCTGTGTGCTCGGTGGTGTTCATGATCAGCTGATCTGGCCATTGCTTACCTTGTCACTGATGTTTGCGCAGATTGCCCGAAGCCAGTTTCTGCACTGCGATATTTTTCTGGCCCTGGGTGCGGCGCTGGTGGGTCTGATCCTCGATACGTTCTGGGTCCACCTCGGGATTCTCGATTACGGTACCGAACTCGCGCCGATCTGGATCGTGATGATGTGGATGGGCGCGGCTTTGTCATTGAACCATTCTCTGTCCTGGCTGCAGGCTCAGCCTATGCTGGGTGGAATTCTGGCTGCGATGGTTGCGCCGCTTTGTTACCTGAGCGGTGAAAGTCTGGGCGCAGTCAGCGTTGATAATTCGGGATTACCCGTCGTTGCTGTGAGCTGGCTGGTAGTCTTTGCTCTTGCTCTGCGGTTCGCGGCTGGTCACCCGAAGAAACAGGCTGCAAACTGATACGATAAACTCAGGTGGTGCATTGTGCGCCTTGAGATGTGGGCCAGGCATCTCTCGGGGACTATCCTGGCTGTCCGGCAGCGCTTTCGCTACCTTGCTACCAGCCAGTCAGAGCCCCGCAACCCTTTTTTGTCAGTAGCCACCCCAGTAGTCATGCCCATGGAGAAAGTCCCAGTTATGCAGACTAAAAGAACGGGAATACGCGCGAAGCTGGTGCGGGCGTTTGCGCTGCAGGTGGGCATCATCAGCCTGGGAATTCTGATCGGTATCTACATTACCCAGTCCATTATCTATGGCGTGGTGATGCGTGAAGCGCTCAACTCCGAAGCCGATCATTACTGGAGTCGTCTCGCCGATAATCCCGCGCACGCGCTTCCTGATGTATTCAATCTGCGCGGTTTCATGGCCGTCGACGGCGACTATTCCGAAGTCCCGGAGATCTATCGCGATCTGCCGCCTGTGGGCTTCAACGAGCTGCAGCTTGAAGGCCGCCAGGCACTGATTCACGTCTCAGAACAGGATAACAAACGGCTGTTTCTGGTCTTCGAAGCCGAGCAGGTTTCGGACCTTGCGTTCTTCTTCGGCATTGTGCCGCTGGCGGTAGTGCTGGTGTTGATTTATGGACTGTCATTTCTGACCTATCGAATGTCACAGCGTGCAGTTTCGCCGCTGGTGCGTCTGGCCAACTATCTGGAAGACTTTGACTTTGACAGCAATAGCCAGCTGGAGCTTGATATCGATTCGATGGAAAACGTTGCTGATGCGGAAGTAGCTACGATGATCGAGGCTATGGGCCACTTCCGCCAGAGACTGAATGCGTTTGTCGAACGCGAGCGCATATTCACCCGGGACGCGGGCCACGAACTGCGCACTCCGGTAGCAGTTTTCAAAGGCAGCCTGGAGCTGCTCGAGCAGGTCGAAGACCGCCCTGCATTCGAAACGAAAGCACTGATGCGAATGCGTCGCACCGTCAGCGATATGGAGTCGCTGCTGCAGACGTTGCTGATGCTCGCCCGGGAGGAAGACACCGTAAGCCCCAGCGAAGACGTTGACGTCAACCAGGTAGTCGCCCATCAGCTTGATCTCGTCCATGAGTCGGCTGAGAAGACCAATAATCAACTGCAGCTCCACGAACGCGCAACCCTGCATGTCCTGGCGCCTCAGCAGGTCGTGGAAATTGTCCTTGGCAACCTGATTCGAAACGCAGTGAATTACACCCGTAATGGTGAAGTTGCTGTGACCGTTGACAGAGATAGAGTCACAGTGAAGGACACGGGAATCGGTATGTCAGGTGCTGAACTCAGCAATGCGTTCGAACCTTTTTATCGAGCCGATGAGAGCCGTGGTGTCATCAAGGGTCACGGTCTGGGTCTGTCTATCGTGAAGCGTCTGGTGCATCAGTTCGGCTGGTCCATATCTGTTTACAGTCGCCCTGGAGAAGGCACCACCATAGCCGTAGTGTTCGCTGAAGCCGTGACTTGAACTATGGCCGGAACGGAAGTTGTGGCCGAAGGTGTTACCCAGAAGAGCGAAGCGAAGAAGCAGAAGAGGTGAAGAAGTTGAGGGTGCACCAGTGAGAGGACACGTTGGCGGGTGCCAACGTGTTTATCGCTAAGCGTATTTACCTGCTATGGAATTGGCAGGTAACCGTCGTCGACACCTTTGGTGGTGATACTGACCGCATTGTGAGCGTGCAGGCTTTCGTGGTGTTCGATGCGGATCCAGAAATCGTCGAAACGCTCGTCTGCATTCAGAGCGGTCTGCAGTTTCCTGCCGGCATCTTCGCAGAACATAAGATTCTGCCCGTTGCGTAACGCGAACTCCTGCTCATCTTCACGTTTCACCGCCGCCTGAACCGGGGTACCGATGGCGTCTTCCAGGCCCTGGATGAGCGCTCTGATAGGTAGCTCGTCTGCATCTGGATTCAGGCGGGTGAGCACTTTGGCGACGCTCCGCTGACTGTGGGGGGTAGCAACAATGCCCTCTTCCGTGCTGAGGAAGGTGTCAACGTCGTCGAAAGACAGCGACTCTCCGCGGGCGAACTGCTCGGCAAAAGCCTTCTGAATCAGTTGCCGCGCCAGTGCCGCAGAGCAGGGGCAGGTGCTCGAGTAGAGAATCTCGACACCGATCTCAAGGTGCATTTCACCCTTGTCCAGCGTGCCCTTGATGGTCACGGGATACGAGGCCCATCCGGAATTGTTCGAAATCAACGCGGTCTGACGCAGTTCGTAGTCGAAGTCGAACTGGATGAAGGCTTTGTCGCTGAGATCAAGATGCGAGCTATGCAGCGAGCCGAGCAGTAGCTTCAGGCCTGACACCGAAAGCGGCCGTGTGCGGGCATGTTCGTCAAGCAGCAGATACAGGCGAGACATGTGGATGCCTTTGGCATGAGCGTCGTTCAGGTCGACATAGACCTGCACACGAGCCTGCGCTTTGTGGGAATCCTGTCCGTCTCGAACCAGGATCGGCTGATGAATGTCGCTCATCCCGACCCAGTCCAGAGTGCCCTGGGGTTGTGTGTGTGGACGACCGGCAATGTCCGGCATGTTGGCAGTGTTAACGGGTAGTGGCGTGCTCATCGAAAGCTCCTTGCGTCTGGCCCGAAGTCTTCGGCCCGAAGTGATTAACCGCAGGCTATCGGCGCAGCAGTGAAGCAGATGTGAAAGCGCCCGCGGCGGGAAAAAGGAGCGGCGGATAAAGCGCCCGCGGCGGATAAAGCGCCCGCGGCGGATAAAGCGCCCGCGGCGGATAGACAGAGCGGCTGTTTGTTAAACAGAGCGGCGGCTAAAGAGCCGGCCCTAAGACCGTTTGAAAAAAGCCAGCGCGCGCTGGCGAGCCAGCGCGTGGTCAACCATCGGCGCCGGGTAGGCGGTGGCGGAATCGGCGGTCAGCCCGTCAATCTCCGGCACCCAGCGGCGAATGAATTCTGAGCGGGCATCGAATTTTTTTGCCTGGCTGGTTGGATTGAAGATTCGGAAGTACGGCACGGAGTCAGTTCCCGTTGACGCCGACCACTGCCAGCCGCCGTTGTTTGCCGCAAAGTCACCGTCGATCAGGTTCTCCATGAAATAGCGCTCGCCCAGACGCCAGTCCAGCAACAGGTGTTTGCTGAGAAACATTGCGGTAACCATGCGCAGACGATTGTGCATCCAGCCCGTCTCGTTCAACTGGCGCATACCGGCATCAACCAGCGGATAGCCGGTCATGCCCTGGCACCAGCGTTCAAACGCTGCCGGGTCTTTGCGCCATTCGAGTTGATCGGTTTCACGCCGGAAAGCAGCACCGGTGCTGATGTGAGGGAAAGCGGCGGTGACATGTCGATAGAATTCACGCCACACCAGTTCACTGATCCAGGTGTCGAGTCCGGGTCTGGCCCCGGGCTTCACGTTCAGTCGCTGGTCGTTAAGCTCCCTGGCGGCGGCGAGACAGGTTCGAGCGGAGATGGCACCAATAGACAGATAGGGCGACAGACCACTGGTTCCTGCCTGGGATGGAATATCGCGCTGCTGCTGGTAGCCGGCGGCTTTGCGGGATAAAAATATTTCCAGCCGGCGTTCGGCTTCTTTGCTGCCTGCGGGCCAGTTATCGTCATTGTGATCAGGTAACAGTGCCAGCAGACGTTTGTTGTTCAATTGCGGACCTGGCGCGTCACCGATGTTTGCCTGTCGCTTTGGCGGTGGCTCTGGTGACCAGTCGTCAGGGGTCAGCTGGCTGAGCCAGCGGCGTTTGAATGGGCTGAAAACCGTATAGGGCGCTCCGGCTGCAGTGCTGACAGATCCCGGAGGCACAATTACCCCGCCATGGTGGCGGTTGAACCTCAAGCCTGCGGTTGCGCAGGCGTTGGCCACCTGGCGGTCGCGACGTTGTTCATTGAGCGGATATTCAGCATTGCAGTCGATGCTCGCAGCGTGCCAGCTGCTGGCGATTTCCAGCAGTGCTGCAGGTGCTTGCGCAAAACCAGCAGCGTGCCCGATGACCAGCGGGATGTTCAATGTTTCCAGCTGGTTCTCCAGGTCGAGGAGGCAACCTTTGAGAAACCCCAGTCGCCGTGTGGCCACATGATGCTGTGCCCACTGTTCATCACTGATCAGAAAAACCGCAACGACCGGACCAGATTCTGCGGCAGTGTTCAGAGCGGGATTATCGGTTACCCGCAGATCGTTGCGAAACCACACCAGTGCAGGGTTATGCAAGTGTTGCTCCAGACTCAGTCAGAAGCGCTGGTGCGAATTCGATAACCGCGCCCGGGCAGAGTTTCGATCAGCGGTTGCTCAAACGGTTTATCGACCACCTGACGAAGATTGTAGAGATGGCTGCGCAGGGTATCGCTATCCGGCAGATCATCTCCCCAGAGTTCCTGTTCCACCGCATCCCGGGTCACAACTTTGGGTGATTCCCGCATCAGAATTCTCAGGATATCGAACAGGGTGCGGGACAGTTTCAGTGGCTGGCCCTGACGGCTTGCCTCCATGGTGTCCAGGTCGAGCTGCAGTTCGCCAACTGTATAGGCACTTGTTACACCGCGCTCGCGGCGGATGAGTGCGTCCACTCGAGCAACGAGCTCGGGGAGTTCGAAAGGTTTTACCAGGTAGTCGTCGGCACCAGCATCAAACCCTGTCAGCTTGTCATCCAACAGATCGCGTGCGGTAAGCATCAGGATCGGCGTTGTCAGCTGAAGATCTTTGCGCAGGCGGGTGCAGACCTCGATACCGTCAATACCGGGCAGCATAATGTCGAGAATGATCGCATCGAAGCGTTCGCTGCCAGCCAGATGCATTGCGAGCTGGCCGTCGTGAGCAAAGTCGACGGTGAAACCTTTTGCTTCGAGGAAGTCGCCGACAGTTTCAGCGAGGTCGCGATGGTCTTCCACCAGCAGAATTTTCAGGTTTTTAGCGGTGGGCATAAGGGCATTCTAGGCCGGGCGAGGTAAGGCCGGCAAGATGCGGACTTAGCTGTGAATGCGGCGTGAAATCCACGGGGAAACGGCATACTGAAGCCGTTAGTCTGTTGGTACGGGCGGCTATCGTTCCAGCAGGGCACAATGGCGTCATGGAAGTTTCGGGTTTCATCATTCAGGCCAGCTACCGGATTGTCTCTGGTGCGCCGGTGGTCCACCTCTACGGCAGGCTGTCTGACGGTTCTAGTTTTCTGGTGCGGGACGGGCGGCCGAGACCGTTTTTCTATGCGGATATGCAGGCTCTGCAACCCGCGCTGCTTGCGGGCGCGATCAGTGCCACCGAGTCGTCCTGGCAGAATTTCGCCGGTAAGCGGGTGTGCCGTATAGAGGTGGCGGTGCCTCCGGATGTTCCCGGCGTGCGAGATAAGCTTCAGCAGGCGGGATTTACCACCTACGAAGCCGACGTGCGTTTTGCGGTGCGTTA
>Ga0316194_10001754_pt1 | contig 15052 bp, 13 predicted proteins | sample CroRivsedime1_MG_FD_204936 | JGI IMG/M metagenome (GOLD analysis project Ga0316194, IMG submission 204936) | Coastal sediment microbial communities from Maine, United States - Cross River sediment 1 | ecosystem: Environmental > Aquatic > Marine > Coastal > Sediment | place: USA: Maine...
GATATAGATTACAACGATGCCTGGCAAGTCGCCTATACACTGATTCAGCTGCTTCCCCTGGATGAGGCATTGAAGTACCACCTCCTCGGCATTGATGAAGTAACAGCCTTAATGGGTGAGCTCGATACCATCCTCAACCAGATAAGCGGTGAAGACTAGGCCGCTGTTAATGTGCCAGCGACGGATCTTTAACGAACAACATATCCATTACGATCTCCGGCTTCCAGCTTTTCAGCGCGTGCTCGCTGCGCTGGCGGATGGCATCGAGTTCAGCAATTGACGTGATGCTGAATGTGTCTCCCACTACAAAGTGTATGAGCACGTAGGTATCGCGCCCGCGCTTGGTTACGCGGAATTCGACGTCAGCGTAATCGAGGCCAGCCAAACTGGCCAGCAAGCGCCGCTCAATCTCCGCCACCAGTGGCTCTGCGGGTGCCATCCACAGGATTTCGCGCAGGCTGTCCTTGAGAATACTCAGTGGAACCGGCAAGGCGAGGATGACAATAGTGATTAACAGTATGGGGTCGACCAGCGGGGCATATTCGGACCAGGGCGAGTGTTCCAGCCAGAAGGCGCCCAGGAATCCCAGAAAGACCGCGCAGCTGAGCAGGCCGTCCACAAGCCAGGTCTTTGATTCCACTGCCACCAGGTCGGAACGGGTTCGTTTACCTGTACGCGACATCAGCCAGGCCACGGTAAAGCAGCCAACAGTGGATACGGCACCATAGACCACGGCCAGCCCGTATTCTGTGGGATTGCCACCGGCGAGCAGCCGCTGGGTGGCTTCTACCCCCGCGTACACGCAAGCCACCAGGATAATCAGGGCTTTGAACAGGTTGAGTGTTGGTTCCATCGCGGTGTAGCCGAAATGAAAACGATCGTCATCGGGACGCTCCGCCAGTTTCGCAACTTTCATGGTTAACAAAGTGACGCAGAACGCGATCAGGGAATAAATGCCGTCGAAGAGAATGGCGCCGGAATTGGTGAGCAGCGCGAATACCAGCGCCAGTACGACAAAGCCGATGACACCAAACAAGCCGTAGCGAAGTGCCTGCTGCTCGCTTTGTACACGTGACTTTTCGCGCATGCTAATCCCTTTCTTCGGTGCCGCAAACCCGGGTTCCCGGGGCTGGCTTCAAGCGTTGGGCGCGAGACAGTTTATTCGAAACTGGGCATCCAGCCGCCACACTCCTTCCAGCGATTGACGATCTCACAGAACAGCTCGGCGGTGCGCTCCGCGTCGTAGGCAGCGGAGTGTGCTTCATTATTATCGAAAGAGATGCCGGCCTCTGCACAGGCCTTGGCGAGCACCGTCTGACCGTATGCCAACCCGGACAAAGTGGCGGTATCAAAGTGGGAGAAAGGGTGAAACGGGTTCCGCTTTATTCCACAGCGCTCCACAGCCGCGTTGATGAAGCCCGCGTCGAAATGGGCATTGTGGCCTACCAGTATTGCCCTGGTACAGCTCTGGTCGCGAATTTCCTTGCGCAATACTTTAAACAATTCATCCAGCGCCACGGCCTCGGTGACCGCTTCCCGGAATGGGTGGTAGGGGTCGATGCCGGTAAAATCCAGCGCCGACTGCTCCAGGTTTGCGCCTTCAAACGGCTGCACATGAAAATCGTGGGTGCGATGCACTGCCAGTAAACCGTTTTCATCCATGCGCACGATTGAGGCGGCAATCTCGAGAATGCCGTCGGTGTGCGCAACAAAGCCTCCCGTTTCCACGTCTATGACCACGGGCAGGAACCCGCGGAAACGGTCGCACATAAGGTGTTCGCCGGCTTCTTTCAAGTGCCTATTTGCCTTGTTCTATGACGCGCCAGGAGACAGTGTCCCCGGCGCGTAGAGGGGTGAGGACGTCGCCACCCAGGGGTAGATGATCGGGTACCTGCCACGCCTCTTTGCGCAAGGTGATGGTATCTGAATTGCGCGGCAGGCCGTAAAAATCCGGGCCGAAGTGAGAGGCAAAGCTCTCCAGTGTATCCAGGGCGTCCATCTGCTCAAACACTTCCGCGTAGAATTCGATCGCAGCATGTGCAGTGTAGACACCGGCGCAGCCGCAGCTGGTCTCTTTATTTGCCGTAGTATGCGGCGCGGAATCCGTTCCCAGAAAAAACCGTGGGTGGCCGGACGTCGCCACCTCGAGCAGCGCCTGCTGGTGAATATTCCGTTTGAGAATCGGCAGGCAGTAATAGTGCGGTCGAATCCCTCCTGCCAGCATGTCATTGCGGTTGAACAGCAGGTGGTGGGCGGTAATAGTGGCCGCAACCCGGTCGCTGGCGGCGCTGACAAATTCCACAGCGTCCTGCGTGGTGATGTGCTCGAACACGACGCGCAAGCCCGGGAAGCGCTCTGTGACAGGTGTGAGGTGACGGTCGATAAACACCTTCTCCCGGTCGAAGATATCGATGTCATTATCTGTGACCTCGCCGTGCACCAGCAGTGGTAGATCTGCTTCTTCCATGGCGGCCAGCGTGTCATACATGCCCTCAAGGCGAGCCACCCCGGCAGCTGAGTTGGTAGTGGCACCGGCGGGGTAGAGTTTTACAGCGTGAATGAAACTGCATTCGGCCGCCCGCTGTATTTCCGCCGCGTCTGTGCTGTCCGTGAGGTACAGCGTCATCAGCGGCTCAAAGCGGTGAGGTAATGGCGCCATCGCTGCCAGAATACGATCCCGATACCGGGACGCCTCCGCCACAGTGGTTGCAGGTGGGGTCAGGTTGGGCATGACAATAACGCGGCCGAAATATCGGGCCAGGTCAGCGCAGGTGTGCTCCAGCGCGGCGCCGTCGCGCAGGTGCGCGTGCCAGTCGTCCGGGCGGGTAATAGTCAGTTCGTTCACGTGGGGTTGCAGGGTCTGTAGCTCATTTGTCGGAAGTGCATGCTACCGTAAAGCCGCCGCAGCGGAAACCGGAACCGCTCTTTGTGCGGTAGCTGGCACAGGTTAATAGGGCGATTGGCTGGGAATTGAACCTCCCGGTAGGTAGAATGGCCGGCTTTTCGGTACTGCCCCATGGAGCGTGACATGTCAGATGTAAACAAAGTGGTCCTGGCCTATTCCGGCGGCCTGGACACCTCGGTTATCGTGCGTTGGCTGCAGGACACTTACCAGTGTGAAGTTGTCACCTTTACCGCCGATATCGGCCAGGGTGAAGAAGTGGAACCTGCCCGTGCCAAGGCCGAGGCGCTTGGCGTAAAAGAGATCTATATTGACGATCTGCGCGAGGAGTTTGTGCGGGACTTCGTGTTCCCCATGTTTCGCGCCAACACGATCTACGAGGGCGAGTATCTGCTGGGGACGTCTATTGCTCGACCCCTGATCGCCAAACGCCTGATAGAAATCGCCAATGAAACAGGCGCAGACACCATCTCTCACGGTGCCACGGGCAAAGGCAATGACCAGGTTCGCTTCGAACTGGGTGCCTATGCCCTGAAACCCGGCATAAAGGTGATTGCGCCCTGGCGGGAGTGGGATATGAACTCACGGGAGAGCCTGATGGCGTACTGCGAGGAGCGGGATATCCCGGTGGATTTCTCCAGTTCCAAGAAAAAGTCCCCATACTCCATGGACGCCAACCTGCTGCATATCTCCTACGAGGGCGGTGTCCTGGAAAATCCCTGGGCCGAAGCTGAAGAAGACATGTGGCGCTGGAGCGTGAGCCCCGAGGCGGCGCCGGACGCGGCCACCTACATCGAGCTGGACTTTGAACTGGGCGATATCACGGCCATTGACGGTGTAGCCATGAGCCCTGCCACTGTGCTGGAAACCCTCAACAAGGTCGCCGGTGCCAATGGTATCGGCCGTGAGGATATTGTGGAAAACCGCTACGTGGGCATGAAAGCCCGGGGCTGCTACGAGACACCCGGCGGTACCGTCATGCTGAAAGCCCACCGGGCTATCGAGTCCATCACCCTGGATCGGGAGGTGGCTCATCTTAAGGACGAGCTGATGCCGCGCTACGCGAGCATGATCTATAACGGCTACTGGTGGTCGCCAGAGCGCAAGATGCTGCAGGCTGCCATCGACGATTCTCAGCAGGTGGTGAATGGCAAGGTGCGGCTGAAGCTCTATAAAGGCAATGTTATCGTCGCTGGCCGGCAGTCCGCTGACAGTCTCTTTGATGAGAGCATGGCGACCTTTGAAGAGGATGCCGGCGCTTATAATCAGAAGGATGCTGAGGGCTTTATCAAGCTCAATGCCCTGAGGATGCGGATTGCGGCCAAGAAAGGTCGTTCGCCGCTCTAGTCCCGGATGAAAATGCGACCTAACGGTCGCCGGTGAGAGGCACAAACCGCACCGGCAGGACCGAACGTTTGCTGATCTCCCCGCTTTCGTCTACTTCCACCAGTAACAGCTCCTGGTAGCCGTGCTTTGCGCCTACCGGGATCACCAGTTTGCCCCCGGGTTTCAGCTGCTTCAGTAGCGGCGGCGGTAATTTGTCCGCCGCTGCGGTGACGATGATGCCATCAAAAGGGGCGTGCTCTGGCCAGCCCGCGTAGCCATCCCCGGCGCGGACGGTGACGTTGTTATAACCGAGTTTTGCCAGCACCTCGGCCGCGCTGGCCGCCAGTTCCTCCACGATCTCAATGCTGTACAGGTGATCGACCAATCCGGACAGCACCGCCGCCTGGTAGCCGGAGCCGGTGCCCACCTCCAGCATTACGTCACCCGGCTGAGGATCCAGCAGGTCGGTCATCAGGGCGACGATCAGGGGTTGGGAAATGGTCTGGCCCGCCTCGATAGGCAGCGGGGTATTGTCATAGGCCTGGTGGCGATAGGCCGGCAGTACAAATTCCTCACGCGGGACATTCGCCATAGCGGCCATTACCCGGTCACTCAGTTCGCTGCGCCCGGTATACGAGGCTGAGTCGCGCACCGACTCGCGGATCGCCTCCAGCATTCCCTCCCGCTCAGCGGGGGTGTCTGCGCCGTTTGAATTGAGTGTAATCATAAAGACCGCCACAAGAGCGCAGGCGAATCCGCTCTGCCTGATGAATGTATGTACCATCATTTCAGTTTAGACTCTTCCCCCCCGATGGCAATGTGGCGAAAAGGAAGGCGGATGAGCAAGATACTGAAAGTTCTGGGACTACTAGTGGTAGTGGCGATCGTCGCCATCGTCCTGGCCTGGTGGTGGTACCTGCGGGCCGATTCGATGGAAACCCCGGCTCTGCCCGGTACGGCGCAAACTGGTTCCCTGCAGTACGAGGGTCATCGTCGCACCTGGGTCGCCTATACACCTGCATCGAAACCGGCAAATCCCGCGCTGGTACTGGTGATGCATGGCTCCCTCGGTGACGGTCTACAGATGCGGGCCGCCAGCCGCTACGGCTTCGATGTGCTCGCTGAGCGGCACGGGTTTATTGCAGTCTACCCGGACGGATACCAGCAGCATTGGAACGACTGCCGTGGCGGTGCCAATTACGCCGCCAATACAGAAAATATAGACGACGTGGGTTTCCTGCGGGCGCTGGTGCAACGGATGGTTGTAGAGCAGGGGGTAGATCCAGAGCGGGTATTTGCCACGGGCCTGTCCAATGGCGGCCAGATGGCCTACCGGCTCGGTCTTGAGGCACCGGAACTGGTGGCTGGTATCGCCGCCATGGCGGCCAATCTACCTGTTGCATCCAACCTGGATTGCGAGCCTTCCGGTGAGGCCGTGGCTGTCCTGGTAATGAACGGTACGGCGGATCCTGTAAACCCCTATGAGGGTGGCCTGGTGGAAATCTTTGGTGATGCCAGTCGTGGCTCCGTGATGTCGGCCTTAGCCACCGCTGATTACTGGGCCGGGCTTGCCGGCTATGACGGGGAGGGGGAGTATCATGCCTGGCCAAAGCAAGTTGCGGATGACGACACATCAGTAGAGAGCATGGAGTGGTCAGCGCAAGATAAGGTGCCCGTGAGTTTGGTAACGATACTCGGGGGTGGTCACACTGTGCCCCATCCTGTGCTGAATTTGCCGCGAATTCTCGGGCCAACCAGTCATCAACTGGATGGACCCGAGACCATATGGGCGTTTTTCAGCAGCGCGGAACAGCATCCGCGCTGAGGATTATGCTTATTTCGGGGTGTACCAGATCGGTGAGGTGTAGGCCCTGTCCTGGGTAGAAACAGGCGCACCGTCAGGGATGTCGATGCCAAACCTGAAGGCATCATAGGTAGACCAGCGCGGGGTGGGAATCTGCAATACCCTGGCGTAGTAGAACGCGCGCTGCTTCGGGTCGAAATCGGGATCGCTCCATACCGTACCCAGCTCCGATGCACCTATCGTATTGGTCCAGGAAGCGTCCTCGGCGTTTACCGTACTGCCTACCGGCGGCACTTTGCCATCCGCGCCTGGCTTGCGCTCGCCAGACCAGACCACGTCGTAGACCTTCTCATGCTGCTGCTTGCCGTCGTACCAGCCCTTGACGATCTGGATGCGATCGAGGTTGCCGCCTACGGGATCACGCAAGGCATAAACCATGAAGCTGGGGGCTTTGCCGGCTTTGATTGGTGGCAGGTCACCGCCCATGGGTACGCCTTTTTCATAACCGGCGAAGGCGGGCTCGCGGTTATCCAGATCGCCCTCGGTAAAATCCCAGCCGCCGAAGAAACGTACCGCCATGCGGCTTCCTGTAGTGGCAAAGACTTCCTTGCGTTCCATGGCATCAAACAGGGCTTCGCGGGTATTTTCTTTTGCCCACACGGCCGCCAGGCCAGATGCGACCTGTTGCCAGCCCATGATTGACCCTTCCTCGGTGGCCATGAACGGGTGCATCAAGCGCTCCGGGGATGGCTCGGCTCCGGCGTGCTTGCCGAAGAAGTTGTCTTCCTGGGCGGTGGCCAGAGAGGTGTGGCTGTCGGTGGAGCCGATCATGCCGAACTTGTAAGGGTTGGTGCCGAGTTTTGCTTCCAGCTCCATTCCGCGCTTGAGGGCTTCACGGGCGTATTCACCGGATAGCATGGCGTCCGTCTTGGCCTCAGACACGTCCAGATTGCCGATGTCCCAGTTTTCGTAGGCGGCGAATTCGTCATTGGGTGACAGGAAGGGGTGGGTTTCGCCATCGCCCTTGATCTGGGTGGCCTCGTACAGGGGCTCCCAGTTGGCGCGCTGGGTGACATACTCAATGTCGAGCTTCTTGCCGTCATACTGTTCGGTGATGGGGAACATAATGCCGTTCGACAGGTTGCCGTTGTGGGCGATCGCCAGCACATCGCCGCCGGTTTTCTTTTCATACTCCGCCAGCCATTTCCACAGGTCGCGGGGGTTCGTGCTCCCCTGCGGAGCGACGGTGGTGTAAGGCACCATTTGCCCGCCCTTGTCGCCGCCGTCGCGGTAGATAACCACCCGGTGCATGTTGTTGCCCTTGACCAGCGAGGTCCACTCGTAGCCGATAAATGCGGTAAACACGCCGGGCTGGTTATAGCGTTCAGCCGCCTCAACGGTGCTGTCCCATGCCGCCCTGTAGGGCGCAGAGTCCGGTTTGTACGCTAATGCCTCAGGAAACTTGCCCTGTGAGAACAGGCCGATCAGCTCGAGTGCAACATCTACACCCTGGCCGGCCTTCATCATGTCGTACCATTTCTTGCCGGTGGGGTCTTCCAGGATGAAGGCTTTGCCGGCGAACAGGTCCGGGAAGAAACCCATATTGTCTGAGTGATCCGCCACCACCAGGAAATCCAGCGGTCGTGACAGGCGCACGGGGCCGGCATTGGTGGATGTGACCTGCTCACCGCGGGCAAATTTATAGGCCGGGTCCAGCCCCAGGCGATTGCCGAAGGCACCCGCGTCCATCGACAGGCTGGTGTGCAGGTGGGTATCACCGTAGTAAACGTTGGTGGCAAAGTCGCGCTCAGCGTAGGGGGAATAGACCTTGCCGGTATATTCCCGCGACAGTTGCGCCCTGTCTTTTTCCGTGGGGTTCACCTGGGCGTTCACGCACATGCTTGCCGTGGCTGCCAGTGTGATCAGTAGTGGGGCGATGGCGGTTTTTTTCATTGGTGGCACTCCTTTTTTCTCTGTGGGGGCAGTCTAGTCCAGTTTTCAGTTGCGAGACAGGAGCCAGATCAATAACTCCTGTATAAGAAGCTGGTCTTGGTTTGTATTACTAGTGGAAGTCTCTCGAGGACACCCTCAGGGCCTGCAATTCATGAGTATAGTCGTACAGTGCGCCGGCGATGATATGGATAACATTGTCCCTGGTTTCCAGGGTGCCGTTCACCAGCAGCAGTTGCGCGGTCATCAGGGGGCGGCGGAATTGCTGCTGGGTGCGCTGCCACACCACGATGTTGCTGTTGCCGGTTTCATCTTCCAGCGTGAGAAACAGCACGCCCGAGGCGCTGCCCGGGCGCTGGCGGCAGGTGACCAGCCCGGCGATACGCACAAAGCGGTTATTGCCCAGTGCGGGCAGATCGGTGTGGCGCTTGCAGCGGTTGAAGGGAGGGCGGTCCCGCAGCAGGCTCATGGGGTGTGGCCGCAGGGTGAGGCCGGTGGCGCGATAATCCGCCAGTACCTCCTCAGCCACAGAAGGCACCGGCAGTTGCACCCCGTCGTCGAAATAACTGCCCGGCTCGGCCTGTTCCCCCTGCAGTAATGGTTTGGCCTGCTCCAGCGCCATGATCTGCCACTGGGACTGGTGGCGATGACCGCTCATTGACACGAGGGCGTCCGCATCTGCCAGGGCTTCCATATCGCGTTTGTCCAGTTGGGCCCGCTGGCGAAGGTTGCTGACCTGGCGGAAGGGCGCCTGTTGCCGCGCTTCCACGATGCGTTGTGCACCTTCTTTACTTAGGCCCTTCACCAGCCGCAGGCCCAGGCGCAGGGGCGGTTGCTGGTGGCCGGCGCTGCGCCCGTCGAGCAGCTGGTGATCCCAGTCGCTCTGGTTGACGTCGATGGGCAACACCGCAACGCCGTGGCGACGAGCGTCCTGGATGAGTTGGGAGGGGCTGTAAAAGCCCATGGGCTGGCTGTTGAGCAGGCCGGCAAAGAAGGCCGCCGGGTGGTGGCGCTTGAGCCAGGAGGAGATATAGGCCAGCAGGGCAAAGCTGGCGGAGTGTGACTCGGGGAAGCCATAGCCGCCAAAGCCCTTGATCTGCTCGAACAGGCGGCGGGCGAAATCCTCGCTGTAACCGCGCTCTATCATACCTTTGGTGAGTTTCTGCTCGAAGGACAGCAGTTTGCTGTTTCGGCCCCAGTTGGTAATGGCCCGGCGCAACTGGTCTGCCTCGCCGCCGCTGAAGCCCGCCGCCACCATGGCCAGGCGTATCACCTGTTCCTGGAAAATAGGCACGCCCAGGGTGCGCTCCAGTACCGACTTGATGGCTTCGCTGGGATAGGTGACGTCTTCAAGACCCTGTTTGCGCCGCAGGTAGGGGTGCACCATATCGCCCTGGATGGGGCCGGGGCGCACGATAGCAATCTCAATCACCAGGTCGTAGAAGCAATCGGGTTTCAGCCGGGGCAGCATGGACATCTGGGCCCGGGACTCGATCTGGAACACACCCACGGTGTCTGCGGCCTGCAGCATGCGGTAGGTGGCCCTGTCTTCCTTTGGCACGTCGCTCACGGTTTTGATGGCGGGGCAGTAGCGGTGCACCATCTGCAGGCTCTTTCTGATAGCGGAGAGCATACCCAGGGCCAGGATATCCACTTTGAGCAGGCCCAGGGACTCGATATCCTCCTTGTCCCACTGGATAACGGTGCGATCAGCCATGCTGGCGTTCTCCACCGGCACCAGGGTGGAGATGGGGCTGCGGGTGATGACAAAACCGCCCACATGCTGGGACAGGTGGCGGGGAAAACCCAGGATCTGTTGCACCAGGTTGTAGAACAGCTCTGCCTGCCGACTGTGGCCGGCAACGCCCTGTTCCTCAAAACGCTTTGCCAGGTCTGCCGTGCGATCCCACCAGGCCAGGGACTTGGCAAGGTCATTGACGAACACCGGGTCCAGCCCCAGGGCCTTGCCCACATCCCGCACCGCGCTGCGGGAGCGGTAAGTGATCAAAGTGGCGGCCAGGGCGGCCCGCTTGCGACTGTACTTACTGTAGATGTACTGGATAACCTCTTCCCGGCGCTCGTGTTCGAAGTCCACATCGATATCGGGGGGCTCATCCCGTTCCCTGGAAATAAAGCGTTCGAACAACAGTGAAATCTGTTCGGGGGAGACCTCGGTGATGTACAGGCAATAGCACACCACTGAGTTGGCTGCCGAGCCACGGCCCTGGCACAGGATGTCGCGCTCCCGCGCGAAGCGCACGATGTCGTACACAGTGAGGAAGTAGTACTCGTAGTTAAGCTCGTCTATCAAGGCCAGTTCTTTATCGATACGCTGCTGTATGTTCGCGGGGACACCGCCGGGCCAGCGCAGCGCGGTGCCCTCGGATACCAGCTGGCGCAGGTAGCTGTTTGCCGTGTGTTCCGGCGGCACTACCTCTTCCGGATATTCGTAGCGCAATTCGTCCAGGCTGAAATTGCACAGTTCGGCGATGTGCTGAGACTCGGCGAGCAGGGCAGGAGGGTAGAGTTGCTGCAGCTTTTCAAGGCTGCGCAGGTGCTGCTGACTGTTGGCCAGGCGTTTGCGCCCCAGCTGGCCGATACTGGTGTTGTGGCGCAGGGCGGTGAATACATCGTGCAGGGGTTTGCGGCTGGCACAGTGCATTTGCACATTGCCGCAGGCAACAAGGGGAACAGACAGTTCGCTCGCCAACCGGTACAGGGCCAGGTAGCGCCGAACCTCATCGTTACCCAGCAGGTGGGTAACCCCCAGCCACACCCGGCCCTTGCACAAGCGGGCCAGTTGCAAACCCCAGGCCCGGTTATTTTCGTTATCTTCCTCTGGCAGCCATATCAGCAGGCAGCGCTTGAGGTGGAAGATTACATCCCGCAAACTGGCCTGGTATTCGCCCTTGGGGCTGCGCCGCCGGGCCATGCTGATCAGCCCGGACAGCTCACTGTAAGCCGCGCGTGAGGGCGCCAGTGCCACCAGCCTGATGCCCTCGGCAAGGTTGAATTCGCTGCCCACGAGCAGCTTGATATTGTGCTCTTTCGCCGCCACATGGGCTTTAACGATTCCCGCCAGGGAGCACTCGTCGGTAACGGCCAGGGCGCTATAGCCCAGCGCCGCCGCTCTTTCTACCAACTCGTGGGGGTGGGAAGCGGCGCGCAGGAAGCTGAAACAGCTGAGGCAGTGGAGTTCGGCGTAGTTTGACATATACTGTATAAATATACAGTATATCTGGATCTGTCAAATGCTTGCCCCAACTGTAGGCTTCAGGTGTTAATTGAATTTGATGAAGACGGGATCGTTCTTTCATGCTGCATAGAAGCAGTTATGTCAAAACGCTCCATTCCAATAAATTGGCATGAGTTAAAAGACGATAGTCACTGGGTCCATGGCTGGAAATAAGTTACCAGATTTGGGGGACCACCTGGCAAGTCAAGGCAGTCGGACGGCTTTGCCGCCCGCTGCTTGAGGCGTAATGTGCTCGTATGGGAACAAGTACACTCCCGAGAATCAAATTTGAAATGAAATTATCATTATTCAATTCATCATATACCCAGGAAGTGATTGAGCTTTTCACTAAAGTATTCTCTGAGTCAGAAAATAAATCGGAGGGTCAGATAATCGGCAACCTGGTTTCTGATTTGATCGCCACAACAGAGTCAGAAGATTTAATTGGCTTTGTCGCAATTTCTAATGAGCGTATTGTCGGGTGCATACTCTTTAGCCGCTTTATTGTGCCTGGTGATGAAGTTGCTTTTATTCTGTCGCCAGTTGCGATTGCTACTAGCGAGCAAGGTAAGGGGATAGGGCAACAGTTAATCAACTATGGTCTTGATCACTTAAAATCTCTAAACGTTAATTTGGCTTTCACATACGGCGACCCACGCTTTTATTCTAAGGTGGGCTTTAGCCAAATCAGTGAAAGTGTTGTGAAGGCGCCCTATGAATTGAGCCAGCCAGAAGGCTGGTTGGCTCAATCACTTGACGGTAATCCTATTAAAGCGATCCAGGGTACCAGTAAGTGTGTTGAGGCTCTCAGTGATCAAAAATACTGGTAAAGTAATGCACATAACAAGCAAAGGCAGCATCCCCTTCGGGCTGGACGCGTTATAGGTCGCCTGGCCGAACTACCAGGATTTTAGTTGCTCTATGGATGAGGCACAGCATGAAGGAGGCCTGAATTTGAAAATGGCACCAGTTCCATATGCGCGGACGTTTTCAGTCAGCTCTTTTTATAACCAGAAAACGTTCCCGCGGAAACGTCGCGCATCAATTTCATTCAGCCAGACGCCGGGCATCATGAATTTACCCAACCTTCCGGCTCTATTAACAAGTCAGGGCGGCGGACGGTGTGACCGCCGCCTCTGCGCGAAGTGTTAGGTGTCTATAGAGAGTTAGCGTATGAATTGGGATGCAATAGGGGCTATAGGTGAAATTATCGGCGCGTCAGCTGTAGTTGTTTCACTTGTATATTTAGCGTTACAGATTCGCTCACAAAATACGCAGGCAAAACTCGCTGCATTGCGTGAAATGTCCAGAGAATTGCGAGGAACGACAGCAATGTTCGCTAATAGGGACATGAGCGACATTTTTGTACGAGCTAACGAAAATTATAATTCTTTATCCGATGCTGAATCTGTGCAAATAATCGTTTTAGTCACTAACATTTTTCGCGCATGGGAGAATGCCTTCCTAGAAAGCAGGGTCGGAAATCTAGACGAAAATGTCTGGCAAGCGTTGTCCAGAGATTATACACAGGCAATGGGGATCCCATCATTTCGGCATATCTGGGCGCTACGAAAGCAGAATTACGATTCAGGCTTTCAGAAATACGTAGATAGCATCGACGCACTTGACTATGTAGTTAGATGAAGATAATTCAGTGATAACGACACATAACAGGGCACTCAAGCGGGACGCAGCGCTGCGCACTTCGCCCCTTAGCTGAGCGTTATACATCGTAAACAAGGTCAGTCTCAATCTATGGAAAATAATTACATTTTTGTTCCTGTCATAATTCAGGTGGCGCTTACATTGTGGCTCTATATTTACCTGGCGATTGCCAAGTCACGGGCCGTGAAGTTGGGCGAGGTAGATGAAGATCGCAGAGCTCTCCATGATGATGCATGGCCAGATAGTGTCTTACAGATCAACAATTGTATTCGTAATCAATTTGAAGTTCCGCTGTTGTTCTATGTTCTGATTGGCATTTTGTGGAGTATTGGAGGCGCTAATATTTATGTACATGTTGCTGCTTGGGCATTTGTTTTAAGTCGTATTGGTCACGCATTCATACATACCGGGTCCAATTATGTGCCTCTTAGGCGCAAATATTTCATGGCTGGTTGTTGTATTCTGATAGGTTTAACATTGTTTTCCTTCTATAAAATCGTGTCTACTTAAAATGCATAACAACCCAAGGCTGCGAGGGCGCCTCGCGCCGTGACGCGCTAACGCGCCCCAGCTTGTAGCGTTAGGCGAAAAACACGAATAGGAGAGTTTCGAGATGAAAACCATTTTATATGTCAGCCTTGTTCTTCTATGTTTTTCCTCGACCGCAATAGGCGGTGAAAATATGACCATGGCAACAGAGATAGTCCAGAAGGCCAAAAGCGAATGTGCTAATTTTGAGGGGGGCAAATTCAATGCGACGGAAGAGACGATCACGCTGCATGACTTCACCGGTGATGGTCGGCCAGAAAAGATTGTAGACGCATCCCAGTTTTCCTGCTCGACATCAGCTTCCATGTGGGGCGGCTCCGGGGGAACATTATTGTGGGTGCTCGTAGATGGAGAAAAAAACGAATTTCTTGCACACAAATGGCGGGTTGTGGATGTGGATGGACAGAAAGTACTGCTGCTTGCAGTACATTTCTCTGAGTGCAGCGATACGCTTGGGCCTTGCTACCGAGCATTGGTCTGGAGCGATGATGGATTCAGGACAATACGCTGAGGCCATGCTAAAAATCTTTAATAAAAATTCAGATTTATGGTCTAACCATTGCAAGCAAGTCGCTCCCTTTGGTCGCTGGACGTGGCTGATTCCACAAACCTTTTGCGTACGCAAAAGCTGCGCCCTTTTGGCCTGCCGTTTAACCGGGCGTTAGGAGACATTGGCTTGCCGAGAAAAATTGACACCGGGCGCAACCCATCAGGCAAAGAGCTCATTGAAGCTGATCGGATAGCCCAGCTTCATCCCTCGCAACAGAAGAATCATCCTTCGGCGATTTCTGCAGATCACGAGAAACTTGGTCATATCAATACTTATGGCGATTTACCTGAGTTCTACATAGACCGGCCTTTCGTATGTCGCATATGTGGAAGGCGTGAAATCTGGCGCGCGAAGGACCAGCAGTGGTACTACGAGGAAAAAAAACACCATATAGACTCCTTAGCCGTAGAGTGCCACAGTTGTCGTAATGAAAAAAAGCAAGGGGGTAAACCAAATGTCCCTGCCACCTAACATGGGCAACGGCAGTTCATCATGCGCCACACGTACTGCACATTGATGCGATAGATATATCTGAAAATATGCTTGAGATTGGCCGTAGTAGAGCCCGCGAGTCAAATGTTGAGAATATTGAATTCACCCGTGGAACTCTAACTGATTTCAATGCAGAAACTGACAGTTTTGACGCTGTTTTGGGTCTGAATGTTATTCACTTACTACCGGATAGGCAGTCTGTGCTCACTGAGGTGGCTAGAATTCTTAAGCCTGGTGGAATTTTTGTTAGCAGTACAGGATGCCTGGGCAGTTCGTACCTCCGCTTTATTAAACTGTTCGTACCATTAGGAACGTTTCTGGGGCTTATGCCTGATGTGTTTGTGCTGACGGAGTCCGAGTTGGCGGCCGAGGTTACAAATGCTGGCTTTGCAATTGAAAGCCAGTGGCATCACGGAATGAAAGATATCGATGTTTTCATGATAGCGCGTAAAATATAAGGCCAAATGCACCAGATAGTTGACTGTTATAGCGTAAAATTGTCTCATAACAAGCGCAGGCAATCTGACTGCTTTCACGCTACGCTTCAAATTACCTGTTGCTGCGGGCTTTATGAGTCAC
>Ga0316194_10001756_pt1 | contig 15043 bp, 13 predicted proteins | sample CroRivsedime1_MG_FD_204936 | JGI IMG/M metagenome (GOLD analysis project Ga0316194, IMG submission 204936) | Coastal sediment microbial communities from Maine, United States - Cross River sediment 1 | ecosystem: Environmental > Aquatic > Marine > Coastal > Sediment | place: USA: Maine...
CCCAGGCCAGGCCGCGCATCCCAGTTTTTGAGTAATTCAAGGCCGAAGTCGAGCACAGCGATATCAGGCTCACCGGCGGCAATCATTTGCTGCCACACCGAGCGCACAAGCTGTCGCGCTGCGTCCTCGCCCTGCATCTGCAACGCCAGAAAGCGGCGCATCGTGCGTCGCCAGTCCTGCTTCAACTCAGCAGCAAAAGTATCGAGGACTGCAGCATCGAGCGCACATTCCCAGCCCGGCCGCCTGGTGAAACTGGGATTGCAGGCAACCAGGATAACTTCGTTGAATTGTTGCGGGTAACGCAATGCGAGCTCAATCGCATACAGGCCGCCCAGCGACCAACCCAGCAATCTTCCGTCGGGTAATTCGCGCGCCATTGCCTCGAGCTGCAATTCAAAGCACAGATTACCTGCCCACGGACTGCCGCTGTAACCCGGCAGACCTGGACTAACAATCTGTTGCGTGGCATCGAGTAGCTCGAGCAGCGGTTCGAAAACCCCCGCAGGCATACCCCAACCGTGCAACAGGATCAGTGGCTCATTGTTCATTGCGTTATTGTAATCGATCCCCGGGCTGTAAGGATCGCTCTTATCTGCTAAAGTGCCGACAACGTTCAGGTCCGGTCAACCATGCTCGAAGCTCCTGTTTTAATCTGTTTTGCATACCTGCTAGGCTCGATATCATCGGCAGTCCTGCTGAGCAAGATCATGGGGTTCGAAGATCCCCGCAGCGAGGGCTCGAAAAATCCAGGTGCCACCAATGTACTGCGTATCGCCGGCAAAAAAGCGGCTTTTTTCACCCTGCTTGGGGATTTCCTGAAAGGCCTGGTCCCGGTCCTGCTGGCAAATGGACTGGGGGCAGATCAACTGGTGATCGCGTTGACTGGATTTGCGGCCTTTTGCGGACACTGTTTTCCACTTTTCTTTGGCTTTAAGGGCGGCAAGGGCGTGGCCACCGCGATCGCGGCAACGCTGGGATTTAACTGGATCGCCGGCGGCATACTGATTGGCATCTGGTTACTATTTGCCAAGGTATTCAAGATTTCCTCGCTGGCAGCAATTATTTCGTTTGCCGTGCTGCCCCTGGTCATCTACTGGCGCGTGCAAGACTTCCCGGTCAGCCTCGTTTTTGTCGCCCTGTCGGTGATTCTGATCTGGCGCCACAAGGATAATATCCAGCGCCTGATCAGTGGCACTGAAGCCTAACTAGCGAATTGCCGGTAGCGATTCCAGCGACCAGCGCGGCAGTATGTCGACTACCGCCTCGTCGCGCTGACCAGCGAGCACGCGCAATGCGCCAGCGTAAGCAATCATTGCGCCGTTATCGGTACAGTACTCCAACGCCGGGAAATAAACCCGCGCATGCTGGGCGCTGGCAAACCGCTCTAGCGTCGCGCGCAGCTGCCGGTTAGCGCCAACGCCACCGGCGACAATGAGGTTTTGATACCCTGTTTCAGCGAGTGCCCGCTGGCACTTGATACGCAACGTATCGACCACCGCATTCTGGAACGCATGCGCAATTTCGGCACGCAGATCATCATCCAGAGGCTCATGCTTCCTGACCATCGTGAGCACCGCGGTTTTCAACCCGCTAAAACTGAATTCGAGTCCAGGCCGGTTCACCATCGGGCGCGGAAATTCGAAGCGGGAGTGCGACACGGAATCCGCGAGCGCAGCCAATTCGGGCCCCCCTGGGTATGGCAAGCCGAGTAGTTTCGCGGTCTTGTCAAAAGCTTCACCAACCGCATCGTCGAGGGTTTCGCCGAGAATATGATAATCGCCGATCGCCTGAACATCGACCAGCATGGTGTGCCCACCGGATACCAGCAAAGCGACAAATGGCAGTTCAGGCTTCTCTGCCGCCAGCATCGGCGCCAGCAGATGCCCTTCCATGTGATGCACCCCGAGCACGGGCTTGTCGAGCGCCCAGGCAAGGCCTCGCGCCAGATTGGCACCCACCATCAGGGCTCCGATTAACCCCGGACCACGCGTATAGGTAATCGCATCGATGTCATCGATGGAACCGATTTCCTGCAGAATTTCGCTGAGCATCGGCGCGGCCTTGACCACATGGTCGCGCGACGCCAGTTCCGGCACTACCCCGCCATATTCACGATGTTTTTCGATTTGCGAATAAAGGCGCTGCCAAATTTGTCCGCTATCGCTATCGTAAACGGCGATTCCAGTCTCATCACATGAACTTTCGATACCTAAAACTTTCATAAAAACAGGATATTAATTACGCTTGGCGATTGATATTTGGTGCCGCCTCCTTATAATTGTCCGGCTCTGAAGCCGGGGCCGCTTAGCAGGCACCATTTTTAACAAACTGGATCATCAAATATGCCATCAGTTAAAGTAAAGGACAACGAACCATTTGATTTCGCACTGCGTCGATTCAAACGGTCATGTGAAAAAGCGGGAGTGCTGACCGAGACGCGTCGTCGTCAACACTACGAAAAGCCCACCTCTGTGCGCAAGCGCAAATCAGCTGCCGCGGTAAAACGCAATTTCAAGCGTATCTCCAAGGACTTCGGTACCCGCAGACGTCTTTACTAGCCGCGCAATGTCGGAAACTCTCAAATCCAGATTACAGGACGACATGAAGTCGTCGATGAAAAGCGGCAACAAGGAACGCCTCGGTGTAATACGGTTGATGCTTTCCGCGATCAAGCAAATCGAGGTAGACGAACGTATCGAGCTGGATAATGACCGCATTACCACGGTGCTCGACAAAATGGCCAAGCAACGTCGCGAGTCAATCACCCAGTTTGACAGCGCGGGCCGCGATGATCTAACCGCGATCGAACAGGCCGAACTGGAAATTATCCTTGAATACCTGCCGGAAGCGCTTTCCGACGCAGAAATCAACGACCTCGTCGAACAATCCATCAGCGCCACCGGCGCCGTTACCATCAAGGATATGGGCAAACTCATGGGCATGCTCAAACCCCAGCTGCAGGGACGCGCCGATATGGGCAAAGTCAGCCAGTTAATCAAAGCGCGGCTTTCCGCCTAGTTAAAGAGCACCGATGTCAAACGTATTCCAGTTTCTGGAAGTACAGCGTACCGACCCGGGTAAAACACCAGCATTTGTCCGCGTCAATGAATTTGGCGAAATTTACGGCGACTACCAACAGCAGGAAGCCGCCGATCAGGCCGAACGCTGCATCGAATGTGGCAATCCTTATTGCGAGTGGAAATGCCCGGTACATAACTACATCCCAAACTGGCTGAAACTGGTTGCCGAAGGCAACCTGATTGAAGCCGTTGAAATGTCGCACAAGACCAACAGCCTGCCCGAGGTTTGTGGTCGCATCTGTCCCCAGGACCGACTGTGTGAAGGTGCCTGTACGCTTAATACAGGTTTCGGTGCGGTTACCATCGGCTCGGTAGAAAAATACATAACCGACACCGCAATAGAGCAGGGCTGGTCTCCCGATTTATCTAACGTCATCGATAGCGGCAAAAAGGTCGCCATCGTCGGCGCCGGTCCGGCCGGCATCGCCTGCGCCGATGTCCTCACCCGCAACGGTATATCCTGTGAGGTGTTCGACCGATACCCCGAAATCGGTGGTTTACTGACTTTCGGCATTCCTCCCTTCAAACTGGAAAAAGAAGTCATTACCAAACGGCGCAAAATGTTTGAAGACATGGGCATCGAATTCCGCCTCAATACCGAAATCGGCAAAGATATAGGCTTCGAGCAGCTACTTGCCGATTATGATTCAGTGTTCCTCGGCATGGGCACCTATAGCTATATGAAAGGTGGCTTTCCCGGCGAAGATAAAACCGGTGTCCACGAAGCGTTGCCATACCTGGTGGCAAACATCCACGATCAAATCGAGTTCGGCGGCGACAAGCCCGAATTTATCGATTTCAATGGCAAGCAGGTCGTCGTACTGGGTGGTGGCGATACCGCAATGGACTGTGTCCGCACCGCGATCCGCCAGGGTGCCAGCAGCGTAACCTGCGCCTATCGTCGCGACCAGGCCAATATGCCCGGCTCGATGCGCGAAGTCGACAACGCGATGGAGGAAGGCATCGAATTCCTGTTCAACCGACAACCGCTGGAGATCATCGGTAATGGCGCGGTTGCAGGCGTCAAGCTAATTACCACCGAACTGGGCGAAGCCGATGAACAAGGCAGGCGCCGACCCGAAATCGTACCCGGTTCCGAAGAAATTTTACCCGCTGACGCTGTCGTGATAGCGTTTGGCTTTCGCCCTGACCCGGCCGACTGGTTTGCCGAGCATACGATTGATATCGATGCGGGTGGGCGTGTGATCGCTCCGGAACAAAGCGCTTTTCCATTCCAGACCGGCAACCCGAAAGTATTCGCCGGCGGTGACATGGTGCGCGGTTCCGACCTCGTAGTTACCGCGATCTACGAGGGGCGCCAGGCGGCTGAAGGCATTCTCGACTACCTGGAAGTCTGATGGCATTACCCCTACTGAAAAACGATCGCCTGATCAAGGCCCTGTTACGCCAACCAACCGATACCACGCCGGTCTGGATCATGCGCCAGGCCGGCCGTTATCTGCCCGAGTACCGCGCTACCCGCAAGCAGGCCGGGAGCTTTCTCGATCTGTGCAAAAACAGGGAACTCGCCTGTGAGGTGACGTTGCAACCCTTACGGCGCTTCGCGCTTGACGCCGCGATTCTGTTCTCCGACATTCTCACCATTCCGGATGCAATGGGACTCGGCCTCTACTTCGTCGAAGGCGAGGGGCCCAAGTTTGAACGCCCGCTGCGTAACGCGGCCGATATCAGCCGCCTGGGAGTCCCCGATCCAGCCGAGGGCCTGCGCTACGTTACCGATGCGGTCAGCCTGGTGCGGCAGGAGCTGGACGGCAAGGTACCGCTGATTGGATTTAGCGGCAGCCCGTGGACCCTGTCGACTTACATGGTCGAAGGCGGTAGCTCCAAAGAGTATCGTTATATAAAAGGTATGATGTACGAAAACCCGGCCGCACTGCATCAGTTGCTGAATACCCTGACGCAGGCAGTAACTGATTACCTGAATGCGCAAATCGAGGCCGGTGCGCAAGCCGTCATGATATTCGATACCTGGGGGGGCGTGCTTACACCACAAACCTACCGTGATTTTTCGCTCAATTACATGCAACAGATTGTTGCCGGCCTGAAACGGGAACACGAAGGCCAGAAGATCCCGGTGACATTGTTCACCAAGGGTGGAGCGCAGTGGCTGGAAGACATGGCCGACACGGGTTGTGATGCGCTGGGACTCGACTGGACCATCGATATCGACGCGGCACGCACACGGGTCGGCGACCGGGTAGCCCTGCAGGGCAACCTCGACCCCTGCGTACTGTATGCGAACCCCGATTCTATCCGCGCAAAAGCGCGCGAAATCATCACCCGCTTCGGCAACCACCCCGGACACGTTTTCAACCTCGGTCACGGCATCCATCCGGCGATCAACCCTGACCACCTCGGCGCATTAATCGACGCCGTACACGAATTCGGTTTCGACATTCGCAAGTAACCAGCAGGATACCCGACCATCCCTTCGAGGGGGTCAGAGCACGTTTTTCGGTGCTTTCGGAGTCTGGGTTGAAAGGTATGGCGAAAAACGTGGTCTGCCCCCGAGGGTTCAGGTCTGGGAAGGTCGGGGGCAGACCAGATTTTTCTCCGGCACTTCCCTTTCTACTCCGCTGTTACAGAAAAATCTGCTCTGCCCCCTGAAGAGAAAGTCTTTAACGTGAGTACGATTTAAGTCTTGCCCGAGGAAAAAACAACAAATGCAAGCTGATTAAAAAATGTCGTCGACGATTTCGTCTTCTGTCTCGGGGGCATTAATTATGACTCCACCCGAGTCATTGGTAGTGGATTTAACCACCGCCACCTCTCGCGGGGCATTTTCGACCCGAAATAATTCAAACAAACTATTCCGCGTATTGAGATCTGCACGTTTACCGGTTTCGGCATCGATGCGAATGGTTACCAGGCCCCCAGGTTGTTCCTGCAGATTCTCCGGGCGGCCCTCGAGCGCTTTGCGCATGAATTCAATCCACATGGGCAGCGCTGCCCTGCCCCCGGTTTCACGATTACCCATGTGGCGCTGATTATCATATCCCACCCAACTGGTAGTCACCACCTGGTCATTGTAGCCGCTGAACCAGGCATCGATTTGATCATTGGTCGTACCGGTTTTGCCAGCGATGTCCTTTCGCCCCAGCGCCTTGGCCCGCACCGCGGTGCCACGTTGCACCACTTCACGCATCATCGAACGCATGATAAAGGCGTTCTGCGCCGAAATAACGCGAGGTGCATATCGCGGCACGACGTCGGCTTCGATAGCGCCGGTAGCTTCGCCGACATCAACTGCTTCGTCATCGAGTACATTCAGCTCGATGGTCTCGAGCTGTTCTTCCTCACTAAGAACAACTACCTCAGCCTGCTGCTCGGCTTCCTGTTGTGCGTTGGCCTCGGACTCAGCCTGCTGCTCGGCTTCCTGTTGCGCTTCCGCGGTGGCTTCGGCCGCCGCCAGTTCATCCAGGTTTTCAGTTTCACAGTCCTGGCACACGGTCTGTGGGTTACTCTGAAAAATCACTTCGCCAGTACCTGACTCCACCCTGTTAATAATGTATGGCTCGATTAAATAGCCACCATTGGAAAAAACCGCATAAGCGCGTGCCATTTGCAACGGCGAGAAGGAGGCGCTACCAAGCGCAAGCGATAAATCGTAGGGCATCTGATCACGTTCGAAACCAAAGCGCTGGACGTAGTTGATGGCGTAGCGCAAGCCGATCGCCTGCAATATTCGAATTGAAACCAGGTTACGCGATTTGACCAGGGCCTCACGCATTCGCGTAGGTCCATAGAATTTCCCTGAATAATTTTCCGGACGCCAGGTTGCTTCGAGCGAATCGTCATCGAACACCACCGGGGCATCATTAATAATAGTGGCCGCTGTAAATCCTTTTTCCAGGGCGGCGGAATAGATGAAAGGCTTGAAATTCGAACCCGGTTGTCGACGCGCCTGGGTGGCCCGGTTGAACTTGTTCTTGAAATAATCGAAGCCGCCCACCATCGCCCTGATGCCGCCGTCTGATGGATCGATCGACACCAGTGCCCCCTCGACGCGCGGCACATCAGCCAACAACCACTGCCCGTCCCGATTCTCCAGCCATACCACGTCACCCACCGCCAGTACATCGGCTACGAATTTTGGTTTAGGGCCTTTATTGTCAACATCGATAAATTTTGCTGCCCAATCGATACCCTCTTCAAACAGCACTTCGATTTGCTCGTAGTTTGAAATCAACAGGGTTGCGCTCGCAGTCGAGGCTTCGTTAGCGTCATCTTCTACCGCCACCGCTTCGTTGACCGAGATTACGACGCCTTTACGCAAACCACCAACTCGCTGATCGGTTACCAAGTCCCCATCAAAAGGATCTTCATTGATTTCGCTTAAATCGATCTTGCCGATAACTCCGCGGTAACCATGGCGACGGGTGTAATCGAGCAAATTTTTCCGCACCGCCTGGTTGGCGACTGCCTGTAGCTCGCCGTCGATACTCGTGTAAACCCTGAGACCCGCCTTGTAAACTTCCTCGCCATACTGCTCGAACAATTGCGCTCGCACCAGTTCCGACACGTACTGCGCATCGGCAATGGTTCGTTTTCTATGCAACTCCGCGGTAATCGGTTCGTTCAGCGCCTGCTCAAACTCGTCCTCTTCGATATATTTAAGAATGCGCATGCGACCGAGTATATAGTTGCGGCGGATAAGCGCCCTTTCGGGATTGGAAATAGGATTGTACTTGGAAGGCGCTTTCGGCAGTCCGGCAATCATTGCCGACTGTGCCAGCGTCAAATCCCCAAGCTTCTTATCGTAGTAAACCTGCGAAGCCGCGCTAACACCATAGGCGCGGTGTCCAAGGAAAATCTTGTTCAGGTAGAGCTCAATGATCTTTTCCTTGCTCAACTCGGTTTCTATCTTCAGCGCGAGCAAAATTTCATTGAACTTACGGGCGTAGGTCTGCTCCGGGCTGAGGAAAAAGTTGCGCGCGACCTGCATGGTAATAGTGCTGCCACCGCGGGTCTTGCGCCCGGTAGTCGCGACCTCGTAAACGGCTGCCATCAATGCATAAAAATCAACCCCGTAGTGATTCCAGAACTGGTCGTCCTCAACCGAAACCACGGCATCGATGAGGTGACGAGGTATCTTGTCGAAAGCGACCGGAATTCGACGGTGTTCACCGAACTCGGCAAGCAGTATTTCGTTCCTGTCGTAAATGCGCAGCGGTACCTGGTACTGGGTGTCTTCCAGATGCTCAATCGAAGGCAAGCCCGGCACCATAACAACGTATATGTATAGCACCACAGCAATCAGCAACATAAAACCGGTTGCAAACAACCAGGATACAATTTTTAGTAGCTTTTTCATTAAGTTAGGCTATATACATAACCGCTTACATGAAAAGTATCGACAAGTATCAAATCTTGCACTAGACTCTTTTTGTAACCATTAGAATAATTTAACATTTTATATACTTACAACGAAATCTTAATGTAATTTATCATTTAAGATTGAGTATCACACAGGCACATGACGAGGGATACCGGTGTTTTTATCGCGAAAAAAACCGCCGCTTATTGGACTAGACATCAGTTCAACATCGGTGAAGTTGATGGAACTAAGCAAGACCGGCTCGAGTTATCGCATCGAAGGTATCGGCGTTGAACCCTTACCTGCAAACGCAGTAGTCGAAAAAAACATCGCCGAAGTCGAATCCGTAGGCGAGAGTGTAAAGCGTGCGCTCGCCAAGTCAAAAATAAAAACAAAAAATTGCGCCATTGCCGTATCAGGCTCATCGGTGATTACCAAAAAAATCACCATGCCCGCCAGTCTTTCCGAAGACGAGATGGAAGGGCAGATCCAGCTTGAAGCCGATCAATATATCCCCTATCCCCTTGAAGAGGTCAATCTCGACTTCCACGTCATGGGTGAAACCGAATCCAATCCCGAAACGGTTGATGTACTGCTGGCCGCCTGTCGCAGCGAAAACGTCGATGACCGGGTCGCCGCTGTCGAGCTAGCCGGGCTGACCCCCAAGATCGTAGATATCGAAGCCTACACAGTAGAAACCGTTTTCTCGGTGATGGCGTCGCAAATGCCCGATGAAGGTATGGACAAGACCATCGCGATCGTCGATATCGGTGCGACCATGACCAGCCTGAGCGTCATCCACAATCATCATCTGGTCTACACGCGCGAACAAAATTTTGGCGGTAAGCAATTAACCGAAGAAATAATGCGTCGCTATGGGCTTTCTTATGAAGAAGCCGGTCTGGCTAAACGCCAGGGCGGATTACCCGATAACTACGAACCCGAGGTACTTGAACCATTCAAGGAAACCACGGCGCAGCAAGTTAGCCGCTTTTTGCAGTTCTTCTACTCGGCGGGAGGCCCGATTGGTGACATCGATCACCTGGTGCTTGCCGGTGGCACCGCATCACTGCCAAATCTGGCCGAATTGACCGAATCTCATATCGGGGTTCCAACCACAATAGCGAACCCGTTTGCCGATATGTCTTCTTCAAGCCGCGTCAACAAGGCCAACCTGGAAGCCGATGCACCCTCCTTCCTGATAGCTGCGGGACTAGCCATCCGAGGAGCTGAATACTCATGACTATAACCCAGATCAACCTACTCCCCTGGCGTGAAGAACTGCGCCAGGAGCAGAAAAAGCAATTCGTGTTGATGTCGGTCATGACCTGTGTGCTGGCTGCGGCCATCGTGGGATTGATTCATTTTCAAATGCAGTCAAAAATTGACTATCAATTGTCGCGTAACCAATTTGTCAGCAACGAGATCGCAAAACTCGATGAAGAAATCAAGGAAATCAGCGAACTGCAAAAAGTGCGCCGCAGCCTGATCGAGCGCATGGAAGTAATCCAGGATTTGCAGGGTAGTCGCCCATCTATCGTACACCTGTTTACCGAAATCGTGTCAACAGTACCCAATGGAGTCTATCTCGAGTCGCTCGCCCAGACTGGCGGTAACCTGTTGATTAACGGTGAAGCCGAATCAAATGCCCGGGTATCTACTTATATGCGTAACTTGTCCGCTTCGGAGTGGCTCAAGGACCCGAACCTGACGGTCATAGAAATTGAAGACAAAACGGTTAATCGTATCAGTACCTTCACCCTGACGGTGAAACAAACCTCTCCCAACGCTACCGTGGAAGAAAATGCTGATGGAGGTCTGAAATAATGAATTGGGACGACATCCAGCACCATCTTGAACCCGACAATATCGGCACCGCGCCGATGGGAATCAAACTAGGCGTGTTCATCACCCTGTTTGTGATAATCATTGCTGCAGGCATTTACTTCGATACCCAGGATCAGCTCAAGGTCCTGGAAAGGCATGAAAGGAAAGAATTCGAGCTCAAGGAAGAATTCAAGGTGAAAGCTGAACAGGCTGCCAAACTTGAACTCTACAAGGAGCAGCTCGCGGAAATGGAAGCGTCCTTCGGCGCGTTGCTGCGCCAGTTACCTGAGACCACCGAGGTCGAATCGTTGCTCGTCGACGTATCGCAAACTGGCCTCGCCGCAGGACTCGAGATCAAAAAATTCAAACCCAGCGCAGAAGAGAAAAAGGGCTTCTACGCAGAGTTGCCGATTTCGCTCGAAGTCTCCGGCTCCTACCACCAGCTGGCGACCTTTATCAGTGGCATCGCGGCGCTACCGCGAATCGTTACCATCAGCGATATGAAACTGGAACCCTTCGACAAGAAGGAAGATGTCAGCGCCTCCGGCAAACTAAACATGTCGGCCACGGCGAAGACCTATCGCTACCTCCAGGAGGATGAGCAATGACAGGAAAGTTAAAGTCTCTGCTGAAATTCGCACTGCTGGGCACGTTTGCCGTCCTCCTCACAGGTTGCGGTGAGGGCCTCGGAGACCTGCAAAATTTTGTTACGCAAATCAGAGCCAAGCCACCAGGGCGCATCGAACCCATACCCGAGTTCCAGCCTTATCAGAACTTCGAGTATACCTCGCACGATTTACGCGATCCGTTCAAGCTGGTTGATTTCAGACGTCCCGAGGAGAACCCGGAAGAAATTGCCGCGCTCGGCAGCGGGCTTCGACCCGATATTGACCGGGTGAAAGAACCACTGGAGGACTTCCCGCTGGATACGCTGCGCCTGAAGGGAACCATTGATGATAAAGATGGCGTCAAATGGGGGCTGATATTCGCTCCCGACAACACCATACATCGAGTTATCGAGGGTAACTACCTGGGCCAGAACCATGGCCGGATTATCTCGGTATCTGACCAGAACATTGAATTGACTGAAATTGTCCCAGACGGACTCGGAAATTATATCGAACGCTCGTCAGCTGTCGCGCTAATCGAGTAACGAGAGGAAACACCCATGAACAGTGTTGGTAATAAAATGAAAATAACCCGGTTACTTAAAACCTCTCTGGCGGGAATATGCCTGCTCGCTTTCGGCGACGTTTCGGCGCGAGCCCTGATCGGTCTCGATTATTCGGTAATGACCGGAAATACGGTACAGGTCGTGTTTACTTTCGACGAAACCGCGGTTGCACCGCGAACATTTACTATCGATGAGCCCGCACGCATCGCTCTTGATTTTGGCGACACCGAAAACAAGCTTGAGCAACGCAGCATGCAGGTCGGCATCGGTGCGATGCAAAGCATTGTTTCAGCGGCTTCAAAAAACCGCACCCGGGTGGTACTCAATCTTTCGCAGAAAGCCAATTACACCACCAACGTCAGCGGTAACCAGGTAACTATTACCCTGGCCGGCGGTGGACAGACTATTGCAGCTGCCGTAGAAACAACTGCCGGCGCCACGACTGAGAGCCTGACTGAATCATCACCCACGGTATCAGCTGTTTCCAAGGGTGTTACCAGCATTGATTTCAAGCGTGGCCCAAATGGTGAAGGCCGCGTAATTATTGACCTCACCACTACTTCTATCAGTACCGACGTCTGGCGTGAAAATAATGTTGTCCACCTCGAAATGATTGGTTCAAAGTTACCCGACGAACTGCAACGGCGTATGGATGTCAGCGACTTTGCGACTCCGATCAATTTCATTGACTCGATCCAGGATGGCGCCAATATTCACATGACTATTAGTTCGAATGGTGATTTCGAACACCTCGCCTACCAGACAGACCGGGTTTACACGGTCGAGGTTGCACCTATTTCCAAGGAAGAAGAGGAAAAGAAAAAGAAGGCGAAATTCGGCTTCACCGGGGAACGCCTGTCGCTTAATTTCCAGGATATCGAAGTACGTTCGGTGTTGCAGCTACTCGCTGACTTCACCGGTCTCAACCTGGTGGTCTCGGATTCAGTTGAGGGTAACCTGACCTTACGCTTGAAAAATGTTCCCTGGGATCAGGCGATGGATATCATTCTGAAAACCAAGGGCCTGGATCAGCGCAAGGCCGGTAATGTAATTCTGATCGCACCTACCGATGAAATTGCTGCGCGTGAGAAACTCGAACTCGAGGCCCGCGCGCAGGTAGAAGAACTCGAACGTCTGCGTACCGAGTATATAAAGGTTAACTATGCCAAGGCGGCCGATTTGGCCGATCTGCTGAAACTAACAGATAATGCGATCCTGTCACCACGTGGCTCGGTAAGCGTTGATGAACGCACCAATACCCTGCTGGTCAAGGATATCAACTCCAGTCTCGCTAACGTTCGCACCCTGCTTGCCGAGCTGGATATTGCGGTACGCCAGGTATTGATCGAATCCCGCGTGGTCATAGCCAATGACGATTTCAGTAAGGAACTGGGCGTACGCTTTGGTGTCAGCAATGACAGTTTTGGTGACAGTACCTCAGGTGGAGGCGCCGTTGCCACGGGTTCCCTGGAAGGGGTCAACAGTGCGATCAACAACAATGCTTTCAACGCGCTGGATAGCCTTGCCGTAAACCTGCCGGTGCAGAACCCGGCCGGTAGTTTCGCCCTGGCCCTGGCCAAGCTACCCCTCGGCACCCTGCTCGAACTGGAACTTTCGGCGGCACAGGTCGAAGGCCGTGGTGAAGTGGTCTCCAGTCCGCGCGTAATCACCGCCGATTCACATACCGCAAGAATCGAACAAGGTGTCGAAATCCCCTACCTTGAACTCGATGATGGCGACGCGACCCTGAAGTTTAGAAAGGCGGTGCTGTCACTCGAGGTTACGCCACAGATTACACCTGACGACCGTGTCATTATGGATCTCGACGTACACAAGGATAATGTGGGTGAAACGGTATCATTTGGTGCCGGACTGTCCGCGCCGAGTATCGACACCCGCGAAGTTCAGTCGCAGTTACTGGTCGACAACGGTCAGACCGTGGTACTCGGTGGTATTTATGAAACCACCAAAGCTACCCAGGTTACCCGGGTCCCATTTTTCAGCGACATACCGGTACTCGGTAATCTCTTCAAATCGACCCGAGATGTCGATGACCGCACCGAACTGCTGATTTTTGTAACTCCGAAAATCCTGCAGGGTTCGAGCCTCGATATCCGTTAATCACGATATTACAACCAAAAAAAGGGCAGCCCCGGTGGCTGCCCTTTTTTTTGTTTCGGGTATCATAGCCGCATGAGCCATCGTAACATCATCCTCATCGGCCCCATGGGTTCCGGCAAATCAACTATCGGCAGCATTATTGCCCGGCGACTGCACCGCGAATTCCAGGACAGCGACCAGTTCATCGAGAAACGTACCGGGGTTGATATCGCACGTATTTTTGATGTTGAGGGTGAGCAGGGCTTTCGTGACCGGGAAAGCAACGCGCTTAACGAACTGCTGGGAGATAACGGCAGGGTTATCGCGACTGGCGGTGGTTCTATACTGCGCGAGGAAAATCGACAATTACTTAAACAAAAAGGCTACATCATTTTCCTCGACACTTCAGTCAACCAGCAAATGCACCGGCTACGCCGTGACAAGAAGCGACCGTTACTGCAAACCGAGAATCCACGCGAGCGTCTCGAAAGCCTGCTGGCTGAACGTCGTCCCATTTACCTGGATCTGGCTGATCTTGCGGTTAAAACCGACAAGCGCGTGGCGCGACGACTCGCAGCTGATATCATCGACCAGTTACCTGAAAACCTCAAATAAGAATGCACATCAATCATACCCTTAACGTGGATCTGGGCGAACGCAGTTATCCGATTTACATCGGCAGCGGATTGCTCGGCCAGGCAGAGCTTATTACCCGGCACATCCATGGCCAGTCTGCGCTGATCGTGTCTAATGACACCGTTGCGCCGCTTTATCTCGAAGCCGTGCAACAGGCGCTGGATAGCAAACAGATTCGCCAGGACAAAGTCATTCTCGCCGATGGCGAACAACACAAAACCATGGCATCGGTGGAAACCATCCTCGATTTACTGCTCTCCAATCGCCATGATCGCCGCAGTACGATCATTGCGCTTGGCGGTGGCGTAATCGGTGATATTGCCGGCTTTGCCGCGAGCATCTACCAACGCGGGGTAAATTTCATCCAGATTCCGACCACACTGCTATCGCAGGTCGATTCGTCGGTCGGCGGCAAGACCGGCGTCAACCACCCGCTCGGTAAAAACATGATCGGCGCGTTTTACCAACCGCAGTGTGTGGTGGCCGATATCGGCAGCCTGCACACCCTGCCCCCGCGCGAATTAAGTGCTGGACTCGCCGAGGTCATTAAGTATGGACTGATTTGCGACGCCGGGTTTTTTGACTGGCTGGAGATAAACATCGATGGCCTGCTCGCAGGTGATGAGGATCTGCTCGCGCAGGCAGTGCTGGTTTCCTGCCAGAACAAGGCGCGCGTGGTTGAACTTGACGAACGCGAAGGCGGATTACGCGCGATTCTAAACCTGGGTCACACATTCGGTCACGCGATCGAAACCACTATGGGCTATGGCAAATGGTTGCACGGCGAGGCTGTCGCCGCGGGCATGGTAATGGCGATTGATTTGTCGATTCGAGAAGGCTCGATCAACGAACAGGTCAGGCAACGTGGCGTCGCTTTATTGAAACAGG
>Ga0316194_10001759_pt1 | contig 15028 bp, 17 predicted proteins | sample CroRivsedime1_MG_FD_204936 | JGI IMG/M metagenome (GOLD analysis project Ga0316194, IMG submission 204936) | Coastal sediment microbial communities from Maine, United States - Cross River sediment 1 | ecosystem: Environmental > Aquatic > Marine > Coastal > Sediment | place: USA: Maine...
CTAGCTCCCGGGATGATCGACTTTAAACTCGTCAGCCTCTGGGGGCTGGCTTCAGGTTTTACAGCCGCCTCATCAATGATCTATTTAAATGTCAGCCGGCAGTACCACGACACCAATACGATTTTATTTTTTATGTTCGGTCTGGGCTCGCTGGTGATCTTCGCCATCTTTCACGAAAAGTTCTTCTGGCCGAATTCACAGGAATTTTATTACCTGGGGCTGTGCGCTGCAACCGGTGTCGCTGGACAGTTTCTTCTCACTATTGGTTTCCGCTATGTCTCCGCCGTGGATGGAAGTATCATTTCTTCAATGCGGATTTTACTGGCAGCCTTACTCGGCCCCATCGTGGCCGGCGACCCTGCTCTAAATTTGGCAGGATGGGCGGGTGCGCTGCTTTTATTCGGCGCCAATGCCGTGCTGGCGGTACGTCGCAGTCGACAGGCGTAAAAGTGGTCTTCAGGGATTCATTTCATAGGTCCCATCCAATACCGCAATATGTTTTTCCCAGACCCGGTTAAACCTTTCCAGGTCTTTTACCGGCTTTTTGATCATTTTCAGGCACAGTTTCATCTGGGGCTCGGTGGAACCGGTTTTTGAGTAAAGCTGCAAGGCGAATTTCGAAAAATCCCTGACCATGAAGTCAAAAATCTGATCCATGATATCATCTTCCACGATCTCGATTTTCGCTTTTTCAATGAGAAGCTGGCCATAGGCCACCAGGGTAAAAAGCTCGCCCAGGTTAAGGAGAAAGTCAATGTCCTTGGCCTGCTCCTTGCTGGGGGTGGCCGTGAGCAGAAACTCCTTGAGCACGTCAATCTGCTCCTTGAAAATATTCAAGTTGGGCAGGTTCAGGCTGCTGTAAGCCAGGGCACTGTCGTGAAACTGAATCTTTCCGAGCCCCCTGGTCGCCCCCTGGTTAAAAAGAAAATCATCGTTGGCCGGATCATCTCTTTTGGGGATTTCCGGGAATTTCCCGGGGTTGAAAAAGTAATTCGCCATGAACTTGATGATCAGGGCCATGTTCACGTGCACGGTGCCCTCAAGTTTCGGCAGCGCCCGGATATCCCGCGCCGCCATTTCAAAATACATATCCTTTTCAAAGCCCTTGGCGGCGATAACGTCCCACAGCAGGTTGATGACCTCTTCGCCCTGGGTGGTAACCTTCATTTTTACCATGGGATTGTAGAGCAGGTAGCGCCGGTCTTCTTCGGAGGCCGCCCGCATGTAATCGGAAGCCCGTTGTGCAAACATCTTCATGGCCACCAGCCGGGTCCAGGCGTCCACAAAAAACTGCCGGATATGAGGAAAATCGGTGACGCTGTGGTTGAACAGTTTGCGGTTGGAGGCATGCGTGATGGATTCGTAAAAAGCATGGGTGCAGATCCCGATGGACGCCCAGCCGAGGTTGTATTTGCCGACATTGATCGTGTTCAGAGAGCTGTCCCAAGCCTCCTGGCCGGTGCTGAGGATCTCATCGTCTGTAATCGGGTAGGCTTGCAGAGCGTATTCGGCAACGTAATTTTGTGAATTCACGACGTTTTTAACACATTCGTAATTTTCGTGGTCGGTTTCGACCACAAAAAAGACATAATCGCCGGTTTCTGAATTTTTTGCAAAGGTTGAAACCAACGCGGCCTTGTTGGCATTGCCGATATAGTATTTGCCGCCGTCGGCCACGTACCGACCTTCGGAAAGCGGTGTTAATGCCATTTCGGACGCATAAAGGTCTGCGCCGTGGGCCTTTTCACTAAGACCGAACGCGAAGATGCCGCCTTCTTCCAGGAGCCTGGCGGTCTTTTCTTTTACTTTTTCGTTGTTTCCCATCCAGATCGGGCCCAGGCCGAGGATGGTGACCTGCCAGGTGTACCAGTACTGGAGGCCGTAAAAGGCCAGAATTTCATTAAAAGCGCAATTCCTATAAGTGTCCCACCGTTTGTCATCGTCACTGTAAGGGGTGGGGGTGAGTAGGGTCGCGAACACTTTTTCCGCTTTTAAAAACTCCAGGAAATCCGCGTACCAGACCCGCTCATGATCGTCGTGCTTGAGCTTCTCCTTGCCTTTGTTTTCGAAAAACGCAACGGTCTTCTGCATGATCTCCCGGGAGCGGGGATCGAGGTTTTCAAAGGTTTCATTTTTAGGGTGCAGCAGCATGTCGGGGCTCCTTGTTTTTTTGAAATTGATGGAATTTCAAGTTAATAAATCATTTCAGCGTTGTTTGAAACAACTTTATAAAAAAATTAAAAATTATTTTATTTCAACAATCAGCTTGCTTTCGGCTTAAATAGGCTTATTATATGTTTACTCAACCCGGCCTCGGCCATCAGTGGATGGCGGGGCAATTTTTTTCTGCAGGAAAATTCTGTACCCTTATGAAGTATCCTCCAGATTTAAGATTTTGAATAAATAAAACGAAAGGAGGATATTATCATGACCAATGGTACTGTAAAATGGTTTAATGACCAAAAAGGCTTTGGTTTCATCGAGCAGGAAGACGGTCCGGATGTGTTTGTTCATCATTCATCCATCAACGCAAGCGGCTTTAAAAGCCTGAGCGAAGGCGACCAGGTGACTTTTGAGATCGAGCAAGGCCAAAAAGGCCCTGCCGCCGCCAATGTCTCTGTAAACTAAAGTTCTATATCCAGCTAAAGGGGGCATACCACCCGATAAATGTGGATGCCCCTGGCAGCGCCTACCGTAAAATCCCCAAAATACAAATTAAAAGATGGTAAGCTCCGCAATTGTTCCGTGGATTCTATCGCCCGCCCAAATGGGTTGGGGGTCAGATTTTCGCTTGACCTTTCCCGGATGGTCTTCCATATTAGCATGTCTGTTAAGAGGTTGCCCTGAAGGCCGAACCTGCCGCGTTGCATTTCCCACAAAAATAATGGACTTCATTCTTGACAAAATCAACCGATTTTCTTTCTTTTAGCGTATTTATGAGACCCGTGGATGAATATTCCAAGGGGATTTGCAGAATTTAATGAACAAAGAAAATGAGTGCCTACCGGATACGGCGGTCTTGCTAAAACTGGCCAAGATGCGGATGCCGTTTGGCAAGTATAAGGAGCGGCGGTTGATCGACTTACCTGAGCCTTATGTGGTTTGGTTTGCCCAAAAAGGATTTCCGGCCGGACAACTGGGGGATATGTTGCGCATGGTGTATGAGATTAAAGTAAACGGTCTGGAATATCTTTTTAGACCGTTGCGGAATCTGTAGACGAATTATTATAATCGTGGAATTGATAAGACCGAGGTGCGAATAGACATGACGAAGCGGCGCAAAAAAGAAAAGCCCCAAAAGCCACCCCCTGAACAGGATCACTTTCTGATGCGCATAAAGCGGGGCGAACGCTTGTATAAATTCTATTATTTTCGTCCTCTGGCCGGGCGCCATTATCATTTTGAATACCGTATTTTAAGCAAAGAAAAAATTAATGGAACCCTGGCAATGGTAAGCTATAATTTCAAAATTGAAAATGGTGTCCCAAAGAAAACCTCGATCACCAAAGTTCACAAAATTTCAAAAGAGCAATTGGATCAAATTGTTCAAAATGTTATCGAAAAAACAAATACCGGTCCCGATGAGTTTGAGGAACTGGATCTTTCCGAGTTTTCGTCCATAGATGCGCAAATTGAATTTCTAAAACGTCATGACAGGGCAGATTCAATGTATATTACCTAAGCCGGACAAGCTTAGCCGGTCGCAGCGCAGGCGCTTGCGCCGCGTGTTACTCTGTCTTTTCTAAGTAAATCAATCGAATTCCTCAAATATTCTACCAATAGAAAACGCCATTCAACCGCTCGGCGCAGTATAAAGCAGGCTGTCGGCCAGATTCGAAACTTCGGCTGGGATGCCTTGATCTTTTAGAGCCTTCACGCCCCGCTCTGTCGTGACGATTGTGCCGCCCGAACCAATGACGATACCATCCAACATGATCACCTTTCCGCCGGCCACGGTCAAAACCGCCTGGTAAGAGTTTGGATCCGCTACCACCACATCGCCGTCGGCGCCGGGTGCAAGATGGCCTTTGTTCGACAATCCCAACATCCGGGCCGGCGCCCAACAGCATTTGTGAACAAAATCGGCCAGAGTCAGCGCGTCAAATCGCACCAGGCTAAGTCCATGGCTAAGAAGAAAATTGCGCGGAATACCACCGCCATCTGTGCTGAGGGCAGTCACAACAAAGCGTCCCTGGTCGTTTTTTTCGGTCGCAGTTAAAAAAGCGGTGGATCGACGGTTGACCGGAAATGATACCGTAACATCGAAGTTCATTTTTTTCATATAGATTACCCCGTCTGCGGGCTCAAGATAGATCACTTCCCGCGCAGTGGGCTTTTGAACCCGCATGTAGCCCTTTTTAGCGGCGCTCAGCATGCCTTCAGCGCTAACCTCATAACCTCCCGCCTCAAGGCAGGTCCGGGTGACATGGCTGCGGGGGACGTCATTTTCCAGAGATGCCCCGGTCCCGTTGTAAGGACCGTTATGGGACTCGCTTACCAGATGGGGGCGGTCAGAAAGGGCCTCTAAGGCAATCATCGTTTCGGTTACAGGAGATCCGTGGGTTAGGCCGCGGCAATAGGCGGTAATGTGACAGACGTGCAGCCGATTGGATCCGGCCAGCTCCAGCGCTTCCAGCATGCCGTTCAAGTTGCTGCCATTTTGGGTCGTACCGCAGTGAAAGGCCACATAGGCGCCGGCCTGGTTGACGACCTCGATGGCCGCAGCGGTCGTCTCGGGACTTAAGGGCAGGTGACCGCCCAGAAGCTTAAAGCCGAAGGCCCCCTGATCCAGTGAACGGTCAAGATATTCGGCCAGTTCGTCCTTGGCTGCATCGGGGCCGCTGATACTCACGCCCGGATCCAGGCGGTTCAGCACAGCGACACTGATGCCGGACCCGGCTGCGGCCATGCCCGCGATGACGTCTTCCAAAAAGCCGCCGCAATCCAGGGCACAGGTTACACCCGCCCGGGCCAGCATCTGAAATCCAACTGCCCTTTTAGGGGGTGCAAGATGAACGTGGGTATCGACCAGCCCGGGCATAACGAGTTTGTCTTTGGCGCAAAAAACTTCCACCGCCTGGTCGGGATCGAGTTCAGGCGCCACCCGCACTACCTTTCCGCCGGCCAGGCCAAGATCGAAACGGCCCTGTCGCCGATTGGCCGGATCGACCAAATGACCGTCTTTGATTAAAAGATCGAACTTATCCACGATATCTTTCCTTTTTTCAAGTATTTGATTTTCCCTTGCGACCCAGCATCACCCGGGGATCAAACATGTCCCGCAGGGAATCGCCGACCATGTTGTAGGCCAGGACCGTAAAGGTCAGGGCCAGGCCCGGAAACAGCGCTATCCACCGGCTCTGCAGAATGTTTCCCACCCCTTCGCGAATCATGCCTCCCCAGCTTGGCGTGGGCGGCTGGATACCAAAGCCCAGGAAACTGAGTGACGCTTCCATGCGAATCGCACCGGCGATACTCAGTGTGCCCATAATGATAATGGGACCAACGATATTCGGCAGAATCTGGCTGAACATAATCCTTAAATCACCGGCTCCCAGCGCCCGGGTGGCCCTGACGAAATCAAGGTTTCGGATGGCCATGGTGGGCCCTCGCGCCAGGCGAATGTATTGGGCAATGTGGGAGATACCGATGGCCGCCACCACTTTGTAAATTCCCTGGCCCAGCAGCGTGACGATCATCAAGCCCAGCAGCAGGGCCGGAAAGGAGAGCATGATATCAACGAGCCAGGATACCACCCGGTCAACCCGGCCCAGCTTATAGCCGGCCAGCACGCCGATGGGCACGCCGATACCCATGGACATCAACACGGAAAGCACCCCCACCAGCAGCGCCGGGCGGGTACCCCAGATAATCCGGCTGAAAAGATCCCGTCCAAATTCGTCGGTTCCCAGCCAATATTTCGCTGTCGGCCCTTTAAACGCATCCAGGATGTGTTGTTCACTGAAATTGTAAGGCGCCAACCAGGGCGCCAAAACAGCCACGATCAACAGCCCGAGAATAATAAAAAAGCCGCACAGGGCGGTCTTGTCCTGTTTGAGGACGCGCCAGATGTCCTTAAAAACCTGTAATTTTAAACGGATTCCGGCTCCAGGTTCCGCCGCTGTCTGAGACGGCCGGTCAATTTCCGTTTTCTGCGCAGGGTTACTCATACTTGACCCTCGGATCGAATAAAGAATACGTCAGATCAACCATCAGGTTAACGATCACGACGATAAAAGCAAAGACCAGTAACCCGGACTGAATGAGATTATAGTCCCGTTGACTGATTGCGCCCACCAGCAGTTTACCCAGACCGGGGCGGTTGAACACGGTTTCGGTCAGAATTGCGCCGCCCAGGATGGTGCCGGTGTAAAGGCCGATGGCCGTAACCACCGGGATCATAATATTTTTCAAAACGTGTTTAAAATGAACCGTGCGTGGCCTAAGGCCTTTGGCAAACGCCGTGCGCACATAATCTTCGCTCAGGGCCTCGAGCATGGACGAGCGGGTCAGGCGGGTAACATAGCTGGCCTGGATCAACCCCAGACTCAAAGCCGGCAAAACCAGCTTGTGGAGGTGTTCGCTGAACGTACCGGTTCGAACCTGATGGATCACCGGAAACCAGCCCAGCTCAACCGAAAAAATCAAAAGCAGCACGACACCCAGGTAAAAAGCCGGAAAGGAGAAACCGGCCAATGCGACGATCCGGCTCAGGTAGTCCACGGCCGTATTTTTCCGGATCGCCGCCCATACCCCCAATGGAATGCCGATGAGTGCCCCAATTATGGTGGAGGAGATTGCCAGGTTGAAGGTGTAAGGGAACAAGGCCCAGATTTGCTCGGCAATGGGCCGGTTGGTAATCATGGAGCGACCCAGATCGCCATGAACCAGATTGCCGATAAAATCCAGGTACTGCCGCCAGAGCGGCTGGTCCAGACCCATTTCACGACGAAAGGCCTGCAGCGCCTCCTCGGTGGCGTAGGTTCCCAGGACCACCTGGGCCGGATCCGAAGGAATGACCCTCATGGCGAAAAAAACGATGCTGGCCACCGCCAGCATGATCACCCCGGCAGAAAAAATTCGTTTTGCAAAGTAAGAAGCTTTCATTTTGACTTGCTCCATCGGGGGCGGGCGGCGGCAGAGCCTCTCTCTCCCGCCCCCGTTGAAGAGGAATTAATCTTTCAAGATTCGACTGGTCTCGCGGATGTCGTAAAATGACAAACTTTTTTGTTCAAAGCCCAGATCCAGGGTTTTGGTCTTGGCCATGGCATACAGCCTTGTAAAAAGCGGAAAGGAGACCGCATCTTTTTTGATCTGCTGCTGGGCTTGCTTCCACAGGGCTTTTTGTTTATCGACATCCAGTTCGAAACGCGCGTCATCGATATACTTGTCTACGCCCGGCAGGGCTTCGCCGTAGTGGGAAAAATTAATGACGGCCGTGGGTTTGCCGACAATGGATTCCGAGTGATAAAACTGGGTCAGGTAAATATTGCCGGTCAACGGATAGCGGTAGGCTCCATAGATGACCACCGGGTTCACGTCTTTGCGAATCAGTTTGTGGTAGGTGGGATGATCGACCACGTTCAAATCCATTTGAACGCCGATCTTTTTCCACTGTTCCTGAACGACTTGAACCGGCGGCAGGTAAATGTTTGAATTAGAGATGTTCATGCTCATCTTAAATCCGTCGGGATGTCCTGCTTCAGCCAGAAGTTGTTTGGCCTTTGCGGGATCATACTCATAGTGCACCACATCGTCGGTGTGGCCGACATACCCGGCTGGAAGCGGGCTGTATTCGGGTCTGGCCACGTCTTTACCCAGATAGTTAATGATTTCTTCCCGGCTGATGGCGTGACACAGGGCCTGGCGAACTTTGATGTTATCCAGGGGGGGGTTGGTCAGGTTGAAGTGCAAAACAAACATGTTGGCCGGCGATGTCAGGTTCACGTCGAAGCCGGCCTTGCCGAGTCGATCGATCCACTCCTGCTTGGCGGGGATGTTAATGGCATCGACCTCTCCACTGCGCAGGGCCAGCTCGCGGGTGGAGTTATCCGGTAAAAATGACACCACCACCTTGTTTATAATCGGCTTGCCGCGCCAGTAGCTCTGGTTGTCCGCCAGGGTGAAGCTTTCCTGGGGCTTGTAGCTGCTGTACTGAAAAGGGCCGGTGCCGACCGGGTGATACTTGAGGTCTTTACCCAGTTTTTCAACGGCTTTTTTGCTGACGATATATCCGGCCTGGTAGTCCACCAGCAAGGCCGGCAAATCCGGCACCACGTTGTTGGTTTTGATTTGAATCGTGTAGGGATCCACCACGGTCACACTTTCGACGGCAGCCAGGTTTTTGCGAAATGGTGAGCCCACATCGGGATTGAGCAGTCGGTCCATGGAAAATTTAACGTCTTCGGCGGTGAACTCTCCGTAACCCTCATGCCACTGGACGCCTTTACGCAGATGGAACGTCCAGGTCAGCTTGTCGGCAGCGACTTCCCAACGCACGGCTAAAGCGGGTTCGATCTTTTCAATATTGATTTCACCGGGAGGATGCCGCAGCAAAGATTCATAGACCATGCGGACAATGGGACTTTCTCCGATTTTCACGGCAAAATGCGGATCCACCGTTCCAATGTCATTAACACCCACAGCCAGCCGGGCAATCTGTTCTTGGGCCAGTTGTTCGGCGCCGACCGCTGTTGGGGGCACCAGCATCAGAACTGTCATAATAATTAAACAAAGCCAAATTCGTCCAAAATCTCTAGTTTCCATCTGATCCTCCTTTTTGTTGAAAAATGGGTTGGGTTTAACCTCCGTTTCTAGGAAAAAAACAGGCCACGTGATGGCCGCTCTCAATCTCATCCAGGGTGGGAATCTCCCGGCTGCAGATTCGGTTACGATAGCTGCAGCGGGGATGAAACCTGCAGTTTGCCGGGGGATTGATGGGCGATGGCACGTCTCCGGTCAGGGGTACTCTTTTTCTCCGAATCAGGGGGTTGGCCAACGGCACCGCCGCGAGCAGTGATTCGGTGTAGGGGTGCAAGGGTCGCCGGTAAAGCTCCTGAAACGGCGCCAGTTCCACTATCTTTCCGAGATACATCACCGCGATACGATCACTGATATGCCGTACCACACTCAGATCATGGGAAATGAAGATGTAGGTCAGGTCAAATTTATTTTGCAGCCTAACCAGGAGGTTGAGAATTTGAGCTTGAACCGAGACGTCCAGGGCAGAGACCGGTTCATCGGCGATAATCAGCTTCGGATTCAAGGCCAGTGCACGCGAAATACAGATGCGCTGTCGCTGCCCACCGCTGAATTCATGGGCATATCGATGGATATGTTCCGGCATCAGTCCCACCACCGACAACAGCTCCCTTATCCGTTCCCGTCGTTGCTCCGGCGTCAGCAGACCGTGAATACGAAAGGCTTCCCCAATGATCTGGCCCACGGTCTTGCGCGGATTCAGAGATGAGTACGGATCCTGGAAAATGATTTGCATGTTGCGCCGAAGCTTCCGCATCGATTTATCATCCAGCGCAAGAACGTTCCTGTTCTCAAAAAAGACGCTCCCGGCGGTCGGCTCTTCCAACCGCAGGATACAATTGCCCAAGGTGCTTTTGCCGCAGCCGGACTCACCCACCAGGCCCAGGGTCTCCCCCTTTCGCACGGTCAAATCGACCCCATCCACGGCCTTAACGGTGTCTGCCTTGCGGCCGAGAAACCCTTTGCCGATCTGAAAATATTTTTTCAGGCCTTCTATGATCAGAAGATTGTCATTCGGCATACAGCCAGCACCTCACCTGGTGGTCGGATCCCAAATTAACAATGAGGGGATCTTCCTTAAAACACCGTTCAAACCCCCGGATGCAACGGTCCTGGAAAGCACATCCGGGGGGAAGGTTCCGTAAGTTGGGGACAACTCCCGGGATGGTTTGAAGTATCCGATCCGGCGGTACCGGTTCGTCCAGTTTTGGAATAGAGGCCATTAGACCCAAAGTGTACGGATGTTTCGGTTCGGCAAACAGATCCGCCACACGAGCTTGCTCCACAATCTTGCCAGCGTACATCACCGCTACCCGCTGAGCCATCTCGGCGACCACCCCGAGGTCATGGGTGATCAGCAGGATCGATGCCCCAAAGTCCAGTTTGAGTTGGTTCATCAGGTCAAGAATCTGAGACTGAATCGTGACGTCCAAAGCAGTGGTGGGTTCATCGGCAATGATCACATCGGGGTTGCAGGCCAAAGCCATAGCGATCATGACTCGCTGGCGCATCCCGCCGCTCATTTGATGGGGGTATTCGTTGATGCGTTTGGCCGGATCCGGGATGCCGACCTTTGCCAGTATTTTAACGGATCTCTGCAGAGCCTCCCGGTGGCGGATTCCCTGATGCAGTTGATAGGTCTCGGCAATCTGGTTTCCGATCTTGAAGACCGGGTTTAAGGAGGTCATGGGCTCCTGAAAAATCATGGAAATACGGTTTCCCCGAATATGGCGCATTTCCTCGTCCGTCAGTCCGGCCAGGTCATTATCCTCAAAAAAGATACGTCCTCGGACAATCCGGCCGGCCGGTTGTTGAACCAGTCGCATGATAGACAGGGCCGTCACACTCTTGCCGCAGCCGGACTCCCCCACCAGACCCAGGGTTTCACCCTCAGCTAGAGTCAGATCCAAACCATTGACGGCTTTGACGATGCCGTCCTCGGTGGAAAAGTAGGTGTGCAGGCCTTCTATGCGGAGCAATGGATTAACCATAATCAACCCCATTAACCGGCTCAAGAAGGGAGGAAGTCAAGACATAAATACGAAAGAAAGAATAGAAATTGATACGCCTGTGACTATGCGGTATTAGGGGACTTGACTTTAAGAGGCTTAAAATAATCTCTATAAAAGCCACGGTCGCGGGTTAATAACCGGTCACTTAGCGCCAGCGCATGTCCACCAACCAGAAAATCAGCAACAATACGGTCTCGAACCTTGTTTTTCTTTCTGAAGGTGGACCAACGTTTTGCTGCTTCCAATGTAGCTTCGAGCGTCATAGCAGAGTATTCAATTCCAATCCGACTCATAACATCCACAGCTTCTTTAATCCTGCTGCCGTAAGCCGTCACGACCTCGGCCCAAACCACTTCGCACGCAATAACGGAGCCATCTTGAAAGCAGCGCTTAAGCGCTGCTTTTGAAGCCGGCCCAAATATAGGATCAGGTTCGAGAATATCAATAATTATATTGGTATCGATTGCCGTAATCACAAATTGCCCCGAAGCTCCTGCATGATATCATCGGTTCGTCGACCACTTCCAAGGGTACCATAAAACTGATCGATCGTATCCATGGTCACAGCTTTAACGGCAACTATTTTGCCGTGATCTTCTTTGAATTCCAGAATAGTCCCGGGTCTAATGCCCAATCTATCTCGCAGGACCTTGGGGATTGTGACTTGCCCCCGATCCGCCACTTTTGCCTTCATTATTTCATTCTCCTTGTTGAGGATATATGAATTTTATGTAACGAATACATATTTGTCAAGTATGTATTGAAAATAGAATTTGGGGATTTTTAAAAGTCCGGCACGGGGAAGCGGCAACACGCAAGTTTATGTAGACAACCGGCTTTTTGAGTCTTAAGTTAGCAGGGCAATGTTAATCGATATTCTGCCTGGAAGATCCGAATTTTATGGATCTTCGGCTTAAACTGCATGATCCAAAATTTTTTACAGGAGGTTAAAAATGCAAAAAACATGGTCCTATACAAACTATGAGATCAAAGAAGGACTAAAACCGGGAAGCTCACAGTTTCGCTATTTTTTTAGCGTTTCCGAAAGGGGTGAGAAAAAATGCAATTATTGTGTTTGGATCGTAGATAATGCTCTGTCCCGCTTCGATCCAGCCAAAGATTTTAACTCAATTGTCTCTTCTCAGCTAGACACCTGGCATGCGTGGGTAAAGAAAAAAATCGATGCCGCAGATTTTAACAATCGAGCACTAAAAATTGAAATGACGGGCGAAAAAGAGATCGACCTGTCGGAAATGGCGGAACATGTTAGGATGGATTAGTGATCATACTTGATTCCGTTACAAAAAAATTTGGCGCCTTTGCCGCGGTCGATAATGTTTCATATTCGATTCAAAAGGGAGAGACTTTTGCATTGCTTGGACCCAACGGTGCCGGCAAGACGACCATCGTCCGGATGCTTCTCGATTTTATCAAACCCTCCTCGGGCAGCATTACAATCAATGGACGGCCTGCATCCGACCCGGAATCCCGTAGACATATCGGCTATGTGGCCGAACAGCACATGATTCCGCCGTATCTTTCCGGATTTGAATATCTGTCGCGACATGCTTCTTTAATCGGACTGTCCGGGAATGACGCCGCAAAGGAAGTTGACAGGGTGCTCAAGATCGTTGCCATGAAAGAACCGCAAAGAAAAAAATCCGCGACATACTCGAGAGGCATGCAACAGCGCATCGGTCTGGGGGCTGCCCTGTTGGGACAGCCATCATTGCTGATACTGGATGAACCCATCACGGGTCTCGATCCGATCGGCATCCGCGAAGTCAGAAAAATTCTTGAAAACCTCCATGGCAAGGGAGTGACCGTGATCTTAAACTCCCATCTGCTCTCAGAGGTGGAAAAAACATGCGAAACGGCAGCAATCCTGTACAAAGGAAAAATCCTCATCAAAGATACCATTACCTCAATCGTGAAGGATCACGAGACCCTTGAAGATGTTTTTGTCCGCTATATAGAGCACGAAAATGAATAACGTCATAAAAATTATGATCTATACCATGCGGGACCAGATGCGGCATAAGAGTTTTTATGTTCTCCTGGGTCTTTCGATTCTATTCATATTGATGATCCGCGGATGTTATGACGGCGGGTATACTGTCAATGGGAAAATGGTGGATACCGCTACGGTTGCCTGGCATGTTTCAAAAATAGTTTTCCATCTGATTGCCGCCGGGATGTTTCTGATGGTTTCCATGCTTTCCATGAAAATATTCAGCCGCGATCATGGGGATGGAAGCACCGTTTTGTTTCTTTCCAGATCTGTTTTCAGATGGCAATATGTTCTCGGCCGGGTCACCGGCACCTGGGCACTTTGCCTTGTTTTCATGTTTATACTTCACCTGACGATCTTTTTGACGGTCTGGGTAAAAACGGGAACCGTCATTTCGGGATACTTGACCGCCTCTTTGGTGTGTTCAATCAACCTCCTTTTTGTGATTGCATGCGTCTGCTTCTTATCTCTTTTTATGCCGGATTTTATCAGTGCGCTTTTTACCATGGGAATTTTATTCGTTGGTTTTATTTCCGATGGTGGTTATCAGATTATCAATAGTGACATCGTAAGATCCGCTGTCCCTTCCTCAACCAATTGGGGGCCTGCCTTATGGAGGGTTGTATACCCCAAGGTTTTTATGTTGCAGGCCTATGCAGATGCAATCATCAGCAGAAGCGAATTTCATAATATGGGACCCGTCCATCCCCTGCTAAATCTTTCCCTTTTTATCCTTTTAATAATGATATTAATGTTGGTCTGTTTTAATCGAAAAGAGATTGGATAGGATTCAAAATGACTAGGCCTTGGCGGATAGTTGACAGGATTGATACCGATGCGGGGCTTCTCGATCTTCGGCAGCGGGGCGAGACGGATTTTCTGATAACCATTGATAGTCGGGTGCTGATGAACTCCTCGGCCAACAGGTCCGAGATCGTTTTGGCGGAGCTGGCGTGTGCGTCCCTGAAGAATAAAAAGAATCCCAGGCTGCTGGTGGGTGGCCTGGGCATGGGTTTCACCCTGAAGGCGGCCATTGATAATCTCCCGGCTGATGCCGAGGTCGTGGTGGCTGAACTGAACCCGATCGTGGTCGAATGGTGCCGGGGGCCGATTGCCCATTTTAGCGGTGGGGCAGTTGACGACCCGCGGGTCAACGTTGTAATAGATGATGTGGCCGCGGTCATCCGTTTTGCGGCAATGAAGGGCAAAGGAGCTCGCTTTGATGCCATAATTCTTGACCTGTACGAAGGCCCCTATGAGGGGGATCAGGGCAGGGGAAAGTATCTGTACGGCGATATGGCACTGGCGTTAGGCCGTTCCGCCTTGACGGCCGGCGGGGTGTTCGCTGTCTGGTCCGAAGATCCGGACAGGGCCTTTGAAAAGCGCTTGAAAGCTGCCGGGTTCTACGTCAACCGGCAACGCCCGGGCCGGGGCGGACGCCGACATGTGGTTTATATCGCCAGAAAAACGCCCGGTTAATACAAAGATCAGGGCCTGAACCCATTTTTACACTAACCCTCAACTAAAAGGTTGCCATGACAAAAACCCCAATGCCCTGTTTCTCCAACAGAGAGATGGAGTTTTAATTCTTTAACGAAGAAACAATAAAAGGAGAAACCGCTATGGCTACCGTTCAGCAGTTTTGTGAGACCATCGATGTCAGCCTGTCAACCGGACCGGATCTGATAGATATCACCGACAAGCTGTCGGCCTGTGTCTCGCGCTCCCACACCATCGACGGCACTGTATCGGCTTTCATGGTGGGTTCCACCGGTTCGCTGACAACCATCGAGCACGAACCGGGCGTTGTGGCCGATCTCAAGCAGGCAATCAGCCGCCTGGTACCGCCCGATCTGACCTATGCCCACGAACTGGCCTGGCATGACGGCAACGGCCACAGCCATGTCCAGGCCGCCCTGCTGGGCCCGTCCATCACCCTGCCCATCCGCGCGGGAAAACTGAGGTTGGGCACCTGGCAGCAGGTCGTGGCTATCAACCACGACAATGGTCCGCGCAAAAGAAGTATCGAGGTTACGATAATCGGGGTTGTCTGACATGACCCATAAGCGCTAACTTATTTTTAAGCCGGGAAACAGTGGAAGGTTCGCTGAAAAAAAATGAACATCGAACGTCCAACATCGAATGTTGAATGGGAAAATATTAAGAAACAGACTTATGATTTAAAATAAAGGCTGCTGGAGTGTTCGGTGAGAATCATAAAGAATGATATTTTAGAGCAGGGAAA
>Ga0316194_10001762_pt1 | contig 15017 bp, 10 predicted proteins | sample CroRivsedime1_MG_FD_204936 | JGI IMG/M metagenome (GOLD analysis project Ga0316194, IMG submission 204936) | Coastal sediment microbial communities from Maine, United States - Cross River sediment 1 | ecosystem: Environmental > Aquatic > Marine > Coastal > Sediment | place: USA: Maine...
CTCGTGGCGGTACACCGAGTCGTCGATGAGGAGGTGGCCGGCAAGGACTTCGCCGAACACGCGCTGGCCCTCGTTGCGTGCCCGCGTAATCGCCTCGAGCGACTGGCGGCAGGAGTTGTGCACGATGTAGAGCGGCACGTTGAGCACTTCGGCGATGCGAATCGCGCGGTTGGCTGCCTCGCCTTCGCACTGCGGCGGCCGCGAAAGGGGATGCCCTTCCGGGCCCGTGATGCCCCTGTCGAACAGTTCCTGCTGCAGCCGGAATACCAGCTCGCCATTCTCGGCGTGTACCGTGACGATCGCGCCCAGCTCGATGGCGCGCGAGAAACTGTTCACCAGGATCTCGTCGTCTGCCATGATGGCGCCCTTGTAGGCCATGAAGTGTTTGAAGCTGTTGACGCCGTGTTCGCTGACGAGCGTGCCCATGGCCTCGCGCACGGAATCGTCCCACCAGGTGATGGCGACGTGGAAGGTATAGTCGGACACGGATTTCTCCGCCCACTCACGCCACTGGTGATACGCCTCCATGATGTCCTGCTGCGGCCCTGGTATGACGAAGTCGATGATCATCGTGGTACCGCCCGCGAGCCCCGCGGCCGTGCCGGTCTCGAAGTCTTCGCTCGCGACGGTGCCCATGAACGGCAGCTGCATGTGCGTGTGCGGGTCGATGCCGCCAGGCATGACGTACTGGCCGCCGGCATCGATAACCGTGGCGCCCTGCGGCGCGTCCAGGCTTTCGCCCACAGCCACAATCAGGCCGTCATGGCATAACACGTCGGCATGCTGACTCCGGTCGGCGTTGACGACGGTGCCGCCCTTGATGAGTACTGTCATGAGGAACTCCTCGCGCCGCCGCGTGCGGCGAAATAGTAAATGAGGCCGCCGAGTATCGAGCCCGTGAACCAACCGTAGTCGTAAAACCAGCCGAGCGCACCCGTGGTGATCGCGACCAGCGTCAGGCCGACGGGAACGAGGAACGCTATAAAGCCCGCCGTGTTCCAGGCCGGGTAGCCGGCGTTGTCCTGGTAAAGCGCCAGGACGTCGTAGGACTGATCCTTAACGAGAAAGTAATCGACCACCATGATACCGGCGATCGGGCCGAGCAGGCTGGAGTAACCGAGCAGCCAGTTCGAGTAGAGGCTTTCGACACTGACGTCGGTCTCGAGCCAGCCGAGTTTCTTCAGGAGTTCCCAGCTCATCAGCGCGATGCCGATGATGCCGGTAATGATCACGCCCTTGTTTTCATTGATGTACTTGGGCGCGACGTTCTGAAACACGTTCGTGGGCGAGACGATGTTCGCGGCGGTGTTGGTGGAGATGGTCGCCAGGATAATCATCAGCATCGACAGGATCACCCAGACCGGGTTGTCGATCTTGCCGATGAGGTTGATCGGGTCCGAATACGTCTGGCCGACTAGCTCGGCCGACGCTGCCGTGAGCACGACACCCAATCCCGCGAACAGCAGCATGGTCAGCGGCAGGCCGATGATCTGGCCGATGACCTGGGAGCGCTGCGAACGCGCATATCGGCTGAAGTCGGGGATGTTCAGCGAAAGCGTGGCCCAGAAGCCCACCATCGCCGTCAACGCGGCCATGAAGTAGGGCAGGAACGGGGCGTCCGCAGGCCGGCTGGCCGGAGCCGACAGCAATTCGTTCATCGAGACCTTGGGCATCGCCCAGACCATGAGTCCGATGGCGACCACGAGCAGCATCGGGGCAGCCAGTGATTCGAGGTGCTTGATGGCTTCCGAGCCACGGATGACGACGGCGATATTGGCTACCCAGAAGATGAAAAACCCGAGCACCTCGCCGGTGCCGCCGAGCGCCGCCCATGCGGGAAAGATAGCCGACAGCAGCAGGTGGATGGCGATGCCGCCAAACAGCGTCTGCACGCCGAACCAGCCGCAGGCCACGACAGCGCGAATCAGTGAGGGCACGTTCGAGCCGATGATGCCGAAAGAGGCGCGCAATACGACCGGGCAGGGAATGCCGTAACGCGTACCGGGAAAAGCGTTCAGCGTCAGCGGTATGAGCACGATGATGTTCGCGATCAGGATCGTCCAGAGCGCCTCGCTGACGGACAGCCCGAAGTAGGCTGTGAGCACACCGCCGAGCGTGTAGGTGGGCACGCAGATCGCCATGCCGACCCACAGCGCCGCGACGTTCCAGCGCGACCAGGTGCGTTGCGAGGCACGCGTGGGCGCTATGTCGTCGTTATAACGGGGGCTGTCGGCGAGATCCTGGCCGAGTTCGAGTTCGACGTGAGCGCCGACGGTGCGAAGTTTACTGACCGGTGGAAGTTCGGGCATGGCGGCCTCCGGGCTGTTGGGTTCTCACTCTTCGGTCAGCGGCCAGTACGTCTCGGGGCGCCGGTCGCGGAAAAACTGCCATTGGTCGCGCACTTCCCGCACCATGTCGAGATCGATCTCGTGCACGAGCAGTTCGTCCTTGTCGTAGCTCGCCTGAGCCTCGATGGCGCCGCGGGGGTTGACGATGTAGCTCGACCCGTAGAACTCGCCCATGTTCATGGTCGTGGCCCAGGGCTCTTCGGTGCCCACCCTGTTGATGGCGCCGATGAATACACCGTTTGCCGCGGCCGAGGCCGGTTGCTCAAGTTCCCACAGATACTTGCTGAGGCCGGCAACGGTTGCCGACGGGTTGACGATGTATTCGGCGCCGTTCAGTGCGAGCGCCCGCCAGCCCTCCGGGAAGTGGCGGTCGTAGCAGATGTACACACCAAGCTTGACGAAAGCCGTATCGAATACCGGGAAACCCGAGTCGCCTGGCTTGAAGAAGAACTTCTCGTAGAAACCCGGGTCGACCTGCGGTATATGCGTCTTGCGGTACTTGCCCAGGAACGTGCCGTCGGCGTCGATGACGGCGGCGGTGTTGTAGTAGACGCCGGTCATGTGCTCTTCGTAAACCGGGACGACGATCACCATGCCGTGCTTTTTCGCATACTCCTGCATGAGTTTCGTCGTGTGGCCGTCGGGCACTTTCTCGGCGGCCGCATACCATTTCCTGTCCTGGCTCGGGCAGAAGTAAGGCTGCGTGAAGACCTCCTGGAAGCAAAGTACCTGCACGCCCTGGTTCGCCGCATCCTCGATGAACGGGATATGCGCCTCGATCATGTTGTCGCGGATCGCGAGAGGCTCCATCGAACCGTCGCCCTTGAGGGCCATCTGGATCAGACCGCACTTCACTTTGGCCATGAGGTACCTCGTCAGCTGGTGGCGGCCCGGCGCGGCATATAACCGTTAGTTCTTTTTCTTTTCAACGTGTTACCGGACCCGATAGCATGACAGCATACGCCTTTATGGCGCAAAAAACATCGTCAGCGCGGGATCGCCGACGTCCAGGAACCGTGCATCGGGTTGGGCAGGATGTACCAGCCGTTGCCCCAGAGACGGGCGTTGTCCTCGACCATTTTCATGCGGTCGGCGCCGGTCGCGCTGTTCGTGCAGGGGGCGTAGGGTTTCTTTCGTACGCAGGGCAGAAAGTCGCCGAGGTCGTCGCCGATGAGCATGACGACGCGGTGTGTTTCGGCGACGTGATTGCGGCGCGTCGACTTCTCGCGGTTCCAGCCGCGCTCGTCCGAGAGAAATACGTGCTCGGCATCCGTCTCGATGCCCACCTCGCCGATGTCGTCGATCGTCGATTGCCGCTGCGGGCAGGGGTCGTCGATGCCGTCGATGCGTTCGCATGGGCGGTTGGTGACGAAGAAAACCGTAACGCCCGCCGCGCGTGCCGACTCCACGAATTTCCGCACGCCGTGAATCGGCGTTGCGACCGTGTTGCGGGTCCACTCGTCGAGTTTCCAGTTCTCGAACGGCCTTTCGAACGTGAGCTGGAAGTCGATGTTGCTGACCACGGTTTCATCGACGTCGAGAATCACGGCAACCGGGAGGTGTGCCGCGTCGTCCTGGCCCGGGATGACGCTCCAGGACTTGTCCGCGATGAAGCCGGGCAGATCGCTGGTTGCTTTGGCATAGACCTGCTCGGTCATGGCCCGGTATTCGGCGGAGTGTTTGACCCACAGCAGGCCGCCGTCCTGCGCCGGATCCGGAGCGGGCGGTTCGGTCGCGCAGGCAGTCAGGAACAGCGCCATGAGAGGCATCAGGTATCGAATGTTCATGCGCGAATTGTACCAGCCCGTAGAATCCGCAATCGCAAAAGTGGCGGCTTCTGAGGCAGAATTCAGCGGAAGTCGAGTAACAAGGTCAAGCCATGAACAAGACAGCCTCGCTCGTCGCCGTATGCATGCTCTTTGTCGTTGCATGCACCGCGACCCCGGAACAACGGCCGCAACCCACCGGCCTTACGTTTATTCACCTGAATGATACGTACCGGGTCGGGGCTGTCGAAGACGGCACTGCCGGCGGATTTGGTCGCGTAGTGACGCTGATTCGCGATCTGCAGGCGGAAGGCCGAGACGTGCGCATACTGCATGGCGGCGACTTCCTGTATCCGTCGCTCGAGAGCCAGCTATGGAACGGCATGCAGATCGTCGACGCCTTCAACTTCATGGACGCCGTGGCGCCCATGTACGTCGTCGCGGGCAATCATGAATTCGATCCACGTACGCCGGATCATCTCGTCGAGGCCGTCAGGGCATCCAAGTTCGACTGGGTTGGCGGCAACTACCGGTTTGAGACCGGCGAGCCGGACGTCGACCGGGCACTGCACGAACGATTCTTGTTCGAGGCCGGTGGCCGCACGATCGGTATCTTCGGTCTGCTGCTGCATGTCAACGACGGTGGCAACGATCGTGACTACGTGCCGACCGAACCGGATTATTTCGGCCATGCTGAGCGCGCCATCCGGGCACTGGACGCGGCTGGCGCCGACCTGATTATCGGTCTGACGCACGTTCACCTCTGGACTGACGTGGAAATCGCGACGCTACGCGCGGAGTACCCGCAATTCATGTTCATCGTCGGCGGCCACGAGCATGAGCCTGAATACAGCGAGCTGCGCGACGACAGGGCCGCCGTCATGAAGGGCGCATCGAATGCGCGCCGGATCTGGCGCATCGACGTGTCGTTCGCCGCGGACGGTAGGCCTGTGATCGATACGCAAATCATCGATGTCGACGAGACGATCGCCCCGGATGCGGCCTATGCGAAGATCGAAGACAAATGGCGCGGCAGGCTGCTGGAACGATTCCCGTTCCTGACGGCACGGGTCGGCGAAGCAGCGGTGCCGCTCGATGCCCGCGAGGTCACGATACGCAACGAGGAGAGTAACTGGGGTAACTTCGTCGTCGATCAGATGCGCGGCGCATTCGGCAAGCCGGAGGCGGATCTCGCATTTATCAACAGCGGTACCTTGCGTATCGACGATTACATCATCGGCGATATCGCATTCGAGGACATCGGCCGGACATTCGGGTTTTCTTCCTATCTCCGCCACATGACGATGACCGGTGAGCAGTTCCGGGACGTGCTGGAGGCGGGTTACCGTGGTACGGGTCCGAGCAAGGGCTATTTCCCGCAGGTGTCCGGGTTCCGCATCTGTGTGGACCGGTCACGGCCGGAAGGCGATCGCATCGTGAGCCTGCAGCTGCCCCACGATGATCAATGGCAGGACATCGGGGATGAGCGTGAATACAGCGTCGTGGTGCCCGACTTCCTGTACCGGGGCGGTGACGGTTACGCATTCCCGCAGGATCGTGATGCATCGCGCCCCGGCTCGGAACTCGTCTACCTGGTGTTCGACGCGATCATCAATGCGCAGGCAGAAGGCCGCGCGATCGGCGCGCCCGTCGACCCCGAAAATCCGCGCATCGTCATCCTCGACGAACCCGGCTCGCGCTGCTGGCCGGACACGTAATTCGCAGGTAAAGAAAAAGGCGGCCCGGAGGCCGCCCACAGTTGGGCAGTTGGGGTCGGACCAACATAAGCGTCTATTTTCAATAAGATTCAGGTGTATTTATTGGGCCAAACAGGCCTTAATCACGGCAAACCATAGCGAAAATTGGCTATGGACCGGGGCGACGTCCAGCCTTCGTCCGTAGCCTGCGATTTGGGCCATGAAAACGCCCGTTTAAGCGTGTTCTTGTGTTTGTGCAAGACTGGTTTTCTTTGCTAGACAATGACTTGTGCTGGTCCGACCCCGAAAGCCACCTCGACGAACCCGGCTCGCGCTGCTGGCCGGACACGTAATTCGCAGGTAAAGAAAAAGGCGGCCCGGAGGCCGCCTTTCTCGTCGTGCATGCAGCGCTGGCTTACAGGCCGAACTTGATGTCGAAGCCGAGACGGGCTTCCCACAAGCTGCGGTTGACGTAAGTGCGCTCGATCGAGCGGTCGCTGAAGCTTTCGAAGACGAAACGGCCCTGATCGTCGACGCTCGCGCCGACAATTTCGGGCGTGAAGAACTGTGCGTCAACAATCTCGCCCCAGTCCTTGTTCAGCATGTTGCCCAGGTTGTACACCTTGAAGTAGATGCGCCCGACGAGGCTGGCCGGCAGCGGAATTTCCTGGCTGATACGCAGGTCGAAGCGTGAACTCCAGCCCGTGTTGTAGCCGTTGCGCTCCGTGAAGCCGGGGCCGAGACCGTTGTCGGCTGCCCAGGCGAAGAACGCCTCCTGGTCGAAGCCGGGATCGAAGACCACGTTCGGGTCGGTCGGGCCGTCCGGGATGTACAGCAGGTGACGGCCGAAGAAACCATCGCCTTCGAGGTCGCTGCCGTTCATCGCGTAGCTCTGCGGCTGGCCTTCGTTGAAGTACCCAAACAGGGTGATCTGCGTCAGGTTATCGCCGAAGAAGGCGCGCTCATAGCCGAGGCGCAGCGTGAAGCGCTGCGGCACCACGTAGTTCGATTTGGCGGCCGGCGGATTGTTGATGTCCAGCAGAGCCGTATTCTCGAAGTTGGAAGCCGCAACCGACGAGGTCATCGGGCTGACGTCTTCGGCCTCTGTCCACGCATAGCCCAGCAGGACATCGAGACCGAAGTCGAACTCCTTCTGCAATACCAGCGAAATCACGTTGCTGACGGGCGTTTCGCCGGAGTTAGTCAGCATGTAGTTGTCGCGGCCGTTCGTGTAGTCGTAGATCGGCGTGCCGGCAGTCGTCGTTCCGATGATCTCCTGCGACAGGTCGACGTAGTACGCAGGATCGTTGGCGCGCGTGTGCAGATAGTCGAAGTCCAGCGTCATGCCGCCGAGCCATGGCATGTCCCAGGTGCCTCCCAGAGCGAATTTCCATTCGCTCGGCTGATCGTAATCCGGATCGATCAGCACGAGGAACGAATCGTTGGCGTCGGCATCGGTGACCGCGAGTACATCATCAACCAGAATTTGCGGTACATCAAAGCCCGGCTGCTGGTCGCCAGATAGCGGTACCGAGTCAGCGGACCCGGGCAACACGGTGAAAGTATCGCCTCCAGTAATGGAATCGTAGTCATCCTCGTCACGGCGGAACTGCGCATTCGTGAGGCCGTCGTTGCTCCAGGCATTGGAGATCCAGACGTTCGGGTTGCCGCCCGAGTAGAGGCCGACACCACCACGCAGGGTCAGCTCGTCACGCACGCCCCAGGTGAAGCCGAGACGCGGCATGAGCAAGTCGATACCGTCGATGTTGGCATCGTTACGCAAGCCGTTGTTGGCGTCGGTAAACGTCTGGTTGAAACGCGGTGCGTCGCTGGACTCGAAGAATTCGTAACGCAGGCCGGCGACGATCGTCAGGTCGTAACGGTCGAAGAAGATCTCGTCCTGGATATACAGTGCATTCAGCGAGTTCGTAAAGTTGGCTGCGGCGTCGTTCGGGTCGTTGGTGCCGCCACCGCTGCCGTAGTAAATACGGCTCGGGCGGCCCAGCTCGAAGCGGTCGATGCCCGATGGTGAACAGCCGTTGACGCCATCAAAGCGCTCCTGGGCAGTCAGCAGGGCGCATGCCGGATCGTTGTCTGAGGAATCGTCGAAGAAGTCGTACTCACCACCGCGCGAATGCTGCACGAATAGGTTGAAGATCTCCAGATTCTCGCGATCGTAGCCCGCGGTGATGATGTGATTACCGATAAAGTAATTCGCAGACAGTTTGAGGTAATCAGAATCCGTGTCGAGCTTGTTCGACTGACGGGAGTCGTCCGCACCAAGGTAGACGACGCCGTCACGACCACCGACACTGATCTGCATGTCGGCAAACTCACGATCGCCGACGGTAACCTGCGAGTCGTTCATCTCGCTGGAGCTGTAGAAGATCTCGGTCGACAACGCGTCCGTCCACTGCGACGTCAGTTTGAGCGTAATCGTCTCGGATTCCGCGCCCTTCGTATAGAAGTGATTGGCGAACTCGAATTCGTCGTCATCGCCATCGGAATCGCGCAGCTGGAAGCCGTCGAAGTAGTTGTAGATCAGCGACGCGCGATGCTGGTCGTTAACGTCCCAGTCCAGGCGCACCATGTACTTCTCGGATTCCTGCGTGCCGTCGCCCGGCTGGCCGCCCGGCTCGTAGTTGTAAATATTCTGGGCGATCGAGTCGATGCGCCCGTAGTCAGCCTCGCTCAGCCATTCCCTTTCTTCACCATTGCCGGAGCCAGCGAAACCACGCTTCAGGAAGCGCGGCTCATCTGATTCTTCGTAAGCCGCGAAAATGAACAGCTTGTCCTTGATGATCGGGCCGCCGAAGTTGAAGCCGACGTAGGTCTTGTCGTAGGACTCGCGCGAGAAGTCACGATCGTCATTGGCGATGCTGTCGCCGCGGAGGTCGTTGTTCGAGTATTCGTAGAAGGCCTTGGCTTCCCATTCGTTCGTGCCCGACTTCGTAACGGAGTTGATGTTACAGGCCGAGAAGCCGCCATACGTGACGTCGAACGGTGCCAGTTCCACCGCAATCTGCTCGATCGCGTCATACGGGAACGGCATGCCGACGGCCGTCGAATAGCCGTTTTCGTTCAGACCGAAGCGGTCGGTCTGGCTGACGCCATCCAGGGTGACGTTGTTGAAGCGCGGATGCTTGCCGGCGCAGTTCACGCCGAAGCCGTCTTCGTCGTTGTCGATCATCATGCGCGGATCGATGCCATAGACATCGGAGATGTCGCGGCTGAACGATACGGCGTTCTCGATGTCGCCCAATGAGAACGTCGCTGCCGGGCCCGCCGCTACCTCGACGATGTCGGCGGTCTGGCCGATCGTTACGATTTCCTCGATCTCGGCTTCCGACTGCAGGTTGATCGTCAGGTTGTAGGTATCGCCGACGCTGATCAGCGGCACTTCAATCGTCTTTACGCTGTTGACGGTCACTTTGTACGGGCCGCCGGGCAGCAGTCGCGTCGCAAAGAAGGTGCCGTCATTGCTGGAGGTAACGGTGCGCTCGGCGCCGCTGCGCGTGTCCTCCACCACGATCGCGGCATTGGCGACCGGGTTGCCGGACGGGTCGAGGACTTTGCCGCGAATGGCGGAGGTCGTTTCCTGTGCGAATCCTGCAACAGGGATGGCAATTAGGAGAGCGGCGAGCGCCACAAACTGCGTCATATTGCGACGCCAGCCGAGTGGCACGCCGAGGATCGTTCGCTTGCTTGACATTATTATTCCCCGAGGGTTTTGACAAAGGGCGACATAGTAGGCCACGAACATGACCGTTTCATTTCGCCGGTACGATTGCTGGATCAGAGCCGGTATTGTGGCTTCCGGCTACTCCTGCTGGTTGTTTTGACGGTAATCTACTCCGGTAAAAAAGCTAATTCAATAAAGGGCTTATACGGGAAAACCGAGCATTCGATCGATTTCCGGCCGCCGCAGGAAACGCGGGATCGAAACGATATTACGATAGCGTTACAAGGGTTTGTTTCTACTTGGATTCGATCGTGACGACCACCGGCCAGTGGTCGGACACGCCGGTGCCGCCCGGCATCTCGAAGCGCCAGGGCGTGTCGTCGGGCCGCATCTGGCCGGGCGCCGCGTTGGCGATCCGCACGGAATCCGTGCGCAAAAACCATGTTGCTTTTTCGCCACGATCCGCCGCGGGCGACCACAGAATCATGTCGAGAAACGACCAGTCGTCGCGCGGTGCGTAATACGACGTGCCTTTGCAGTCGTCGCAGCCGACTTCGTGCGTGACCGTCCAGTAGGGCCGGACGAAGCGGCCCAGCATGTCTTTTCCGCGATCCTCCACAGACGTCGTGTTGAAATCGCCCGCCGCGAAAGCATCCCGGTCGGACGGCAATCCCGCGCGCAATGCGTTGAGGGCACGATATGCGGCTTCACGCATCCCGGTCGGATGGAACGGGGCCGGGAAATGCACGGAATAGCCCGTCAGCAACGTGCCGTCGGGACGCACGAAAGTCGCTTCCAGGATGCCCCGGGTGTCGTAGACGCGATCCTCGCCGACCCCCGCGAAATCGATGCGATGCAGCGTCGGCGGCTCCGCGAGTTCGAGCCGCGTCAGGAACGCGACGTCGATGCCACGGCGGTCGTCACCCTCGATAAGAGTGCCCGGCCTGTAGCCGGCTGCGCCGAGATATTGCGTGCGCAGGCGCTCCAGGATGCCGATGTTCTCGACTTCCTGAAGTGCGACGATATCGGGACCGCGGCCGTCGTCGACCTGCAGGATCACGTCAGCAACGACGCCGAGCTTCTTTTCGATGATGGCATCGTTCCAGTCCCAGTCTAGGCACTGCTCGCGCCAGCGATCCACCTCGATCTCGTTACAGGCCGCTCTGTGCTCGCCGTTCTGCTTGTCGCCGAGCGCCAGGTAGGTGCGGTCTTCCTTGCCGGGGTCATCGACATTGTCGAACAGGTTCTCGACGTTGAACGTCATGATCGTCACGGACGCTGTGCCGGCTGGCTCTGCAGTCGCCCGACCCTCGCCGGTCGCGGTGTGATTGCAGCCGGCCAGCGCCGCCAGGCCGAGCGTGACGAACAGTAATCTAAGGGGAAATGCAGTGGCGTTCATTCGGGAAGCGCTCCATTGATGTCGATGCGCAGCAGGGGGGCATGACGCCCTTCAAGCGTCACGTAGATCGACCTGCCGTCGGCGCTGAACGCAATGGACTCGGCGTCTCGGAAATTGCCGAGACCGAAGCGATACGCCTGCCCGGACAGCGATTCGAAGAGGCTGCGATCGGGATCGAGGTAATAGAGGTAAACGCCGCGGTAGGTCAGTATCACGGCGAGGCGGCCATCCGGTGAGATATCCATGCCCGTCGGCTGCCAGTGCCACTCTTTCGTGAACACCGCGTGTTCGCGGTCCTGTCGCGTCGGTGCCGGAAGACTCTCGATGGGGCCCAGGCGTCTTGCCACGATCGTGTCGTCGGAAGCCGGATGCAGCGGCACTTCGTAGAGCACGGGCGGCCAATCGCGCTTGCTCAGCAGCACGATGCTTCCCCTGGCCGGGTCCGCGACCACGGCCTCGACGTCACGCGGCCCGTCGGGATAACGAAACTCGATGCTCCAGGCGGGCTCCAGTTTGACCTTGTCATCCTCGGCCAGGTCCGGTTCCAGCACGACGTGCAGCGACACCGTGTCGCGATCGGCGTCATTGTCCCCCGTGTCGGCAACGAGCAGGTAGGGCGTGCCGTCGACGCTAAACGAGGTCAGGTCCTCCCAGTCGTGGTTCTTTATGTCGTCGAGCTTGATCCGGCCGCGATGAAAGCCGGCGCCGTCGAATGCGTAGAGACGGGCTTTCGAGCCGCCGTCGTTCATGGACCACAGCAGGTCCGGGTTGCGCTGGGAGCGCGCAAGGCCACTGGCCTCGACGAGCTCGTCGGACTGCAGCTGGCCGGCGACGACAAGTTCGGCGCGCGGGGTCGATGGCGCGGCCGGCTCGTCGGCCGGCGAGGAACAGGCGCAGAGACTCAGCGCTGCACAGGCCAGAGCCAGGTTGCGACGGAAGGCGTGCGGGTGTCGTTGGTAGTCGGTCATGGTTCGCGGTATTGTTTCGGGTCGGAGCAAGAAAGAATAATCCATGGCCACCAAACACATGAATGCCGCGCCCGGCGACTTCGCCGATACGGTGCTGATGCCGGGCGATCCATTGCGCGCACAGTACATTGCGGAGACCTATTTCGACAATCCTCGTCGTGTTACGGATGTCCGCAATATGTGGGGATTCACGGGCGACTACCGGGGTGCACCGATTTCGGTGATGGCGCACGGCATGGGAATCCCGTCGGCGTCCATCTACTGCACCGAGCTGATCGTCGATTATGGCGTCAAGCGCGTGATCCGTGTCGGCAGCTGCGGTACGTCGCATCCGGACGTAAAGCTGCGCGACCTCATCATCGCCCAGGGCGCCTCGACGGATTCGGCCGTCAACCGCATGCGCTTCGGCGGCTACGACTACGCGGCACTCGCGACGTTCAACCTCGTTCGTAAAGCGGTTGCCGTGGCCGAGGCGCACGACGTGCGCTACCACGTCGGCAATATCTTTTCCGCGGACCTCTTCTACACGCCGGATCCGGACATGTTCGAGACCATGGCGAAGTACGGCGTCTACGGGATCGAGATGGAGGCAGCCGGCATCTATCCGATCGCGGCGGAGCATGGTGCCGAGGCGCTGGCGATCTGCACGGTCAGCGACGACATCCCGTCGGGTAACGCATTGTCCGTCGAGGATCGGGCGACCACGTTCGACGACATGATCAAGGTCGCGCTCGATACCGTAGTATCGGATTCCTGACCATGACCCTCGCCGCCGTGGATACCAAGAGGAAGCTGCCGGACCTGGATCGCGTGCCGCGCGTGGACGAAGTCGGCGTGAACGAGCGCGTCGCCCGGTTCCAGAGCCGCTCGATCAAGAAGGAATCCAAGCTCGAAGCCCTGCAGATGGTGTTGTCGATGATCGACCTGACGACGCTGGAGGGCCAGGACACGCCGGGCAAGGTCCGCCAGCTGTGCCAGAAAGCGATGCATCTGCATGATGCAGTGCCCGGCTTGCCGCACGTGGCGGCCGTGTGCGTGTATCCCACGATGGTCAGCGTCGCGCGCAAGGCGCTCGAGGGCCGGGGGATACATATCGCGTCGGTGGCGACGGCGTTTCCCAGCGGCCAGGCGCCGCTCAATGTAAAGCTCGAGGATACGCGCATGGCCGTCGAGCAGGGCGCAGACGAGATCGACATGGTGATCTCTCGCGGCGCGTTCCTCGCCGGCGACCATGGCTTCGTCTTCGACGAGATTGCGGCCATCAAGGAGGCCTGCGGCGACGCGCACCTGAAGGTCATCCTCGAGACCGGCGAACTCGGTACGCTGGATCGCGTGCGGCGCGCAGGCATGCTGGCGATGCACGCAGGTGCGGACTTCATCAAGACGTCGACGGGCAAGATCCAGCCCGCGGCGACCATGCAGGTGACCCTGGTCATGCTGCAGGCAATCCGTGACTATTTCTACGAGACCGGCCGCATGGTCGGCATGAAGCCGGCCGGCGGTATTTCCAGCGCAAAGCTCGCAATCCACTACCTGGTAATGTTGCGCGAGACCCTCGGCAATGCCTGGATGACCCCGGAGTGGTTCCGTTTCGGAGCGAGCTCACTCGCGAATGACGTGCTGATGCAGATCGTGAAACAGCAGACCGGCGTGTACCAGTCGGCGGACTATTTTTCGAAGGACTGACAATGGCGACACCCGAAAATAAACTCGCGTTCGAAGGCGGTTGGGAATACTCGCCGGCCCCGGAGAGCACCGACCATATCAAGGTTGCAAAGAAGTACGAGCTGTTCATCGGCGGCGAATTCGTTAAACCCGAATCCGGCAAGTATTTCGACACGATCAATCCCGCGACCGAGGCCAGATTGTCGCGCGTCGCGCTGGCGAACGCCGCCGACGTCGACAAGGCGGTGAAGGCGGCTCGCAAGGCTTACAACGGTCCGTGGTCGCGGATGAAACCCGCCGAACGCGGTAAATACATTTATCGTATCGCGCGGATCATCCAGGAGCGGGCCCGCGAATTCGCGGCGATCGAGTCTCTGGACGGCGGCAAGCCGATCCGCGAAGCGCGCGACGTGGACGTGCCGCTCGCCGCCGCGCACTTCTTCTATTACGCGGGCTGGGCGGACAAGCTCGAGTATGCGTTTCCGGGGTGCAAGGTCAGGCCGATGGGCGTTGCCGGCCAGATCATTCCGTGGAACTTCCCGCTGCTGATGGCCTCATGGAAGGTCGCGCCCGCGCTGGCCTGCGGCAACACGGTCGTGCTGAAGCCCGCTGAGACGACACCTTTGACTGCGATGAAGCTTGCCGAGGTCGTTGCGGACGCCGGGCTTCCCGAGGGCGTCGTGAATATCGTCACCGGCGCGGGAGACACCGGGGCAGGCATCGTGTCACACCCGGGCGTCGACAAGATCGCGTTCACCGGCTCGACGGACGTCGGCCGCATCATCCAGAAGGCGCTGGCCGGCAGCAAGAAAAATACACGCTCGAACTGGGCGGCAAGGCGGCCAACATCATCTTTGCCGACGCGGCCATCGACGAGGCGGTCGAGGGCATCGTCAACGGCATCTTCTTCAACCAGGGGCACGTTTGTTGCGCCGGGTCTCGGCTGTTCGTGCAGGAGTCGGTCGAGGAGCAGGTTGTCCGAAAACTCAAGGATCGCATGGAGACGCTGATCGTCGGCGACCCGCTGGACAAGAACACGGACATCGGCGCAATCAATTCAAAGGCGCAGCTCGAGAAGATCGAGTCGTACCTCGACATCGGCCAGCAGGAAGGCGGCGTCATGTACCAGAGTTCCTGCCCCGTGCCGGACAAGGGCTACTGGTGCCGGCCCACGATCTTCACGGGTGTGTCGCAGTCGAACCGCGTCGTGCAGGAAGAGATCTTCGGGCCGGTGCTCGCCATCCAGACCTTCCGGACATTCGACGAGGCCGTCTCGAAGGCCAACAACACGCCGTACGGACTGTCCGGCGGTGTATGGACGGACAAGGGCGCGAAGATATTCAAGATGACGCAAAGCGTCCGCGCCGGCGTGGTCTGGGCGAACACGTTCAACAAGTTCGACCCGACGTCGCCGTTCGGCGGCTACAAGGAGTCGGGTGTCGGCCGCGAGGGCGGTTTGCACGGACTCGACGCCTACCTGGTGCTGGAGACG
>Ga0316194_10001763_pt1 | contig 15011 bp, 14 predicted proteins | sample CroRivsedime1_MG_FD_204936 | JGI IMG/M metagenome (GOLD analysis project Ga0316194, IMG submission 204936) | Coastal sediment microbial communities from Maine, United States - Cross River sediment 1 | ecosystem: Environmental > Aquatic > Marine > Coastal > Sediment | place: USA: Maine...
TGCTGGGTTACACCGACGGTGTGCTGGAGGCCCTCGCTGCGGGCGGCGAGTTTTTTACTCGGAAACGATTGTTGTCAATGCTGGAGCAGAGTACTTCGTCTGCCACCCTATTACTAGACCAAATCGTAGCGAGTGTATTGTCTCACATAGGTGAAGCCGACCAGCATGATGACATTACCGTGCTAGCCGTGCGCAGAGACCCCAAAACCGACGGCGGTAGAAAAAGGGTAAAAACGCAGGCATGAGGAAAATCTTCTATCTTGTGTTTGGAGTCACGGCAGGGACGGAACAGCAATAGCAGCCCATCGTATGGCGGAATTAAAGCAAAAGAAGCGGCCGTGTTGAGCTTTTAGCCGCTTTTTCCAACCAGTAATGTCAAAAGGGCTCGCTGGACGATCAGCACTTCCAAATCGTCCCGGCCGATCTTGGAGACAGCAATCCGGAAGGCTTCGTCCATGTCGGCAGCCGGTATCATGTGGAGCTGGCGAACCACCTCAGGGGTTTCGGTCCCAACAATGATGACATGGTTCTTTTCCAAAACTTTGGCCATGACAAAGGCCCGTTGGGCCCCGGGCGGGTAGCCGGTGCGCCTTAGTTCAGCCAGCAGAGAAAGCATATCGCTACCGCTTCGCATGGTTTCCAAAAAACGTCGCTCACCCTCCCCCTGGCCCGCCCCTTCCGGAGTAGGAGCGGGGACGATAAAAACGGACCCACCTCTTACTACTGAGGCGGGGGCAAAAAAGAGTTGACTGGCAGCCCGGCTCGCCTGATAGAGGTTCATATCTTTGGGGAAACCAACCCCAGCTACCACCACATCATATTCTTGTTGGACCGGGACTTCATACAGCCCTTTAGCAGCTTTGACTAACTCCTGAAAAGTATCTTCTGGCCTACCGGCTAAGACGGCCACTGGTCGTTTATGGTTGTCCTGGACCACGTTCAGGATAAAGTCCAGGCCAGCGCGCCGGGCCGCTTCGGTAACCGCCTGGTGAAAGATGTTGCCCTCTATCTTGCCCAGCCGCGTTCCCGGGTGATCAACCATCTGGGGACCGTGGGTGTGAGCAATCATTGGCTCCCCGGCCGCACCTATGGCGACAGTCTTGGGACCTCCTGAATAACCGGCGTACTGGTGGGGCTCAACAATCCCGGCGGCAATCAGCAGATCCGCTTTGTACGCAACGCTATTTACTGAAAGGGGAATTCCACTTTCGGTGACGCCCAGGTCCTCAAGTCCGGCCAGGTTGAACGCTTCATGGTCCAGCACCCTGTAGCGGTCAACAATCGACTGCCCGAGTTTGATGACCTTTTCCTGCGGCGTGCTTGGCCGGTGCAGGCCAGTACCGCAGAGCAGGGTAATGTCCTCATCGCGCACACCAGCAACGTGCAACTCGGCCAGGAGGGCGGGAACCAGAAGATGCTCCGGAGTGTTCCGGGTAATATCAGTGAAGACAATACAGACGGTATCCCCCTGTTTAGCCAGTTCACTCAAAGGTGGGGAGTTGATGGGATCAGCCAGGGCTTTGTCAATGGCTTTCTCTACGTCGGCCAGCGGCTCCACCGGGCGTGAGGCTGCGTAGGTGCCACGCATATTTGCTGGCAGCTCAAAGTCTAGATATGTCTTGCTGAAAGGTACGCGGTACATCCTTGTTTCACCTCCCCAATCCTTATAACCTGCAGAATTTAGATACGCAAATTTGTATTTGAATCGAGACTGTTCAATAATTCAGCCATATCATGTTTTGAGGCCCTATTTTACCTGGATTCCCGCTTTCGCGGGAATGACGATTATATGCACCAGTTTGTCATCCTGGTCCCGCATCATGTGCGGGATAAACTCCGGCGGGGATCCAGATAAGACAGAACTGTAAAGGGTGTCAAGACTGGATTCTTGACCAGTCTCACTTTGGAGAACATGTTCTTTGTAAATCTGCTAATCTCCCCTTATATTAGTAATAAGGATTCGCAACATGATTTTATCGGGCAAAATATTTTAGCCGCAGACACACGCAGACATTAAGAACTTTTTGCCTGGGCGACCTGCCCAGTCAAAAGCTTCATGCCTTTCAGGCATAATCATTGATAGTATCGCGAAGCGATTGAGGTTTTTGCCTCCGCAGGTCGCGGAGGCAAAATTTCTGCGTCTGTCGAGCGACCCTGAGCAACGTCGAAGGGGAGCGGGCGGCTAAGTAAGTAAAGAACACACAGAAGATTTATCATGTCCAAATTTCCACTAGCCATGGCTTTTCTAGCTGCTCTCTTGTTTGGGGCGGCAACACCAGCAAGTAAGAAATTATTGCAGACACTGCCCACTTTTCAGCTGGCCGGGCTGCTCTACTTGGGCGCAGCTCTCGGTGTTATCCCGCTGATAGTCAAGGAGAGGAAGTTTTCTTGGCCGTGGAAATTTGATCACAAGACAGCCCTTCGCCTCTTGGGGGCCATTAGTTTGGGTGGCGTCGTCGGACCGGTTCTTTTACTCTTCGGCCTCAAACTCGCGTCATCTGCTTCGGTGTCCCTTTGGCTCAATCTGGAACTCATTGCCACCGTTCTCTTCGGATATCTTGTTTTTCGCGATAAGCTGAGCACTCAGGCCTGGGTGGCCACCGTGGGAACACTGGCAGCAGCAACGCTCTTGTCCATATCCGAGGGCTACGCTGGCGTGCAAGCAGGTCTCCTGGTGACCTTGGCCTGTTTTTGCTGGGGCTTGGATAATCACTTTACCGCTTTGATCACTGGCATCACTCCTGCACAGACCACCTTTTGGAAGGGGTTGGTTGCAGGTATTATCAACCTGGTTATCGGCTTACAATTGGATGTGTACACTGCCACGGTCTCTTTGACTGCCGCGGCTCTTTTCGTTGGTGTTTTCTCCTATGGCATAAGCCTCCTACTCTACATCACCTCAGCCCAAAAACTTGGTGCCACTCGAAGCCAGATCATCTTCTCCAGTGCGCCCTTCTTTGGGGTCATCTTGGCCGCAACTTTTCTCAGAGAACCCATTTCAATGGCTCAAATTATCGCCACTTTGGTTATTATAATCTCCTTGGTGTTTCTCTTCTTTGAACAACACTTGCATACGCATTCACATGAAGCTACCGTGCATGAGCACTGGCATAGGCATGACGATGGCCATCACGATCACTTGTTCCCGGGAGCGCCGCGCGCCACCTACCACAGCCATCGGCACGAACATAAAGCAACGACCCATACTCATCCACACTGGCCTGACCCTGATCACAGACACAATCACAATGACGATTGAAGAAGGCATAGGGCATAGAGTAAAAAGCCAGGAGTAAGGAGCCAGGAGTCAGAATCCAGTAGGGCAGGCGTCTCTGCCTGCCAAAGAGTGGTCCCCCGACAAGCATCCAGAATCCAAAATCCGCAATCCGAAATCTGAAATCTGAAATAACCTTGACTATATCAGTGAAGATGGTAATAATTTTGTAACGTGGGTAGAAGCCCATATCCTAAAAAGGTTTTGGTTCGCTAGTAGGTCACGAAGGCTTGTTTAAACCCTGAAGGGTGAGGGAACGATAAGCTTGTGTGACCTTTATTATTTGAGAATAGAAAATCTGGTCCACAGGACAGGTCAAATTTCAATGGCTTTGCCGATAAAAGAGGTTTCAGGCATAAGGCGTAAGGAGAGGATAAGTTCTCTTTTGTTGTTTTTCCCTTGTGCCCTGTTCCTTAAGCCTTTAGCCGTTCCTTTGGGGGTGTCTCAAAGCCCCTCAGGGCCAGGATCTTTACGAGGATTGAGCCATGCATATATCTGAAGGAGTACTATCTGCGCCTGTGCTTGTTACTGGAGCGGCCCTCACGCTAGCCGGTGTAGCGGTGGGGCTAAAGAAGATGGATTACGAGAAAATTCCCCAGGTGGCGGTATTGACCTCGGCTTTTTTTGTCGCCTCCCTCATCCGGGTGCCGGTCGGCCCTTCCGCTGTGCATCTGGTATTGAACGGCTTGTTGGGAATCATTCTCGGTTGGGCAGCATTTCCGGCTATTCTCGTAGGGGTTGCTCTCCAAGGGCTGCTCTTCCAGTTTGGGGGATTGACCACTCTGGGCGTCAACACCTTTATCATGGCCATGCCTGCCATCCTCTGCCACTACCTCTTTGGCCGGGGTATCGCTTACAAACACTCAGGGGTGGCTATGGTCTTAGCTTTTGCCTGCGGCTTCTTTGCTGTCTTGCTTAGTTCTCTATTGTTGGCGCTCTGTCTGATATTCACCGGCGAGTCGTTTCTCCAGGCAGCTAAGGTTCTGGTGCTGGCGCATCTCCCTGTGATGGTTCTCGAGGGAGTCGTAGTAGCTTTCTGCCTGGCTTTTCTCATGAAGGTCAAACCTGAGCTCCTTGGAGCAACTCATGCTACTGGATAGGAAGCCCCTTCTAAGCTGGGGAGCTACCCTGACCGTATTGGCTCTCGGCATAGTCGTGGCTTTGTCAATGGTGTCTCAAGTCTGGGCCCATAAGGTGAACGTTTTCGCCTGGGTTGAGGGGGACACGGTTTTTGTGGAAGGCTATTTCCCCGGCGGGAAAAAGTCACAAGACTCATTGGTGGAGGTATTCAATCCTGCTGGCACCAAACTCCTGGAAGGCAGAACAAACGAAAAGGGTGAGTTCTCTTTTAAGATCCCGGAGCGGACCGATTTAAAGATAGTCCTGACCTCCAGCATGGGACACAAGAACGATTTCATTGTTCCAGCAAGCGATTTTGGAGGAGTGGAATCATCACCATCCATTCCGGCACAGTCGTTCGCAGAGAGTGCAAAGCATTCATCCGCACACCCCTCTGACTTGAGCCAACTGGAAGGAATGATCGACAGGGCTCTGGACCGGAAGCTTGCCCCGGTGATCAAGCTCATCCGCGACACCCGCAAAGAGGGCCCCACTATCTCGGAAATCGTGGGCGGGATAGGATATATTTTCGGCCTTTTTGGATTGGTTATGTATTTGAAGAGTAGGAAGAATAGAGAAAGAGGTCAGAGGTCAGAGGTCAGAGGTCAGCAGAATATCGCCAAGCAGTAATAATTTTAGAGGAATGCTTTACGAATCGTCATGTGCTGCGTTTTCATTCTGATAATTGCTGAATGCTGACGGCTGATAACTGGTAGCTACAAATGCATATTGACAACTTCGCTACGGGCGATTCCCTTCTTCACCGTCTTGACCCTCGAGTCAAGATAGTAGTCGCCGTCTTGTTCTCAGTGGTGGTGGCAGTGGCGGACAGGTACGGTTGCCTGGCAACGGCTGTTTGCATTGCCCTTACCCTTTTGTTTCTCGCCCGCCTTTCCTTGAGAGAGGTTTTGTTGCGGCTTCTGGTAGTAAACGCTTTCATTGTTTTCCTCTGGCTCTTTCTGCCCTTCACCTATGGCGGAGAAAAGCTCTTCAGCATCGGTCCTCTGGATGCTACCCGGGAAGGGGTTATCTACGCCCTGCTCATTACTGTTAAATCTAACACCATCGTTCTCGCCCTGATTGCACTCCTGGCCACCTCACCGGTCGTTACCTTGGGTCATGCTTTGAGCCACCTCTATGTTCCAGACAAACTGATTCATCTGCTATTCTTCACGGTCAGGTACCTCCAGGTGCTTCATTTGGAATATGATCGGTTGCGTGACGCCATGAGGATTCGAGCCTTCAAACCTGGCACGAATGTTCACACCTATAAAAGTTTCGCTTACCTGCTTGGCATGCTGCTCATTAAAAGCTTCGATCGAGCCGACCGCATCCGTAAGGCCATGGTCTGCCGCGGATTTCATGGAAAATACTATCTCCTTAGCCACTTTGAACTGCAGAGAGTGGACGTGATCATGTTGGTGATCATGATGCTTCTTGTAAGTGGCATGGCATCATTGCAATGGATAATTCTGAAGTAATCATAAGGTTCAAAGGGCTCTCCTTCACCTACCATGATAACCAGTCCCATCGGCCGGTGCTGGATGATCTCAATTTGCAGATCAGTCGTGGAGAACGGGTTGGTTTGATTGGCACCAACGGCAGTGGAAAGACCACCCTCTTTCACCTGCTGATGGGTCTGCTCCGCCCGACTGCGGGAGTAATAGAAGTGTTCGGCGAGGAGCGCCGAAAGGAGAAAGACTTCAGAGAGGTGAGGGAGAAAATCGGGCTGCTGTTCCAGGATTCTGACGACCAGCTTTTCTGCCCCACGGTAGCGGAAGACGTGGCTTTCGGTCCGCTGAATCTTGGCAAGAGTCAAGAGGAGGCTTTGGCGATCACTCGGGAGGTGCTGGAACGTTTGGGACTGGAAGGATTTGAGGACCGTTTGACCTACAAGTTGTCTGGGGGAGAAAAAAGGCTGATTTCCCTCGCAACTGTTTTAGCCATGAAACCCGAGGTACTCATTCTGGACGAACCCAGTACAGGGCTTGACGAAGACACGGTGGAGCGGCTCACTGAAATACTGAGAAGTTCCGATTTAACCTACCTTATTGCCTCCCATAATAGCGACTTTCTCTCCAAGACCACCGACATTGTCTACCGCCTGGGGCGGGGTAAGTTGACTCGCCTGGTCAGTTAAATGAGCATCCTCCCCCAGTGAACCTGATTTGACAACTCTCAAGCAACCAAGCGCTAATTTGGTTCTGGTATTGACAACCACTCTAATAGATGTACATTTCATTGAAGAGAAAATGAAAGGTTGAGATGAACGAATCCGGCAGAAGAGCAGCGGTCCGTCCGAGTGCCATCCACCAACCTACTAGCCCGGATGTTTCACGAATTGCTGTCGCGAGACCACGAGGATGGGCGGGCCACCTGGAAACCGCAGGGTGTTGGTTCCGAGGCGTACCTGAACGGTACGTCGCAGGGGCCGACACCCGAGGACGCCAGGAAGGACGGCCATATCCGTGGTCGCAGCAGGTTATTCGTGAAACATCCGGGCTAGGGCAACCTGCTCCTGAGAATCATTGAAACCCTGAGCACGTAAGATTGCTATTCCCTCTATGTGCTTTCAAAGCAAGATATGAGAGGAGGTCGGAATGATTATGATCAAAAGAAGAAAGACTATATCCTGGGTAATATCGATTTTAGTGTGTCTGATCTTGGCCTGCTTGCTAGCCAGTTACACTGCCCTGGCTCAGCCCGCAGTTCAAAACGCTAATAAAGAGGTATCGAAGGAAGGCGAAGCTACAGAGAAGTCGAAAAAAGCAGAAACCTTTCCGGCTGGCCCAGTTGACGAATTTGACCGTGGTACGCCCCGCAGCAGTGTTAAGGGATTCTTTAAGGCTGCGCGTGGCGGGGATTATGAACGGGCAGCTCAATATTTAGACCTGCGCAATCTGCCAAGACGGATCGATAAAAGCGAGGGACCGGAGCTTGCGCGTCAGCTAAAAATTGCCCTCGATCGAACACTCTGGGTAGAACTTGAACAGATAAGTGGAGACCCAAAAGGTAATGTTGAAGATGGTCTACCCTCGCAGCGCGAAACACTAGGCTATATCAAAACTCCGGAAAAGACTGTCGATATTTTGCTGCAGCGTATTCCGCGAGAAGACGGCGTGCTCATCTGGAAGTTCTCTAACAGGACGGTGGCGGAGATACCCCAACTATATAAGCATTTCGGCTACAGACCCTTTGAGGAAATGCTATCGAAAGTGTTTCCTGATTTTACCCTTCTTGGATGGCAATTGTGGCAGTGGGCTCTCTTCCTGATTGCTCTTCCCCTGACATATCTGGCTGCACTCCTGCCAACGTGGATTGTCGGGCGGCTGGTGCGTGGCAGAGAAACCGAGATGAGCCGCAAATTTTCACTGTTGATCACAGGTCCCATTCGGGTTGTCTTGTGGGTCCTGTTTATCAGGGCTGCCGTCTCGTATATAGGTGTGTCCGCAACTGGCCGTTCCCTTTTCAGCGCTGGACCCTTGTTGACCATAGCCCTTGCCTGGGTTGCAATTCGACTTGCCGACCTTGTCTTTGACTGGTGGGCCGAAAATCTGCAGGAGAAAGGTGAAAAATCGGCAGTAGTACTGGTGCAGCCGGTGAGGAAGATCGCAAAGGGATTAGTTGTTTTGTTCGCTGCATTACTGTGGCTGGATAATATCGGTTTCAATGTGAGTACACTCCTGGCCGGTCTTGGCGTCGGTGGTATTGCGGTGGCTTTGGCGGCCCAGGATACACTGAAGAATTTTTTCGGCAGTGTGATGATTCTTTTGGATAAACCCTTCAGTGTTGGTCAACGCGTCACGGTGAAAGGCCATGACGGAGTGGTGGAGGACATCGGCCTGCGGTCAACCAAAATTCGCCTGCTTACCGGCCATCAGGCAACGGTACCGAACGATCAAATGGCCAATATCGACATAGAAAATATTGGCCGGCGGCCCCACATTCGGCGGCTTACCAACATCACCATTACCTATGATACGCCACCGGAGAAAATTGAAAAGGCCGTTAACATTATTGAGACAACTCTTGATAACCACGAAGGGATGGAGACGGATTTCCCTCCGAGGGTGTATTTCAACGAATTCAACCCGTACTCATTGAATATACTGGTGCTCTACTGGTATCATCCGCCAGACTATTGGAGCTTCCTGGCGTTCAGTCAAAGGGTGAATCTACAAATCATGCGAGAGTTTGAAAAAGAGGGAATCCAGTTTGCTTTCCCAACCAGCACGACTTATTTGACCCAGGATGATGAGCAGCCACTGCACATCAGCCTTGCTAGCACTCATGAGTTACCCGTGGGTGATTAGCAATGAGACATCCTCTGTTTGGAGTTCGTTTAAGGATGGAGACCTTAATGAAGGTTAATCGCTTAGCGGTAGTTATCTTTGTTGTCTCTATGCTTTTGATCGCAGAGAATGTACTGGCAGATGAGATCTGGCTCAAAAATGGCGATCGCATCACGGGCACTGTGAAAAAAATGGAAGATAAGGTGTTGATCTTCAAAACGCCTTATGCTGGAGAAATGTCCATTAAGTGGGATGAAATCACAGCTGTGACAACTGATTCACCCATTGAGATGGTGCTTGATGACGATACTTCATTTCTGGGAACCATGGTACCCGCACCAGAGGGGCAAATAGAACTACAACTGGTGGACGAGACTGTGGAAAGGCTCGCCGTCGATCTCAGCGAAGTTAAAGCTATCAATCCCACCTCGCCAAAGCGTGGTCTCGAGATTAAGGCCCGTCTGAACTTGGGTGTTAACGTCAAAACAGGAAATACTGACACCGAAGCGTACGATGTGGATGGTAAAGTTTCACTCAGGTCCGAAAAAAACAGACTCAGCTTTTATGGTGAGTACGAACTGGACAAAGCCGACGGTGACAAGACAACTGAAAGATCTAAGGGCTTGGGTAAATATGACCGATTCCTCACCACGAAGTTTTACATCTATGCCTCTACTTTTTTTGAAACCGACGTGAATAAAGATCTCGATTTGCGCCTCGTCCCCAGCGTGGGGCCAGGATATCAATTTTATGAAACGGAGTTGACCAATCTGGCAGTAGAGCTTGGGCCAGCTTACGTCATCGAAAGATTTGACGAAAGTGAAGATAACGAATACATGGCTGGTCAATGGAGGATAAATTTCAATCACTATTTCTTCAAAGAGATTTTTCAATTTTTCCATTTTGATCAGGGGTCGATTAGTTTTGAAGACACCAGTGATATAATCATTTTCAGCAGAACAGGAATACGAATGCCTTTGTATAAATACTTTAACCTTACTGCCCAGTGGAATTGGGATTGGGACAACGATCCTGCTCCGGGAGACGATAGATCTGACCACGAATATATCTTATCAGTGGGAGTCCAATATTAGCCCGGATTTCACCAAAGGGAAATCCTTATGAACGAACCAGACAAAATTGCCCAAGAAAAAAAATACACAGGACCAGCAATTGATATAGCGATTCGAATCGGCGTTATAGCTCTTTTGATAGTATTGTGTTTCCAGATATTAAGGCCCTTTATCTCTCTGGTGATCTGGGGAACCATCCTTGCTATTGCATTCTACCCCGTCTGCAGAAGACTCAGAGAGGTACTGGGGGGCCGTGGCAAGTTGGCGGCTGCCATAATTACTGTAGTTATGCTCCTTGGTATCATTCTCCCCAGCGTCCGGATGGTAGGCTCGCTTGTCGATGGGGTGAAATATATCAACCACAGGATACATAGCAGCGAAATGAAAATGCCGCCTCCGCCAGATGGTATCGAGAAGTGGCCCTTTATCGGTAAGTCATTGCAGAGAGAATGGTATGAGGCTTCGGAAAACCTCGAAGCGACGTTGACCCGGTTTCAACCTCAGGTCAAAGCAATGAGCTTGAGGCTGCTGAGGTCGGCGATGGGCACCGCTCTGGGATTGCTGCAATTTGCCCTCTCAATCATCGTCGCTGGAATTTTCATGGCCAATGCAAAGGGAAGTGGAGACATGGCAAGAGACCTGTTCGTGCGTCTGGCTGGAGAGCGTGGCGCTGACTTTGCTGATATTTCGGCGAAAACCGTGCGCACTGTGGTCAAAGGGATTCTGGGTGTGGCCATTATTCAGTCACTGTTGGCAGGTACTGGGTTTGTGGTAGCAGGGGTGCCGGGAGCTGGTCTTTGGGCTTTTTTCTGTCTGATGTTGGCCATTATTCAAATCGGGATTTTTCCGGTTGTCATTCCGGTCATCATCTACATGTTTTATACCGCAAGCACTCTTACTGCTGGATTGTTGACAGGCTGGCTTATTCTGGTTTCTTTATTGGATAATTTTTTGAAACCCATACTCCTGGGACGCGGTGCTCCGGTGCCCATGCTCGTCGTTTTTCTTGGTGCCATCGGAGGATTTCTTTCAATGGGATTTATTGGTCTATTTGTTGGGGCCGTCATCTTATCCCTCGGATTCAAGCTCTTCCGGGTATGGCTCGATGACCTTTCGCAGCCCAATGGCCAAGCGGCGAACCTGAATGGTATTTCCAGCGAAAAGGTCTAGCCGGGCAATTAGAGGGATTCTAGATTTAAGAATGCAGATTTTAGATTTAAGAGCTCAGTACCTCGTCGTAAGGAATGCATGTAGCCTCAATCTGCAATCTACAATCTGAAATCATAAATCATAAATCATGCATAGGAGGTTAAAACATGGACAGAAAAATTTTTATCGATAAGCTGACTGCGAAACTCAAGCAATGGGATGATGACATTGATAATCTTGAAGCCAAGGCGCAGAAGGCAGAAGCAGATGTCAGAGCGGAGTACAACAAGCATATTCAAGATCTGCGTGACAAAAAGGAAGCGGCTCAAGAACGATTAGAAGAGGTGAAGCATGCTGGCGAAGAGGCTTGGGAGGACCTCAAATCCGGGTCCAAGGAAGCTTATGACTCTATAAAGATTGCCTTCCAGTCAGCTATGTCCAAATTCAAGTGACCAATGGGTGCCTCAATTCCAGTAGATACCAACTGGCTCAAGTCCGTGGGTAGCTACTTTGGCCAAGGCAAGATGGATCAGACTACCCAGGGTGAGCGCTTCAAGGGTAAGTTCAATACCAATTGCCTGGTTCTTATAGCTGCGTCTGTCAATTACAAATTCTAGACTGCACGAAATTTTGTATATCCCCGACTTGAATGTAGGCGCCTTGAAAGGAGATAGGGCAATTGTTGCGTAAACTAAATATGCGAACCATTGGAGAATACATAAAAGTATTCGGGCCAGCTATCTTGCTAGCGAGCATTGGATTTGTCGTTGCTTTCCAATTCGTAGATCCTGCTCCTCCCCGCCGCATAACCATCGCCACTGCTTCACCGTCGGGCGCTTACTTTGCCTATGGTGGAGCCTACAGCGAAATACTGAAGCGAAATGGAATCCGCTTAGAGGTGCTCCCCACGGCAGGATCCGCTGAGAACATCAGGTTGCTTGAAGCAGAATCCGGTGGGGTTGATGTGGCTTTAATAGCAGGTGGTTTTAGCACATTGGCTCAATCAGATGAGATCATATCGCTGGGTAGTCTCTATTATGAGCCACTTTGGATTTTTCATCAAACAAACCTCACACTAGCTCGTCTGCCTGATCTGAAAGGGTTGCGCGTCGCCGTTGGCGAAGAAGGCAGTGGCACTAAAATTTTAGCTCTGCAGTTACTTGAACTGAATGGCATTACCGAAAAAAACACACGGTTACTCTCATACGGCTCTCAAGAGGCAGCCAATATGCTTCTGCAAAAGAAGCTTGATGCAGCGATTTTTGTCACCACCCACCGTTCACAGTATATTCAACCACTCCTGAAATCAAGATCGATAAAGCTAATGGGACTCGAGCGGGCTAAGTCTTATGCGCTCCGATACCATTATTTACACGTTCTAGAAGTGCCCGAGGGTGTGCTCAATTTTGAGGCCAATATTCCTTCACGTGATATCACTCTGGTAGCCGTGACAACCCAGCTTGCAGCACGATCGGATCTACATCCGGCCTTGATCAACCTGCTTCTCCAAGCGGCCGAAGAAATCCATCATAAGGGAGGCGGATTCGAGAAAGAAGGTCAATTCCCCTCGCCGAAATACGTTGATTTCGACCTAAGCAAGGAAGCTGTAAGGTTTTATAAATCTGGACCTCCGTTTTTGCAGCGCTACCTTCCCTTTTGGGTGGCAAATTTCCTGACCCGTATGATGGTCATGCTGGTGCCCCTTATTGCATTACTGTATCCTCTTTTCAAGCTCATGCCGCTAATATACAAGTGGAGAATGCGATCGCGAATCTACCGTTGGTATTCCGAGCTTAAGGCGGTCGATCCCGATATACAGAAGGATTTTGTAGCCGAACGTTTGGAAGAATATCTTGCTAAACTCAATAAAGTAGAGAACCAAGTATCGAATATCTCCATACCGCCTGCCTATGCAGAAGGACTTTACGACCTCCGGTTACACATCGAAATGTTGAGGAACAAACTTCTCAAGTTTGGCAACAAGGAGTGAGGAGGGGGTCATTACACATAGACGATATCGGCGGCATCACATACAGAATGAGAAATACCAGAGGAAAAGATTCAACTTCATCCAAGAACCTCCAGAAGGAGATATGCCTCAGGTCTTAACCCAGGACCTTTTTTGATTGCAGATTTTAGATTTTAGATTGTAGATTTGGTGCTGGAGTTTTTGGTTTTCTCAATCTTCAATCTGAAATCTACAATCTAAAATCTGCAATTCTTTTTCTTCCTTGACATCCACAATGTGGCTTTGTTATTCTAACGTCTATCTAAAATTATCCTAATTATTTTAGTTATTTATAACTAGTTTACATCCTAAAACTCTACCATGTCATTCTGAGCCCTTCGACAGGCTCCCCGAGACTACACTCGGGACAGGCAGGACAGGCTCCGCGAAGAATCTCTGCGGACCCAGTAACTATGAGATTCTTCGTCGTCCCGCCTCGGCGGGACTCCTCAGAATGACACCCATGAACGCGGTTTCCGGATGGTCACTAACTAATAATTGTCCTCCAGTCCGCTAGGACAGTCCACCAATCAATTTGATTGAAGATTTTTCTTGTCTCAGCCGGTGACAATCTTGCCTTGAGGGGTGATATAGGATATTTTTAAGTACCTCACAAACTTAGAACTATAAGCATCATTCCTTCCTATCAGATCTATTCAAGGAGCCTTTTGTAAGGTGGACCGGAGAACTTTCCTAAAGATTGCCGGTGTGAGTGGCTTATCCTTCGCCGCCAGCTGCACCTCCCAACCAGAAAAAACCTTGTATTCCCTCGTTCAGGCTCCGGATGACATGGTAACCGGCAAGGCTACTTGGTATGCTTCCACCTGCAGGGAGTGCCCAGCCGGCTGTGGCGTCTTGGCCAAAAACAGAGAGGGCAGGACCATCAAGGTTGAGGGCAACCCTCTCCATCCCATCAACCAGGGTCGGCTGTGCATGCGGGGCCAGGCAGCCCTGCAGGGAATCTACAACCCGGACAGAATCAAAACCCCCTTATTGAAAGAAGCGGGGAAATGGCGCCCCGTAACCTATGCTGAAGCAGAAGCCATCCTACAGGCCAAGGCTGAAGCAGCGGTGAGAAACGGCAAAGGTAGCGTCCGGATGCTTACTGAGGTTGTGGGGGAAAGCCTCCTGAACCTCGCAAGCCAATCCTTGGAAAACTGGGACTCCAAAGGGCCAGTAATCTTCGAACCTTTCGGATATGAGGCCTTGAAGGAGGCAAATTCCCAAGTCTTCAGGCTTGATGGACTTCCATCGTATAAAATGGACGAGGCTGACTTTCTCATATCGTTTGGTGCTGACTTCTTGGAAACATGGTTGTCGCCCGTAGAGTACGCCAGAAAATTTAAAGACATGCACGGACTGAGGGGGCAGAATAAGTCTCTGTATTTTCATGTAAGCCCCTATCAATCCCTCACTGGCGCCAATGCAGATTTCTGGTTCTCTTGCAATCCCGACTCCGAACATTTTATCGCTCTCGGACTTTTGCGGGAAGGCATACGTCATGGCAATGGTAGATTTCTGCCAGAGAAGGTTCTAACTGCCATTGATACAGTCTCTTCTCCTTACACCAGGGAAAAAGTCTTCGAGCTTTCTAGTCTACCACCCGAACTCTTCGACAAGCTTTACATTCATCTGCAACTGGCACGAAAGCCTCTTATCCTCGGTACCAGCACCAGCGCCACAGGGGCCAATAGCCTGCAGGCCAACATAGCCGCCAATCTTCTCAACCTGGTTTTTGATCCTTACCTTGAACGCATCGACTTCTCCAACCGCCACCGGGTGGAGACAGCTGATAGAAGATCCACAGTCTTAGAATTCTTCACGGAATTGAAAAGTGGTGCAGCAAACCTGCTTCTGTTGAACAACGTCAATCCAGCTTTTGCTTTGCCCCCTGGAAGTGGAGTGAGAGAGGCCCTGGAGCGGGATTCTTTATTTGTGGTAAGTTTCAGCAGCTTCATGGATGAGACTACCGAGCTGGCTGATTTGATCTTGCCGGTCTGTCTGCCACTGGAGGCCTGGGATGAGTATGGAGGGAAAGCTGGGATTGTCTCAACCCTGCAGCCAACCATGGGCAGCTTGACCGGGGCACCAAACAT
>Ga0316194_10001769_pt1 | contig 14985 bp, 16 predicted proteins | sample CroRivsedime1_MG_FD_204936 | JGI IMG/M metagenome (GOLD analysis project Ga0316194, IMG submission 204936) | Coastal sediment microbial communities from Maine, United States - Cross River sediment 1 | ecosystem: Environmental > Aquatic > Marine > Coastal > Sediment | place: USA: Maine...
CGAAGCGCTGGCGTTGCTACCCGGCGCGACGAGAGCGAGGCCCCAGTTCTCCGCCTCGTAGTAGGCGGCGGCGCCCTGGAAGAGCGACTTGAGGTTCGCACCCGCTTCGGAGGTCTTCGAACGCTTCACGTAGTTGATGAATGCCGGGATCGCGATCGCGGCGAGGATGCCGATGATAGCAACGACGATCATCAGCTCGATGAGGGTGAATCCCTCTTTCTTCGAGAGTAGCTTGTTCATGTTTCTTACCTTCCCCCGGGCCCAGTGCCCGCATAATTTTGAATGTCTTGGCTGAGGACATTGCATCAGCCGTGCCAAGTGTCGCGGACCTGGCTCAAACTATGAAATTACTCGGGAAATGCCTTGGCCGAGGTGCCCAAGATCGGCACCCGAGGACAGATTTCGTCACCCGAAGGTGACGAAATCTGTCACTTCCAGCCGCCTTTTCCAGCAGCACTGTTATAGATATTGCTCGATTGCGAGTACGCCTCGAGGAAGAACGTGTCCGTGTCCTCGTTGAGATCGCCCTCTGCGCGGGCCGCGAACCAATGGTCGTCATCGTTCAGCCCAGTCCCGCTCGGGGGGCTGTCCCCAGGGAAGCCGGCGACGGTCGCGTAGCGGAAGCGCACCGGCCCATCGGGGGCCGCGCCGAGCTGATCCCATTCGCTCGTCGAGCTCCAGCCGACGGGGTCGATGCCGGGAATGCTCGCTGGGTTCCAGGTGCCCCAATCGTCGCCGCTGACCGGGCAGTACTGGCCGAACTCGTTCCGGTAGGACTCTTGGCGCTGCTTGATCTCCCCGAGGAAGTTCGTCGCTTCGGTGACCCGCGCCTTGTAGATGTACGAGGTGAAGGTCGGAATAGCGAGCGTCGCCAGGACGCCGATGATGACCACCACGATCATGAGCTCCGTAATGGTAAAGCCTTGCGTTCGCTTCATTCCCAGCCTCCCTGGCCGATTGCGCTATTGTACATGACCCGCGACTGCGAATAGACCTCGAGCACGAAGGACTGGCCGTCATCGTCGAGGTCCCCCTCGGCCTGCGCAGCGAACCAGAAGTCGTCGTTCTGGAGGTTGCTCCCCGCCGGTGTGGCCTGATTCGGTTCGCCCGCCACTGTCGCGTAGCGGAAGCGAACGTAGCCAGGGTGCCGAATGCCTAGTTCCTCCCAGGCAGCCGAGCTCGTCCAGGCGACTGGCTGGCTTCCCGGGATGTCTGCCGGGTTCCAGCTCCCCCAATTCGCTCCGTTGACGGCGGCATAGTTGCCATGGCGGCTTCGATAGGTTTCCTGGCGCGTTTTGATCTCGTTCAGGACGGTAACCGCCTCGCTCACGCGGCCGCGGTAAACGTAGCCCTTGAACGCCGGGATCGCGAGACTCGCCAAGATGCCGACGATCGCCACACCGATCAAAAGCTCAATTGTCGTGAAGCCCGAGCCTCGTCGAACAGGTTCCAAGGAAGATCCTCCACCGCTCACTATATCAATCGTCGGCAGCATCGCCCACTTCAGGGGCGATGTGTTTGGCCAATCGGTAACGGAACTGACGAAAGCTCATCCCGAGGAGCTCGGCGGCCTTCTTTCGAACGCCGCCCGCCTGATCGAGCGCACGGAACAAGAGCTCTCGCTCAACCTGGGTCAGGTAGTCGTCGAGCTCGAACGTTCCTTCGGGAATCTCCGAGATAGTCGTGGTTTTGGGCGCCGGGTGGCTGTCCCCGAGATCCTCGCGCTCGACGGTGTTTCCGCGTGCGAGGGTCACCCCGCGCTCCACGATGTTCTCTAGCTCACGAACATTGCCCGCATAGGGCTGTTGCGCGAGCCATCGTACGGCATCGGCGGAGAGCTCGAGGGGCCGTCCCTGAAGAGCGGCGTGCTTTGCGAGGAAGTACTCGGCGAGGACGGGGATGTCCTCGGGTCGCTCACGAAGCGGCGGCACTTCGATGCGGATGACGTTCAAGCGGTAGAAGAGGTCCTCGCGGAAGCTGCCGGCCGTCACCTCGGCCTCCACGTCCCGGTTCGTCGCCGCCAAGACGCGCACGTCGACTTCCACCTCGCCGCTGCCGCCGACTGGACGGACCTTCCGGTCCTGAAGCACGCGCAGAAGCTTCACCTGAAGGGCAGGGGGGAGCTCGCCGACCTCGTCGAGAAAGAGAGTGCCCCCGTTGGCGGCGCGAAAGAGGCCTTCCTTGGCCCCCGTGGCTCCGGTGAACGCCCCCTTCACGTGACCGAAGAGCTCGCTCTCGATGAGGTTCTCGGGCACGGCGCCACAGTTCAAGACGACGAAGGGCGCCTCGGAGCGCGGGCTCTGAAAATGGAGCGAGCGCGCGACCATCTCCTTGCCGGTGCCGCTTTCGCCCGTGATGAGGACGCTGCTCGTCGCCCCCGCGACGCGCTTCACGAGGTCGCGAAGCTTGTCCATCGCTGCGCCCTTGCCGATGAGCTGACCTTCGCTCCAGCGCGACTTGAGCTGCGCGCGAAGGGAGGTGTTCTCTGCGACGATGGCGCGCTTTTCGAGCGCCTTCTCGAGAGCGGCGAGCAGCTCGTGATTCTTGAAGGGCTTCTGGACGTAGTCGTATGCGCCGCGCCGCATCGCGTCGACGGCCTGCTCGGTGGACGCATAGGCCGTGATCATCAGCGTCTGGGTCTCCTTCGAGCGGGCGCTCACGGCGTCGAGCACGTCCATGCCGGTGCCGTCGGGCATCACGAGGTCGGTCACCACTGCGTCGTACGGGTCGGAGCTGCCGATCTGGTCGCGCGCCGCGCGCACGCCTTCGACCACGTCCACCTCATAGCCCTCACGCCTCAGAAGAATCTGCAGCATTTCACGAAGACTGGCTTCGTCATCACAGACAAGAATGCGCGCAGACACGTTCGCTGACCCCCGCCTACATCCTACGTTAAAACCGGGGCGCGGCCACGAGAGTTGCAGCGCAAAACCGACTAGTTGAAGCCAGCGCGGCGTCCGGCCCGGCCGCCAGTCGGCGGTCGCACCCGTAGCCCGTGTAGGCTGCTGTATTCAAGGTAGTAGACCGTCTCGTGTTCGCGGGAGGTCGCCTCGATGAACGCGGCGTCGAGGCGTAGCGACTCGATCTCCGAGACCTCCATCGCCTGGCCGGGTTCGCCGATGTAGACCGACAAATTGTAGCCCTCCGCAACGGAGTAGTCATCGCCTTGTCGCTCGACTCCGTCTGCAGCCTCGAGCATCGCCTCGAACGTGGGTCGTTCCATGCGGCGGAGCTTTGTGGCGCGGAGGCGGCTGGTCAAGCGTAGGCGTTCGGGGTAGTTCCTTTGCGTGGCGGAGAGCGACGAAGAGCTCTGGCAAAGCGAGGTCATGATCAGTGACTCGATCGGCCGCTTGATCGAGTTCTGGGGCTTCAAGCGCAACATGGGGCGCCTTTGGTCCATCCTCTATCTCTCGGAGCGGCCGCACAGCGCGCCCGACATTCAGGAAAAGCTCCATTTGAGCGCCGGTGCCGTCTCGATGACGCTGAACGAGCTGCTCCGCTGGGGCGTAGTGAAGAAAGTCTGGCTTCAAGGTGAGCGGCGGGACCACTACACCGCCGAGGGCAACTTCTGGAAGATGATCTCTCGCGTATTTCAAGAGCGAGAGCGCGTCGAGGTTCTCGATGCGATCGACATCATGGAAGACGCGATCGACTTTCTGAAGACCAAGGCCGCGGAGCCGGGGTCGAAGGGCAGGGCGGAGTTCCAAGAGGCTCGTGTCCGCGAGCTCCTCGACCTAGCGCGGTTCGGTAAGACCCTGCTCGACACCCTGATTCAAGAAGCAAAGGTCGACGGGAGCCCGCTCATGGACGTGCTTTTAGGGGGCTCCGCGAAGAGGTGAGCGTTTTGTCGTTTCGGCCTTAGAGTCCGCCCCGATGAATCCCTTATCGCTCCCCCTCACGCTCCCCTGCGGAGCCGTCCTCCAAAACCGCATCGGCAAAGGTGCGATGACCGAAGGGCTCGCGGACCCGAACGACAACGCGACCAAGCGGCACGACACGCTCTACGGAACCTGGTCCGACGGCGGCGCCGGCATGTTGCTCACCGGCAACGTCATGGTGGACCGTCGCTATCTCGAACGGCCGGGCAACGTCGTCATCGATGGCAATGGCGGCGAGGACGCGCTCCGCACTTGGGCCGCCGCCGGGACGCGCGCGGGCAATCATCTGTGGATGCAGATCAATCACCCGGGTCGACAGTGCACGCGCATGTCGAGCAGCCATCCGGTCTCGCCCTCGGCGGTGGACCTCGAAGGCATGATGGGGCTCGCCGCGCCGCCACGCGCGCTCGAAGTCCAAGAGATCCACGACATCATTGTCCGCTTCGCGCACGTCGCGAGCACCGCGAAAGCGACCGGCTTCACCGGTGTGCAGATTCACTCGGCGCACGGATACCTCTCGAGTCAGTTCCTCTCGCCGCGCGTCAATCGTCGGACGGACGAGTGGGGCGGCCCGCTCGAAAATCGCGCGCGCTTCCTGCTCGAGGTCTACAAGGCCACACGTGAGGCGGTCGGCCCGAGCTTCCCAGTCTCGGTGAAGCTCAACTCCGCGGACTTTCAAAAGGGCGGCTTCAGTAAAGAGGAGTCGGCGCAGGTAGCAGCCTGGCTCGCCGAGCTCGGACTCGATCTCTTGGAGATCTCTGGCGGCACGTACGAGCAAATGGCGCTCTTCGGCGACAAGGGAGAGGCGGACCAGCCCAAGGCCGAGAGCACGCAACGCCGCGAGGCCTACTTCCTCGAGTACGCGCGCGACATCCGCGGCGCGCTCGATGGGACCCCACTGATGATCACCGGCGGCTTTCGTACGCCGGCGCTCATGCGTGAGGTCGTCGCATCCGGGGAGGTCGACGTCGTTGGTATCGGCCGACCGTTCTGCGTCGCTCCGGACCTGGCGACGACCCTCCTCGCAGGCTCGGAGGAGCCGCTTCCGACGCCCGAGCGTTCGCTGCGACTCGGACCGGGGCCACTAGGTCGCGCGAGCTCCATACGCTCGATTCGCACACTCAATGCGGGCGCGGAAGTCGCCTGGTTCTACCGTCAGATCATCGAGATGGCGGAAGGCCGTGAGCCCAACGTGCCGCTCGGCGCCTGGTCGGCGTTCGTTGGGCACTTCACGCGCGAGCTTCGTCTAGCGCGCGGTCGCACGTTCAAGCAGGGCCCCCCGGCGCTTTCGTCCGGGTCGCAGCCCGACGCTCAAGCCTGAACCACGAACTCGTGACGGGGCTCGCGCGGGTGCTCGAGCGCGCGCCCCAAGAACGAAAGCTGTTCACGCCAGCAGCGCTTCGCTTGGCGTCTCCATATGAGCGCATGGAACGCGTGTAGCTCGCCTTCGTAGTAGCGTGCTTCGCATTCGACGTTCATCGACTTGAGCGCGCGGTCGAGTCGGCGTGTGTCGTCGAGCAGTGGGTCTCGCGTTCCGATCGGAACGAAGAAGGCGGGAAGGGCGCGGTCGGGGCGCTCCTTGCGTTCGAACACGTGAAGCGGGTCCGCGAGGTCGAGCTCGCCGGGGGCCGGGTCGTGCAGCTGACCGATGTACGAATCGTTCATGCCTTGAAGGATGTCGTGTACCCAGCGCGGCAGCTTTTGCTTGCGGCTCAGGCGACCCGGGTTGCTGACCTGAAGCGGCGCACACGCCGGGATGACGGCCGTCGGCACGATGCCAGTCGCAAACGCGCGCTGCGCGAACTCTTCGGGGCGCCGGTAGCAGCAGCAGATCGTGAGCGCGGTCGCGAGGTTGCCGCCCGCCGATTCGCCCGCGAACACGACGCGACTGAGGTCGCCGCCGTAGGCCTCGGCGTGCTCCGAGACCCATTCGAGCGCTGAACAGACGTCGGAGACCGCGGCGGGATAGGGGTTTTGGGGCGCGAGCCGGTAGTCGAGGTTGAACGTGAGGTAGCCGGCGCGCGCGAACGCGAGGCCCATCGGCCAGTGAGTGTTCTTCGAAAGTAGATGAAAGGCGCCGCCGTGCATGTAGACGACGATCGGCAGCGAACCTTCGCGATCGGCCGGTCGGTAGATGTCGAGCCGGTGCCGCGGGTTGCCGGTGCGGAGGTACTCGACGTCCCGGATGAGTTGCACGCCGTGCTTCGCCGGGTTCGAAAGCGGGTGAAGACGCCCGAGGCGAGAGATGCCGCCGAAGAACCCTTCGCCGATGGCTGCATTGGTCGCGCTGCGCAGCTTCTTGCGCGCACGTTGAATACAGGACATGTCCGAGCGTCGGGGGGACATGGGGAACTTGTATCACGCTCCACGGATTCCACCCGGAATCCGTGGAGCACTACGCCAATCGGCGGTTTATTTGCGGTCCTGGCGCTGCGCAGCGAGTCTCCAAGAGATGCGCCTGAGCGGTACCACAGCCACGATCATCCTCGGAGCCTTGATGGCTCTCGTGGTCATCGGTGCGCCCGCGATTGGCCACGCGCGCTACCACGGCAAACTCGATGCCTTCGTGGTTCGCGACAAGATCCGAAGAGACCTGCCAAAGATCAATCGTTGCTACGAATCGGCGCTTCGCTACGAGCCGCAGCTCGCGGGCAAGGTGAAGGTACGATTCGCGATCATCCGCAACGGTGACGTCAAAGCCGTCCGGGTGCTCGAGAACACCACCGGCCATGAGGGCGTCGAGCGCTGCGTCGCCCGAGTCCTCGGCGGAATCCAGTTCCCAAGCCGAAAGAGCGGCAAGTCGCTCAGCTTCACGTTCCCGTTCGTATTCGCGCCTCAGGGCCCATAATACGGATCTCTGAGTAAAAAGTTTACATAATATACGTTCTGCGAAATTGAGCGTCTTCTGCTAGCCAGCCCTCAAACTCGACCCTGCAGGCGCAGCTGCTAGTGGATCGGCGATGTCCGAGGCCACACCGACACCCAAGTTCAAGCTCTATCACTACCCGGCGACGCGGAGCGCGCGGGTCAAGTGGATGCTGCACGAGGTGCTTGGCGAGGACTTCGAGGTCGAGAAGGTCCCGCTCTATGAAGGCCGGCAGTACGAGCCGGAATACCTGAGCATCAACCCGAACCATTGCGTGCCGACGCTGGAGATCACGCTGCCCGACGGATCGAGACGGCACATGCTCGAGAGCGGCGCGATCGTGACCTTCCTGGCCGATGCGTTTCCGGAGAAACGACTCGCTCCGTCGCCGAGCCCGTTATCGATCGAGCGCGCGGACTATCTGCAGATGATCTTCTTCGGCGCCTCTTGGATGGACATGATGCTTTGGCAGGTACGCATCCAGGAGCATCTCCTGAGCGACGACGAGAAAGACGCGCGCTCGCTGCAGCGCTACCGGGACAAGTTTCGCAACGAGGTCGAGCCGCAACTTCGACAGCGCTTTGAAACGCACTCGTTCATTTGTGGCGACTCCTTTACCGCCGCCGACTGCATCATCGGCCACAACGTGACCTGGGCGAGAGCCTACGGACTTTGCCAGGACGAGATCTTTCGGGCCTATCTATCGAGGGTTTCGAAGCGCCCTGCCTTCGTCGCGGCCTTCGCGGACGCACGTTCGTTTCAAGCCAATCCGCCGGATTCCGGGCCGCTCCGCTCGCGATTCACCGGATAGCGAACGCCGCGCCCTGCCGGTCAGCCGGGATCGCGTCGGAGCCGAGCGCGGACGTATTCCATGCCCTTTTGCGTCGCTTCTGGGTCCCGGAGCGCGGCGAGCAGGCCATCGGCGTCGCTCTTCGCGTCGAAGGTCCCCGCCCGAATCGCGATGAGCTGTTGCTTCGTCGCTCGGAGCACGTTCGCTGGCTTGGTGGCGATGGCCTTGACCAGAGCACTTGCTGCCTCGTCGAGCTGAGCCACTGGGACGATTCGACTGATCAGCCCAGCGCGGAGTGCCTCCTCCGCGCCAAACGCGCGGCTGCTCAAGACCCAATCGGCCGTGATCGTCTCTCCGACGAGCCGCACCAGATGTGCCATCCCTCCCCATGCGAGCGGGATACCGGCTTCGAGCTCGGGAATCAGGAAGCGCACGTCGTCCGCAGCAATCCGGATGTCGCACGCGCCCGCCAAGACGAGGCCGCCTCCGACGCAATGCCCGCGCGGGCTCGCGATCGTGATCATGGGAAGCTCGGCCACTGCGTTGGTCGCGCGGCGCCCGAGGTCCGCCGTGGCATGCGCCAAGTCCCCCGTCATCTCCAAGAGGAACGAGGGAAGATCCGCACCGGCAGAAAAGCATGCGCCCGCACCTTCGAATTGAACGACCCGAAGCCGCTCGTCTTGCCCTAGCTCTTCACAGGTTTCGATGAGCGCGCGCAAGGTCGCCGGAGAAAGAGCGTTCAGCGCCTTTGGCCGGTCGAAGACGATGCGTGCGACGCCGTCCCCACGGATGACATTCAAGCCGTTTTCAGCGCTCACAGTCGAACGAACCTATCACCCCGGCTACTCCGCGGCCATTTGCTCGTCCGGCCAGCTGTAAAACTGGCGGCACCAACGGCGGAAGATCCCGATGGGGCCGTCGCCGTCGCAAAGGAGCGGGTTTTCGTGCTGGACCTTGTTCTCCCAAATGGGTCGGTCCTGTTCGAGTTGGCGCACGACCTCTTTGAGCCAGGCCTTGCCGATGCCGCGCGCGACGTCGCCGCCGCCCGTCTTCTTCACCATGAAGTTGAAGTGCACGTGGAGGTGGTCGTCGTCGATCGGGGTCTGGGTCGCAGTGAGCAGCGTGTCGACCAATCCCGTGAAGTACACGAGTGAGAGTCCGAAGCCGTACGAGTTGCTCTGCACCTTGCCGTCGACAGGACCCATCGGCGTGTCCATGCCGGTGATGGACGTCACGCGCATGATGTGGCCGTCGGTTTCGCCGGTCGACTTCGGCATGTTCGTTGCGCCGTGTACATAGTGAAAGTGCGCCGAGTCGACCTGGTTCTCCGCCATGTCGAGGTTGTTTGTGCGAATCGTCGTCGAGTGCGTGAGGTACTCGGTCCATTCGTCGGAGTCGTACTCCGGGACCGCGTCGGGGATGTCCCACTCGGGAGGTTTGCCCTCCGCGTGGTGCCAAACGAACACGAGGCCGGCGAGCTCCTTGACGGGCCAGCAGGGGATCTTCGCCTTCGGTGGCTTGCGCTTCGCATACGGAACCTCGAGCAGTTCGCCCTCCCCGTCGAACTTCCACGCATGGAACGGACAAACGATCCCGTCTCCTTCGACTTTGCCGCCGTAGCCGAGGTGCGCGCCGAGGTGCGGGCAATGCGCGTCCAGCACGGAGATGGCGCCTGCCTCCGTGCGAAAGGCAACGAGGTCCTTGTCGATGTAGCGAAGCGGCTTGACCGCCCGCGGCTCGAGCTCGTGGCTGAACGCCACCTGAAACCAGCCGTTGGGGATCGGCGGCGTGAACCTGCGTGTGGACGGCGGCATGCTCGGATTAATAGAACGTGTTCTAGCTGAGGCGCAAGGACCAAAATCAGCACCTCCCAGAGCCCTTCGGCATCGGTTTACAGCGCGGGGCTCTGGTGAGACTATCCGCCCGGCTCCGCACCGGAGCGAAGGAGGAAGTATGGCGCTAGGCAACAAGGTGGCAGCGGAGTTCATTGGCACGTTCTGGTTGGTATTCGGAGGATGCGGGAGCGCGGTGCTGGCCGCAGGATTCCCGGGGCTCGGGATCGGATTCCTCGGCGTCGCCCTCGCCTTCGGCCTCACGGTCCTGACGATGGCCTACGCGATCGGCCACATCTCAGGCTGCCATTTGAACCCTGCCGTCTCCGTCGGCCTTCTCTTGGGCAAACGCTTCCCGGCGTCCGAGCTCGTTCCCTACGTCATCGCCCAGGTTCTCGGCGGCATCGCAGGCGCCGCGGTCCTCTACTTCATCGCCTCCGGCCAGGAAGGCTTCCAAGCCGGCGGCTTCGCTTCGAACGGCTTCGGCGAGCACTCGCCCGGTGGCTACTCGATGGTGGCCGCGCTCACTGCGGAGATCGTACTCACCTTCGCGTTCTTGTTCGTCATCCTCGGAGCGACAGACAAGCGCGCGCCGGCAGCCCTCGCGCCGCTTGCGATTGGCCTGTGCCTCACGCTGATTCACCTCATCGGCATCCCCGTCGACAACCTTTCGGTGAACCCGGCGCGCAGCACCGCCACCGCCCTCTTCGCCGAGCCCTGGGCCCTGCAGCAGCTCTGGCTCTTCTGGGTCGCCCCCATCGTTGGCGGCGCACTAGGCGGCCTCATCTATCCCCGAGTGGCCGGTTCCGCCGACTAGGCGACACGCACATCGCCCGCGCTAGTTGATGCGCAGGAACAGGAAGCGACCGCCGTTCGACATGGCGCCGCCGACGCGCCCGTGCGTCGCCGGCGTGGCGGAGAACCCTGCGCCACCTTCAGCGCGCGCGATCTCGCGGCCATCCGAGAGCGAGAGGGCGAGGAGAGACCCCTGGGTTTCGCCGTACACCACCGTGCCGGTCTCGGTTACGATCGGTTGGGTGGGCGCGCCCCGCTCCGGCGCCTTCTCCCAACGCACGCGCCGGGTTCGCAAATCGAGCAGGGAGATCCCGCGCAGGGCCGATGCGATCACCAGCATTCGTCCGGCAGGCGCGAGGCCGGTCACGCCGGTGAACGTCGCGTCCCGCCATTCGACCGTGCCACTCGTCGGGTTGAGGGCGTAGAGCCCAGCGGTGAACGAGGCGATGTAGAGGGTTCCCCGAAGCAGAACCGGCGTCGTGTCGACATCCAGAAACTGTGGAACGTTGCCCGGGCGCCGCTCGACGTCGAGGGCCGTTTCGACCTCCCAATAGACTCTTCCGTCCGAGGGATTCAGCGAGGTCACTGCGCCATCGGTGAACGCGGCGTAGAGACGCCCTTCCGCGAGCAAGAGGCCCGCGTGTCCTCCGATCGTAATCTCGTCGACCGGGTCCTTGGCGTATGTCCAAAGAATGCGCCCGTCGTCGAGGGCAAGCGCCGTTATCTCGTCGTGCTCGCTGACGATGTAGAGCGCGTCCTTCGTCAGCACCGGTGTCGTTCGAATCGTCCCGATCAGCTTCGTCTTCCACTTGAGGGTGCCGTCCGGCACCAAGGCGTGCATCGCACCGTCGACCGACGCGAAGTAGATCTCACCGGTCTTGGCGTCGACAGCAGGATGCGACTCGACCTGCGACCCCGCATCGTAGAAGAACCGGCGTCGTCCCTCGATGTCGAACGCAAACATGTTGCCTTCGGTCGTGCCGACGTAGACGCGCTCTCGCTTCAAGTCGAAGCCAGCCCCACTCAGCTCTACCGGTAGGTAGCGGGCCTCCGTCCGATCGGTGAGTTGACGCGACCAGCGAACGTTGAAGCCGCCCTCCCCGGGGCGCGCGTATGCGCTGCCGCGCTCGACCCAGCCGAAGTTGTCGGCGTTGGTCTTGGGCGCGCCGGAGGCCCCGCAACCGAGGGTCGCGGCCAGACAAAGAAGAGCCGCCAGGCGATGACCCATGGTCGAGCCTTATTCCTGCGGGGGCTGACGTTGGAGGAGCTCGTTCATCTTGCGGATGAAATCCTCGGTGTTGCGAAGGTCTTGGCCAGCCGCCCCAGCGACGCTCGGGTCGAGCACCGCGAGACGCGCCTCGGTTTGCTCCTTCGTGTACGGGAGCGAAGGCGCTTCGGCATCCTTCAGATCCGCGAGTACGCCGTCGAACTTCGTTCTCGCTTCATCGAGCTTCCCCTCCGCTTGGAGGATCCGACCCTGATGGTAGCCCGCGATCGGTGCGAAGCTGGCGTCCACGGCGCGAAGCGCCTCGAGCTCTTCGAGGGCCTCCTCGTAGGAGCTCTCCGCTTCGAGCGAATATGCAACGCCCTCGAGTGCGACCCATTGCACCGCCTCGTCGTCACTCATCTCGAGCGCTGCCCGGTATGCTTCGCGTGCGCGTGCGAACTCGCCTTCCGAGTAGAGGGCTCTGCCCTCCCCGATTCGGGCCCACGCTGCCGCAGGGGTCTTCGCATGCGTCGTCGCCACCTCGGCGTAGGCGCTTGCAAGGCTTTGGGCGTCGCTCGACTCATCGTCCATCACAGCGCCCAGCGCCGCGCCCGCTTCGGCGGACTGGCCGCTCTGGAACGTCGACCAGCCGATGCCGATGGCGGCTACGAGCAAGACGCCGCCTGCCATCAGACCGAGAGGCTTGAGGTTGTCGTGAAGCCAGTCTTTGGCGACCGCCGCCTGGGCGATCGCCTTTTCTTCGACGAGCTCGGCGTCACGGCCCTTCTGAGCCGCTTTCCGCGCGGCCTTTGCGGCCTGCTGAGCGGCGAGGCGCTGGCCCGCAGTCATCTGATCTGATTTCTCGTCGTCGGCGGTGTCGTTGGCCAAGATTTCCTCCCAAAGGCGGGGAATCCCCCGCAAATCGGCTCCGGACTATACACGCGGCCCCCGTCGCGTCAACGTAGCCTCGCGCCCTTCGAGCACGCCGTGCTAGAGCGCCCGCTGTGCGCTGCCTCGTCTGGATGCTCGGCTGCCTGACGCTCATGGCCTCCGTGCCCTCGTCGGCCCGCGCCTATGAGGATCGCGCGACCCTCGGCGCCGCAATCGGCTACGCGGGACTGCCGGAGACGGACGGCGTGCCGCGCAATGGCGTCCACTTCGCCCTCAGCGCCGGAGGCGGACTCGGCGACGCCTGGAGCATTCAGGGACTACTCAGCCACAGCGTCTTTCCCGACGAGCGAGCGCTCCAGCTCAGCATGGCGGGGCTCGAGACCGTCTATGCGCTCGACATCGTCCGATTCGTGCCGCTGCTCGGCGCTGGCGTGGACGGCATCTTGACGGTCCGTGAGCGGCAGCCGCGTGGCGACTTCGCGCTCCATGCGATTCTTGGGGTCGACTTTCTGATCAACTCGCGCTGGATCATCGGCGCCGATGCGCGCGGCTTCTGGGTGACGACCCATGCGCAGAGCCCGCTCGGGCCCTTCATTGTGACCGTCGCGCTCCGAGCTAGCGTCGTGCTCGAACTTCGGTAGCGCGATCGGCTCGTACGATCTCAGCACGCTTGCAGACAAAAGCAGGACCACGAGCGCGGCCACTCGGACCGAGGACTCCGAGGCTTGGTTCTTCATGAGCGCTCATCGACCGAGGGGGTCGGCGGTTGCGTTCAGGCGCCGGTCTTGTCGAGCTCGAATCCGTCGTGAAGGATGGCAACCGCGCGATCGGCGTGTTCGGCTTCGATCAGACACGACGTCTTGATCTCGCTCGTGCTGATCGCTGCGATGTTGATGTCGTTGTCGGCGAGCAGTCGGAACATGCGGGCGGCAATACCGGCGTGGTTGCGCATGCCGACCCCAACGATCGAAACCTTCGCGACCGCGTCGTCCCGTCCGACGCCTTCTGCCCCGACGTCCGCCACGAGCTGTTTCGCAATCTCTTCGGCGCGGGCGGCGTCTTCACGGCTCACCGTGAAGGTGAGGTCGGTGTGTCCCTGTCGCGACACGTTCTGAATGATCATGTCGACCGAGATGTTTGCCTCAGCCAACGGCTCGAAGACGCTCGCGACGACTCCGGGATTGTCCGGAAGCGCGATGACCGTGAGCTTCACGGTCTTCTTGTCGGCGGCAACGCCAGCGACGATGACTTTTTCGAGGAGGTTTTGTTCGTCGGTCACGATCGTTCCTTCCACGTTCGAGAAACTCGAGCGCACGTGAAGTGGCATCCGGTGTTTCATCGCAAGCTCCACCGAACGGATTTGGAGCACCTTGGCGCCGAGCGAGGAGAGCTCGAGCATCTCCTCGTAGCTGATGCGTGGGATCTTGCGCGCGTTGGGGCACACGCCGGGGTCCGTGGTGTACACGCCGTCGACGTCTGTGCAGATCTCGCACACGTCGGCTTTCACAGCGGCGGCGATGGCGACGGCCGATGTATCCGAGCCGCCTCGCCCTAGCGTCGTGATGTTGCCGTAGGCGTCGGTGCCCTGAAAGCCCGCGACGACCAGCACATTGCCGCCCGCGAGCAAGTCGCGGAGTGCCCCGCCGTCGATCGTTCGGATGCGGGCCTTGCGATGCACATTGTCGGTCAAGATGCGCGCCTGATGACCGAGGAGTGAGCGTGCGGGAACGCCGAGCTCGTTGAGCTGAATCGCCAGCAATGCCGCGCTGACCTGCTCCCCGCTCGAGACGAGCACATCCATCTCACGTTCCGCGGGGCGCTCGGAAAGCTCCCAGCCCATGCCGAGCAGCTTGTCGGTTTCCCCGGCCATCGCGCTCACGACCACGATGACCTGATGGCCGTCGCGATGGGTCTGCGCGACCCGCTTCGCCACGCCGCGAATTCGGTCGAGCGAACCGACGCTCGTACCCCCATATTTCTGTACCACCAGGCTCATTCGGCGCCGCAGGATAGCCGTGACGCCCGAGCGGGCAACCGGCACTTTCGCACCGCGTCTGTGAGGCCCCTCACAAACGGATTAGGTCGCAAAAAAATCGTGAATTCATCCGCCTGGACTTGTGTTAGCGTCGGCGCCCCCCCCTAGGAGACCCCCATGACCTGTTTCCCCCGTATGCGCTGGCTCGCCGGCTGGCTGCTCGCTGCCTTCATGTTTGCAGGCTGCGCAGGCGACACCTCGACTGAATCCGGTGACTTGAGGATCGAGCTCGAGCTCGCCAACGGCGTCGAGATCGACGAAGTGAGCTACTCGATTACCGGCAACGACATGGACGCGATGGTCGGTACCATCAACACCAGTGCGCCAGGCGCGACTGCGTCCTTCGAGGTCTATGGTTTGGCGCCAGGGGACGGCTACGAGGTCATGTTGCGCGCGGTCTCGACCGATGGCGAGACGACGTGCACCGGCACCGCGCCCTTCGCAGTGGTTGCGGGGGTGTCGACCGAGGTCGCTGTCATGTTGAATTGCGTGCCCGGTGAAGAGCTCGGTGGCGTGCGCGTCAACGGCAAGTTCAATTTCTGCTCGGAGCTCACCAAGGTCGTGGTCTCACCGCTTCAGACCTCAGTCGGCAACCAGATCGACGTTCTCGCCGAGGCGCGGGACGCCGAGGGCGACGAGATTTCGTACCTGTGGACGGGCACCGGCGGCACCTTCGAAGACGACATGGCGG
>Ga0316194_10001770_pt1 | contig 14984 bp, 11 predicted proteins | sample CroRivsedime1_MG_FD_204936 | JGI IMG/M metagenome (GOLD analysis project Ga0316194, IMG submission 204936) | Coastal sediment microbial communities from Maine, United States - Cross River sediment 1 | ecosystem: Environmental > Aquatic > Marine > Coastal > Sediment | place: USA: Maine...
GAAATTGTATTTGTTAACCACACATTCACCTGAATTGGGTCCAGCCGCGAGCGGTATCAACTCCCAAGGATCGCCTGCAGGGCTTGCTTTTTTCAATTCTGCAACGATTTCCCAATCCGGTTCGACAAAAACCATTCGTCGTGCGGCGAGTTGTCTCAGTACAGAAAGATTCGGTAACTGTCCTGTGGAAATGCTCAAAAGCATATCGGGCGCGCTCAAATGCGAACATTGGTTGAACAGCCAATTTGAGTGAGGGATAGCTAGCATTCTAATTCTTGCTGAATAGGTCAAGAGTCCAGCGCAATGGTGCAGTCATTCTCCATGATAGGGTCCTGGAAATGTTTTCCAGGTTGCTTTCCCTGTCCTTCAACTGAATGCTGGTCCATCTCAAGTCACTTTTCAGCTGCTCAATTTCTCGTGCCATATGCACAACTTTTGACTCGGCCTCCCGCCTGGTTTGGTTCAGCTCACTTTCCACAGAGTGCAGATTGTTTCTTAGCTGATCAATATCTTTGGCGAATTGCTGGTTTGTTGACTCGGCGTCCTGTTTGGCATCGAAAGTCATTTTGAGTTCCTCTCTCAATTGCTTTACTTGCAGTGCCAGCAACTCTTTTTCTTTTTCAAGGTGAACAAGTTCTTCTTTGTTGGCCCTTGCACTGTTGCGGTAGGACTCGATGACTTGTGAGACTGGCGATGCGTCGGTGCCGGGGGAAATGGAACGCGCCTCGAGTTCGGAAAGAGCAAGCCTGGCAGCCTGATTTTGCTGTATTGCATACCTCGCTACCAGCCAGGAAATACTATCGATTTCCGACTCGCTCTGCCTCGAATGGCTGCCTGCAGAATTCAGTTGAAGCGACAATCGTAGATTCAGTTCCCTGATCAACTCAACGGGTGCATTCAAGGCTGAATCGGCGTTAAGCAAAGTCATACTTGAGCCTTTTCTGCGAGTCAGCGCCAGAACTTCACTGGTTCGTTCCAACCAGTCCCGCAAGGCTGTTTCAATGGTTATCTCTACTGCTATTCTGTCGGCGATAAACTTTGACGGATCCTTATACAAGAAAAGCAGGTGGACCTCTTCGGAATTGATTCCATCGGGTGCGGCGGGCTTTTGTTCGGGCGGTTTCAGCAAGCAGAAAGATCTTCTACCGAATCCCGGTATTTCATCTAACACTTCCTGGCAGTTCTTCCCTAAATTTTCAGACCTGCTCGCTCCAGCTTTCAGTAGCAGAGACTCGAGACCATCGACTGAAGCCTTGCTATCCCCGGCCAACAATAAATGGGCTGGCTTGGTGTGCGTCCTGTTAATGGCCTCGATTTCTTCCATTGGGTTTTGAATGTTCATTGAGTCTGCCGATGATCAGTATGGGGTCAGAAGCAGTTTGATGACCACCCCTGCTGTATTTCTGTACCAAAGCGGTCTAATTTCGCTATTTTTTGACCGCACCGGAATCATGTTGTTTCTCGAGGGCCACGCATTTTTCCTCAGTAACCACGAGCTTTCGGATAATGCCGAAAAGCTCTTGAGCACGAATCTCGTATGTGTGCTGAGAGTGAACAATATCATGCAACTTATCGGTCATCAGTTTTCGTTCCTGGGTATGGTTCAACAAATAATCGATGTTTGATTGCAATTCTTCGGCAGACCCGCTGGTTGGTAACAAATTCCCAAAAACTTCACGAGCGCCGGTCTCCCCGTTGGTAATCACCAGAGTTCCTGTTGCCAGCGCATCAAACACCCTGCTGTTTACAGAACCCCATCTCCGGGTTGCATCGTTGGCGTCGTCGATGACCAACTTGCTACTGGCATAAACATGATTGATCTCATCATATTTCACGATACCTCGCCAATGAAGCTTGAAATTATCATGGTTCTCCCAACCGCTGCCGTATAAAGCAAAATCATGTTCGATGGTGCCGGGTACCAGCTTCTCTATCTCACGCTCAGAGCCCCAATAATTTCCGGTGAAGCAATAATCAGAAATATATGCACTGTTTGGCTCGATCAATCGATTGAATCGGTTTGAATTGGTCGCCAGACGCAATATGGAAGCATCGACACCCGCAACGCTCTTCAGATACTTCCTGGAGATCTCGGAAGTACAGAGGTGGATATGGAAATCACCAAACCATGGGCGAGCTGTCCAGCGTTCGAACCAGTTGCGCATCCACGCGATAGTGACCAGATTTTGGTGTGCGCCGTAAATTCGCTGGAGGTCGTATTCATCCAACATTACCACCAGGCAATCCAGGGCTGAAACATCATACCAGCAGTTCTTTAGGTCGCTTTTGGAAAGAAATCTGATTTCCCAGCCAAAAGCCGCGTTCAAGGCCAATCCAAGCTCCCTGGCACTAAAGAAATCGCCGGCTGTCGTGCCGTGTCCCTGGTCTGTTACTGCAAACCCAATGACTAACCGGGATTTGAGGTCTGGCTTGTCATGCAAGTTGGCAACCGATGTTTTCTCTAATGATTTCCAGCTTTCAATCGTTTTCAGGGCCGGGTGCGGTTGGAATCCCAGCTCTCGGCCCTTGAGGCAGTAGTGAAGGAGAGGATTGCAACCGGTTTTTATCGAATCAGCGTATGTTTCTGTATACCACTTCGAGATAAATCCGGGGTGGGGATCCCGGCCTTCATCGGCACCAAATTTCAGATAGTGCTCAAGCGGATTGACCCCTGCTTCCCTGACATCGGGATTTCTGCTGAGATACCAGGCTGAATCAAACCATCCATACGACTGTAACCGCCGCATCTGGCGTTTGAGGATCAACCAGTTAAACGGTTTGACCGACATCGAATATCAAAAAGGCTTTGCGATTGACACGTATAAATTTGAGCATGACAAAACATACCACGAGTTGATCCTGTAAGGCGTTCTGAATTCTTTTGGCTGTTTTAGGTCTCGCCAATGCGACATAATTGGCATGCGACCGTTTACCCATTCAGCCAGGAAACCAAGTGGGCATTTTCGATCAGAAAAAAAACAATCAATTCAGGATAGTAGCTCGATATGTCTATTACAGGGTCAAATCTGAACTTACTGCTGAGACGGCCCGCACCTACCTGAGTTATGTTTGGTGGCTGTTGGAACCCATTCTGACAATTGCTGTATTTTACGTCGTTTTTGGGATGCTTTTTGAGAGAGGCGGTGAGGGGTTTGTCAGTTTTTTGCTCCTGGGTGTTACGGCATGGTTCTGGTTCCAGCATTCAATTTCCAAATCCGTAACGAGCATTAGAAAGGAAGCGCGCCTGATGTCGCAGGTGTATGTGCCAAAGTACACTTTTCCTCTCTGCGCGGTTACCTTCATGTTATTCAAGCACCTTTTCGTTGTGTTGGTTCTTGTAGGCATGCTGTTGGTAATTGAGACGCCTTCAGTCACATGGTTTTTTTACCCGCTTATTTTTCTGGTGCAGCTCATATTGATCCTTGCGCTTTCAGTTCTGGTAGCAGCTATCGTTCCGTTCATTCCTGACCTTACCTTAGTAGTCCCGCCACTTTTGAGATTGTCGCTGTTCCTTTCTGGCGTGTTCTATTCCCAGGAAATGATCCCGGCCGGTTATGTACATTATTTCAGATACAACCCATTGGCCGGCTTGATCATGGAATACCGCAAAGTCATGCTGTATGGGCAAATGCCAGACTTCGTCTACCTGATAAAAATTGTCCTGATTTCCTCGCTCATCCTGGCATTTGGGTTGTGGCTGTTGGCGAAGCTGGACCGCATATACCCGAGGCTGAACAACTGATGGCCTGGGAACATGGACAATGCCTCATTCGGGCGCAGAATATAGCGGTCATCTATAACCGGGCCACATCTCTGTTTCGACGGGACCCGTTTTCAGCCCTAAAAGATGTCAGCATGGAGCTGTATGCCGGAGAATCACTCGGTGTGGTTGGGCGCAACGGTGTCGGAAAAACAACTCTGCTGAAGGTTCTGGCGGATATCATCCGGCCCGACCGCGGTACGGTGGAAAATTTCGGTGCGACGACTGCCATGCTGTCGATGCAGGCTGGCTTCGATCAGTTTGCAACCGGTCGCACCAATATCCTGTTGAGCGCACTTCTGCTGGGCTATTCGGAGGACGAGATCAAGGAGCATATTAATGACATCATCGATTATGCCGAGCTGGGTGATTTCATCGACCAGCCTCTGGTCGGCTACTCCGCGGGAATGCGCGCACGGCTTGGTTTTTCGGTTTGTTATTTCCTTGAACCGGATGTTTTGCTGATCGACGAGGCGCTGGGTGCAGGCGATATCGAATTCCGGCGAAAGTCCGCGGAGGCCATGCAGGCAAAAATAAGATCGGACCAGACCGTGGTGTTGGTTTCGCATGAAGCGAATACGATTAGGGAGCTTTGCGACCGAGCAGTCTGGATTGAAGAAGGCGTAACCCGGATGACAGGTGATCCCGCTGCAGTGGTAGAAGCGTATGAGAATTTTGTGAAGGTCAATCCGAGAGGCAAGCCCTCAGTCTGATTTTGTTCCTGGCTGATTTGATAGGTATTTCGGACTGATTACTCTGCTGTCCAGCACAAGCCCCGTGGCGGCATCTTTTATTTCGACGGCATCCCCAGCAGAAATGTTTTCTTCAAAAACAAACCCGGCCTCACCTTCACAAGGCAGATTCCAATGCATGAGCTTTTTGAATGGATGGCTGCAGTCCGTTTGTGCAACTCTTTTTCCGTTGACGGATAAAATGACCGAGACTGGTTTTCCTGAGCGCAGATCAATTGCCCAGCCCTCGATATTTTCTCCAATGACCAGGGATTCAATAGCGCCCCTTGGATCGGACGCAGTGCGTTTTTGAAAACAGTACAGGCTGTTTTTGAATACACGGCTGGCACGTTGGTACAGCCGTCGATCGTCCTGGTTGATGTCTTCCAACGCAGTGCGTTCATTTTCCGATAATTCGATGCCTTGTCTGTTAAAGCGGTCTCTTACGTTTTGCCTTCGATACCTGATCTTCCAGTTCCAACGTTCATTGATCAGCGCCAGCGAGTCACGGTAGCACTCGGTTAAACCGACGATGCCAATCAAGGCTGGATCAAGGCTACACATGAACCGGGTTTGAATGTTCCTTATTCCCTTCCGCTTGGAAAAAGTCAGCAAGGTATCCTTATATCCGTGGTGTGCAACAGCGTGCCGGTAATGGCTGATCACCTGCTCAATCGGATCCCTGAAAAATGTCACTGTATTTTGCAGTCCTATCAAACGGCCGTATTTTTGCACCGGAAAGTGCCCAGCCAGAAGGACCGCATGGTCGGCCTCGAACGCACGCAATACACCCTTTGTGTCGTCAGCGTCGTAAACTTCGCGTTTGACCGACGCAGACGTTGCCTCTGATTCGGGGCCATAGTCTCTCAGCACATGTGCCTCACCAAAACTGGATTCCGCCGCCGTGCGAAAACTGGTGCCGGCCGTCTTGGGAATATGAACGAACAGTCTTTGCGGCTGATCAGCGCTGCGCCCGCTTTTGCCTCCCGCCTTTTCGAGTATCGATTCTGAGAGTTTGTTGAGTAGTTTCTTCAAGGGTATAAACGCTAGTGGGCTTATTGGTTTTGCTAACCTATTTGCCGCGAAGCTTACCTGAACTTCAAAAAATTGATAAGCAAAGATGCGGTGGCGGCCATGGCCCAGATAGGAGCGCGTATAAAGAATTTCCAGAACTTCTTGAAACTGGGGGACCGATAATAGTCTATGAAATATGCGAAATCGCCCTGGTATTCGTGAAAGGTCTCCTGTTTCTCGCCAGGTAGTTTCCTGGCACTGGACTCGACCTGTTGGTACATGAGTTCCATGTAATTGCAGCCCTGGTTTTTGTGCTCCTTGAATTTTTGCCGGCCAATGGCGCTTTGCCGGGTCCAGCGCCAATGCGTGAAGCTGGAATTGTCATAATAAAACAGGCTGCGCTGGCTGAGCCGGGTCAGCACCCACCAGTCAAAAGCCAGGATTTTTATAGGTGGCTGGGGCAAGTCCTCCAACAGGGATTTTCTGGTCATAAAACAGGAGAAGGTTGCCACGTTATTACTCTGTAACAGGTTGGGAAAATTATCGAAGGGTTTACCTGACTTGATAGTCAAACGCAAAAGCCATTGCCGCAACATCATGTCCTTGCCGAACCAACCGTCGCTTACGACCCGATAGGGTGAAAACACTACGCCCACTTCGGGGTAATGCTGCAGGATTTTTACTTTTTTTTCCAGGTAACCGGGTGACCAGCGGTCGTCATGTTCCAGGAACGCCACATACTCGCCTTGCGCCATGGATATGGCTTCCCGGTATGTGGCCACGATGCCCTTGTTGGCGCGTTCATCGTGCGTGAAGAACTTCACCTGCCTTGGGTGTTTCCTCTGAAAGCCCTCGATCACCTTGAAGCTATGGTCATGCGAGCCATCGTCGAAAATGACGATTTCAAAATCCCGATAAGTCTGGTCAACAACGGATTGGATGGCCTGCTCGAGCAGGTGGGCCCGGTTGTAATTGGCGATGATGACGCTGACGGTGGGCGGATTCATCTCAGACTTTCGTCCTGGGTGGCCAGGCGTAACTGAAATCTTCGAAGTGCAGGGTCAGGTTTGGGCTATAGCAGGGGTCTTCGAGCAGCTTACGTCCCCAGCGCTGTTGCATGAAGCGGATCTCGCTTTTGAAACGCGCCTGTTTTTCCGAGTTGTCTTCATAACCCCGGCTTGCAGATTCGTGGTGAAACAGTACGGCATGGGGCGTCCACACGTTGCGCAACCCGGTCTCGCGCACGCGAATGCAAAGATCAGTATCGTTGAATGCAATGGCCAGGCCTTCCTCCTCCATACCGCCAATATCCAGGTAGGTCGACTTCCTGATAACGAGGCAAGCGGCGGTCACGGCGGAGTAAGAACTGGTCAGTTGCGCCCGATAGTGATATCCGGGATCTTCTCTCGGAAACAGCCTGAAAGCGTGTCCGGCGACACCTCCCAGTCCCAATACTACGCCCGCGTGCTGGATATTCCCATTCGGGTAAAGCAATTTCGCACCAACGGCCCCCACGCCCGGTTGCAGGGCCAGGCTGACCATTTCGTCAAGCCAGCCGGGGGTGATGACCTCGATGTCGTCGTTGACCAGCGCCACCAGCGTTCCACCCGCTTGTTTGACGGCGGCATTGTTAAGCGCCGCAAAATTGAACGGGCGGTCATCACGCCGTACCGATATATCCGGCTCCATCGATATCTTTCCAAGATATTCAAGGGTTTCCTGCTGATCCGAACCGTTATCGACTATCAGGATCTGGTAGTTGGGATAGGTCGTTTTTTGCCGGATGCTGTCCATACAGTTTTTCAGCAGCCGGTAGCCATTGCGGGTTGGAATAATCAGCGTCACCAGCGGCGGCTCGGACGGCAGCTTGTAGCGGGTCCTGATACCGGTGGGCGAACCTTCAACGGTTGCTACTGTTCCCGTTCGGTCGAAATGCTCCTGCAACGCCCGGGCACCTGCGTCGATGGAGTAGGGTTTTTCACCCAGGCCGCGCGTAGTGCTTCCCGCGTGCCGGCGCCAGTGATACAGCACCCTGGGAATATGCACGATATTTTCAGGTTCGATGGTTTCGATAAACCGCAGCGCCAGGTCGTAGTCCTGTGCCCCTTCCAGCCCCTCCCGGAATCCCCCGATATTCTCGACGATGTCCCGACGGTATACCCCCAGGTGGCTGATCATATTGTGCGAATAGAACAGGTCCCGGTTGAAGTCGCATTTGAAATAGGGCTCGAATCGGTAGCCGCGTCCGCTGACCTTGTCTTCGTCCGAGAAGACCAAGCGGGCTTGCGAGTGAAGGTTGATGGCTTCCACCACGCAAAAGAGCGCATGCTCGGCCAGCAGATCATCATGGTCCATCAAGGCGACCCATTCGCCTTCACACAGCGCCAGCGCACTGTTGGATGCGGCCGAGATGTGGCCGTTCTCAGCGCGAAATGTGACCTTGATCCGCTCGTCCTGTGAACTGGCACGCTCAAGCAGTTCAAGCACGGCCGGGTTGGTCGAGGCGTCATCTGCGATGCACAGCTGCCAGTTCGGGTAAACCTGGGCCTGCACTGATTTGATGGCTTGTTTGAGCCACTTAACCCGCGTGTTGTAGGTGGGCATCAGGATGGAGATCAGTGGTTTATTCTGCATTCGAACCATTTTTTTACGAATGCGTTCCCGCTCGGAATCCGTCCACCTATCGTAGCGCCGGATCCACTCCTGGTAGTCGATCCGTTCGCCTTTCGAAAGGGCGCCACGCATGCGCTGGCGAAAACCGGACCAGCCTTCGTTTTGCAGCACTGTGAATACGGTACGAAAGGTGTTGAGCAGGCCGCCCTCGATCAGTACAGCAGTGCGCACCGCGTTGATGAAGTTATAGATGCGACCGCGTTCAGCGGGGTGCTTTGATGTGTGAAAGTCCCTGCTCAAAGTGCTCCTTATTCAATGCAATCGTCACCCTTCGATCAATTGCCCTGCATTGCAATCGCTAAAGATAACATTTTTGGGCGCTGGAGACTGGCCGGTCCCGACCCAGGTGAATGAACAATACTGCCGCCAGCACATATAGAAACAGTGCCAACAGAAGTACAAATGTAAAGCCCAGTTCAATCGCCAGCAGCGTGGCCAGTGTCGCGCTGATCACCGAAGCAAAACCATTGATACCCCAGGCCCAGGGTATGAAACCGGGTACCTGGCTGGCGGCGTACCTGAGGCCCAGCGGGAAAGGAAGTCCCATGCAGAACGCCAGCGGTGCAATGGTCACCAGGGCGATCGCCATACGGATAGCATCAGACTCTCCCATGAACTGTGCAAAAATCCACGGCAAAAGGACAAGGTAGGAAAATACCAGAAGGACGATAGCCGCCACCGCGGCACCAACGGCAGAATACCCGCGCTTTTCAAATGCCACCTCAAGGTCTGCCGAAAAGTGGCTGCCCAGTCCGGCAAACACCAGGAAACCCGCCAATACCACGGCCACCGAGTAAAGCGGGTGACTCAGAAACAGGATAAATTTCTGAATGAAGGCCATCTCGACGAACAGGAAGGCCAGGCCGAGCAGAAAAAAATAGGCGCTCATCCTGCCGCCTTTGGCGACCGGCCAGTCGCGCCTGGCCAGGAGCAGCGGCAACAGTATCAACAACACGCCCAGCAGCAGTGACTGCACCAGCGTGGCGGTCAGTACCAGGTAACCCCACTCGACCAGGCTGGCCCCGCCCCTTTTGCGCAATTCCAGCACCTCGCCCAGCACACGCCATTTGAAAAAATGGAAGAAATACGGTCTGTCGTCGGTAGCGGCACCGATGTGGAACTTGTAGTCGTCCATGAACCGGCCGGCGTTTTTACTGATCAGCGCCGAGATTCCCTGGTAGAGCCAGGGCTGGTCCAGTTGGTTGAACCGGTTGGCCTCGTCCGGCGGCATCGACGGGTAATAGGCAGTATCAAACGATTTCTGGCGGGCAAACTCCCGGATGATCGAAATTTCCTCGCTGGTGAATTCACCATTCCTTGCCAGTAGCGTTACCGTGTTCCAGCTGCGGATCACTGCCAGTTGCCTGCCCGGCTCGGCTGCACCGCTCAGCCTCATCGCTTCTAGCAATATGGCCACCAGTTTAAGGCTGTCACGCGGCGGCACTTTCAACCAGCGCGTGATCGCCAGCAGTCCGCCCGGTTCAAGCCGCTCCAGGTATGTTTGCATCGCCTCTACGGTATACAGATAGCTTTCGTTAAGGGATTGCACACCGGAACCTGAAACCGCGAATGAATCCAGCAGGCCGACCTGGATCAGATCGTAGACCTCACCGCTGCGCGTCACGAATCCACGCGCCTCGGAAACATGAATCCTGACCCGCTCATCTTGGTAAAGCCGACCTGAGTAAGCCGCGTAACGGTCACGTAGCAGTTCGATCATTTGCGGGTTCAATTCCACCGCGTCTACCTGGTCAGCACCGTGGTGCAGCGCCAGCAATACATCGCCTCCGGCGCCGGCGCCAAGGATCAATACTTTCGGCTGCTCAAGCAGGCGGTACGGTAGCGCGGGGGGGATATCTTCCAGCCAGCCCAGTTGTTCAGGAGCACTCTCTACGCGTGTGATCGTGCTGATGCTGTCACCATCCGTGAAAACCGCCAGCTGATCAGGGGGCGCATGGCTGCTGCGCATGCTCAGGCCTGGCACATGACGGAACGGCACTACCGGGCTCTCGACCACGGTCAGTTGTCCCAGCGGACTCGATGACTCGGCCACTACCCGGGCCCCGGTTACCTGCAGTGCCTGGTTCAATCCTTTGAACTCCGAGATTCGCAATTCAATGCGATCTGCCGGGAACAACAGCACCAATACCAGCAGCCAGGCCACCTGGCCAGCGCCAATCACCCATCCGGCAGGCGGCCGCAATTTGCGCGACATCATGAATCCAGCCGAAGCAATCAACGCCGTTGCCGACAGCAGGATCAGCGCCTGCTGGGGCTGCAGAACAAACAGGCTGGCGATCACCACAAGCGCTCCAAAACCGGCCCCCACCAGGTCTGCAAAATAGATGTTGCCCACCTGTTGATTGCGACAGGTGAACGCAAGGCCAATACAGGAAGCCGCAAAACCGAACGGCAGCACAAATACCAGGTACAGGAGTCCGAGCCAGACGAACTGACGCGGGTTCCAGACAATCTCCAGCGCATTGAAAGGCAGATTCTGTCCCAGCAGGAAACAGCTGACCATCGTGATGCTGAACAGCAACGCACTGGCAGAAAATGCCAGTTCGAAACGTGGCTCGAGCCAGCGCCGCGCCAGGGCGATTACGGTGCCGCTGACACCATAACCCAGCAGCGCCAGGCTGATGATCATCCAGGCAAAATGATGCCACTGGACGATTGACAGCAGTCGTACCAGCAATATTTCGTAAGCAATCGCTGAGGCAGAGACCAGGAAAACAGGCGTAAGCAGAAAATGCACTGACCAGCCCCTGTGCCGCTTCAGTGCTGCCCGGTAAGCGGGACGAAGCGCACGGCGGTTATCTGTCGGGTAACGATTTCCCCATCAATGGCTTTTTCAATCAATAGCAGATACTGCAACATGAAACGGCCGCCAACCGGTATGATCATGCGCCCACCCGGTTTAAGCTGCTGGATTAACGGCGGCGGGACGTGGCTCGCCGCTGCTGTCACCACTATCGCGTCGAACGGTGCGTGCTCTTCCCAGCCGTAATAACCGTCTCCAAGACGGGTCTCGACGTTTTCATAACCCAACCGGTCCAGCCGTTCGGAGGCTGATTTGGCCAGCGGCTCTATGATTTCTATGCTGTAGACTTTTTTCACCAGTTTCGCCAGCACAGCCGCCTGGTAGCCGGAACCTGTTCCTATTTCCAGCACCACGTCACCTTCCTCCGGATTGACCAGGTCAGTCATCAGCGCAACGATATACGGTTGCGAGATGGTCTGGCCATGCCCGATCGGCAAGGGATGATTCGCATAGGCTTCATCCCTGGCATTGCGAGGAACGAATTCGTGCCTTCTGACTTCGTTCAGTGCTGACAGCACTTTTTCATCAAAAGACCGCTTGCCTGGAGGCGGATCGCGTTTACCCCATATCCGGACTTCTTCAATGAGGGCTGCACGTTCTTCTTTATAGCTCGCTGCATCTGCAGCAACCGGGGAAAACAGTAACAGGGCAATCAGCAGGGGGCTCAGGCTGCCAGGTCGCATGATTTGCCCTCCTCGAACAGCCATGAACCATAGCCGACCACCTGCTCCCTGCCCCCAGCGGTATCCCCTGAATTTCTCAGGTCGAGCGTCCTGGCGTTGAGGCCCCGGCGCCTGGCCACGATCAACAGGCCACTGACCGCCGCCGCGCCACAGGCGTCGGCATGACTGATGCGCGCGGATTCCAGCTGTTCAATAGCGTTGCAGGTAGCCCGGTCGCGCCGCCGGGCATCCGCATATCGCAGGTAATGGCTCAGATCGGAGCTGACCACGAACAAGGTGCCGGTTTCATTCCAGAGCTCGTCGATCACATCGGCCACCGTTTCCGGCGTTGCGTCGCCCACCACCAGCGGAAACAGGGTAAATTCATCCAGTACCGTTTGCAGAAACGGAAGCTGCACCTCGAGACTGTGCTCCAGCCGATGCGCCTCGGTCGATACGGCAACGGATGGAAGTTTCAGTGAAGCAATGAGCGCCTTCTCCAGCGGCACATCACCCAGCGGGGTCCGGAACACATCGGCAGGGCATGTAGCCAAACCGGACAGCGGTACCCGGTGGCAGGGACCCAGCAGGACAACCTTGTGGTAACGGTCTGCAAAAGGAATCAACCGCGCATACGCGGCTGCGGCTACCGGCCCCGAATAGGCATATCCTGCGTGGGGCACGATCAGGGCCCTGGGGGCTGAACCGGCGGCCTGCCCATTGCTGAGCATTGACCTCACCGTTTCGCTCAGCTCGCCTGCATCAGCCGGATAAAACAGCCCGGCAACCACCGCTTCACGTACCTGGGTCATGTCACCTTAAGTATAGTGCTGTTATGCTGGAAAGAGTGGCCAATCGCTGAAAGAATTTGATATGGCTCAACAAGTTGCAGCTGTCGAAGATGCCGGCCGAATCGAAGGTGTAGCCGGCCGCTACTGGCATTCGCTGGAAGACGGGCGCCTGCAATGCGACCTCTGCCCCCGCTATTGCAAGCTACGCGAAGGCCAGCGCGGCCTGTGTTTTGTGCGTGGGCGTATGAATGACCAGATCCTGCTGACCACTTACGGCCGCTCCAGCGGATTCTGCATCGACCCGATCGAAAAAAAGCCACTCAATCATTTCCTGCCCGGCACGCCGGTGTTGTCGTTCGGCACTGCCGGCTGCAACCTGGCCTGCAAGTTCTGCCAGAACTGGGATATTTCGAAATCCCGCGAATTCGACCGGCTGCAGGATCGCGCCTCGCCCGAGGCGATCGCCGAGGCTGCCGCTGCCACGGGCTGCCGCAGCGTGGCCTTCACTTATAACGACCCGGTCATCTTCCTGGAATACGCCGTGGACACGGCCCGTGCCTGCCGGCAACGGGGCATCAAAACGGTGGCGGTGACCGCCGGCTACGTGTGTCCCGAACCACGCCGCGAATTTTTTGAATTCATGGATGCCGCCAACATCGATCTGAAATCATTTTCCGATAGTTTCTACTACGAACTGTGTGGCGGCCACCTGCAGCCGGTGCTGGATACCCTGCTTTACCTGAAACACGAGACCAATACCTGGTTTGAGCTGACAGACTTGCTGATTTCCGGTGAAAACGATTCAGACGGCGAAATCCGGCACATGACCCAGTGGATAGTGGACAACCTGGGCCCGGGCGTTCCGCTGCATTTCACGGCCTTTCACCCGGACTGGAAGATGCGCGACAAGCCGCCGACACCGAAGGCCACGTTGAACCGCTGCCGCGAAATCGCGCTGAACAACGGATTGCAGCACGTCTACACAGGCAACGTACATGACCTGCATGGATCGAGTACCTACTGCCAAAGCTGCGGAGCAATGCTGATAGGACGCGACTGGTACGAGCTCTCCACCTGGTCAGTACTCATCCGGGACGAGCAGGCAGTCTGTGGCCATTGTGGAACGCCACTGGCTGGCGTATTCGAGGATCGGCCGGGTAGCTGGGGCGCCCGGAGGAAAGCGATTCGCATCCCGGGCGTTTGAGTCGATACGCCGAGTCAGTTGCCCTCGAACCCTTGCCGTAAGATTATCTCGCCCAGGGGCAAAGGCACGCCCTCACAGGCGAGGGGGTAACTCGCGTCAGCTTCATCGACATCGTTCATCGAGAGTTCAAGAGTCGCGGAGAGAATACCGGTGACCTGCGGCGCGCACTGGACGATGATATCCGCCGAAGAGGCCGCACTGATCGCGGCAGGACAGGCCTCAATGCCAAAAGAACTACTGTCAGCACCGCTGATGCTGCAGTCGAGCGACAGGGCGGCATCACCGATGTTCTCAACCAGGACATACTGCTGACCGCTCCCGCCGCCGATCTCATGCGCGCCAAACTGAAGTGATGTGTCCGGCGCCGGTGTGGACTGGAACTCCGGTTCGGGTGCTTGTGCCACGTACGGCAGAATGCAGCCAGCCACCAGTTCATCCGCCAGGTTGTTCTCAATCAGCGCCTGGACGGTGGGATGGAACTCAGAATTGCTGGTGCCACAACCGGCGCCGTTGTTGCCGCCCACGTGACAGTAGCTCATGATGGTGCCGCGCCCGCCTGCCGGGCATACCGGATTTCCACTGTAACAGCCGCTGCCGCCTGCGTTGTAGCAACCATCTACCGGCGGGCTGTAGCAATGCGTGTGCGGTGAGCCCATGTTGTGGCCCAGTTCATGGCCAACATAAATCGCGGTGTTACCGGGCGTGCGGTTGCTGCCAATTGCGTTGTAGCTGAAACTGCCAACGGTGCGCGAGCCCCAGGTTCGACCGTACTCGCAGAACTGGCCGATCCAGGCAATACCTGAAAAACTGTAACTGCTGATGTTTCGTCCGCTGAACATGGCGGCGAACTGGCGTTCCACCTGCCCCATGTTGTCTTTCCAGTAGGCGCCAAACTCGTCCAGCTGATCGGAACGGTTGCTTGGCACGGAATACGGGTCGCTGCCGGTTCTTAGCGTCACATCACCAATCAACAGACGAGTCTCCAGGTCGCGCTCGTAGAATACGTTCATTGCCAGGAACAAATCGGTGATCCAGGTCAGCGCCCTGCCCGTGTCGTCATTGAAGCCATCCAGCCACTCGCTGTCGGTATCGATCGCGACCACGGCCTCGTAGCTGATCACTGAACCCACCTCCGCGGCACTGGCGCTGAACATGCTGTCAGCAGTCACCCGCGTCCGGACGTTGTCAGGCTGTCCAGACAGCGCTGTTGTGCAGGAGTTGTCCGCCCCATCAGGCTCGCTGATGCTGGTGATATTGAGCCCATCCAGGAAGTTACCCTTGATTTCGAACTTGTCAGGTCCTCGGCTGACAAAACCGCGGACATC
>Ga0316194_10001775_pt1 | contig 14973 bp, 13 predicted proteins | sample CroRivsedime1_MG_FD_204936 | JGI IMG/M metagenome (GOLD analysis project Ga0316194, IMG submission 204936) | Coastal sediment microbial communities from Maine, United States - Cross River sediment 1 | ecosystem: Environmental > Aquatic > Marine > Coastal > Sediment | place: USA: Maine...
CGCATGTTTCGGTGGAGAGCCAGGCGGCCACATTCCCACCCATCGAAATCCCGGTGGGGCGCTCAGGCCCGGGTTGCGGTCAGGCTATCGGACCAGGACCATGGACAACCACGGCCAGTAGGTGATGACCAGGACGCAGGCGAAGAGGATGAGCAGCCACGGCAGCGTCGCACGGTAGAGGGTGACGATGGGTTTGTCGAAACGGTAGGAGGCGATGAAGAGATTCATCCCCACCGGCGGGGTGCAGTATCCGATCTGCATGTTGGCGAGGAAGATCATCCCCAGGTGGATTGGCTCGATGCCGTAGCCCGCCGCCAGCGGAAGCAGCAACGGCACCACGATGATCAGCGCCGAAAAGACGTCGAGCATGGTGCCGAGACCCAAGAGAAAAACGTTGAGGAGGATGAGGAAGCTCAACTTCGACGACACGTGGGCGGTCACGAAGTCGAAGAGCTTCGTGGGCACCTGGGCGTCGATCATGGCGTTGGTGGATGCCAACGAGGCCCCGAGGATCACCAGGATCCCACCGACCAGCACCATGGACTCCCGCATGACTCCCGGCAACCGCTTGAAGGGGATTTCGCGGTAGATGAGCATTTCCACGATCAAGACGTAGATCACGGTCACCGCCGCCGCCTCAGAGACCGCGAAGAAGCCGCTGTAGACCCCTCCGAGGACAATGATGGGCAGCGGAATCTCCCAGATCGCGGCTCGAACCGCCGCCAGCGCCTCTCGAGCCGAGAAGGCAGGCCGGGCCGCCGCACTCTTCTGCAGGAAGCGACCTTCGCGGAAGCTCCAGAGGCCGAGGGCGAGGACCATGAGAGAGCCCGGCAGGATTCCGGCGATGAACAGCCGGTCGACGCTGACCTCGGCAACGATGCCATACAGAATCAGCGGCAGGGACGGCGCAAAGAGCAGGCCGAGGCTACCGGAGGTCGTCACCAATCCGAGACTGAAGTTCTCGCGGTAGCCGGCGTCTCGCAAAGCAGGATAGAGCAGCGCCCCCATGGCGACAATGGTCACTCCCGACGCCCCGGTGAACGCCGTGAAGAGGGCGCAGGTCACCAGCGCAATGACGGCGAGTCCGCCCGGCATCCAGCCGAGCAATGCGTCGGAAAGCCGTACGAGTCGATTGGGCGCCCGGCTTTCGCCGAGGATGAACCCGGCGAAGGTGAAGAGCGGAATGGCGAGCAGCACCGGGGTGTCGGCGATGCGATAGATCTCCATGACAACCGCGATCTGATCGATATCGGCGCGACCGAAGGCGAAGACGGCACCGGCCGCGATGACGGCGAAGAGCGGCGCTCCGAGCAAGGCCACCGCCAGCAGCAGGAGACCGGTGAAGATCACTCGCCCGCCTTCCCGCCAAAGCCCCGGCGCAGGTGAAATCCGGTCAACAAGATGTACCGCATGGCCAGCAGACCGAACGCCAAGGGCAAGACCGACGCGGTCAACCACATCGGCACCGAAGAGAAGGCCATTTCTTCATACGCCCAGGCGTCTTTGACGAAGCGAAAGGCCTGCCAGGCAAGGAAGGCGGAGACCGCCGCGGTGAAGAGATCCGTCAGCACCCGAATTCTGGACCGCCACGGCTCATCGACAAAACGAGACAAGACATCGACGTTGATCTGGCGGTCATCACGGGCGGCGGCCACCGCACCCAGGAATCCCACCCAGAGCACGAGGACCCTGAGCAGGGGATCGCCCCAGATAATGGCCGTATCCATGAGGTTGCGGGCCACGATCTGCCACGCGGCGAGACCGATCATGGTGGCAAGCAGGATCACCAGCAGCGCGTCTTCAATCGATCCCAACAAGCGGAGCGTCCGGCCAAAAAAGCCCTGACCCTCCCACGCCCGAGCCGCGGCTCGCGACGGGTTCACTATCTGTCCGATGTCCCGCCGGAGCTCTGGGCATCGAGGGCCACGAGCTCGGCCTCGATCTCGCCGAGAAGCTCACGATCCAGACCGAGCTGGTCAACCAATCTCACCGAAGATCGTTCGGCAAGCTCTTCCCATTGGCGCTTGGTGTCGGACGAAGGGCTCAGCGTGACCACACCTTGTTTCTCGAGAGCGCGCCGTGCCCCTTCGTTGTCCTCTCTCGCACGCCGATCGAGTGACTCGGTCATTCGGCTCAATACCTCATGGGTCACTTTTTGATCCTCGCCACTGAGTTTGGACCACGCGCGATCCGAAATCACCATGCAACCGTAGGTGTAGACCACGGGAAACTCGATGGCGTACTTGACCTTGGTGAACCACTGGAGGGCCACCGCCGCCACCGGCGGTCCACTGACGACATCCACCAAACCGGTCTGCAGACCCGTGAGCACATCGGCGAGACTCAGGGGGACCGGTGACAACGATGCCTCCTCGACAAGTACCTGACCGATGGGGTCGTTCTCCATGAGCCAGGCTTTTCGACCCTCGAGCTCCGAAAAGGACGACCCCTTCTTGGTGGAGTAGATGTAGGCGAATCCACCCTCGATGAATCCAAAGCTGTGGAAACCCTTGTCGTTGAGAGCGGCGATCAACTTGGGATCCGTCTTGGAGCGAACGGCATCGACCTCCTCGTAGGTACTGAAAAGCAACGGGAGATTGTAGATCTGGAGGTCAGGTACCACGTGGGCAAAGCTCCCGGCGATGAATACACCCCCGTGAAGTTGGCCGATTCTCATCTTGCGCTGCACGGCGCTGTCGTCGCCCATGGTTCCACCGGGATAGAAACGGAAGGTGACCCTGCCGTAGGTCCTATCGGACACCTCCTCGGCGGCCTTTCGGGCCTCGGTCATCCAGAAAGACCCGTCGGGAGCCACGGTGGCGATTTTGAGCTGGACCGCCTCCGCCGCGGGAGACACGGAGCCCAGGAGTGAGACGAGAATGATGACGAGAATTGAACGTCGCATGCATTACTCCGCGAAGTAGTCGTCGGATTCGGCCAGGAGGATCCGCGCTTGTACCTGGGCGATGGAGTTGAGAAGAACGAGACCGGGGACATTTGGGTCGGCGTCGATGACCTCCTGCAGGAGGCGGTCATGGAGCTCACGGTCGAAGACCATTCGGGCGTACTCCTGGGCGAGCAGGACCTTGGTCGTCAAATCCTGGCCCTGGGACAGCTCGATGGCCCGTTCGAAGTACCTGCGCCCCTGCTCGGGTTTGCCGCCGAGGGCCGCCGGGATGATGCTGTTGAGCACCCCGAGATAGGTGTAGGCCGCACCGTCGCGATAGTCCTCGTCGAGGACGGTGACCCGCAACATGATCGCCTCGACCCTGGCCTTGTCCGCCACTGCGATCCAGTCAGCACGGTTGACCTGGACCCAGGTCGCCCACGACACGCCGGCAGCGAAGAGCGCTGGAACGTGCTTGACCTGGACACCGTCGATGGTTTTCTGGAAGTCATCGAAGGGCAGCTGCCACGAATCGCAGGTGCTGGGTTCATCTTCACACAGCCCGCGCCGACCATAACTTCTGCCCCGCTCGGCAAGTCGAGAGGCTCGTTCCTGATCATCGACGAAACCCGAGGTGTAGCTCGAGTAGAGCTCGGCACCGGCGATCAGCAGACCGGTGTTGTCGGGATCGCCGGCGATCATGGCATCGACCATGAGCAGATAGGCGGGCGCCCCCTGGCGTACCGTTTCGGGGTCGTTGTGGTCGAGCACCGCCGATGTCAGGCTCTCAGTCACTCGCGAGGTCATGGGGGCGATCACCGTCGAGCAGCCGGTGAACAGGAGGAGGCCCGCCACCGCAACCGGGACGGCCGCACGCGAACACCTCAAGCTGAATCGTCGCACTGGAAATCTCCTCAGACCGACTCGAAGGAGCGCCGGCCATTTGAAGGATGGTCGGATTGTACCTCAGGTTGCCTTGCGACACCGAGGTTCGCGAGGCCGTTCAACCCGACTTTTACCAGAGAGAGACCGCCTCAGCCGCCGGAATGGCCGAACCCGCCCTTGAGGGGACCCGATCCGGAACCCGAACGCGTCAAACTCAGACCGCCGGAGATCTTGGCGGCCGGCTGGTTGGTGATCACGGTCTTCCCGGTGGAGGGATCCGTCATGATCTTCACCTGGACGGCGCGATAGCCCCCCGACAACCGATAGGGTCTACCGGTGTAGATGGTGAGAATCCGAGACACATAGTCACGAGTCTCGGTGTAGGGGGGAACTCCCCGGTAGCGAGCCACGGCGCCCTCACCGGCGTTGTAGGCGGCGAGCGCCAGCTGGAGGTTGCCGCGGTAGTGATTCACGAGGCGAGCGAACTCGCGCACCCCGCCCCGAACATTCTGCTCGGGATCGAACGGGTCGGAGACACCGAGCCTGTCGGCGGTCTCCGGCATCAACTGCATCAGACCCATGGCCCCTTTGCGGCTGACGGCTCCGGGGTTGTATCCCGATTCCACCCGAACCAGGGCGTCCACCAGCTTGGGATCGAGTCCGTTTTCGAGACTCACCTCGTGAACGAGCTCGCGCACCCCGGCCGTGGAGAACGTCACCGTCCCGGCCACCGGAGCCGTCGGCCCGGCCGCCCATACCGCACCCGCCACGACCACCATGACGACGCAGCAACACAGCAAACGCACAAACGCCACGTTACTATTATTGCAGATACCGGTTTCGGGAGGCTGTCGGCTTTGTCCCTCACGTCACAAACACCCTTGGATTCTTCATTTTCCGCCAAGATGAACGAGGCCTTTCTGCCCGCCGCGGCCATCGGCGCTTTCCGCCTCCACCTCAAGCGGTTTCTCGCCGGTGAGTCCGGCACCCTGGGCAGGGACCGGATCGCACGTGTCGATGATCTCGCCGACGCCGAGACCCTGGGCGTCACCGATGGGTTCGATCGTCGGATCATCGATCGCACGGTGGTCATCAAGCTCAACGGCGGTCTCGGCACCGGCATGGGTCTCGAATCCGCCAAGTCAGCCATCGAGGTTCGCCCCGGGGCCACCTTTCTCGATCTCGTCGCCCGACAGGTCCTTTCCCTCCGCAGCCGCACCGGCAGTCCCATCCCGCTGATCCTGATGAACAGCTTTCGCACTGCGAAAGACAGCTCAGACGCCCTCGCGGCCTACCCCGATCTCGCCATTGACGGTCTTCCGCTGGGATTTCTCCAACACCGGGTGCCCAAAATCCGCGTCGACGACGGGTCTCCCATCAGGTGGGAGGCCGAACCCGAGCTCGAATGGTGCCCTCCGGGGCACGGGGATCTCTACACCGCTCTCGCCACCACGAGGGTGCTCGATCGCCTTCTCGACAGCGGATTCGAGTACGCCTTCGTCTCCAACTCGGACAATCTCGGCGCAGTCCTCGAGCCGAATCTGTTGGCGCACATGGCGCGCGCGGGAGCCGACTTCATGATGGAGGTCGCCGACCGGAGCCCAGCAGACCGCAAGGGTGGACACCTGTGTCGGCTCTCCGACGGTCGCCTGGCCTTGCGCGAATCGGCCCAGTGCCCTCCAGAAGAGGCTGACGAGTTCCAGGACATCAACCGATATCGATACTTCAACACCAACAACATTTGGCTGTCGCTGCCGGCCCTCGCACATCTCCTCGAGCGTCACGGGGGATTCTTGCCGATGGACACCATCATCAACCGAAAGACCGTCGATCCCCGCGACCCCGATTCTCCGGCTGTCGTTCAACTCGAGACCGCCATGGGCTCGGCCATCTCGCTCTTCGACAACGCCATCGCCGTTCGAGTCCCGCGTCGGCGCTTCTCACCGGTCAAGAACACCGACGATCTTCTCGGGGTTCGATCCGACGCCTTCGAGCTCACCGGCGACGGACGAGTCGTCCTCACGAAGGAACGTTCGACGCCCCCCACAATCCGCCTCGACCCCCGGTACTTCAAGCTCCTCGACGCCTTCGACCGACGATTCCCCGACGGCCCGCCATCTCTGGTCGGGTGCACCAGCCTGCGCGTGGAGGGCGACGTCGCCTTCGGTAAGGGCGTCGTGATCGAAGGCGACGTCACGATCCGTGGAAGCGAGGAACCGAGCCGGGTGCCCGACGGGGCGGTTCTCAGGGGTGACCACCGAGCGTGACCATCGCCACCCCCGAGACGAGGTCCTGAAGCTGGATTGACAGCCCAGCATCCATCTGTCACGCTTCGCATCGGTCACCACCGAAAAGGAGAACCTCTGATCATGATTTCTCACGCGATCCGTGCGTTCGTTGTCTTGCTGGTCCTCGCCACCGCGTCCCCGGGCGTCACCGGAGAAATCACCCTCTACGCCCCGCAGTTCCCGACCGGGAACTCGGTTTCACTCGACATGCTCGCCAGCCCGAAGGCGCCCAGGGCTCGCGTCGAGGCCAAAATCACCTTCAACAAAGAGGGTCAGGCCGAAATCGAAGTCGACTACAAAGAAATGAAGCCGGCGGTGCTTTTCGGCGGCGACATCACGTCATATGTAGTGTGGGCGGTTTCCAAAGACGGGCGCGCGATCAACCTCGGTGAGCTGCCGACGCGGGACGCGAAAGGCTCGAACCGCTATCGAACGGGGTTGAAGAGCTTTGCCCTGCTCATCACCGCCGAGCCCTACTATCTCGTGCGAAAGCCCTCAGATCTCGTGATGTTCCACAACGCGAAACCCAACAGCAAGAAGATCCCATCCGACGACTTCAGTTTTGCCAACCTCGTCCCCGCCGCACCGCACGCGCTCGACAGCATCGTCAACATCGCGTGGGACAGCGACGAACCCCTGGAGTTGATCCAGGCCGAAAAGGCATATGAGATCGCTCAGAGAATCGATGCCGACAACTATGCGCCGGATCTCTTTTTCCAGGCCACGACGACCCTCGAGCAGGCCAAGGCGCTGGCCGGCGCCGGACGCAAACGCAAGACCTCGGCAGACTACGCCCTGCGCTCGGTGGCAATGAGCAACGATGCCATCGGCATCAGCGAGCGCAAGATCGAGGCCGCCGAACTCGAGGCCGAGATCGCCGCTCGCCGGGCGGAGATGGAGGCGCTGGAGGGACGCGCGGTCGAAGCCGAGACCATGCTCACCGAGGCCGAGGGGCTGCTCGCCCAAGCGAGCGAAGAGACCGAAGCGCTGAGCGCCGAGCGGACCCAGCTCGAGGCGGGGATGATCGCCCTGCGCACCGAGCAGGCTGCTCTCGAGGATGCGGTGGTTGGTCTCCGAGCCGACCGCGAGGAACTCTCGAGCCGACTGGACCAGGCCCTGTCGCTCGTCGCCGGCACCCGCAGCACCGCCCGTGGCACCATCGTCAACCTGCCGGACATCCTCTTCGACGTCAGCAAGTCGACCCTCAAGCCCGAGGCAAAACTGGTGATCGCCAAGCTCGCCGGGATTCTGCTCATCATGGGCGACCTCAACACCCGCATCGAGGGCCACACCGACGCGACCGGAGGCTACGACTACAACATGAGCCTGTCCGAGGCGCGAGCCGCATCCGTTCGGGACTTTCTCTTCGACGAGGGTATCGAGATTCGTCGCATGACGGTCAAGGGCTACGGTCCCGACCACCCCATTGCCGACAACACCAGCAATGAGGGTCGAGCCAAGAATCGCCGGGTGGAGATCGTCATCGCCGAGGGCACCATCGCCGAGGGGGACGGTACGAACTGGCCGAGACCGTATCCGTATCCGTGGCTGTATCCGAGACCGTGGCCGTGGCTGCCAGCCGACACTGCTCCGGGACGCTCGAGAGGACCGCCACACCGGGGCGTGCCGGGCACGGCATTGTGCAGGTACAAACTCCCGGCGGCCAAACCCGCTGCGCACAATGCCGATGCCGGGCAACCCACGGGCAGGGCGATCCGGTGCGTCTTTTCCGGCTCGGGAGGAGGCCGCCGCTCGGGCGAGCAGCGTGGTCGCAGACCCTCCAATCACCCCCCGCGCGACCACGCTGCTCGGGCGACGCTGGGTCGCCGAAGGCGGACCAGAAGGCCGGGGCCCTTAGAAACCATGGGAGGGACGCTGAACCCGATTCTCAGAGGCGTGGTTGGCCGCGGGAGCCACCTTTAGCATTGTTCGGAAGAAGGTGACAAGCATGATTCGTCGCCGATGACCGAACAATGCAAAAGATGGCACCCCGTTCAAGGTCTTCACCTTTGATCCTCAAAAGAAAGCGGGCTCAGTGCCTGGCATCCAACATTGTGAGCCGCGAACAATGTTGCGTGCCTGCGCACCGCTTCATCGCATTGAACGAAGCTCCCCGACGCCCTCACGCCCAACATGTACAATGATGCGACTTTGCCTGACGAGGAGCTTGCATGGCTGAGCCCGCGACCACCGATGCCCCAATCAATCCGCTGAAGCAGATCGTCCAACCTTTCATCGACCTCATCCATTCTCCGCGCGCGTTGTGGGGGGTGAACCTGGCGTACGTACTCGAGGGCACCGCGTACTTCGGCGTCCTCAGCTATCTCGCCATCTACTTCTCGGACTACGTTTTTCAGGGCGTGGCCACCCCCGACGTCCCGGCCGGTTTCATGGTCGGCGTGCTCACCGCCGGCATCACGTTGTCCATGTTCGTCCTCGGGTTTGTCGCAGACAAATTCGGTGTACGAAACGCGCTGATCTGGGCATTTCTGTTTCTCATCGGTGGCCGCATCCTGATTGCCGGCGCCGGCTACGCCTTCGAACCGTCCGGACTCGGCTCGACCCTCCACCTGGTGACCATGGCCGGAATCGCGCTCATCATCATCGGCTACGGCATGTACCAGCCGGCCGCCTACACCGCCGTCAAGCAGTTCACCAACCCGAAGACCGCCGGCATGGCCTTCGCCATGCTCTACGCTCTGATGAACCTCGGCGGCTGGCTTCCCACATTCGCTTTCCTGCTGCGAGACGACGACTATCTCGGACTCGGAATCGGCGGCGTCTTCTGGGTCTATGCGGCGATGACGGTGGCCGCGCTCCTGGTGACGATCGCCCTGCTCACCAAGAAGACCGTCGCCAACGCCATCGCCACGGCCAAGGCCGAGACCGCCGCAATCAAGGCCGCCAAAAAGGGCGAGGCGGCGCCGACGGAAGCTGAAGTCACCGCCCAGGACGCGCGCATCGCCAAGGCGAAGCCGGTCGGATTCTGGGCCAATTTCAAGGACTGGCTGGTCAATCACCCGTTCACCGATCCCAAGTTCACCTTTTTCATCTTCGCACTGATCCCGGTGCAAACCCTCTTCGCCTACAACTGGCTGGTGCTGCCGGTCTACATCAACCGGTCCTACTCCGGGTGGATCGGCGAGTACTTCGAGATCGCGGCCAACTTCAACCCCATCCTCATCTTCATCTTCGCGCCCATCGTCGCCGCCGTGACGCAGAAGCGAAAGGTATACAACATGATGATCGCCGGGACCTTCATCATGGCGGCGCCGGCGTTCTTCCTGGCCTTCGGCACCAACGGCTACCTCCTCTTCGCCTACCTGCTCATCATGACCATCGGCGAGGCCATGTGGCAGCCGAGATTCCTCCAGTACGCCGCCGAGATTGCCCCCGAAGGACGCACCGGCGTCTACATGGGTGTCGCTCAGTTCCCCTGGTTCCTCACAAAAATGATCGTTCCGCTCTATTCGGGAACGCTGATCGCGAAATATGTGCCGGCCGAAGGGTTCAAGAACCCCGAGAAGCTGTGGCTGATCTCCGCATGCATCGCCATGGCGTCAACAGTGCTGTTGGTCCTCGCCAGGGGCTGGATCGGCAAGGACTTCAAAACCAAAGCCGACGACTGAGATCGCTCGTCCGACGCCGGTTGACACCGGCTCAAAGGGTTGGTACATTTCCGGCTCCCCAGAAGGGGAGCTGAGCGGGAGTAACTCAGCGGTAGAGTGCGACCTTGCCAAGGTCGATGTCGCGGGTTCAAATCCCGTCTCCCGCTCCAAGAATTCACTCACAAGAGGCGCCGGCCACAGGTCGGCGCCTTTTTTCTCATCTTTACCGGACCGTTTTCTTCTCATCTTTCCGGACAGGGATCATCGAGACGAGATCCCCTGCCGACCCAGTGATTCAAAGACTCTCTCCCGATCCGCTTTCTCGACGTGGACTTCACCGGAAAACTCGTCCGAGACATGCGCTTTCCAGAACCGTCGCAAGGGGTTCGTATCGGTGACAGGTCGGTAGAACTTGAACCCGTGCCTCAAGGGGACGATGTGGCTCAGTTGATCCAGCCGGAAGACCTCCTCGAAGGCTCTCGGTTTCTCCTTGTCGAGCTTTCGACGATCGAGCGCTCGCTCGGTGAGCCGGTATTCGACCCGCATGAGGACCGTCGGCACGAGCGGCACGATGGCCGCAACCGCCGTCATGGCGAGCGCCTTCACTGCCGTCATCGAGTGGACCACGAAGTAGGCCAACGCCATCATGGCGGCAAAGACCGCCGCGACATAGAGCAGAACGATGGGTTGCAGCTTTCTCGCCGACCATTGGTACACGACCTCTGGATGGTCATCGGCGGCAGCGATGGGGTCCGATTCCATGTCTTCGCCCTCCCGGGTGGATGACCACGACTCTAGCGCCGCTGATCGACCGGGGTCAATTCGTGAGGCTTCCGCCGCGCCCGTGCCCGTGCCAGTGACCGATCCTGCGCCGAAGGGCTCGGTGGTGTTCGGTGCAAGGGTAGAATACCCACCGCAAAGGAGACAGCCATGGCACAACGCGACATGCGCGGAGGCAACTACGCGGCCGAGCTCGAAGCACCCGAGGTCTACCGCCAACGGCGGCGGTATCTCGCCGAGAGGATCGGCGGCGGCACCATCGTCATGTGGGGCGCCGGGGATGACCGCGGCTACGGTGATGTGGGAACCTTTCGGCAGAGCTCGGCTTTCTTCTATCTCACCGGTGTCGAGCTCCCCGACGCGATCATGGTGATGCGCCCCGCCGAGGATTTCGACGCTCTCTTTCTGCCGCCACGCAACCCCAACGTCGAACGATGGACGGGGCCGAAGTTCGGTCCGGGAGACGAGGCCGCGACCGCCCTCGGCTTTGACGAGGTGCTGTCCAGCGATCCCACCGAGATCGTGCTCGACGCTCGTCGTCGTCCGGTTCCCGGCTTCGAAGGTCGTCTCCAGGGCTGGCTCGCCGACGAGCGGGCGGTTCTCTGGACGGAATACCCGGCGGTGGCTTCAGCATCGGTCCTTCCGCCGACCCACCGATTCATCGCGGAGCTCCGCGACCGTCTGCCCAGCTTCGAGGTGCGCGACCTCTCGGAACACCTCACGGCTATGCGGTTGATCAAGAGTGACGGTGAAATCGCCCTCATGCGCAAGGCCATCGCGGCATCCATGGATGGTCAGCGCGCCGCGGCGAGCGCCATCGCTCCCGGGGTCGGGGAAGCGACGGTGGACGGAGCGGTCTACGCGACATTCCGAGCCCACCGCGCCGAAGGACTCGCCTTCCCTTCCATCGTCGGTTGCGGATACAACGCCACAACCCTGCACTACGACCAGAACGTGGGCACGTGCATCGACGGCGAACTCGTCGTTGTGGACATCGGCGCGCGCTACGGCTACTACTGCGGCGACCTCACCCGCACCTTTCCTGTGAACCGACGATTCAACGACCGCCAACGGGGAGTCTACGATCTCGTCCTCGAGGCCCACGACCGCGTCGCCGAAGCCATCAAGCCCGGCATCCGGATCTTCGACCTCCGCAAGATCGCCTACGAGGTGATAGATTCCTCCGATCTCCGCGATGCCGGGGGCGAGACGCTCGGCCAGTACTTCATCCACGGTCTCGGCCACTTCCTCGGCCTCGACGCGCACGACCCGGGATCCGAAGAGGCTCTTCTCGCACCCGGCAATGTGATCACCAACGAACCGGGCATCTACATTCCCGACGAGGCCCTCGGGGTGAGGATCGAAAACGACTTCCTCGTCACCGAAACGGGGGCCGAGAACCTCTCGGCCGCACTGCCGAACACGGCGGAGGAGATCGAGGCGATGATGAAGGGCTGATCCAACCGTCGCAACCACGAAGACATCGCGGTTGAAACACAGAGGTACATCGCAGTTTCACCGCAAAGAACGCCAAGAACACCACACGCGACCTGCGATGGATTCGTGTGCGATGCCTTGGTGTCTTCGTGCCTTCGTGGTTGCGACGGTGCGACGGTGCATGGCGGGATGGACCCCTGGATGGCATCGACCCGGGTGGTGCGCCATGCCGCGCTGCGGTAAACTGTCCCGGTATCGAATCGCACTTTGAGAATCAGACCGAACTATCTAGCTGGAGGGTCCGATGACAGTTGGCATCGTCGGTTACGGCGCCTTTGTCCCGAGACGCCGCATCAAACTCGAGGAGATCGCCAAGGTGTGGGGCGCCGACGCCCCCGCCTACAAGCGCGGCCTCCAACTCTTTGAGAAATCGGTGCCGGGCGCCGATGAGGACACCGTCACCATGTCGGTGGAGGCAACCCGCAACGCCCTCGCCCGTTCGGGCGGGGTCGATCCCGCCGATATCGGAGCCCTCTACATCGGCTCCGAGTCGCACCCCTACGCCGTCAAGCCCTCGGGCACCATCGTCGCCGAAGCCATCGGCGCCGTTCCGGCGCTCCATGTGGCCGATCTCGAGTTCGCCTGCAAGGCCGGCACCGAGAGCCTCTTCATCGCGCAAGCGCTGGTCAAGGCCGGTGAGGTCAAGTACGCGGTGGGCATCGGCGCCGACACATCGCAGGGCGCTCCCGGAGACGCCCTCGAGTACTCGGCCGCCGCCGGCGCCGCCGCCTTCATCTTCGGCGCCGACGAGGACCTCATCCTCGCCGAAATCGTGGACAGTTTCTCCTGGACCACCGATACACCAGATTTCTGGCGCCGCGAGTACATGCACTACCCGCGCCATGGGAGCCGCTTCACAGGAGAGCCGGCCTACTTCCGCCACACCATGAGTTCGGCGCGGGGAATGATGGCGAAGGCGGGGATGGAACCCAGAGATTTCGCCTACGCCATCTTCCACCAGCCCAACGGTAAGTTCCCCATGCGGGTCGGGAAAAAGCTCGGTTTCACCAACGAGCAGCTCGAGACCGGTTGGCTGTCACCGTGGCTCGGCAACACGTACTCAGGGGCCTCCCCCATCGGCCTGACCGCGGTGCTCGACATCGCGTCGCCGGGGGATCTGATCCTCTTGACATCCTTCGGTTCCGGAGCAGGATCGGACTCGTTCGTCATCCGGGTCACGGGCCGCATTTCAGAGGTCCAGGATCTGGCGCCCAAGACCAGGGCGCAGCTCGACGAAAACAAGATCTACCTCGAGTACGGCGCCTACGCCAAGCTTCGCGGCAAGATCCGCATGGCCGAGTAGGAAGGAGGTCGAAATGCGAGATGTAGCAGTTATCGGAATCGGAATGACCTCCTTCGGCGAGCTGTGGGAGACCCCGCTGCGATCGCTGTGGGCCGAGGCCGCGCTGGCCGCCCTCGACAACGCCGGGGTCGACTCGGTCGATCTCATCACCATCGGCTGCATGTCCTCAGGGCTCTTCACGGGCCAGGAACATCTGGCCTCTCTCCTCGCCGATGAGCTGGGCATGGCCGGCGTTCCCGCCGCGCGGGTGGAGTCGGCCTGCGCATCAGGCGGGCTGGCCGTTCGCGCCGGCTTCGCCGAAGTCGCCTCGGGCCTCTGCGACACGGTGCTCGTCACCGGCGTCGAGAAGATGACCGACGTGGACGGAGCCGACGCCACCTACGCCCTCGGCACCGCCGCCGATGCCGAGTGGGAGGGCTTTCACGGCGTGACCTTCCCGGGCCTCTACGCCATGTTGGCCCGGGTCCACATGCAGAAGTACGGCACGACCCGCGAGCAGCTCGCCCATGTCGCCGTCAAGAATCACGCCAACGGATTGCTCAACAGCCACGCCCAGTATCACCTTCAGGTCGGGGTCGAGGACATTCTCGCCTCGACCCTGGTAGCCGACCCTCTCCGGCTGCTCGATTGTTCGCCGGTGACCGACGGCGCGGCGGCGTTGGTTCTCACCACCGTCGAGCGGGCCCGCGAGATCGTCGGCGACAAACCGGTGGTGGTCATCACCGGTTCGGGCCTGGCGACGGACACCGTGACGCTGGCCAATCGAGGGGAGCTCGCCGAACTCGGCGCGGTCAAGCTCGCCGGCGAGCGGGCCTATGCCATGGCAGGACGCAGGCCCGAAGACATCCATCTCGTCGAGGTCCACGATTGCTTCACCATCGCCGAGATCATGGCGACCGAGGCGCTCGGTTTCTTCGACCCGGGCTTCGGCGGTTCAGCCGTCGAGAAGGGGCTCACGAGCCTCCAGGGCAAGATCCCGGTCAACACCTCGGGCGGCCTCAAATCCAAGGGCCACCCGGTCGGCGCCACCGGCGTCGCTCAGGTTCTGGAGATCGTCAGTCAACTTCGGGGCGAAGCCGGACAGCGACAGGTTCAGGGTGCGAAGATCGGCATGGCGCAGAACATGGGCGGATCCGGAGGCAGCTCGGTGGTCCATATCCTGGAGGTGGTCTGATGTTTTCCCCGGCACGAGCCTGGCGTGAGTTTCCTCAGCGCTACCGCCTCGAAGCGGCCAAGTGCTCCGGGTGTTCCAAGATCCTTTACCCTCCCCGGCTGGTCTGTCCCGAGTGCGGCGGACGCAAATTCACGGAGGAGGCTCTGCCCCGCGATGGCAAGGTGGTGACCTACACCGTGATTCGAGTTCCACCGGCGGGCTTCACCGAACAGACCCCTCTGCCCCTCGCCCTGGTGGAGTTGACCAACGGAGTGCGTCTGATGGTGCAGATCGGCGACGTGGAAGATCCCGAGAGCCTCGAGATCGGCATGCCGGTCCGGCTCGAGTTCCGAAGGATCTCCTGGGACGGCGAGGCCGGCGTGATCTTCTACGGCCACAAGGCGGTACGCGCCGCGTCCTGATAGCTCGACGAGCGCCGGCGGCAAAAGAACGAAAGCACACGCGGGCCGGGTTGTGGGAACCTCAACCCGGCCCGTTTTCTCATTCTTCTCCGGCTTTCTGAACGGGTCTGAATCGCCGCGAATCGGTTCGCCGCAATGCGGCGTCATTGA
>Ga0316194_10001776_pt1 | contig 14972 bp, 13 predicted proteins | sample CroRivsedime1_MG_FD_204936 | JGI IMG/M metagenome (GOLD analysis project Ga0316194, IMG submission 204936) | Coastal sediment microbial communities from Maine, United States - Cross River sediment 1 | ecosystem: Environmental > Aquatic > Marine > Coastal > Sediment | place: USA: Maine...
ACATAAAACCAGTGAAACGAGCATTACAGTGTTCATATGAAAGACCCCCTCGGTCTGGCCCGGTAAGACCCGGGTTATTGTTTTGATGCGCTTAGGCGGGAGTGACTGCCTGCTACCGCCAGGTCTGACGCATAGATTTTATTGTGGCTAGGATAAACACAATTTTTGGCGAAGTCTAATAAGCGGTATCCAGAGGGTTTGATAAATACTGCAAACAGGCAGTTCAACGGGATTCCGGGAAGGGAACGAACTGATCTCAGCGAGCGGCGACGATCCCGACTTCGACCAGCAGGTCAGGGCTTGCCAGGCGCGCTTCGATACAGGCGCGTGCAGGCGCATGACCTGGAGCGACCCAGGCATCCCAGGCTTCGTTCATTTGCGCGAAATGGCCCATACTGGCGATCCAGATCTGCGCCGACAGGATTTTGCCCTTGTCGGAACCGGCTTCCGCCAGCAGGGTATCGATCTTCTCTAGTACCTGTTGGGTCTGCACGGTAATGTCTGCATCGGCATCAGCGGCCACCTGGCCGGCGAGGTAAACGGTGTCGCCATGAATGACGATCTGGCTCATGCGTTGATTGGTATGATGGCGGGTGATGCTCATGGCGGACTCCTCAGGTTTTTGAATTATCGATTGACGGTAAGTATTTTTCGGGGGTACTCGGTGATGTACTCGGAACCCGTCTCGGTGACGACGATCGAATCACCGATGCGTCCACCGAGTCTGCCGTCGACGCTGATACCTCCGTCGACTGCGAAAGTCATGCCGGCCTGCAACACGGTTTTGTCGCCATGCTTGAGCTCGGGCGATTCGAGGTAGGCCATGCCGATTGAACGACCGGTGCGGTAGCCGGTTTCGTAACCGCGTTCACGGTAAACCTCATCGGCGGCCTGGGCTATTGATTCGGCGGTGACGCCGGGTCGGATCGCGGCAATCGCAGCCTGTTGCGCATCGATAGCGGCCTGTTGCACCTCGGCCGCTTCATCCGACACTTGCTTGATAAAAAACATGCGATCGAAGCCAAGCTTGTACTGTTTGAATTGCGCCATGTTGCAGAAACAGAAATAGACCGGGTCGCCTTTTTCCAGCGGTTTGACGCTGGCGCGTCGATGTACCATTGAGGTGTCGGTGCCCGACTGCATGATTTGCAGGTTATAGATCATCGGTGAGATAAAGGCCTCCCAACCTTTTGCGGTCAGGAAACCGGCGGCTTTACGGGTACCCGCTTCAATCACTGCGAGTGCCGCTTCGTATTCGGGTCGCCCCTCGCCGAGGGCGCCTTCGGCGCCATGCATCATCGCGCCGGCAATATGACCGGCCTGTTTCATGACCTCGATTTCCTCGGGAGACTTGATCATGCGCATCTCGCCGAGTAGCGGCGCAATATCATGCAGCTGAACGCCGGGCATTTGATCGTCAAACCAGTTGCGCACGATCGGCGGCAACGCGGCGCGTTCCACCCCGATCTTGCCGGGATTGGCGCCGATGGCACTGGCGAGTACGTTTTCCCAGCGATTCGCACCCGCATCTTCCCAGGTGGTAACGTTTTCGACCCATGTCATTGCGCCAACCATCTCGCTTTCCATCAACGGGGTAATGACCTGTGGCGCAGCATCTGGCCGAATCAGTAAAAACGTCGGCCGCCCGAATTCGACCGAGAGATAACCCCAGAAGCCGGCGAGATAGGCAATCGAGCTTTCGTCGGTCAGAATGGCCAGGTCGATTCCAGCCTGTTTGAGACGGGCCTGAAATTCGGCGGTGCGTTGGCGCGCTTGTTCGAGCATCGGGATTCCTGGATAGCGGACGAAGATCGGTGTATATATCATACCGATCTAGCTAAAGGAATAATTTTCAATGCCTGACAATTCAGTGATCGCCCCGGCTCCAGACTCGATCAGATTCGACGAGGGGCGCCATTCGCGCGCAAAAATCGGTTACGTGCTGCTTGCCACCGAGCAAACCGTGCAGGACGACGTCATCAGACTGCGCCCCCCGGGCGTTGGTATCCATTTTACTCGTGCCGCAATCCCGGACTCGATCACCAATGAATCGCTCTCGGCGCAGGCGGATTTGCTCGCCGATTGCGCTTCTAGCCTGTTGCCCGATGGTAGTCTCGATGTGGTTTGTTATGCCTGCACCTCGGGCAGCCTCGTGATCGGTGAGGACCGCGTCTTCGCCGAACTCAATCGTGGCGCCCCGAATGCGAAGGCAACTTCGCTTATTACGGGTGTAATACGTGCCCTGGAAATACTACAGGCACGACGCATCGTTATTGCGACACCCTACCTCGATGAAGTTAACCAGCGTGAGGTTGATTACCTTGAGCAAGCGGGTTTCGAAGTGATATCGATTTGCGGCCTGAACCTGGAAAAGGACAGCGATATGGTGCGCGTCGCACCGGATTACATCACCGAGTTCGCGCTCGCGCAGGATCACCCCGATGCCGACGCGATTTTTGTTTCCTGCGGCGCATTACGTACGCTGGATGTCATTGGAGAAATCGAAACACGCGCGGGTAAGCCGGCGATTTGCAGTAACCAGGCGATGATCTGGGATTGCCTGCGCCTGGCCGGCATCGACGATCGTTTCGAGGATTACGGCCGCTTGCTTGCGGAGTTTTAAAAGTTTGCATTTTATACGCCCGCTAGTACTTCTCGTTAGCCTGTTGATAATGACTACCAGCGTGTTCGCCGGTTGTGAGCAACTTTCTGTCGATACTTCCCAAGGAGTGGTGCGCGATACCGCGAGCGGGCTAACCTGGTCCCGTTGTCTGCTCGGACAGGTGGCTAGTGGCTGTCTGGGTGAGGGTGCCAGCTTGAGCCGGGTCGAGGCGCTGAATCAAGCGCGAGCTGCCGAGCTGGGTGATGTCAGTAACTGGCGACTGCCGAAAATCGAAGAGTTTAAACAGCTGTTTGCGTTCGCCCCGACTTGCCTGGCAGCGGCCTTTCCCGGCAGCGGGGCGTCGGTCGCCTGGAGCGCATCGGTGCGCTCCAGTGACGCCACCGATACCCTGGCTTTCGACTTCGTCAAAGGCGTAGCGGTGATTAGCGCGAGAGATAGCAAGTTCCAGGTTTTACTGGTTGCGAGCCCGAAGTAAGCTCTGCGCCTCAGGGCTCGTCACAGGGGTCAGGTCTAACAACTCAGGGGTCAGCAGGTTGCAAATCTCTGGGAATGCGTTTTTTGGCATCGTAGAAAGGCAAGCTCACTATTTCACAGCTGACTAATTCACCTTGCTGTGTCTTCATGTGTAAAGCTCTACCCGCCCAATCACCGGCTTTGTTGAATTTGACATAGCCGACGCCGCTCTCAAGATAAGGCGACCAGCCCGAGGCGGTTACTCGACCGACACATATTCGATCATCCATGATCTCAGCCTGGTTATAGGGTGTGTCCGACAGGCATTTTATTCCATAGACTAGTGGTTGCCTGTCCGCTTCGAGCAACGCAGATTTACCGATGAAATCTGCTTTGTTCAAATCGATGAACGCTCCGAGGCCTGCCTGAAAAGGCGTCATCGACATATCAAAATCGGACAGGTTATCCAGAATGCCGGCCTCGATTCTTCGTATCCCCATGGCCTTCAGGCTACCGAACACCATGCCGTATGGAGAACCGGCTTCGAACAGATCATTCCACAGCCGTTTGTAATCGGTACTTGCGCCATCGGAATAGATCTCATAACCCAGTTCTCCGGTCCAGCCTGTGCGCGAAACATACAATCGTTGCCCGCCGATATCGAAATAACCGGCACCGAAGTATTTCATGCTTTCGTCTATGGCCCCATTAGTGGCGCATGACATGACCTTAAATGCGTGCGGGCCCTGAATTTGTAGCACGCGCGAATTCGGGTCAGAAATTTTCACATCGAACCCGTCCTTGTGTGCGACTAACCATGCTTCGAGTGCACCATCGGGTTGTACATACCAGTATCGATTTTCTGCCAGCTTGAAAAGAATGCCGTCCATGAAAATGCCGCCATCGGCATTACAGGCAATCGCATATCGACCCCGTCCTTCCGGCAAGGTATCGATAGGACGTGCCAAGATTCGTTCCAGAAACGATACGGCATCCGGCCCTTCGATCTGCCAGGGTTTTTCCGGCACATCGAACAGCACCACTTGTTGTCGCAATGCCCAGTAGGTTTCTACAGTATCCTCGCCATTGTCGGCCGCGTAATATCGATTGGCTGCTACGCCGAGAAGCGTGTCCGGGTTTGCATAGCATTCGAAGTAGGGCGATTGCTCAAAACGCCCTGCAGGGATGCGCACGGTATCTGCTGGCTTGGAACCGGTCGAATTACTCATTATTTTGGTTTCCGTTTACCGGTCTCCAGATCTCTGCCTCGATGCGAGGTAGCGTCGGAATGTCGAGAATGGCATCACTCAATTTTTCCGCAATCATCAGGGTAGGGCTATTAGTATTCCCGTTGGTAACCTTCGGCATGATGGAAGCATCCACGACCCGTAGCGCGGCGATGCCATGCACACGGCCACTGGAATCCACCACCGCGCCCGGGTCGGATTCAGATCCCATGCGAGCCGTCCCCGACAAATGCCATTGCGTGGTCGTATGCGTGTTCAAATACTGGTCGAGTTCTGCGTCGCTTTGCGCCGCATCGCCCGGGAAGATTTCTGCACCGCGAAACGGTGCAAAAGCAGGTTGATCGACCAGTTCACGAACCAGGCGTATGCCCGAACGCATTGCCTCGCGATCACGCTTGTCCTGCAGATAATTCACCAGGATACGCGGCGGCGTCGCCGGGTCGGCATCACGTAATTCAATCCGCCCGCGGCTGTACGCCCGCATCAGTCCGACATGGATCTGGAAGGCGTGTTCCGGGATGGGAGACCAGGTTTCGTCATCCACGGCAAGCGGCATGATCGTATATTGCAGGTCCGGATATTCGACGTCTGCAGCAGAACGCACACAGGCAACGACATCGAAATGATTTGACGCGCAGATCCCCTTGCGTGATATGAGCCATTGCATCCCGGCGGCGATACGCCCTGGAAGCCTGGTCTTTGGCCAAAGCGAGACTGGTTGCAAGCACTTATATTTGAGAACAAAATCAGGGTGCTCATTCAGGTTTTGACCAACCCCGGGCAGATGCGCGACCACGGGAATACCGAGGTCCTGCAAATGAGCCTCCGGTCCAATGCCCGACAGCATCAGAATTTGTGGACTACCCACAGCTCCAGCGGCGAGAATCACCTCTTTTCGCGCCGACACTGTCACTTCCTGGCCTTGCCGGTTTTTGTATTGCACGCCTGTCGCCAACTGATTCTGAAGCAGAACCCGCTGTGCCAGGGCCCCGGTTTCGATCGTCAGGTTGGGTCGACTACGGGCCGGGTCGAGATAGGCTCTCGCCGCGCTCCAGCGTTCACCTTGATGGATGCTCTGATCCAGGATGCCGAACCCTTCCTGGCAATAGCCGCAGATATCATCAGTATGTGGGTATCCGGCTTCTATGCCGGCTTTCACCAGGGCCGCTGCGACAGGATTTTCCGGGGTTGGCCGATGAATTCTCATGGGTCCGGAGTCACCGCGAAATTTGCTTGCGCCGCCGCTATAGCTTTCCATGCGCTTGAAATAGGGCAAAACATCGGCATAACCCCAGCCTCCGCACCCGGACTTGCGCCAGCCTTCGAAGTCCAGCGCATGACCTCGAATAAAGACCATGCCGTTAATCGACGACGAGCCACCCAGTGTCTTGCCCCGGTCATGCGTGATTTGCCGACCGCCCAGTTCAGGTTCGGGATCACCCTGAAACGCCCAGTTGTGTCTGCTGCTCCTGAGGTTGGTCAGCATCGCCGCCGGAATCTTCAGCGAAAGCGCTTTGTCCTCGGGTCCAGCTTCAAGGATGAGTACGCTGTAGCGGCCGTTATCGGTCAGGCGATTCGCCAGAACGCAGCCCGCCGATCCGGCGCCGACGATAACATAGTCATAGGTGTTTGAAATTCCCATCAGTAGTTATCCCTGTTGCAGTACAACGCCATGCCCCACTCAGCAGTCGTCGAAGCCTGGTGGGTATTCGTCATTTTGTGGCAGGTCATCTCCAATTTTTATCCACGGTGCTTTGGAACCGACAAATATGTGTTGATCCGGATGGACTTCCGGATCACCTTCCATTGTGCCGAACGTCACCTGGCTGATGACGCCTTTCCAGGATCCGGCAACATTTGATCCGCATTTGCTGCAGAAAACAAATCCGCCATCACCCGGCGCATAGGTCGTGACTAACTCTTCTCCAGAGGTCCATTTGAAATTCTCTGGTTTAAATCCTGCATAAGAGCCAAATGCCGCACCGTGAGCCCTGCGGCATTGCGAACAATGGCAATGCCAGGCCGTAAGATAGGGTCCGCTAACCTCATAAGAAACTTCGCCACACAAACAACTTCCTCGAATCGTCATAAGCACCTCGTTAGTAAGGTTGATTGATTGAATATCGGGATCAGGAAAAACCCATCATTTGATTTCGGCGAGACGGCTAAATCCGGCCGCGACAAACGGGATCAATACGTCATAGTAGGCCTGGTGGTCCTGCGCTTTTGAGGCTCCATCGGTCAGGATTTCAATTCGCTTGTCACCAGAAACCGAGCTGTAGATGGCGCCCAGCATGAATTGAAAACCCCTGGCAACGCCGTCTTCGTCCAACCCCGGAAGCGCCTGGCGAAAACTCTCGAGATACAGTTTCGCCACTTCGTCGAAACCCTCGGAAAGAATTTCAGTAGCATTTTCCCGCCATACGAATCGAGCCAGCAGACGCGCGTAGTTACGGCCGCCATCTTCATTTTCCAGAACCAGCTTGAAGAACGGGTCCATGAAGGCCCGTATCAAGGGTTCGATCTGCATATCCTGTTTGCCAACCAGCTGTTGGTAGTTTTCGAGTAACTTCCGGCGTTGTAGCGAGAGCGTTTTGGCGCGACGCAGTATGCAGGCTCGCAGCAACGTCTCCTTGGTGCCGAAGTGGTAAACTATTTGACCGACATTCGCGCCGGCCTGTTTGGCGATATCCGAAAGGGTTGTGGTTTCGAAATCCATTATGCTGAAGAGATACTCCGCAGCGTCGAGCAGCATATCCGGCGTTCCCGTGTTGTAACGCCGGCGGGTGTCCTTTATATTGGTTTTCGAAACCTGGGCGTTCAAAATTCACTATCCCTATACGGTTTTAGGTGTATTATTCGACATTATATGTCGAAATATTGCTTGATATCCATATCGAGTAAGCGATTTTAATAGTAATTTTTGTTTCAACGGCGCGGGTTTGTCACAATCTACGTCAGATAATAAAACTGGAGGAAGTAACACTAATGAAATTCAGAAATCTCTTTTTTGCTTGCAGTCTACTGGTTGCCAGCAGTCTGCCTGCAATCTCTCTGGCGGCTGACGTGATCAAAATTCCAATTAACGAATGGACCGGTCAGCACATTTCAGCCCATATCACCGGCTCGCTGTTCAAGAAAGCCGGTTACGAGATCGAATATGTAACCGCGGGGGCTGTGCCGCAGTTCGCTGCGATTGCGCAGGGCGATTTGCATGTGCAGCCCGAAACCTGGACCAACAACGTGGGCGACATTTATCCGAAAGCGGTGGCCAAGGGCGATATCGTGGTCGTGGGTTCGCTCGGCCTGCAGCCGAGGGAGAGCTGGATATTCCCACCCTACATGAAGGAAAAATGTCCGGGTTTACCCAGTTATCAAGCGCTTTACGATTGCGCGCAGGCCTTTGCGGCCTCGGACACGTTCCCGAAAGGACGCCTGATCACCTATCCGGCTGACTGGGGAACCCGTTCCAAGGCTGTCGTGGCCCAGATTGATATACCGTTTGAACCGGTCGCCGGTGGCTCGGAAGGGGCGATGATTGCCGAGGTCAAGAGTGCTTATGCATCCAAGCAACCGATTCTGATGATGTTCTGGCAACCGCACTGGCTGTTTGCCGAATACGATTTTGACTGGATTGAATGGGATCAGGCGCAGGGCGAGTGTGTCGAGGAATCAGGCCAGAAGCGGGGCAAGGCCTGCGGCTTCCAGCAGGCCTCGATCGACAAGATTATGAGCAAGGATTTTGCCTCGAAGTGGCCGGGAGCCGCCAGGCTGTATGAGCAAATGTCGATCGACAATACGACCATGAATGCGTTAATGCTCGAGATTGATAACAAGGGCCGCAAGGTAGAGGCAGTCGTAGCCGAATGGATTGACGCCAACGAAGCGAGATGGAGTCCATGGGTCAAGGCCGCGAAGGCGGCACAGTAGTTCTGTCCGCGGTTCACTGGCATAAATGATCCAATAATCTATCTGGGCCGGCGATTCAGCCGGCCCCGGTTTTTCATAATATCGAAGTGGTCTCGCCAAATCGGTTTTAACAGGAGCGAGCGATGAACTCGGCCTCGGGGGAAATCAAGCTTTCATGCCGGCACGTCTGGAAGGTCTACGCGGACGATGCCACCCCATATTTCAAGCGTGAAGTCGACGGCGCGAATGCGGCAGAGCTGTCTGCCCGCATGCGTGCGAACGGCGCCATCCCGGCGGCGGTTGACGTCAGCTTCGACGTCCATGTCGGCGAAATCTTCGTCATCATGGGCCTGTCTGGCTCGGGCAAGTCTACCGTTGTGCGCTGCCTGTCGCGCCTGGTAGAACCGACCCACGGTGAAATTCTGCTCGATGGCGAGGATCTGCTGAAGAAATCCGACAAGGAATTGATCGATATCCGCCGGCACAACATGGGCATGGTGTTTCAGAATTTCGGTTTGATGCCGCATTTAAGCGTGTTCGACAACATCGCCTTCCCGCTGTCGCTGCAGGGGGTTCCGAGGGCCGAACAGGTCGAGAAAGTGCGGCGTGTGATCGAACTCGTCGGTCTCGAGGGACGCGAAACTTCTTATCCGAGACAGCTATCTGGCGGCCAGCAACAGCGGGTCGGTATTGCCCGCTCGCTGGCGGTGGAACCAGAGCTATGGTTTCTCGACGAGCCCTTCTCGGCGCTCGATCCGCTGATCCGCCGACAAATGCAGGACGAGTTTCTGCGCATCCAGAAGACGCTGCAAAAAACGATCGTCTTTATCACCCATGATTTTCTCGAAGCGCTCAAGATCGCGGACCGGATGATGATTATGCGCGACGGTATGGTGGTGCAGGTCGGCTCCCCGGCGGAGCTAATCGTCGACCCGGCCGACGATTACGTTGCGGAGTTCACCGAAGATGTGCCTCTGGTGCGTGTCTTGAAAGCCATCGACGTACTCGATCCGGAACAGACACCGACCCCTGAAATGCCGCAGCGGGATTGCCAGTGCAGTGTCGAGGAATTACTGTCCCTGCTATCGACGCACCGGGAAGGTATCGCCGCGATGCGCGACGGCTCGCCGATCGGCGTGGTTACTGCGACCAGCGTGATTACCGCGCTGGCGCATGAGGATCACGGCCGTGGTGAGGATGAGGCGATGGTGGAAGAGGTCTCGAATTGAGCCGAATTCGCACCATCGACTGGGCCTGGCTCGGCCTGATCGCAATGATGCTGGTATTTCTGGCGTTGCGAGAGCCAGCCGCCTGGTTGATCATATATCCGGACGACTGGGTGATTCCGATCACGCCCTGGCTAAATGTTTTCATGGATTGGTGTGTCGACAGGTTCGGGCCGTTTTTCCGAGCCTTCTCGGCAGCGCTCGATGTTCCCATGACAGCTGTCCGCGACCTGCTCAACTGGTTGCCCTGGTCGGTCACGCTGGCGCTGTTGACCTATGTCTCCTATGTTGTCTCCGGCTGGCGGCTGGCGATTTTTACTTTTCTCGCGATTCTTTACATGGTGGTCATCGGCTACTGGGCGGAATCGATGAATTCGCTGGCGCTGGTCGCAATTTCGGTACCGCTGGCGGTCGCGATCGGATTCGGCCTCGGCACCTTGTCCTTTTATTCGAAGCGCGCTGAACGCATGATTTCACCGACGATGGACTTGCTGCAAACCGTGCCGGCCTTCGCCTATTTGCTGCCCATCCTGCTGTTGTTCGGCTTCGGACCGGTGGTCGGTTTGATTGCCAGTGTGCTCTATGCCTTCCCGCCGACCGTGCGCAACACGATGCTGGGTCTCACGCAGGTGCCCGGGGAAGTGATCGAAGCGGGTATGATGGCCGGCGCAACGCCGCGCCAGTTGTTTTGGCGGGTGCGTACGCCGAGCGCTATGCGCCAGATTCTGCTCGGCGTAAATCAAACCACGATGGCGGCATTCTCGATGGTTATCATTGCATCGATCATCGGCGGCACCGCGGACATCGGCTGGGAGGTACTGTCGACGATGCGCAAGGCCCAGTTCGGCGAGAGCCTGCTGGCCGGCATCGTCATCGCGCTGATGGCGATGGTCATGGACCGGATAACAGCCGCGGTGGCGACCGTCGAACCCGGCGAACCGGAAATCAATCAGAGTTTTGTCGCGCGGCACCGCTCGTTGATCCTGTTTGCGGCGTTGGGTCTCGGGGTTGCTTTGCTGACGCAATTCCTGTCGTTTCTCGAGGATTATCCCGAGGCCTGGCAGATCTATCCGGCGCAGATTCTGAACGACGGCCTTAATTATCTTGTCGTCGAACACGCCGCGACCATTACTCTGATCAAAACCTGGGCATTCTTTTTCGCGATGTTGCCAGTGAAGATGGGATTCGAGCAGACGATCTCCCCGTATAGCTGGGGCTTTGAATTTACCGGCTCGCTGAAGCTGCTTTATGCGGCCGTGGCGGTCGCGCTGGCGCTGTGGGCTGCCTTCAGGAGCGGTTTGAGCCGGGCGATTCTGATCGCCTTTTGCGCCACGTTACTGTTTTTCGGTCTAACCCGTCTGCCGTGGCCGGCATTATTGGCGATGGCAACCTTGTTGAGCTGGCAGCTCGGCGGTGCGCGGCTTGCGCTCGGAACCTTTGCCGGTCTGGGATTTCTGGTGCTTGCGGGCGTGTGGCCGCAAACGCTGCTGTCGATTTACCTGTGCGGACTTGCCGTGTTGTTGTCTTTTGTCATCGGTGCCACGCTCGGTGTCCTGGCTGCGGAATTCAGCGGGGTTTCGGCTTTTCTGCGCCCGATCAACGATACGCTGCAGACAATGCCGCTGTTTGTCATCCTGATTCCGTTCGTGATGATCTTCAAAATAGGTGAGTTCACGGCCTTGCTCGCGATCATGGCCTACGCGATCGTCCCGGCGATCCGTTATTCAGAGCATGGGCTCAGGAACGTATCCGAAACGGTAATCGAAGCGGCGACGGCGATCGGCTGTACCCGCTGGCAGTTGCTGTGGCGGGTGAAGTTGCCGCTCGCTCTCCCGGTGATGATGCTCGGGCTCAACCAGACCATCATGTACGGTATTGCGATGCTCGTGATTGCCGCGCTGGTCGGCACCAACGGGCTCGGTCAGCGGGTTTACATCGGGCTCGGCGATGGCGATTTCGGTGTCGGCATGGTCGCCGGTATCGGCATGGCGATCATCGCCATCATCGCCGATCGACTCACCCAGGCCTGGAGCAGGAAACGACAGACAGAGCTGGGTATCAATGTGGAGCACTGAAGAACTAACGGAGCGAAACGCGGTTGGGACGGTGACGCCGCCGAAAGCAGGGTTCGCTGGACGGCTGCTGGAACTGTCACTGCGTGAAATCGTTAGACTGCATCCCGCGCTCAAAGCCATGCCGAAATATTGTTTCTGTGCCGAACCAGCAGGATGTCACGTATCCCGATGAACGAACTGCCTTTGACCAGCAGTCATTGGGGCACCTACCGCGTTGAAACCGAAAACGGTGTTGTAAAAGCATTGCACGGTTTTGAAGAAGACGACGATGTTTCGCCCATCGCTTCCGGTATTGTCGATGTGCTCGATGCGCCTTCGAGAATCAAGGCGCCGATGATCCGCAAAAGCTGGCTCGAATCGGGGCCGGGTAGCAACAATCATTTGCGCGGCGCAGAACCGTTTGTCGAAGTCACCTGGGAACAGGCTGAAAAACTGCTCGCCGAAGAATTATCCAGGGTTAAAGACGAGTTCGGAAATGAGGCGATTTTTGGTGGGTCCTACGGCTGGTCCAGCGCCGGTCGGTTTCACCATGCGCAAAGCCAGTTGCATCGATTTTTAAAGTGTATTGGTGGTTATACCCGTTCGGTCGGTACCTACAGTTTCGCGGCTGCCGAAGTGATAGTGCCGCATGTGCTGGGTGATTTCTGGGCCTTGTTACTGGAAACTACCAGTTGGCGGTCGGTTATCGATCAAGGTCAGCTAGTCGTTGCATTGGGTGGCATGCCACTGAAAAACGGGCAGGTTAATGCCGGTGGTATCGGTCGCCACGTACAACAGGAGCATATGATAGAAGCGCGGGATGCGGGTATCGAGTTTGTTAACGTCGGTCCTGTCCGAACTGATATTGACGATTCGCTGAATGCACAATGGCTGGCAATACGACCGGGGACTGACACGGCGCTATTGATTGCCATTGCCAAAACGCTGGTTGATGAGCAACTGTCTGACAACAGTTTTATCCAGCGATACACCGTTGGCATCGACGAGTTTCAGAATTATCTGCATGGTGTTGATGACGGTATAGAGAAAGATGCTGACTGGGCGTCTGCCGTTTGTGCGGTTCCTGCAGATCGAATTCGCGAACTCGCACGACGCATGGCAGCAAACAGAACCATGATATCGATCAGCTGGTCGTTAACCCGTCAGCATCATGGCGAACATACGTTTTGGGCGGCGATTACTGTTGCTGCGATGTTGGGCCAGATCGGCTTGCCAGGCGGTGGTATTGCTTTTGGTTACTCAACCACGAACGGTATTGGTGGCCACAATACCAAGGTGCCGGGGGCATCGTTACCACAGGGGCAAAACCCGATTTCAAGCTTCATTCCGGTGGCTCGCCTTAGCGACATGCTGTTGCATCCGGGCGATCCATTCGAATACAACGGAGGCAGCTACGAGTATCCCGATATTCAACTGGTTTACTGGGCTGGCGGTAACCCGTTTCATCACCACCAGGACCTGAATAAAATGCTCAAGGCCTGGCAAAAACCCGACACTATTGTGCTGCATGAATGGTGCTGGAACAGTATGGCCAAACATTCTGATATTGTCCTGCCCTGTACCACGACACTCGAACGCAATGACGTATCGATATCGCCTCGCGATCCTTATGTCATCGATATGCAACAGGCGATCGAACCGGTTGGTTCAAGTCGCAATGACTACGACATTTTCGCGGGCATCGCGCGTCAGATGGGAGTCGAAGAAGCGTTCACCGAAGGTCGCAGCGAACCGGAATGGATAGAGTCGATTTACGAGGCGACAGTCGCGCGAGCGCAAGCTAAAGGTTTTGCTATGCCGGGCTATGCTGAATTCAAAAAATCCGGCTGGTTTAAACCCGAACCACCGCTTGAGCCTGTCGTGATGTTGAGAGCCTTTCGCGATGATCCGATTGCGCATTCGCTACCAACCCCGTCAGGCAAAATTGAAATTCATTCCGCGGTCGTGGCCAGTTTTGAATATGACGACTGTCCCGGTCATGCAACCTGGATGGAACCGCTGGAATGGCTTGGCGGCGATAGCGCAGAATTTCCCTTGCATTTGATTTCCAATCAACCGAAGACCAAACTGCATTCCCAGCTGGACCACGGCAGCTATTGTCGTGCAGCCAAAATCAATCAACGTGAACCGATCATGCTACATCCCGAAGATGCCAAAGCCCGGCACCTGGCCGACGGGGATGTGGTGCGTGTGTTTAACCAGCGTGGTGCCTGCCTGGGCGGGGTGGTAATCGATGATCAGGTAATGCCAGGCGTCGTGCAAATGAGTACCGGTGCCTGGTACGACCCGCTCGATCCTGCTGAGCCGGGAAGCCTGTGCAAGCACGGCAATCCGAACATGCTGACCCCCGATATCGGCACCTCCCGGCTCGCACAGGGGCCGATTGCACATACCTGCCTGGTCGATATAGAGCGTTACCTTGATCCATTGGCAAGGGTCACGGCTTTTGATCCACCCGAAATCTTGCGCGAAAACGAGTCAACTTAGAACTGACCATCCATAGCCTTATTTCACCGTTATAGAGATTAGATTGAATGAACATCCAGGAAACACCAGACATCAACGATACCGTGCGGGTCAGTTCCCGGGTCTTTGAACCCTCACCCTACCTTCCGCGTTATGACAACCCGGAAATGATTCGCGGCGTTTACGCGGGCCGTTTCTTCACCATATACAATGGTGAAGACCCGATACAGAAATACTGGACCTTGCGGCGCAAGGCCCTGATTTACGACGTACCGGAAAAGCCGGTCGAAATCTCCGGCCCGGATGTGGTGCCATTTCTCGAAAAAGTATTTGCGCGAACCGTCTCCACGTTGCAGCAAGGACGTGGTCGATACTGCATCGCCTGTACTCCCCAGGGCGGCGTGTTCATGGATGGCGTTCTGTTTAAGCTCGCGGATGATCGCTTCTGGTACGTGCAGGCGGACGGAGCGTTCGAGACATGGCTCATTGCCCATAGTGGCGGCTACGATGTCAGGATATCGGACCCGAACTCACGCGTGATCCAGATCCAGGGCCCCGCATCTTTCGATATCATGAAGGCGGCCTCGGCAGGTCAGATTACCGAAGACATGCGCTATTTTCATGCGGGATTTTTTGATCTGGGCGGCCAGCAGCTTTATGTCTCGAGAACCGGTTTTACCAATGAGCTCGGTTTCGAAATCTATTGTCAGGGCGAGGCAACTGACCACCTGGCCTTGTGGGATCATTTAATGGCATCGGGGGAACCCTTTGGTATGGAATTTTCCAGTACCCGCTCGTTGACGATCCGCCGTATCGAAGCGGGTATTCTCGGCAACATGACCGACATGGATATTTCGATGACACCATTCGACGCTGGTCTCGAGCCATTTATCGATATGGAGAAGAGTGATTTCATTGGTCGCGATGCTCTGCTGAATGCAGACCGACGCACGCGCCTCTACGGCGTAAAATG
>Ga0316194_10001782_pt1 | contig 14945 bp, 12 predicted proteins | sample CroRivsedime1_MG_FD_204936 | JGI IMG/M metagenome (GOLD analysis project Ga0316194, IMG submission 204936) | Coastal sediment microbial communities from Maine, United States - Cross River sediment 1 | ecosystem: Environmental > Aquatic > Marine > Coastal > Sediment | place: USA: Maine...
TTTATATTTTTTGTTTTTGCATATGCGGAAAGCTGGGAAAGGCCGTCAATTGAATTGGCTTTCCATTCAATTGGATCGGAACTCCCCGAAAGATTCACTCTAATTGAGTGGCAACCCATAGACCCGGCAGCATCAACCCATTTATAGTGATTTTCAACTGCTTTTTTGCGTTCTTCTGAATCGGAAGTTGCCAGATCTCCTTGTCCATCAATCATTATCAAGACATTCTTTAAACCGTGTTTTTCAGCTTCGGCGTTAGATTTATCTACAAAAGATTGCATGGCTTCCTTTGAATAATTGGCGGGCTCTAACTCTTTATTATATAGCTGACTTACATACTCCAGTCCTTCAAATCCCCAATTCTTGGCTTTTTCAGCAAAGGTATAAGGATCAACACCGTCATTATTGATCATATTGTGAATAGACCATTGTGCCAGGGATAATTTAAAAAAGGGGGCCATGGACGTAAGCGCATCTTTTTCAACATTTTCTTCGTCTTTTACAACTTTCTTTTCGTCCTTGCAGGAATAAATTCCAAGCAAAGAAAAACCTATCCCTGCCTGGGTGCTATTTCTAATGAATTTTCTTCTTTTCATAAATCTGATTCTGTAAAATAGTTCGTATACTTTTAAAACCTTAGGTAACTATATTTTCTCATTCGAAATATCACTGGAATTGGCTTTAATATGTTATTCAACCTTTATAAAATAAAGCTTTTTTATATTCTCAGTTTACATTTCATTTTAATGAAGACTCCATAAGTTAATATGACTTTAAATGTAGAAAATTAATTTTATATTTGATACTTTTAGCAAGTAAACAATAGTACTACATGGGTAAATTTTATTACAATGAAGAACAGGACTCGTATGATGCGATTGTTGTAGGTACCGGTATTAGTGGTGGTTGGGCAGCAAAAGAATTGTGTGAGAAAGGATTAAAGACACTTGTTCTGGAACGCGGGCGAATGGTAAAGCATCGTGAAGATTATCCCACAGCAAATATGGATACCTGGGACTTTCCGAATAATGGGGAAATGCCCCCGAAAGAAGTAGCCAAACAGTCAAAACAAGCGCGTACAGGCTACACCGTAAGAGCACAACATAATTTTTGGTTCGTCAATGACCTGGAACATCCCTATAATGAAACAAAACGATTCGACTGGATGCGCGGTTACCACGTGGGTGGGAGATCATTGCTTTGGGGGCGCCATAGCTACCGTTGGAGCGATCTGGATTTTGAAGCCAATAAAATGGATGGCATAGCCGTTGACTGGCCGGTCCGATATAAAGATATAGCACCCTGGTATAGCAAAGTTGAAACCTATATTGGGGTGACAGGGGAAACTTTAGGGCTTCCACAATTACCAGACAGTGAGTTTGAGCCTATGATGGAACTAAACTGTATTGAACAACATGTCCGTGAAAAGGTAGCCGATAATTTTGGGGGGCGCGTTATCACCGCTGGCCGAGTGGCCCATATTAACAGTGCTAAACAGTTTGACGGGGATGGGAGAACCCGCTGTCAATTTAGAAACAGATGTATACGTGGATGCCCTTTTGGCGCATATTTCAGCAGTAACTCCTCTACCTTACCGGCAGCAGAAGCCACTGGAAATATGACCCTGAGACCCGATTCTATTGTTCATGAGGTTATGTACGATCCCAATACCAAAAAAGCAACCGGAGTAAAAGTAATAGACAGGGTGACCAAAGAAACCTTTGAATTTAAAGCAAAGGTGATCTTCCTTTGTGCCTCTTCTATATCTTCTACATCAATATTGATGCAATCAAAATCGGATCGGTTCCCCAACGGAATGGGGAATGATTCTGATCAGTTAGGCAGAAATATTATGGATCATCATCTGGGGGTAGGCGCCGCTGGAAAATATGACGGTTATGAAGACAAATTTTATAAGGGAAGAAAACCTAATGGAATCTATGTGCCGCGCTTCCGGAATATTGGCGGAGATACTAATATGAAAGAGTTTATACGGGGATATGGTTATCAGGGAAGTGGCAGCAGGGGTAATTGGGAAGATGCCGTTTCTGAATTATCACATGGAAAAGACCTTAAAGAGGCTATCTTAAAACCAGGTGGCTGGACCTTTGGGATGGGCGGTTTTGGTGAAGTATTGCCCTATGAAGATAACCGGATGACATTGGATTATGACAAATTAGATGGTTGGGGATTACCAACAGTAACATTTGATGCTGAGTTTAAAGAAAACGAGTGGAAGATGCGGGAAGACATGAAAGAACAGGCGTATGAAATGCTGAAAAAATCCGGACTCCGAGACGTTGAAGCTTATGACAGACCAGGAGCCCTTGGTTTAGGCATTCACGAAATGGGCACTGCACGGATGGGAAGAGATCCCAAAACCTCTGTCCTTAATGGATACAATCAGGTGCACGAAGTCAAAAATGTATATGTGACAGATGGGGCATTTATGACCTCTGGCGCCTGCGTAAACCCTTCATTGACTTATATGGCATTTACGGCTCGTGCTGCAGACCATGCTGCCGAACAACTTAAAAAAGGATTATTATAATGGATAGAAGAGTAGCATTAAAAAATATGGGGTTGGCGCTGGGATATACTGTGGCCACTCCTACACTATTAAGCCTTGTTCAGGGATGTAAAAATGTAGAAACAGTTAACTGGACTCCTGACTTTTTTACCAAAGAACAGGGCAACGTACTTCATAAACTAGTAGATATCATCCTTCCGAAAACGGACACGCCTTCTGCTTCGGAAGTTAATGTGCATATTTTCATAGATCGTTTTATTAACGAGATCATGGAAGATGTAGAACAAAGCATAACAAAATTATCTTTTGAAAAATTTATTGCTAAAGCCCTTAAAGATTCAGGGAAAGACGAAGCGAATGATTTAACTTCTGAAGACCTGGAACCCGTCTTGGCAGAAGCTCTTCAATTAAGTGAGGAAGAGGAGATCTTGAATGAGGAACTGGTTATTAAAAATCCCTCAGCCATGATTAAAGGGGAAAATGATGCGGTAGCAGATGAACCAGTTAGCTATAACTTTGCAAAGAATCTCCGCGATATGACAATTTGGGGCTACAAAACTTCAGAATATATTGGAGAGGAAGTGCTCGCATACCTGCCGGTTCCCGGAGAATATATCGGTTGTGGTGATCTTAATGAACTCACAGGGGGCAAAGACTGGTCCCTATAATTAATTTAATTGAAAAGAAGAAGTTTTATAACAAAATCAGCTTGCACTGCAAGCACCCTGTCCCTGACCGGGTTTTCTGCCTTAGGCTCTTTTTCTAAAACACCTTTAAAGCATTCCTTTCATCTGAAATATGCACCTCATCTTGGTATGTTTAAACATAGTGCTGGTGAAGACCCAATAGCTCAACTTAATTTCATGGCAGACCAGGGCTTTACTGCTTTTGAGGACAATGGAATGATGGAGCGTTCCGTTGCTTTACAGGAAGAAATGGCAAAGACCATGGCAGCCCGGAGCATTGAAATGGGTGTTTTTGTAGCACATAAAATCTATTGGACTGAACCAAATCTGGCATCCGGAGAAACGGAGAAACGGGAAGAGTTTTTAGACTATATAAAGAAAGCCATTATTGTAGCCAAGCGTGTAAACGCGAAATGGATGACTGTTGTGCCCGGACATTTAGACTTGGGCTTATCTATGGGATACCAAACCGCTCATGTTATTGAATCGCTGAAACAAGCCAGTGCCTTATTAGAACCACATAATTTAACTATGGTACTGGAACCCCTAAACTTCAGAAACCATCCCGGATTATTTCTTACAGGTTCTTCTCAGGCCTATGAAATTTGTAAGGCGGTTAATTCTCCTTCATGCAAAATACTTTTTGACATTTATCATCAACAAATCCAGGAAGGTAACCTAATTCCGAATATTGAGGCTTGCTGGGATGAAATTGCTTATTTTCAAATTGGGGATAACCCTGGTAGAAATGAACCTACCACAGGTGAAATAAATTATAAAAATGTTTTTAAGTTCATTCATGAAAAAGGGTATAATGGTGTTATGGGAATGGAACACGGGAATTCCCGACCAGATCAAGAAGGTGAACTAGCCGTAATAAATGCCTATAAAACGGTGGATGCTTTTATTTAATCTTTCCTGCTTTTTTTGTTATTTCTATGAATTGTATATCTGGAGTAAGTCTCTTTATTAAAACGAATATGCGAATTGTTTGTTTTTAGGGAGTCAAATTGTTGATTTTAACATTTTTTATATGTTTTTTTTACAATTTGGTAATCTGAATATGATTTTGATGCGTATATTATATTGTTGGAAGTTTTATTTATTCCCTAGCAATGGACAATTATTTTATCCTTTTATTGATTTACACAGCGATGATTATTATTTCATATAACGTTGTGAGACCTATTTTCAAAAAATAGAACAAAAGCCCTATTAAGATATTATTACTTAGGCTTAGAAGGGCGACTTACCCCAAAAAACAACTATTATTTATTAACTAGAGTATTGTTTCAGATCTATTGATATGGCTCTTATTCGCTTTTTATATTGATATCCTGATTATTCTATATTCTTTAGTTCAGAAGTAATTTTATTTTCTAAGTAAATCCCGTTAAATCCGAAGATTTAAAACATAAAAAACACCTGCTGATAGGTCCTGGAAATGGGGTAGACCTACCCGAGGTGTCTTTTAAACAATAAACACTATTACACTATAACTGAAACGATATAGTATAGTCAGCCAATTGCATTTCAGTATAGGTTACGTTCATGAACCGCACATCAGACAATCATCATCTGCTAGTCCTTCTTTGGAACGGGCGATCAATTCTTTCATTTCAGCTGCTGACATTGGTTCTACATCCGTTTCCTGTTGCTGAACAGGTGTGGTTTCAACCGGTAATGCGACGGCGGCTTCTGGCGATGCAGCCGCAACTTCCGCCTCTGCAGCTACGCTAATTGGGATCTCTTTTTTCTTTGTATTATCAAGAGTAAACTTAATAGCATCTACCGCAGCCTTTGTGCGCAGGTAGTACATTCCTGTTTTAAGGCCACTCTTCCAGGCATAAAAATGCATAGAAGTAAGTTTTCCATAATTGGCATTCTCCATAAAGAGGTTTAGGGATTGGCTTTGGTCTATGAAATAGCCACGTTGCCTGGACATATCAATAATGTCTTTCATACTTAGTTCCCAAACGGTTTTATAAAGCTCTTTAATATCCTCCGGAATATTATCAATATGTTGAATGGAACCGTTGGCACGCATCAAGTCCTGTTTGAGATTTTCATTCCATAATCCCAGTTTAACAAGGTCCTCTAAAAGATGTTTATTAACGACAATAAATTCACCCGAAAGTACTCTTCGAGTATAAATATTAGACGTATAGGGTTCAAAACACTCATTATTCCCTAAGATCTGTGAAGTAGAAGCAGTAGGCATTGGAGCAACTAAAAGAGAATTGCGCACACCGTGCTTTTCTATTTTCTTCCTCAATTTGTCCCAATCCCATCTGCCGGATAATTCTTCGTCCTGAATACCCCAAAGATTGTGTTGAAACTGACCCTGGGAAATAGGTGATCCGGCGTAAGTTGAATAAGTTCCCTCTTCTATTGCCTGTTCCATTGAAGCAGTAACGGCGGCATAGTAAAGAGTTTCAAAAATATCCTGATTGAGTTGCTTGGCTTCATCACTTGTAAAAGGTAATCGTAACATTATAAAAGCGTCTGCTAATCCCTGTACACCTAAACCTATAGGCCGGTGTCGCATATTTGAATTTCTGGCCTCTTCTACCGGATAATAGTTTCGATCAATTACTCTATTGAGGTTTTTGGTGACTCGCTTCGTAACTTTAAAGAGTTCCTTATGGTCAAACTCTCCATTTTTTATAAACATTGGTAATGCAATAGACGCCAGGTTACAAACCGCAACTTCATCAGGGGAAGTGTATTCCAATATTTCTGTGCACAAATTGGAAGAGCGGATTGTACCTAAATTCTTTTGATTGCTCTTCCTGTTCGCTGCATCCTTATACAGCATATAAGGGGTTCCTGTCTCTATCTGTGATTCCAGGATTTTTTCCCATAATTCCCTTGCTCTAATTGTTTTTCTGCCTTTTCCCGCAGCCTCATAATCTGTGTATAATTTTTCAAATTCTTCACTGTGATGGGTGAATAAACCCGGACATTCATTCGGACACATTAATGTCCATTCCGCATCGGCTTCTACTCTTTTCATAAAAAGATCGGGGATCCACATAGCATAGAAAAGGTCTCTTGCCCTCATTTCTTCTTTCCCGTGATTCTTTTTAAGGTCTAAAAAATCAAAAATATCTGCATGCCATGGTTCAACATATATTGCAAAACTCCCCTTACGCTTTCCACCTCCCTGGTCAACATAACGAGCCGTATCGTTAAACACTTGCAACATGGGTACAATTCCATTGGATGTACCATTTGTCCCGGCAATATAAGATCCTGTTGCTCGTACATTGTGTATTGACAATCCTATACCACCTGCAGACTGAGAAATTTTAGCGGTTTGCTTTAGTGTATCGTAAATACCATCTATGCTGTCATCTTTCATAGCCAGCAAGAAACATGAAGACATTTGTGGTTTAGGAGTACCTGAATTGAATAATGTAGGAGTAGCATGTGTAAAGTACTTCTTGGACATGAGCTCATAAGTCTCTATTGCCGATTCCAAATCATCAAGATGAATCCCAACGGCAACACGCATTAACATATGCTGTGGTCTTTCGGCTATTTTCCCATTTAATTTTAAGAGGTAAGAGCGTTCCAAGGTTTTAAAGCCAAAATAATCATACCCAAAATCCCTGTTATAAATTATAGTAGAATCCAGCTCATCAGCATTTTCAGATATAACCTTAAAGACCTCATCAGATAATAACGGGGCTTTTTTTCCGGTTCTAGGATTTACATATTCATATAAATCCTTCATTGTTTCATAAAAAGACTTTTTTGTGTTCTTATGTAAGTTAGAGACAGAAATTCGCGCAGCCAATTTGGCATAATCCGGGTGTGCAGTTGTTAATGTGGCTGCAATTTCAGCTGCCAGATTATCCAGCTCGGATGTGGTTACACCATCATAAAGACCTTCTATTACCCTCATGGCAACTTTTACAGGATCTACCAGGTCGTTTAGACCATAACAAAGCTTGCGTACTCTGGCCGTGATCTTATCGAACATCATCGGCTCTTTTCTTCCATCTCTTTTTACTACATACATGTGGTTCTAATTGTTTTAAATGCTATACTGGTTATTGAAAAGCTTATATAAGCAAAATACTCTAATTAAATGAACTAAAAACCCCTATAGAAATAGGGTATAATACGTTATTCTATACTTTAGAAATCTGCGTCGAAACTGATTTTTTGGGCATCTACGTCTTTGTCTTTGTTAAGGACACCTGCCTTTTGGTATTCGGACACACGTTTCTCAAAGAAATTGGTTTTTCCCTGCAGAGAAATCATATCCATAAAATCAAACGGATTTGTAGCGTTGTAAACCTTATCACATTCCAATTCAACCAATAATCTATCGGTGACAAATTCCAGATACTGCGTCATGAGTTTTGCATTCATGCCAATTAGGCTAACTGGTAGTGATTCAGTAATAAACTCCCGTTCAATATTCAAGGCATCTACAAGTATTTCTGTGATTCGTTTTTTTGGAACCTTATTAACCAGGTGTTTATTGTGGAGATGTACGGCATAATCACAATGCATTCCCTCATCTCTTGATATTAGTTCGTTAGAAAATGTAAGACCCGGCATTAACCCTCTCTTTTTTAACCAAAATATAGAACAAAAAGCCCCGGAAAAAAAGATCCCTTCAACCGCCGCAAAAGCAATTAACCTTTCTGCAAAACTTGGAGAATCAATCCACTTTAAAGCCCAATCTGCCTTTTTCTTGATGGCCGGGAAATTTTCAATTGCTTTGAACAAAATTCCCTTTTCCTTTTCATCTTTAACATAGGTATCTATTAATAAAGAATAGGTTTCAGAATGAATGTTTTCCATCATAATCTGAAAGCCATAAAAGAATTTAGCTTCTGAATATTGAACTTCGTTCACAAAATTCTCCGCAAGGTTTTCATTTACTATTCCATCTGAAGCTGCAAAAAACGCCAGGATATGCTTAACGAAATACTTCTCATCATCACTAAGCTTATTATTCCAGTCTGTTAAGTCTTCATGAAGATCTATTTCCTCAGCAGTCCAAAAACAAGCCTCACATTTTTTGTACCATTCCCATAAATCATGATGTTGTATGGGAAATATCACAAATCGATCTTCGTTTTCCTGTAAAATTGGCTCAAAGGCTGCTGTCATTTTTTTTCTTTTTAATAGTGTTAATGTAGGGTGGAATTTCCTAAGTGTTGGGCTAACAAAGATTCAAAAATGTTATCAAATTGTAAAGGCGATTTTATAAAATACTACCCAAAGTTTTTAACACCGTATGTTGAAATCTAGGCTCGCCATTGATGTTTGCTGCGTTTCCAGAAAAGTAAATTTTTGTATAAAAAATGTGATTATTGGATGTGAAAAATTAAACCAGAAAGTATAATAAAACATACTTCTTGGTTTATTAAATAAGTAAACTAAAACATTAATGATTTAATCCCTTGCTGGTAAGCTAACTACAAAAAAATACCGCCAAACCGTACGACTCAATAGATGTTTAAACTGTTAATTACCGTTTGGGTCTGCTGATCTAGGTAGTTCCCCCGAAACCTAAAAATCGAGCAAATTGCATGACCAACATGATTGGTATGGTTATCCAATTAGCAATTACACCTATGGGACTGCATTAAAGCAGTAGTATTTCTGTAAAGACATACCCCCTTAGAGTCGTACATAATGGTTTGACAGTTTTATTTGTTCTTTAAAAATTAAAACTGCTATTATTCTTCAATGAACTTGATATTGATAAACAAATTTATATCAATAAAATAATTAGTTCCAAATATTATTTTTTTAAGGCAATGAAATTACCATTAATTTCAAAGCTGCCTTTATTTGGATTTTCAAAAACTACATTTATACCACCTTTTAATATTTTATCATCAATGTTGTCGATAGTAATTGCGCCATTTTTTGCGAAAAATGGTGATTCTCCAAATTGATTTATATTGGCAAACCCAAAAACCCCGTCAAAATAATTAAGGAATCCTTCAATATGCCCAGAGATTTTATGGCGACCCTTTGCTATTTTCAATGATTGGTGTTGTTTAGAAAGAAAAAATCCCAGCGAATGTCCGGGAAGCTCTTGACCATCATTAAGGTTTAATTTTAATATGGTATACTCCTTACCTTTTGAAGAACGCTTTATCGCAGTTTCAAAATTAATTATCCCATGAAGCTGAAACTCACTTTCTCCGGCAACATTTAGTACATAACTCCCGGCTGCCAAGACCAGCTTGTCAGACTTTATTTCCGTTGAATTATTAGAGGTGAAAATTAGGGACAAAATAACCCATAGACCAACCTTGAGGGATTTGATTAAGAGATGTGGCATGTTAGATTATCTTATATTTTTATTCTGTACATAATTCTTCTATTTGGCCCTGTTCTTCCGCCAAAAGACTATCAATGTTATTCTCCATAAACACTACTTCATCTAACAGCTCAAAGCGTTCCTTATTATCCGTCAAAACTGCGAGCAGTAATGCTAAGATTAAAAGGGTAAAAAATAGAACACATTTTTTCATTGTTTGACATGCACTTTACAAGCGTTCAGCAGTACTCTTTCTTCCAAATTATACTAGCGCCAAATTATGTAGTAACAAATGATCTGCACAGTTCATTTGTATAGTTGGTATGGAATTATGTATAAATTGCCTTGCTAATTCTGCTTTTGAATGAAATTTTTTGGCCTTTTTAATATCAATCTGTTATAATTCTAACAATCTAATTTTTTTTTCAAAAAATGAAGACCACAATCGGTGAATATTTTCTTTGTAATGTAAACTTTAAGTGTTTTAGCACTAGTCATACACCTATTTAATCTATCTATACAAATTTCAATAAGTCTTAATAGTAGTACTGCTAATTTTGTAACTTACGACTATATAATAAGGTAATGTTACAAGCTGTTATTGTAGATGATGAAATAAAAGCACTTCAAAGTCTTTCATGGGAATTGACTAATTTCAGTGATGAAATAAATGTAGTTGCTTCTTTTACGGACCCTTTTGAAGCTTTGAGTTATCTTAGTCACAACACCCCGGACTGCTTGTTTTTGGATATTGAAATGCCTACCATGGATGGGTTTCAATTCATTCAAAAATTAAGCAATAAGGATTTTCCTGTGGTGATCACAACAGCCTACAATCAATATGCGATAAAAGCACTTAAGAACGAGGCTATTGATTATCTTCTAAAGCCAATTGACACAGACGACCTAAAAGATACTATTGTAAAAATTAAAAAGTTTAACGCAAAAAATTATACTGCAGACAGACTGGAAAAAATTCTGCTGAATTTTAATGCTAACGAAAAGCAAAAAAAAATTACGTTCAATACGGACGGGAAATTAGTATTCCTTGAAAGTGAACAGATCCTATATGCCGAATCGGACGGCAATTACAGTACTATTTATCTTGTAGATGGACACAAGATTGTTCTTACCAAAAAATTAAAAGAAGTTAATGAGTTGTTGCCAAGCGATTCCTTTTTCAGGATTCACAACTCTTATATAATTAACCTTACAAAAATTAAGGAGTTTCTCAAAACAGACGGATATGTGGTGCTTCAATCCAATCATAAAATACCTGTATCCCGTCAAAAAAAGTCTGATTTTTTGGATTTGTTATAATCAATTCGAAAATTACCTATGCTAAAGAGTTATAAAATCCCCCAAAGTCCTTCTATTATAGCTAATTATTTCTTGCTTTTTTGGGTTATTACAATGCTCTTTTTGCATAAGGCGAATGCGCAGGTGAGCGACAAAAGTTTCAAGGAAATAACGGGAAGCCTTATATCCAAGGCCCCTGAGACTTACAATGATTTGGACATTGTGCTTAAGCCAATACAGCGAGATACCAGTTTGATGCGTTATTTTGCTAATGCTTCAACTAAAGAAAACTACTATGAAGGCAAGTCCTATGCATTTAATCAATTGGGCATATCTTACCGGAATTATGCACTATATAGCAAAGCCATTAAACTACACCAAATAGCTTTAGAGGCCGCCGAGGTAAATGACAATACAGAATTTCAAATTTATAGTTTAACTATGTTAAGTGCCGTCTATCGGCAAACAGAGGCTATCCCCTCAGCTTTAGACTGTGCCCAAAAGGTAATAGATCTAGCTCAGTCTCTAGAACAGCCTAATGAAAATATAAAAAGGAACCTAAATTTATCTCTGAGCAGTATTGGCCATATTTATAGAACTCTAGGCCAATACGATCTTGCTATTGCCAGTTTCAAGAAATCAATAGCGCTAGAGGCCGAATTGGACAACTCCCTCGGGCTTGCCATGAATTATATGGGAATTGCAGAATGCCTTGAAGCCGAGAGTAAGCTTGAAGAATCGCTTCAAAATTATGAAAAATCCAAGGTCTTTAATGAAAAGGTTGGATCAAAAAGAATCAAAGTGATGTCAAATCTCGGAATTGCACATATATATGTTCATCAGGGTAAAAACAATGAAGCACTTCAAATTTTTGAATCCATTCTTGAACTATCTAAAGATTTGGGCGACATGAAGATTGTTTCCGCAATTTATATAAATATAGGCTGGGCACAAATGCAAAATAATCAGTTTGAGGAGGCTCAACACAATCTAAATAAAGGGCTGGAAATAGCTAAGAAATATAACCTGCTTAGTGAGATGGAAGAGGCATACTCCTTCTTAGCCGATTTATGGGAATATAAAGATGATTTCAAAAAATCTAAAGAATTCTTTTTAGAGGCGGCAAGTGTGGAGGAAATAATTTCAAATGATCGTAATAAGCGATATTTAGCCGATTTAATTTCTCGTTCTGAGGCAGAGAAAAAGAACAGTCAGATAGAAGTACTTGCCAAAGAGAATGAAATAATGAATTTAAAACTGCGCAGAAATCAAAACACCCTATTGATCGGGGCCTTATTCTTGGCCTTGTTTACGCTAATGTTATATATTTTATACAGACAAGCCCAGCTCAAAAGCGATAAGAAGGTGCTTACTCTGGAGCAAACTATGCTTCGCAGCCAGATGAATCCCCATTTTTTATTTAATTCGCTAAATTCTATAAAGCTCTATATCATAAACAATGAAAAAAAGAACGCAGTCCATTATCTAAATAAGTTTTCGAAACTGGTGCGTAAAATACTTGAGGCCTCTTCTCTTAAGGAAATACCTCTGGCTGAAGAGTTAGAAACCGTAGAGTTATACATGAATATTGAAAATATCCGATTTTCCAATGAAATTCAGTTTAAAATAATTGTAGATGAAGGTATTGATCCCCATATAGTTAAAATCCCTTCTCTTATTCTTCAACCTTTTTTGGAAAATGCATTATGGCATGGCCTTTCTTCAAAGGATGGTGACAAATCTATTTTATTACAGATAAGCAGAAAGAAAAACGGCTATATAGATATTTCTATAACCGATAATGGCGTGGGAAGAGAAGTTGCAGAAAAACTCAAGGAAAGCAAGGTTTTAAAAAGAAAATCAGTCGGAATCAATATTACAAAAGAACGTTTGGAGAATTTTTCTAAAGATTATCAAAATACATTTAAGTTAGAAATTGTAGACCTTTTTAATACGCTGGGTGCAGCCTCGGGCACCAAGGTAATATTACATATTCCTACTATTTAGAGTTCTCCACCGCTATTTTTTCCAATTCCTGATACCATTCTTTCCCAAATTTTCTAATGAGTGCCTCTTTTACAAACTTATAAATGGGGATTTTCAATTCTTCTCCCAAAGAACATGCCGGATCGCAAATTTCCCATTTATGATAATTCACAGCTGTAAGCTCCTCATATTCGGTAATTCTTACCGGATATAAATGACAGGATACGGGTTTTTTCCATTTTGTCGCTCCATTATTATAAGCTTCTTCCAGTCCACATTTTGCAATCCCTCTTTCTGAATAAATTACATATGCACATTCTTCTTTATTAATCAATGGTGTTTCCCATTCACCATCTGCGCCCTTTATAAAGGCACCTTGCTCTTCTATAGCTGAAACCCCTTCCGCCCTAAGGAAAGGCTTAACATCTGCGTAAATATCCACTAGAATTTCAGTCTCTTTATCCTCCAAAGGAGCTCCTGCATCTCCGTCTATACAGCAAGCGCCCTTGCATGCAGATAAATTACATACAAATTCCCTTTCCAAAATATCGTCAGAGATTATGGCTTTACCAATTTCAAACATCCTGTAAAATTAAGGTCGTAAAGGTAATTATTGAAATTTACATATATAAAATATTTGTCCTTCTGTGATCTAAAAACCTTTGGTATGCGTAAATTTGCCAGCTTATTTAATTCAATAGTCCAATGAATTTTAACTTAAGAGAAATAGCCTCGGCAAGTATGATCCTTTTTGCCGTAATAGACATAGTAGGCAGCGTCCCTATAATTATCAGTCTTCGAAATAAAGTGGGTCATATACAATCCGGGAAAGCCACTATTGTAGCAGCTTGTATTATGATAGCTTTTCTATTTATTGGCGAGGAAATCCTAAAGCTAATAGGGATAGATGTAAATTCATTTGCGGTGGCCGGTGCCTTTGTTTTGTTTTTTTTAGCCATTGAAATGATTTTGGGGATAGCACTTTATAAAGATGATGCGCCCGAAAGCGCTTCTATAGTTCCCATTGCCTTTCCTCTTATTGCCGGTGCAGGTACTATGACCGCTCTCCTTTCTTTAAGGGCAGAATTTCATGTAGAGAACATTATTGTGGCTATTATTATAAATATTATTTTTGTTTATATAGTTCTAAAATCGTCAAAGGCAATTGAAAGGATACTTGGAAAGAACGGAATTAATATAATTCGGAAAGTTTTTGGAGTAATCTTATTAGCCATAGCAGTTAAGTTATTTACTTCAAATATTAACCAACTTTTTTAGAATAAATTGGTGAGAGGAAACAGGGTAAAAAACTAGAAACAACTAAAATGAATAAAACATTAACTATTGTACTTATAATCCTGGCACTTGTACTTATCACTTACAATGTTACTCTTATTGATTTTGATGAGCCTCTGAAAGGAAATAGTGTTGTTGCTTTAATAGGGATTGTGGCCTCTCTATGCGCTATTTTACTGCTATTAATATATCTGACTTCCAAAAAAATTCAAAAAAAAATAGAGGATAATTAGTTGTTGACTTCAATCTGCTCTTTTTCTTTTTGATGAATTGTGGGTAGATCCAATTCCAGAACTTTTTGTAGCATGCTGTCTGAAGTTGCCTTTATTTTTGCATTGAGGTTTGAGGTAAATAACTGTTCTGCCAAAGCGCCTTTTAAGTAGAGTTTTATCTTGTCTTCAAAATCATAAAAATTAATTTTAATATTTCGATCTATTGAGTAGTCTACGAACTTTTCAAAAACTATGTCATCCACATTAAAATCCCGGAGAAACTCTGCTTCGGTATAATTGATATATCTATTTCTGTCTTCCTCTAAATGCTCAAATATAAACCTGGACATAAAACCAAGACTTTCCAGGCTTTCAACAGCTTCTTCTTCATTACTTCCAATTGGCACGAAAACATCAGGAATTATGCCGCCCCCTCCGTAAACCACTTTACCTTTAGGAGTGGTGAACTTCAAAGAATCTGCTACTTTGATACTATCAACAGAAATCAGCTCTCCGTTATGATAACGATCTGTAAATTTTTTATAATAGTCTTTATTTCCATTTTTATAAGTCTTTTGAATAGAACGACCTGTAGGTGTGTAATATCTCGATACTGTCAGGCGAACGGCAGAGCCGTC
>Ga0316194_10001784_pt1 | contig 14940 bp, 13 predicted proteins | sample CroRivsedime1_MG_FD_204936 | JGI IMG/M metagenome (GOLD analysis project Ga0316194, IMG submission 204936) | Coastal sediment microbial communities from Maine, United States - Cross River sediment 1 | ecosystem: Environmental > Aquatic > Marine > Coastal > Sediment | place: USA: Maine...
GCCCTTCCGTCACTGCCACGTAGGGTGGAGTCAGCACGGGATAGTGGTCTTGCAGGGGGAGGACCGTTGATTGCTTAGGTATGAATCAGAGTGCCTGGGTCAAAAAATGGAAATCGCAATAAATTGATTTTAAACAATATAAAAGGACGCGGTCATGAGGGCCGCGGCTCCTCTGGACGATATATGACTTCGCAGGACTGGTATCGGTTTAACGCCCCGGCTCGAAACTGCCGGCAAAGACAAGAATGAAGCTACCGACTTCGCTTAGTTTCCGCAATCTTCGATGGCTGCTGCTGGGATTCTCGCTGGTGGGCGGGCTGGCTATCCTGTACGCGAAGACCGAGTCAATTGATCTGCGTGAGCCAAACCGGATCGCCAGCCTGCTGCGAGAACTCAAGGAGTTCGACGGGCACTGGGACGTTGACGTGCTGCGCGCGAGTATGGTGTCGGATGTTGACGCAGCGTTACCGCCGGATCGAAGGGAAGTTGCGGAAACCGCCCTGAATGCACTTACGGAAGCCGCCTGGAGCACCGGCAGTGTTGCGCTGAACACCGGTTTGGCGGAACTGGCTGACGAAATTCGCAACAAGGGCCGGCTGGTTGAAAAATTCAAGTCCGAACACAACGCGGCGAGGCAGTCGCTGGCCGCGCTGCGCACATATACTGACGGTCTTCTCCCTCTGGCCTCGCAGCTTAGTGTCGATTCGACCCGTCTCGAGTCGTCCATTGACCAGGTCAAGGTCGTCGCGCCGGTCTACTTTCAGCTCGGCCAGGAAGAGGCTTACAACGCGCTGTATACGGCGCTGTCAAACCTGGAGTCAGTCGCCGGCCGCTATCCGCAAGTGCTGCTGGCGCAGGCGCGCCTTGCCGTTGATGCGGGACGTAAACTGCTGAATCACAAGGTTGCCCAGATGCGTGTGCTTGACCAGATCGGGCGACTGACCTCCGGGCCGCGGCTGGAAAACATGGTGATGGCGTACAGCCAGGAACTCGAAGCGACAATCAAAGAGAAGGAGATCTACCGGGTATTTCTGATCACCTATGCGGCAGCGCTGTTGTCACTGGTTGCCTGGCTGGGCGTCAAGATCAGGACGGCGAATGTCAGATTGGAACGTCGGGTGCGGGAACGTACCGGAGAATTGTCGGCTGCGCTGAAACAGCTCAAGGAGTCTGAAGCGCAGCTGATACAGTCAGAAAAACTGTCTTCGCTCGGGCAAATGGTCGCGGGCGTTGCGCACGAGATCAATACGCCGTTGGCTTACGTCAAGAACAGCCTTGGAAGCGTGTCGGAGAGACTGCCCGAAATTGGCAGCACCGTCGAGGAAACGGAGCGCTTGCTCGCGCTATTGCAAGCTGGCGCCAGTGCCAATCCGCAAGCACTGAACCAGCAGTTCAGTTCTGTTACGCAGCAGGTGTTGAAACTCAGACAAGGGAAAGTCATCGAGGAACTCCAGGGTCTGGTGGAAGACGGTGTTCACGGCACCACCCAGATGTCGGAAATTGTCGGCAACCTGAAGGACTTCAGTCGCATCGATCGCAGCAAGGCAACGCAGTTCAATCTCAACGAAGGAATTACCAGCACGCTTGCACTCGCGAAGCATCAACTCAAGACGGTTTCGGTAGAGAGGCAACTCGGTGACATACCGTTTGTTCATTGCTCACCCTCGCAGATCAACCAGGTGTTTCTCAATCTGATCACCAACGCAGCCCAGGCGCTCAAGCGCGGCAGAGGCAAGATTGTGGTTCGCTCACGCAAGCAGGGCGACGGTGTTGCCATCGACATCGAAGATGACGGAACCGGTATTCCGGAGGACGTCCTTCCGAAAATATTCGACCCGTTTTACAGCACCAAGGATATTGGCAAGGGCACCGGACTTGGTTTGTCGATTTCATACAAGATCGTTCAGCAACACGGTGGCCGCATCGACGTTGAAACGACTGTCGGCAAAGGCACCCGCTTTACCGTGTTTCTGCCGCTCAATGCTCCGGTCAACGCCGGAGCCGCTACGCAGGGCGCATAACGACCGATGGATATCCCGAAGAAAATCGGAAAATACGCTGTTGAGGGAGTACTCGGCCGTGGCGGCATGGGCATTGTCTACAAATGCTATGACAAGGCCATCGACCGTCGCGTAGCCATCAAGGCGATTACCAAATCAGATCACGATTCAGACGATCTGAAGCACGCTATCGAACGTTTTCGGCATGAGGCCAAGGCGGTTGGGCGATTGATGCACCCGAGTATCGTACAGATTTACGATTACGCGGAAGACGATCAGCTGGCCTACATCGTCATGGAAATGGTCAAGGGACGCACACTGCTCGAGCATCTGAAGGCAGGCGTTACCTATCAGCTCAAGGAAAGCGGCGAAATTCTGCGGCAGATTCTCGAGGGCATGGGCCACGCGCATGCGCAGGGCGTTGTGCATCGGGACATCAAACCATCCAACGTCCTCATTAACGAAGAAGGTGCCGTCAAGATTGCAGATTTCGGTATTGCGCGCACCGAATCGTCGAGCCTGACCCAGGTCGGGGATGTACTTGGCACGCTGTACTACATGTCACCCGAGCAACTTCTGGGTAGTGACGTCACAAAAGTAACTGATATTTACGCGATTGGCGTGATCGCGTACGAGTTGTTTACCGGCAAGCGGCCATTCTCCGGCAACAGCGCCCAGGTAATGCAGAAGGTGCTGAACGAGCTTCCGGAAAACCCATCGATGCTCAACCTGAAGTTGTCACCGGCGGTCGACAGGGTGTTGCAGCGTGCGCTTGCCAAAAAGCCGCAGGACCGGTTTCAGACGGCTGAGGAATTTGCACTGCAGCTTCGCTACGCCATCGACGGTGCGGCCACTGTGGGCGTTGGCATGGGCAGGATGCCGGAAAGCACTTTGGGGCGAGAGCCGGTGTCACCAACAGACGCAGGAGCGGACGGGTCGCCGGGCGCGTTTAAGCCGGACGACAATGGATTGAATCAAGGCAGTTCGGGCGTTGCAGTTCTTGACGCAGTGCGCCTGCTCAATCCTGGCGCAACGCCAGCCGGCGCTGCGGTTGGTGCCGGAGGTCTTGTGAGTCCGGCTGTATTGCCACCGGCGGCGAACGCCGGTAGCTCGATCAGCCTGGACAGGAGCGTGCGCAAGGCGCGGGTGCTGTTTATCGATGACGAGGAGCGCATCCTTAGCGCCCTGAAATCGCTGTTTCGGGATCGTTATCACGTTTTTACGACCACTGACTGCCAGAAGGCACTGGACTTTGTCAGCAAGTACGACATGCACGTCATCGTCAGCGACCAGCGAATGCCGGAGATGCTCGGCGTGGAGTTTCTACGGCGCTCGCGAGAGATATCGCCCAACTCCGTGCGTATGCTGCTCACCGGATATTCTGATCTTGCCGCAATCGTTGGATCAATGAATGACGGTGAGGTGTACCGGTTTATCAGCAAGCCGTGGGACAACACCGAGCTCAGGAACATCATGGGAGAAGCCGTAACGATCGGCCTGGAGCTCGCAAACGCAAATATCGATGATGATGTGAGCGTACCGGAACGCCTGGAAGCGGGTGTGATGGTGATCGATCATAACGAGGACATGAGCAGAGTCGTCAAGGAGCTGGTCGGCAATACATGTCCGGTTACCTATGCAGGGTCGGTCGACGCCGCCATCGAAGTGATGCAACGTCAGGAAATCGCGCTGGTCATTACCGATGTCGACTTTGCGCAAGACCAGCTGACGACGATGCTGAAGCTGCTGAAGCAGGAAAATCCACAGATACTCACGATCGTAGTGACGTCCGCTTCGGATTCGGAGCTGGTAATTGAATTGATCAATGAGGCTCAGGTCTTCCGGTTTCTCAACAAGCCGGTCAACGTTGCGCTGATGCGCACTCATGTTCAGGCCGCACTGAAGCGTTACGTATCGTTCAAGAAAGCTCCCGAGCTCACCCGAACCCAGAAAGTCGAGGTGGTGAGCGAAATCCGGGACTCTACTTTCGGGCAAAGCGTCGTCAAAAGGATCAGCGGCGCACGAGAACGCTGGCGTGCCAGGGCAGCAGCGGCCGCGCGACGCCGCTCACGCGCAGCAAGCTAGTAGGAGCGGGGCAAGCCGAGCACGCGCTCGGCGATGTAGCACTGAATCAGGTGCGGGCTCACGGGTGCGATTCGGCCGATCAACGCTTCGCGCAAATATCGCTCGACGTGATATTCCTGAGCGTAGCCATAGCCGCCGAGCGTCATCACTGCCTGCTGACAGGCGTTGAAACAGGCTTCGGCCGAGAGATATTTCGCGCTGTTCGCTTCGGCACCACATGGTTTCGAGTCATCGTATAACCAGGCGGCTTTCTGAACCATCAGATCGGCGGCTTCCAGAGACATCCAGTTCTCTGCTAGCGGATGCTGTATCGCCTGGTTTTTTCCGATAGGCCGGTCAAACACGATGCGTTCGCGCGCGTAATCCGTTGCCCGATTCAGTGCGCAGCGGCCCAGTCCGACCAGTTCTGCTGCGATCAGAATGCGTTCAGGATTGAGGCCGTGCAGGATGTACTCGAAGCCGCGGCCCTCTTCACCGATGCGATCTTCCTCCGGTACAGGCAATCCGTCGAAGAACACCTGGTTCGAGTCGACGGCGTGCCGTCCCATTTTCTCGATTTCGCGAATCTCTACGTACTGCCGGTCCAGATTGGTATAGAACAACGACAAGCCATGTTCACCTTCTGCGCACTGGTCAATCGGGGTGGTGCGCGCCAGCAAAAGCACCTTTTGCGAGACCTGGGCTGTCGATATCCATACCTTTTGCCCCGACACGATGTAATGCTTACCCCGTTTCTGCGCCCTTGTCTTGAGCCGGGTTGTATTCAGTCCGGTATCGGGCTCGGTGACCGCGAAACACGCACGCTCGCTTCCATCGATCAGCGGCGGGAGCATGCGTTGTTTCTGATCGTCGCTGCCAAAAACGACAACGGGATTGAGCCCGAAGATATTCATATGGATTGCCGATGCCCCACTGAAGCCCGCACCGGACCGGGCGATGGCCTGCATCATGATTGCCGCTTCTGTGATGCCCAATCCGGAACCGCCATAGGCTTGCGGCATGGCAATGCCGAGCCAACCCGCGGACGCCATCGACTGGTGAAACTCCGACGGAAAGCGATGCTCCCGATCGCATGTCAGCCAGTACTCGTCGCCAAAGCGTTCGCAAGCATGTGCCACGGCTTCGCGAATGCGTTCCTGGTCGGGTGTCAGTTCGAAATTCATGCGTCCGTAAGGCTAACGTATTGCGATGAACGGGCCCACGCGGTTCAGCGCGCGTAAACGCACGCACTGTATCGGGAATTTCAATTAGTATGTATTAAATGACGCGGTTTCGATAGCGAAAACCGTGAGTGCATGGAACAAGCCGGAGAACATCAATGATTACTTATGGATATTGGGGAATTGTTATTGGTCTTGTTATCGCGACACTGGTCGTGGTCGGCATCAAGATGGACAATCTCAAGGCGGCGCTCATTGCAACAGCCGTCATACTCATTGGCGGCTGGGGCGCTTATTACTTTCATTTTCAGCAGGTATTCGTCAAGCGTTACGGCGGCGTGATGACGGTGACGGTGCCGGATGGCCAGCGTCATATCTCTGCGACATGGAAGGACGACAATCTGTGGATAGAGAACTATGATCCGGCCACCAACACCTGCCTGTTCAACGAATATTCACGGGGTAATCTGCTGCAGGGACGGGTGACGATCAAGAACTGTAGCCCGTTGATGCCACAGTAAACGATATCCATCCCCGGAGACGGCAGGTCGGTGCTTCCGATGCTTTGCGTGTGCATGATCACCAGACTTGTGAACACCGGGCCGATGTTTTCGAAGAGCACTGTCGAGCCTGTTACGACTGGCAGCATTATTTGCCGGTGTTCGGGCAAAAAATTCGATGCCACCAGCGCCATGCCGATGGCCACACCCGCCTGCCGCAATAATGCCAATCCCATCCAGTTTTCGGTATTGCGGTCCGCGCGTGCAAGTTCTCCGCCGAGTCTGGCTCCGATAAGTTTTCCGAGTGCCCGGCAAATGATGTAGGTGGCGCCAATGAATCTTGCCTGCCGGAGCGCGGCCAACTCCAGTGCGGCGCTCGCCAGAACAAAGAAAAGATTATTTGTGGCATGCCCCTTTGTCTGCTTGCACCGGTGGGCACGGGGCGGTGCCATACGAGCAAAAAACACAGCAATCGCCCAGCACCGGCTTGATCACGACGCCACAGCCTTTGCATTCGTAAAACCATTGGCAGGCATCGGTCGGCATCGTTTCCGTTTCGCGGTGACTGCACTCCGGGCAGGTGATTGTTGATTTCAGTGTTGCTTCGAAGGTCATGGGGATTCTCCGCTCCTCGAGATACTCGCTCAATCCCGGGTGGTCTTGTCGGCGGAATTCCACGAGGTTGCGCTCACGAAAATTGACGTGATGCGCTCGCGCATCGGCTTGCCAGCCAACCATGCGAATACGGCGGACAGCAATGCGAACACAATAAATTGCAGTTCGAACCGGATCCGCTGTGACTTCCAGTCTTCGGGAAGATCAATCGTGGTGAGGTCGGGCGAGAACAGTAAATCCATCAGGCTGAACACCGATGTCCCGACAAAGCCGGCAAACAGTCCGATAGCGAGCAAATGGAAGCGAAACCCGCCGCACAAAGCCGATCCGTCAGCAGTGGCGTTGAAACGGCCGACGAATACGGGAAAGAAGCCGTTTAGCAGGGCGACGCCCTGGCTGCGAAACACCTTGATGCGCCCACTGGCGTCGATGGTCATACCGTAACCCGGGCTGGCGGCAATGGCCCTGTCAAGGCTGGCGAGTGCCTTGTCGGCTGTTGTCGTGAAAGTGAAACGATAGCGTTTGAACACGATTGGCAAACTCAGGCGTTGCGTAGGGGACTGAGTCTCACAAGAAAGATTGTGAGTATCGGTAATATCAAGGCGATTAATGTTGCTGTAATAAGCAGCATGCCGAGTTCGCTGTAGTCGGCGGGCACGATGATCTCCTGGGATACCGGGTCGCGAACTTCGCGTGTCACGGCGAAAATTTGGTTGAGATACTTGGTTCCAAGTTGTGATGCCGACAGGGCCAGATTGGTGAAGGATGCCATGACCGCAAAAAACGTGGCTTTGAGGCGGGGGGGCGCGGAATTGGCGATCCATGCCAGCATCGGAATCATTGCAATCTGCCCGAGGGGCGATTCGATGGCAGTGTCTATCAGGGCAATGAATCGGGCATCGACAACGCCATTGGTTACCTCTGCGGTCCAATGATGCAGGCCGTAGTACATGCCGATGTCCGGCAACATCAGGAGTGCCCCTGCGATGGTCAGTGCGCCCACGATGTAGGCAATGGAGCGCTCCGCCATAAAGCGGCGGAAAATTACGATGCCGAACAAAGTCAGTCCCGAGGCGATCAGTGATAGCACGGTAAAGAATTGCGGGTCGAACCCGAGATCGTCCATCATCCACCACGAAGTGCCGGCGCCGGTTGTGGGGACGGCGCGAAACGCAAATATGATGATGGCGGTACCGACAAGTAGGTTACGCGCCTGCGAATCCAGTTCCCGGGTGAGCTGCGTAATCAGGAAGATTACGATTGCCATCGAGGTTGCGAAGACGATCTCCTGGGCTGCCGCAACCTCTCCGAGACCTACACCGATCGACAATGCTACGAAGGCAAGTCCACCGCCGAGGATCCACCAGTTTACCGGCGGTGATTCTGAATGGACGTCGATGAGTTCAACCGCTTGCTTGCGGGTTCGACCCTGTTTCACATGTTGTGCGATGCTTTGATGTCGAAGCCAACTCGCCAGCAATACGCCCGACACCGAGATTAGCGGAATGATCAGCGCCAGTTCGTAGATGCGTAGATAGGCCAGGGCTTTCTGCGCATCCGGCAATTCCCCCACGCCTTGAAGCAACACGACATTGACCAGGCCAACCAGGGTCAGACCGCCAATGATGGCAACGCGCCCCAGCAACTGCATGGTGGTGTGCATCGATTTGGATTGGGCTGCCGGGTACGGCTTGCCGTCGCGATCGACGCGCGGTACAGCCTCAACGGTCATGGCATCGGCAACGACGTCTTGAACGACATAGCCGACCGGAGCAAGAAGGGCTGCGAGGACGTACCAGGCTTCTGCCGGTGCGAGTGCCAGCATGGCGTCGGTGTAACCGAGCAAACCGATCATGATCAGCAGGCTGGTGGCGATCATGCCTGCGCCGATGTAAACGAAGATTCCTTTCATGCGCCACAGCAGGTCAACCATATGGCCCATCGGCATTTTCAAAGCCCAGGGCAATGTCGCCCAGAAGCCAAGTGCTGCAAGAAATTCAGCTGACAGTCCGAGGCGTTCCTTTACGTAGAATGCGCCGACGACGCTGGTAATGCCGGCTACCCCGGCGGCCATGTAGACCATCAGCGGCGGCATGAAACTCAGACGAAATTCCCGACCCAGCGCGAGAACGCTGCGATCAAACCAGCGCCAGATTGCGCCGATGATTCCACCAGTATGTGGTTGCCGGTATTTAGTGAGCACGAGTCACCATCCCTGAGGATTGTTCTCTATTCGAGTCGTTGAAGCCAGATGCATTGCAGCGTACTGCGCTTCCGGGCATCACATCTGGCATTCAACTTCCGCTAATCGATGTCGGCGCCGACCATACCCAGACCGTCAACGGTGAATCTCAGCCGATCACCGGGCTGCACGAACTGGGTGGCGATCATGGTGCCCGTCATCACCACCATGTCCTTGTGTACATCCCTGCCCTGTTCGGCAACCGTGTTGACCAGCCACCTTAGTGCCTCAAAGGGGTGGCCGAGGACGTCACGGCCGCGGCCTTCGCCGGTCAGTTTGCCGTTGATGCTGACCTCACCGTGAAGGTTGGCCAGATCCAGATGCCGCCAGTCATGCAGTGCGGGCCCGAGGACAACGCCGGCGTTCCAGGCATTGTCTGCGATCAGCGTCTGAACCAGCGTCGAAATATCCTTGTAGTCGGCGTTGCGGTCATCGACCAGTTCGAGTGCCGGCGCGATGGTCACCACGGCATCGGCAATCTGCTCGCGTGAATATGGCGCGTTCCGTGCCAACAACGTAGTACCCAGAACGGCTGCGAGCTCGCACTCTATGCACAGGCGACCATACCGGGAATGATCCAGCCGCACTCCGCTGGCGTAGATCATGTTCGCATGTAGCGGGCCGGCGAAAGGGGAGAAGTACTGCAGCATCTCCTGCATTACTGTCGATGTCAGGGCGACCTTGTAGCCGGCGGTTTTGCCGAGTTCGGCTTCGCGCATTTGCCGCAGGGCTTCTTGCGTTGCATACGCTTCCGCATCGTTACGCGGGGTGCAGTCATCAGGCAGACGCGAAAACGGTAGCCGGTTCGCGTGCTGGTCGAGGAGCCGTTTCGCGGCGATATCGCTGCGCCTCGAAATTTCGCTCGAATCGGGATCAATCAAACTACTGGTCATTGAATCGTTATCCGGGACACGAATGCCGGCCGTCGTCGGGCAAGTCAGCCTCCGGCCTGTTTGTTCAAGTCGTCGAACTGCTGGGTCTGCAGCAACGGCGTTGCAGCGCCCTCGAAACTCCGGTCCCGGTCTTCAGGGAAGGAGCGATGTGAATAGCTCAGGGAAACACCGACGCTCGCATCCGCTGGGTGGATGCAGACTGTTCCGACCGTCTCTACGAGCATTGCCGTGACGACGTTGCTCCCGGTTTCCGGGTCCCGGTCTTCAGCGACGATATGCGACAGTGCGCATTGCGCTCCGGCAACGCGTACATCTGTGACCTCGTGTTCCTGGACGCGGAACCGGGGCCGCGGCAGGTCGCGGTCGTGCATGTCCTTGACGAATCTTGCCAGCCGGGCCGGTTCCCGCAGGTTGTTCAGTGCCAGCAGTGAACCTTCAATCAGAAAGGTCTGGCCTTCTACCCGGCCCAGTTTGGCCAGCGCGATGCGCTCGGATGTTCGGTCAGCAATAAACCAGTCCGAGCCGGACGGCGGCATGAACGAATAGCCGTTCTGTTCAAGACGCCCCGAAAGCCCGGAGCCGGGAAGTGAGAGGCTGGAGCAGCCACCCAGTACACAAACCATGCTGAAGATCAGCGCCACCGCTACAGGAAATGGCGAGACCAGGCGGGGTCTGGTTTTGAATATCTGTTTGCGCATCACCATATCTTCAGGGCAACCTCGTTTTTTGTCATGTTTGCAAAAGGCGTAACGCTGCGCCGCATGCTGCATATTTGCACATCTTGGCCATTCGCGGGAGAGGCGTCGATCCGAGCAGAGGTGCCACGGGATAGTCTGCGTCCAGCCGGCCAGGGCTTGTGCATCCGGACTTCCCGTCGGTCTTTGGTGAGCATTGCGGTTACTTTTACGATAGCATTGCTGGCTGAATTTTACAGGTGTGACCATCCGGCGTGGGCAGGACGGGCCATCAAGTGTGGCTCGGCAGTGCGTTTTTTGGTTGCTTGACGGGGGTCGCTGAGGATGGCTGTTACGGTATCCGCCATACGGCGAATGTTCCCCGGGAATGACAAGAGCGTTAATGAATATTCGTCTGGTAGTACCGATATTTTTGCTGGTTCTTGCTGGCGCGCTGCCATCGACAAGCGTCGCCCAGGAAAGTGGCAATACCGAGCTGTTTGAACTGCACCCCGAGTACGTGTACGGTCGCAATCGCGGCCCGAAGATGGGCTACACCAAACCCGAGGTATTCGACCCGCTCTCCGACAAGCTGTATCGATCGGGCTACAAGAGCTATTCGCCGATCGGCGTGCCGGTGGAGCTCAAGAAGGTCGACGCAATGACCCGGGTAGAGACCATGGGGACCATCATTGCGTGCGCTGATGGCTGGTTCTGGCCGTTTTCGCGCACCGCCCGAAACAACGAGCCGGCTGGCCTCGAGATCGAGTTGCTGAACGCGATTGCGGAGAAGCACGGATGGACCGTGAATATGATGTGGGTCAACATGGCCACCCGTTTCGGGCCCGGTGCGCCGGGTGGTGCTTACGACCAGTCGATCAATAAAGGCAGTTGTGATCTGGTCATGGGGCTGACCATAACCGGTGACGATCATCACATGGATCCTAACGGTCTGCAATTCACCCGGCCATTCATGAGCACCGGCTTCGTACTCGTTACCCAGGGTAAGGGCAAAAAAGCGAAAACACTGGACGATATCAAGCGTCTGGGACTGAAAGTAGGGCTTCCGGCCCTGTCTCCAATGAGTGAGTATGCCGCGGAGCACGGTATCCCCCACGAATCGTTCTTCCAGAATTTTCGGGTGATCGACGCAATGGTACGCGGTAGCGTAGACGCAGGCATGATCTGGTCAGGCTCGATTTCGCAAGCAAAGCTGGATCGACCCGAGGCTGAATTTGAAATGGTCGAAGGCTATGTGCCGTTGCCGGAAATGCGGTGGGACAGTGCCTGGGTGGTCAAGGGTCGCGAAGTGGATTTCAAGAAGTTTATCGACCAGTCAATTGAAGAGATGCTTGAATCCGGAGAGATCAAGCGCATTGTCGAGCGTTACGGCATGCCGTTCTATCCGCCGGTTACACAATAGAGATAGCAGAGATCGCAAGAAAGCCGGTGACGGATTGGTTCACATCTGGCCGTAGCACAGGAGTTGACCCACGGCGATAGTGGTACGCGTTGTTGGGCTCGGAATTGTGAAACAGAAATTTGAGCACGAGGTGCTTGCCGCGGTGCGCACCGTATCGATCAGGAAAGGGAGAGCATGTTAGAACAAGTCATCCAGTTGAGCGTCATGTCGGGCGGATTGTTGCCGCTGATGGGCGTATTGCTGCTGATCACGTTGGCAGTGATCGTGGAGCGCGCGTACTTTTTTCATAACGCGCTCAAATCGGGCCTCGCCATGGAGCACGATCTGCATCTGATCGAGTATCAGAACGTCGAGAAACTCGAGAAACTCGAGGCGCATTACGAAGGTTCCCTGCAGCGCTCGATTATTTCGTCCGCGCTGGCATCGCGTGGTGACGACGTCGATACGATGGACCGGCATATCGATGAAGCCATCATGTGGCAGATGCCCAAGATCGACAAGAACATCTGGGTGCTCGATACGTCGGTCACGCTGGCACCGTTGATGGGACTGCTTGGCACCATCATCGGAATGGTGCACGCGTTTGACATTCTGGGCACATCCGGAACCGGCCAGGCTGCTACGCAGATGGTAACGGGTGGTATCGCCGAAGCTCTGGTAGCCACCGGAGCTGGTCTGCTCATCGCGATTGTTGCGGTGCTGTTTCTCAACTACTTCAACAAACGTTTGCGGCTGGCGCTGCACCAGATGGATTTGCTGCGGGTGATGGTGCTCAATCGCTTCCATGGCGGCGGATCTGCGCATCACGGCGTTTCGGCCAGCGAAGCACATAGTGGCAAAGTGGCCTCGAAGAAGAGCGGGAGTGCTGAATGACGCGCCGGGCCCGCACCGGCTACTACACCGCGGAGAAACCGCGCGTTGAAGTCATTCCGATGATCGACATCATGATGTTCCTGCTCGTGTTCTTTGTCGTGATTTCGCTGAAGATGATTGCCGGTACCGGGGTCGATATGGAATTGCCGGGCTCGAAGACAACCAAGGAAATCAAGACTTCGACCATCACGGTTGGTGTCACCAGGGACAGCAACATCGTGGTTGACGGAAACACCGTGACGCAGGAAGCGCTCACGGAGAAACTGGTCGAACTCAAGCAGGACCAGCAGCTTTCAGTCATTATCGCCGGCGACAAGGAGGTTCCGTTGCAGACACTGATCCGTGTCATGGACAGCGTGCGCGGAGCGGGAATCAACTCGGTGGGCATTGCTGCGACCGCCGAGAGTCAAGCAGCTGAAACCAACTAGTGTTGCGACGCACTGAAAAACCTGTCGCTCGCAGGCAGAGCCGGTCATGAGTGGTCCGAAGTTCTCGGGCCGGGGGGCATTATGGGCAACCGACCAGCTCGGTGATAAGCAGTCGCTGCCATTCTGGCGCGCGTTGATTATTGCGTTTGGCATTGAAATCATCATTCCCTTTCTCATTTATGGTGTCGACTGGTCGTTTCTGCCGTCCTTCGATGAACCGCCGCCAGTCGAAATGATGTCTGTCATTCTCGATGAGCCACCGCCCGCGCTGGAAGAGCTGCCGCCACCTCCCGAAGAGCCCAAAGAGGAGGAGAAGCCCGAGCCGAAGCCACCCAAAGTGGTGAAAAACGTCACCCCGATTGAGCCGCCGAAACCGCTGCCTGATGAGGTGCCGTCAAATATCCCGCTGCCGAAACCGGAGCCGAAACCGGAACCCGAACCCGAACCGGAACCCGAGCCGGAGCCCGAACCACCGGAGTTGCCGCCATTGCCCTCGGTGTTCCAGGACGTGAAGCCGGTACGTAAGGTCAAGCCCAAGTATCCGCGGGAGGCAGAAGACCAGAAGATCGAAGGCCGGGTGAAGGTGAGGCTGAGTGTCGATCTCGATGGCAGTGTCAGTGACGTGGAGATCCTGATTTCGGAACCGCCCGGCGTATTTGAAGAGGAAGTGCTGAAAGCGGTGAAAAAGTATCAGTTCAAACGCGATGGCACGACCTACAAAGCCGATCAGCTGATCATTTTCAAACTCGACCCCTGATTGCGCTGGTGGGGCAGTTCAGGGAGCAGGTGCGGCCTCTGTGCTGAGGGAGCGTGGGAGTTGCGCGTTGTGCGGTCCAAACACCAGCCCGAATCTGGAATCGGGGAAATGCTGTCGATTGCGATTGAAGCCGGTTCCCGGAATTTCGCGCACCTCATGCGCAGGACAAGAAGTTGCCGCTGGTCCCTGAGCGCGCAGACGGGAGCGGTCAGGAGGCGATCAACAGCGCTGTGCCTGTAGTCGATACGGATGTCCCGGTCTCGCCGGATCGAAAAAGCCCGCTTCTCAGCGGGCTTTTTTCTTATACAAGGCGAGTCAAAGCGGAGCCCGGCGGCTGGCGCCACCGGGCAGTAGCGTCAGCTGTACGCCATCGAAGGCAACCAGGTAACGATTCCCGGCACCACGATACACAGGAACAATCCGATCACCTGAATCAACAGGAACACCAGTGCGGATTTGAATATGGTTGCCATACTGATCTCCGGCGGGCAAACACCTCGCAGGTAAAACAGCGCGTAACCAAATGGCGGACTGAGAAACGACATTTGCATGTTGACCAGATACAGCACACCAAACCAGAGAACCACGACACTGCTGTCGACACCCGGCAGGCCGAACAACCCGCCGAACTCGAGCGACTGGATAATGGGTATGAAGATGGGCACCGTGAGCAGCAGGATGCCGACCCAGTCCAGAAACATGCCGAGAAACACCAGCATTACCATCATCACGATCAGTATTCCGTAAGGGTTCAGGCCGGTGCTGAGGATGCTTTCGGTAATGAAGGCCTGGCCGCCCTGGAGGATGAAAAATCCGACGAAGATCGATGCGCCAAAGATAATCCACAGCACCATTGCCGACGCGCGGGCTGTCGTGATGGAGGCTTCGCGCAGTGATTGCAGCGAGAAGCGCTTGTGCAACATCGATACGATGATTGCACCAAACGATCCGATACCCGCTGCTTCCACCGGCGTGGCGATGCCGCCGAACAGCAGCCCCAGCACCAGGAAGACGAGAATGACTGGCGCAATCAGTCTGCCCAGCAGCTTCAGCTTGCCGAATAAATCCACACGCTCTTCCTTTGGCAGCGCGGGCCCGAGCTTTGGATTGAGCCAGGTGCGTACCAGCACGTAGGCCACATACATTCCGGAGAGCATTAACCCGGGAAGTATCGAGCCGAGATAGAGCTGACCTACGGACTGTTGTGCGACCACGGCGTAGAGAATCGCAAGGATGGACGGCGGGATCAAAATACCGAGTGTGCCACCTGCCATGATCGATCCAAGCGCG
>Ga0316194_10001786_pt1 | contig 14933 bp, 14 predicted proteins | sample CroRivsedime1_MG_FD_204936 | JGI IMG/M metagenome (GOLD analysis project Ga0316194, IMG submission 204936) | Coastal sediment microbial communities from Maine, United States - Cross River sediment 1 | ecosystem: Environmental > Aquatic > Marine > Coastal > Sediment | place: USA: Maine...
AGCTACGTTCGGAAAGGATAACCGCTGAAAGCATCTAAGCGGGAAGCCCCGCTCGAGATTAGATCTCCCTGAAGGCCTCTGGTAGACCACCAGTTTGATAGGCGGGATGTGTAAGCGTTGCGAGACGTTGAGCTAACCCGTACTAATCGGCCGTTTGGCTTGACCATTTATTACTTGTCTCTGGAGTGCTCGTTTGGCGGCGGATCTTATCGCTGCTTACCCGATTCGGTTGCAATGAACCTCGGAAGGTTCTTTATCAGCTCTGAGTTTTTCCGGTGGCCCTAGCGAGGGGGAAACACCCGTACCCATTCCGAACACGGCAGTTAAGCCCCTCAGCGCCGATGGTACTGCGTGGGCGACTGCGTGGGAGAGTAGGTCGCCGCCGGGAAGTTATCTATAGAAACCCTCGTCATTCGACGGGGGTTTCGCCTTTTCAGCCCAAGAAAGATCGACTCGCCTGGCTCCCCAGGTGCTCCAACCGGGGTACTTTACCATCGACTTCATAATATGAAGTAACAACACACCCTGCGGATGAAAGTGCTTGACATCTGGCGCATATGGGCAGATACTTCACAAATAGAAGTAAAACAGGTGCCACGCTTTGCCTAGGCGCTTTGACGACATGATCAGCTCATCTGCTCGGCTCGCCATCCTGGCCACCTTGGTGCCGGGAGAGGCGGTCCCCTTTTCGGAGCTGAAACGCGAATCCGGCCTGGCAGACGGCAATCTGCACGTGCAGACCGGCAAACTCGCGGATGTTGGCTACTTGGAGATCCGCAAGGCCCGACGGGGTCGACGACAGGTCACCGAGTACCGCATCACCGAGCTCGGTTTCGAGCGCTTCCGAATCTTCGTCAGGGAGCTGGAAGCCGTCCTGGACAGCGAAGCCGGTGTAATCCAACCCGTCCTCGCCTCCGAACGAAAAGATGACTCCGAGGTGTGGTCGTGAGCTCGGCGACGAAGCGCATCGCGATTGGCGCCGATCACGGCGGTTTCGAGCTCAAGGGCCGGCTCATCCAAGATCTGCGAGAGGCCGGTCACCAGGTGGAGGACGTAGGCACGTTTTCGCGCCAGCCGGTGGATTATCCGGTCTTCGCACGGTCGGTGGCAGAGGCTGTCGCTTCTGGCCGTGCAGATGTGGGAATCGTGATCGACGGGGCCGGGATCGGTTCGGCCATGGTGGCGAACAAGGTGGCAGGCGTACGAGCCGCCCTGGCCTACGATCTGTCGAGTGCGCGAAATAGCCGAGAGCACAACGATGCGAACGTCTTGACCCTCGGAGCCGGCCTGATTGGTGCGAGCCTGGCTCGCCAGATCGTCGACCTATGGTTGGCAACCGAATGCACCGAGGCCCGCCATCAGAAGCGGGTAGCGATGTTCGCCGACGCTGCTGGGCCCTGGCAAGCTGGATCGTCTGAAGCGGGAGTACCCCTCGAGCATCGCGATCCAGGAACGGTTGCGGTATCCCTGTCCGAGACCGATATCGGGCGAGTGGTGGAGCGGCTCCTGCAGCTGACCGGGCCGAACGAAGCCTTCGGTAGCGGAGCTCGAAAGGGACCTTGTATCGGCAGCTGCCCCGACACAGCGCGTCACTTCATCCAACTCGGCGCCACTGGACTGACAAGCGTCGCCGAGGTCGATCCTCCTGGCCGAATTCCGGAAGACCTGGCGCGCTATATCGATCACACCCTACTCAAGCCCGACGCCACGGAAGAGCAGGTCCGCAGTTTGTGCGCCGAAGCGCTGGAGTACAACTTTCGCTCTGTCTGCGTGAATCCGACGTGGGTGTCGTTGTGCAGCCGGCTGTTGCGAGGGAGCGAAGTGCTCACTTGCACGGTTGTCGGCTTTCCCCTGGGAGCGAACGAGCCCGAGACCAAGGCTTTCGAAGCTCGACGCGCCATTCGTTGCGGTGCCCGTGAGATCGACATGGTGCTGAATGTCGGTGCTCTCAAGAGTGGCGATGACGCGCTCGTGCTGCGGGATATCCGGGCGGTTGTCGAAGCGTGCCGTGACGGCAGCGCAGTGTGCAAGGTCATTCTCGAGACCGCCCTGCTGACCGACGATGAGAAGCGACGAGCCTGTGAGCTGGCGCGTAAGGCCCGGGCCAATTTCGTCAAGACCTCGACTGGTTTCTCGTCCGGTGGTGCCACGGTCGAAGACGTGGCACTGATGGCCGAGGTGGTACGACCTGCCGGGATGGAGGTCAAGGCGTCCGGTGGTATCAAGTCCTACACCGATGCCAAGGCCCTGATTGCTGCGGGAGCCACACGTCTCGGGGCGAGCGCCAGCATGGCGATCGTCCAGGAGGCGGTGGCTGGAACGGTCAGCGCCTGAGGAGCACCGATCATGGTCGACTTGAGAGCCTTCGTCTTCCTCGACTCCCTGCAGCCTCAATACGCCTCTTTTCTGGCCACGGTGTCGAGGGGGTACCTGCCGCGAGTCGGTCAGGCCAGTCTGTTCGTCGAGATCGCTCCCGGAATGGAGATCAACCGTATTACCGACGTCGCTCTGAAGGCGACCGATGTGACACCGGGTGAGCAGATCGTCGAGCGCCACTTCGGCATGCTCGAGGTCCACTCGGACAGCCAGGCTGACGTGCGTCAGGCGGGAGCGGCCATTCTCGACGCTCTCGGCTTGAAAGAAGAGGACAGACACAAGCCGAGAGTGCTCTCGGACCAGGTGGTCCGCCATCTCGCCGATACACAGACGATGCTGATCAATCGCATGCGGCACGGCAACATGATCCTGTCAGGCGAAACGCTCTTCATTCTGGAGTGCGAGCCGGCAGCCTATGCCGCGTTGGCTGCCAATGAAGCTGAAAAGGCGGCAGAGATCAACATTCTCGAGGTGCGGGCGATCGGCAACTTCGGCCGCGTCTACATCGGTGGTGAAGAGCGGGATGTCGTGGTGGCGCACGACGCCGCAGTGAAGGCGATTGCGGGCTTGAGCGGAAGAGTCGTGAAGAAGTGAGTCGAACCTTCGAAGTCGGAATGAGTCGAAACCAGGGCCTCTGAGCCCGATTCGTCAGGAGGAAGTCATGGCAGAAGCATTGGGAATGATCGAGTGCCGGAGTTTCCCGGCCATGGTGGAGGCGGCCGACGCGATGGTCAAGGCGGCCCGCGTCGAGCTCGTGAGCTACGAAAAGACGGGTGGCGGCTACACCACCGCGGTGATTCGTGGTGATGTCGCCGCCATCAAGGCAGCTTGCGATGCCGGTCAGGTGGCGGCGGCGAGGGTCGGAGAGGTGGTGGCGGTGCATATCATCGCGCGCCCGCACACCAACGTCGATCTCGTGATTCCACTGGGTCGCGAGACGGAGCCGGCGAAGAAGTAGCTGCCTGGCCTCGAGAGAAAGCCATGAAGCTCGCGAAGGTAATCGGCACCCTTGTCGCCACCCAGAAGGACCCCAAGCTCGAGGGCCTGCGCTATCTCGTGCTGGGGAACTACGGACCCGACAACGCCCCAGAAGGAGGGTCGGTCGTCGCGGTCGACGGAGTCGGAGCCGGAATCGGGGAGATGGTCCTCTACGCCAGCGGCTCCTCTGCCCGCCAGACCGTGGCCACCGACAACAAGCCGGTGGATGCCGTGGTCATGGCCATCGTCGACAGCTGGGAGATCGAGGGCGACGAGAAGTACCGCAAGGGCGATGATGAGCGCTGAGCAGCCCCAAGCTGAATCCCGTTTGAGCGACCGAGAGGTCGATCTGATCGCCGCCAGGCTGGCCGAGCGACTCGGTGCCGGGCCCCGGGCCCAGTCGACCGTGGCGGCCGAGAATTCCCCTTCAGGGATGCTCGGCGAAGGTATCTTCGCTACGGTTGATGAAGCGGTCGAGGCGGCAATGTTGGCATTTCGTCGCCTCGAAGGCTCGACCCTGGAGAAGCGGAGCGCGATCGTCGCTTCGATTCGTGAGTCGATGCTCGAGAGCGCCGAGGAGCTGGCTCGACACGCTCATCGGGAGACGGGTCTCGGCAGAGCTGAGGACAAGCTGGTCAAGAACCGGCTCGTGGCACGCAAGACTTCGGGGCCCGAAGTGCTTGCCCCACAGGCAGTTACAGGGGACAACGGTCTGACTTTGACCGAGTACGCGCCCTATGGCGTCATCGGTGCCATCACTCCGACGACCAACCCGAATGCCACGATCATCTGCAACACGATCGCCATGGTCTCGGCCGGCAACAGCATCGTCTTCAACGTCCATCCGAATGCTCGGCGATGCTCGATGGCAAATATTCGTTTACTCAATCGCGCCATCGAGAGGGCTGGTGGTCCCGCCAATCTGGTTTGCGCAATCGCCAATCCGACCATCGAGTCGGCCCAGGAGTTGATGCGGCATCGAGGCGTCCGACTGCTGGCCGTGACCGGGGGGGCGGGTGTGGTGCGCGAGGCGATGACGAGCGGCAAGCGGGCGATCTGTGCCGGTCCCGGGAATCCCCCGGTCGTCGTCGACTCGACTGCCGATCTCGAGCTCGCCGGCCGTCAGATCGTCGCCGGTGGTTCCTTCGACAACAACATCGTCTGCACAGACGAGAAAGAGGTCATCGCCGTCGACGGCATCGTCGACGATCTGCTGCGCCAGATGGAAAGCAACGGTGCCTACCTGCTCGATGCCGCCGAGCTGCGACGCCTCGAGAAGGTGATCTTCACCGAGCAGCGCGGTCCGGGACGGGCGGCGATCGTCAACAAAGAGGTGCTCGGCAAGAGCGCGGCGGTGATTCTGGCTGCTGCGGGTATAGAGGTGCGTGGCGACCCACGTTTGGCGGTGGCTCGAGTCGCTAACGACCATCCGCTCGTCTGGACCGAACAGATGATGCCGGTGATGCCGGTTACCAGCGTCCCGGACGTCGAGCAGGCCATCGATCTGGCCCTGGAGGCAGAGCACGGTTACGGGCATTCGGCCGGCATGTACTCACGGGACATCGCGGCGCTGAGCCGCATGGCTCGGGTGATCAATACCAGCATCTTCACGAAGAACGGTCCCTTCTTTGCCGGCCTCGGTGAAGGAGGCGAGGGCCACACCAGCTTCACTATCGCCAGCCCGACGGGTGAGGGGCTCACCGGGCCGATCAGCTTCAGCCGACTGCGGCGCTGCGTGCTGGTGGACCACTTCCGCATCGTCTGACCGCAGGTTCGACATCATGCCGCGAGAGCAACGACATCCTGCCCTGGCTCTGCTGGAGTTCGACAGCATTGCCAGTGGCGTCCTGGCGAGCGACCTGATGGTCAAGCGGGCGCCAATCGCTCTGCTGCGCTGCGGCACCATCCATCCAGGGAGATTCCTGGTGCTTGTCGGCGGCAGTGTGGCCAGCACCGAGGAGGCCTACGATGCCGGAGTTGAACGCGGCGAGGCCGACGGTACGCTGCTAGACACCGTTCTGCTGAGTGACGTCCATCCGAGCCTTCATGACGCTGTTCTGGGATCGCGGCAGGAGCTGAACTCTGAGGCTTTAGCGGTGGTCGAGATGTCTACCTCACCAGCCCTCCTGCGGGCTGTCGACGCCGCGGTCAAGAGCACGCCGGTCGAGATCGGCGAAGTGCGCCTCGCCGATGACCTGGGAGGCCATGCCATAGCGCTGCTCAGCGGAGACGTCGCCGACGCCGCCACAGCGCTCGAGATCTGCGCGGAGCGGGCTGGGAGCCGAATCATCGGTAGCTCGTTGCTGCCGCGCCTGGACACCGATCTGCGTCAACTGCTCGAGCAGGGAACGCGCTTCGGAAACTGCACACCGCACGAGCCCGCAGGGGCAGAGCATCTCGAGGAAGTCGCATGCTCCTGGGACGAGTGATCGGCACGGTCGTTCCGGCTGTCGTGGTGGAGGGCCTCGACGGTACCCCGATGCTCTGGGTTCAGCCCCTCGATCGCCAGTGCGAGCCCGAGGGTAGGCCGATCATCTGCGCCGACGGTACCCGTATGGCCGGTCCCGGCGAGACCGTCTATTGGGTGGAGAGCCGGGAGGCCGCCCTTACACTCGATCCGTGGTTCGTGCCGGTGGACCACGCTATTGTCGGCCTGGTCGACGAAATCAAGAACGACCCTCCAGATGACGAACCGGGGTTCCCGTGATACTCGGCCGAATCGCTGGCAGCGTCGTTTCCACGATCCATCACCCGGTCGTCAACGGCCGCAAGCTGCTCCTCGCCGAGCGGCTGGACACCGCGGGCGAACCCACGGGTGGCTACGTGATCGCCATGGATGTCGTCGGGGCCGGCCATGGCGAGGCCGTCCTCATCATCGACGAAGGCAACGGTGCCCGACAGGTCCTGGAGGATCCCACGGCCCCGATCCGCGCTGTCGTCGTTGGGATCGTCGACGGTCTCGAAATCGTGTCGTACTGACGCGAGACGGGTTCGGCACCTCCGTGCCTTCAAGAATCACCGAAGCTCCTGTCCTCTTACAGCACCACGCCACTGTTGAGCGCCACTTTCGTCGGATCCGTTGCACCGGGCTGCCGTTGGTGGCAGTCGCAGTGACTGCAGGCCGGCAGTCGTAAACAGCATTTCGGCCGAGATCGCCCTACCGCGGGGCGCTGTCAGGAGCAGGAGATCTCGACCAGAAGGTCGGCAGTGGCAACTTCAGGCGGTGGCCAGGTCCAAGAGCGAGTCGTCTGGCACGGATCGTGTAGTGGTTGTCTGATCCAACAACAGGGAACGCGCTCCGGAGTGGTGAGGCACTCTGCAGGGGGCGGGAGGGTCGGCTCACCATCACTCCGAGCACCGGACCAAGGAGGAATGAAGATGAGACGACTGAGCTGGATCCTGATGCTGTTGCTGGTGGCTTCAGCCGCCACTGCCGACGATGGAGAGCTCTTCCGGAAGAACGTCTCCAAGACGCCGGATCTCGAGACCGAGCACGCCACCGTCAAGATGATGAAGCTCTATGTGCCGGCGCAGACATCGGGCGGCGAGCATACGGCGATCGAATACTACGACGCCGAGGGCGCCCTGGCGGAAACCCGTGATCAGGCCAAACCGCTGGTAGCCTTCTACCACGACGGTGAGGTCGAGCATGTCCCCGACGTCGGCTTCCCGGGTCACGGCAGGAAGGATGTGTTCGGGGCCTACAGCCTCGATGACGGCGCCACCTGGAAGCGAAAGAACCTCTCCAACACGGGCGACCTGAGCTCCTTCACCCTCAGAGACGGAACCGACTACCCCGGCGACACCTTCCGGTTGTTCGCCGCCGCGGCGGGCAACAAGGTCATGGTGGCCTGGGCCAGCCGCTACTGTCAGGGAGGCAACCCGGGCTACACCCTGAGCGACGACGAGATTCTGTTCATTGCCTCCCTGGTCGGCGAGGACGATGCCGCCTGCACCGACGATGATACGGAGACCCTGTGTCTATACATGGAAGACTACTGGGGCGTCGCCGGCTCGCAGGGTTCTGTCGACTACGGTGAGAGTGACATCGTGGAGTACCAGGCGATCGGCGAGGTGCCGTACGCTTGTTTGTGGACCGCCCGGGGCACCCTGGAGCTCGACGACGAAGGTCTCTACGAGATCGTTTGGCGCAAGGCCGAGCGGCTGACCTCCGGAAGGCGGGACGTCCACCGGATCGAAGTGGCTGCGGTGGGCGGCGCCGGCTTCGTGGTCACCTGGCAGGAGGACCCCGAGGGTCTGCGCCCCGGCAAGGGTGAGGGTCCGGGCGAAGGTTGGAGCGGAGCTATCGGCAACCACCAGACCGACATCTGGTATTCCCACGTAGCCTGGGAGAACTTCGACCTGGTTTACGTCGCCGGCAGCGACCCAATTCCCTATGCCGAGTACACCGGTGATCAGATCCCGCAGGCCGGAGTGCCGATGGCGATGCCGGTGCGCCTGACCGACAACGCCATGTGCGTCATGGCCGACGCCGACGGTAGCTCCGACGACGAGTACTGCTATATGGACTTCGACGGCTCTGGCAGCGCCGATTTCTGTGCTTCGAGCGTTTCCTATTCCATCGACACTCCGGAAGGCCCGGACCAGACCGTCGAGATGTGTGTGACCGAGGACGGCCGACTGATGCGCGGCAACATTGCCTCCACCCGTGCTCGGACCCACCTGCGGGGGTACGACTCGGATGGGGATGGGACGATGGACAGCGCCTGGGTTGCACTCGCCTACGAGGAGTCCAAGGGCCTGGGCGAGGAGGACGATCTCGAGCCCGAGAAGATCGACATGGGCAAGAACATCTGGTACCACACCTTCGAGATGTTCAGTCCCGAATTGGTGAGCCAGGGCCTGATGCTCAACCAGCCGGCCCTCTACCCCGACGACCTTTTCCCTTCGGTGGATTACCTCACCGCCGTGCCGCTGGGTGAAGGTACCTCTTTCGCCGTCATCGACCCGGACCCGATCTATGACGCCGCCGGCCTCGAGTCGGACCTCTACCAGGCCGAGATCGCACGCCGTTTCAGCATGATTTCCCAGCCGGCGCACAAGGCCGGGCCGTCAGGGGTCGTTGCTTTCGCGATGTTCAAGCAGGGAATCATCCGCCAGGGTGGCCCGGCAGACGTGATGGCGAGGCGGTTCGTGCTGCCCGATACATTCGACCCGGTGGTCGAGAATCCCTTCGACTACGCCAACATGGCTTGCGGTGAGTGGGCCTTCACCGACGGCTCGAACCCACGCTACGTCAAGGGCCTCTGCCTGGCGCCGGCGATCAACATGTCGGCTACCAAGGTGGTCGACTGCGAGGATGGAGCAGACAACTGTGGCTACGACGACTTCCCGTGGGACGAGCTCTTCGCCGACGTCGACATGTCGGTGACCAGCGGTCTGCCGAAGGTGACCGAGTGGCGACAATGTCCGGGTGGCCTCGACTGCGACGATACCGTCGACTTCGGCTTCGACGACCCGACGTGGCTCAACCCCTACGACGTGGCCAAGGGCCATCGGGGCTTCATGAAGGGCGATCACATCATGATGATGTACGCCTGGTCGCCCAACTGGCTGGCCAACACCGTCGGCCACGACAACTACAACCTCTACGTGCGGCGCTCCTTCGACGGCGGCGTGACCTGGACGACCCTGCCGGCCGACTACTCGGTAGAGCTGCCCGAGGGGGTGACGGTCGCGGCAGACGGTACCGAACACTGTGAGTGGTATGGCCTTCCCGGGAGCGTAACCGAGTTCGACAGCTGTACGACCTACCCGGCTGGAGCGCCGGAGCAGGCGCGCAACGTGTCGCAGATTGTCGGCACCAAGCTGACGGTCCTCGACCCGCGCTTCACGCCGACCTCGGGGAGCATCCTCACGGAAGGGGACTTTCTCTACCCTGACGACGAGGAGGACCCGTCGAAGTTCTTCGTCACCTTCGAGGTGGGGGACAACACGACTGTCATCGACGGCGAGGCCACCCCGATGGACATGTACTACAGCCGCGCCTTCAACTTCGGCGACGAGTACGAGCTGGTCCTCGATGAGGAGACCGGTGAGCTCTACTTCGACTGGCTGGAGAACAAGAAGAAGTACCACGCCGCCGAGGCGGCGGTAACGGCCAATCCAGGCGGCACTTTCTTCTACGCCATCTGGAACCAGTGGCAGGAGGACAAGCAGGAAAACATCTTCGACAGCGATGCGATCCTGCGCCGCGTGATGTTCCTGGATGAGGAGGATTTGACCCCGCCCAGCGGCGGTGGCGGAGGGGGAGGCAAGAAGGACAAGTAGCCTAGTTGGTCGAATCGGGAGGGCACGGTCTGCCGCGCCCTCCCGCGCTCATCCTGTAAGAGCGAGCCACGGCTCGCAGGGAGGCTGACAGATGGTCGGAAGAAGGGCCGGAGCGCGGATCGCAACTGTCTCGGGTTTGGCGATGCTCGTGGTAACTGCACCGGCGGCCGCAGCAGTCGAGCCCTGCACTTCTTGTGCAGACTGTCAGGCGAAATTGGCGAGTGGGCTGCACGCCACGGTCCAGCTCACCACGGACATCGTCGACCAGTCTGGGACCTGCATCGATCTGACCTCCGGGGAGAGTGATGTGGAATTCGATTGTGCCGGACACCTCATCGATAGCGACGAGCTCGGGGTCGATCCCGTGCAGGGCATCGCGATGATGCACGGCTCCCGGGTCACTGTCAGAAGCTGCAGGATCAGCGACTTCGACTCGGGGATCTACGTCGTGGACGCGACGGCCTTGAACCTGGCCGACAACCATCTGATCTCGAACCGGATCGGCCTCGACCTGTCCAATGCCCACGAGAACGAGATCGCCGGCAACAGGGTCGAAGGCAGCTCGACCGGGATCAAGCTCTCGAACTCCGACGACAACACGATTCATCGGAACTGGAGCTGTGGCAATTTCCCGTGGGACATCTATCTCGGCTATGACAGCACGGGCAACCTCGGCACCGAGAACACCTGTGAATTCACTCGATACTGGAACGATTTGAGCATCGACGGCTGCACCTACGCGTGCCCGTTCTTCAGCGATGGATTCGAATCGGCTGATTGCTCCGCCTGGTCGGAGTCTGTGCCCTGATCAGGCAGAGACAAGAGGAGGTCGATCTCATGACGAGCTCCCAGAAACCGGTCGTGCTCGAGGAGGTGCTCGACTGTCTCGACGAGGGTGCCTTCACGATCGACTCCGATTGGCGGATCACCCACTTCAATCGTGCTGCCGAGGAAATCACCGGGTGGAGTCGGCAGCAGGTCTGCGGGCGACACTGCTATGAAGTCATGCGGGCCAATATCTGCAATGGTGGCTGCGGCATGCACTGGGCGATGGGCTCCGACGATCCCGTGAGGATGCGAGGCGTCTGCTTTCGGAACATCGATGATGGGCAGGTTCCCGTGCAGCTCCGAGTCTGCCTGCTGCACGACATCGAGGGGAAGGTCGTGGGAGGGATGGAGACCTTTCGGCCGGAACCGCACGCCATCGACCACTAGGCCCATGCCAGAATCGTAGTCGGATCTCACCCCTACTGAGCGATGACTCCAGAGCTGGCCACGACGACGGTCGAGAAATCCGCCATCTTCTCCTAGTAGCCCACGAAGCGGTCGATCTCCTCGGCCTGGTGGTCGCTCGAATTGTGGGCCCAGCGGAAGCCGACGGTTTGGTACCAGAGCTCGGCCGTCAGCGCTCTTTGGAAGCGGCATGAACTCCGAGAAACCCCTCGACGGGCCGCCTTCGTGCGCGATGCCGACCCAATCGCCGCCCGGCTCGCGGTTGGCGAAACCGCTGACTGCCCAACGCTGGGGGGCGAGAGTCCGAGCTTCGAGCTGTCTTCCGAATGCCCTGGTTCGTCGTCGCGCGCTCGCTGATCATGACCCGACATCCCGGATCGCAGCCGCGAGAACCCGTTCGAGGAGGTCGTGGCTCCTTGGTGAGATCACCGATCCGTCCTCCGATCGTCGTCACACTCCGACTGCGACAAATGTCGGTTTCGCACCGGACTGCACGCGGGTAAGCTAGGGGCTGCAGTGTGGCCGGAGTGGGCCTGGGAGAGGAAAGCGTCAACATCGCCCTGCCCGGCCAGTCGAGAGAGGAGAAGGATCTCATGCCTAGATGGTTTGTTCTGGGGCTTGGGTTGGTGTTCATGTACGGTGCGGCCTGGTCGGCGCAGCCCCCAACTGGACCAGTCGCTGATCGGTTGCCGGGAAGCGCCATCGAGCGCCTGTTGGCGACCATGCAGGAGGCAGTCGACCTCGCCCCCCAGTCGAGGGTTCGCCTCGCCGACCTAGAATCCACGACGGAGGAGCTCAAAGTCGATGCCGCTTCCAGTGCGCCAGCGATCGCTTGGCAACGCGAGGGAATCGGCTCTTCGTTCAATCGTCAGCCCAACTCGATCGACTATCTCAAGCTCGTCAAGAGCTACAACTTTCCGTGGCAGAAGTCGGCCGGCAATCGTGTCGTCGAAGACGCCGATCGGTGGGAGAGCGTCGAGGCCATGTCGATTGTCTACAGCGAGGCTCTGGCAGCGGGCTCCGACTGGCTCTCCCTGGCTGCGGCCACCGAGGACTTGGCTATTGCGAAGCGTCGCCTCGAGCAGCTGACCCGGGCTCTCGCCATTCAGGACCAGAGGTTCGAGTTGGGTGAAGTGTCGGGCTCGGAGGTGACGCAGCTGCGCCTGGCTCGGCTCGGAGAATCGGCGCGACTGCGAGAGCAGGAAGTGCAGGTTCGATTGATTCAGGCGAGGCTCCGGGCCCGAGTGGTGAGTGACGAGCTCGACCCTGTTCTTGGCGACCTGGAGTCTCTTGTGCGGTTGGACGTGACGGAACTGCCCATGGAAGAGGGCTTGGGCAGCCTGGTGGAAAGCAGTCCAGCAGTGCAGGCGGCCAGGCTCCGAGCGAATCTAGAGGAGGCGACCAGCCGGCTGGCTCGCCGGATCTCCTGGGGGCGACCGGCGGCCGAAATCGAATGGGAGCGAGTCCCTGACATGGGTGATATCGAAGGATTCAGCGCTTTCGGTTTCCATCTCGCCTTTCCTTTGCCGTTTGGCAAGGCAGCTCAGCGAACGACCGCGGCTGCCGAGGCCCGAGCCGCGAGCGCCGCGCAGGAGCTCGAACTGATACACCGTGAAGTGACGAGTTGGTTGCACAACGAGCTGGCCACTGGGCTGGGAGCCGAGGATACGCTCGAGGAGTTGGTGCCAGAACTCGTGGGCCTGCCCAGGGCCAGAGACTCGCTCTCCCAGCAGTTTGCGCTCGGTGCCGTCTCCTACCTGGTTTATCTCGACGGCCTGGCACGCCTGGACGAGGTGGAGCTGCAGGGTGTAGAGGCGCGTCGCGCGCTCCTGGAAGCCCGTCTCAGCATGGCACTTCTGCTAGCGCATGACTCGCTGTTTCCAATTCCGACCTTCGATGCCGAGGTGGCCCCATGAGATTTGTCGACTCGCTCATTCTGATGGCAGTTGGCCTGGCCACAACCCAGACCGCGACCGCGGAGACTTTTCAGTTGGACAAGGCCAAACAGGCTCGAGCCGGTGTGGTCTTGGGGACGGTCGAGGAGAGGACCTTCGGCGATCAGGTAGCGGTGGTGGGTCGTGCGGTCCGTACACCCGAGGCCACCACCAACGTAAAGACCGTCCTGGATGGCCGCGTCGTGGAGATTCTCGTGGCGCCAGGAGACGTGGTGCGGGTAGGGCAGCCTCTCCTGCGCCTTCACTCCCACGATCTGCACCGCTTGCGCGGTGAGCTGTTGGAGAGGCGGGAGGAACTCAGACTGGCAGAGAGTCGGCAAGGGGCGGGCGAAAAGCTCCTGGAGCTCGAAGGAATCAGCCGGGTAGAGCTCGAGCGCCGACAGCAGGCCGTTTTGGCGGCCCGCGTCGCTTTCGACAATTCCATGGAGGAGCTGCATGAGATCGGCTATTCGGAGGCAGAGATCGAGGAGGTGTTGGAATCGGCGGAATTTCGACCGATTCTGACCGTGCGATCACCGACTCGGGGAGTCGTGTTGAGACTCGAGGTGCAACGGCATGCGTGGGTTATGGCCTATGAGCCTCTGATGCTGATCGGCGATCCGGAGCAGCTGGAATTGGAGCTGCAGTTACCCCCCTATGAGGCCGGCTCGGTGGCCGAAGGCGATGTGGTCGAGTTCGTCCCCATGGGTCGACGGGAGCTTTGGGGCCTGGCCCATGTCGCCACCAAGGTGCCGGAGGTCGACCCCTCGACCCGGACGGTCACAGTGAGGGCTCGAATCAGTTTCGGCACCGAGCTGCTTCTTCCCGGGGTCTTTGTGGAGGGCAACCTGTTCCACGGAGAGGTGAGCCAGTCACCCTCGGTGCGGGAATCGGCGGTGACTCGAATCGACGCCTCCGACTATGTGTTCGTGAGCCAGGGTCCGGAGACCTTCGAGGCCCGATCCGTGAAGATCGGGCGATTCAATGGCTCACACTACGAGATCTTGGACGGCGTGGAAATCGGTGAACAGGTTGCCGAGCGGGGCGTTTTCCTGCTCAAGTCGGCATTGCTCAGAGGTGAGGCTGAGGAGGAATGAGGTGATCCGACTCGTAGATCTCGCGCTATCGCACCGAGTGGTGATCCTGGTCCTGGCGGTGCTTCTCGTGTTTGCCGGTCTGAGTGCGTTCCGGCAGCTGCCGATCGACGCATTCCCCGACGTAACCAATATCCAGGTCACCGTCATCTCCCAGGCGCCGACGCTGTCTCCTATCGAGATCGAGCAGCTGGTCACCTACCCCATCGAGCAGGCCTGTTCAGGCCTGCCGCATTCGACCCAAGTCCGATCGCTGTCGAAGTTCGGACTCTCCATGGTCACGGTCGTTTTCGAGGACGGAACCGACATCTACTTCGCCCGTCAGCTGGTCATGGAGCGGATGCTGTCGGCACGAGATCAGCTGCCGGAGGGCGCGGAGTCGAATCTGGGCCCTATCTCGACAGGCCTCGGGGAGGTTTTTCAGTACACCTTGGAAAGCCCGAACCACGACCTGATGGAGCTGCGAACGCTGCAAGACTGGGTGATCCGCCCGATCCTGCGGACGGCTTCTGGTATCGCTGGAGTGGACTCCTTCGGCGGCTTCGTCAGGCAGTTCCAGGTGGTCGCGGATCCAGCGGCCTTGAGGCGCTACGAAATCGACATCAGCGAGCTGTCGGAAGCGGTGGCGGCAAACAACGGCGTGGCGGGCGGGGCTTACATCGAGCGATCAGGCGAGCAGTACGTGGTGCGAGGCGACGGCTGGGTTCGCAACATCGGTGATCTCGAGAGCACCGTGGTGGCCTACCGCAATCGCGTTCCGGTGCTCCTTCGACAGGTTGCCGAGGTTCAGATCGGCCCCGAGCTCCGCCAGGGAGCGATCACCAAGGATGGCCAAGGGGAAGCGGTCGCTGGAATCGTTTTGATGCTGCGCGGAGCCTCGGGTCGCGATGTGGTGGCTTCGATCAAGGAGAAGCTGGAGGTCGCGAAGCTGAGCCTGCCCGAAGAGGTCGAGATCGTGCCCTTCTACGACCGCAGCGAGCTTGTCAGCACCGCTCTGGGAACCGTGCGCAAGGCACTTATCCAGGGA
>Ga0316194_10001787_pt1 | contig 14920 bp, 10 predicted proteins | sample CroRivsedime1_MG_FD_204936 | JGI IMG/M metagenome (GOLD analysis project Ga0316194, IMG submission 204936) | Coastal sediment microbial communities from Maine, United States - Cross River sediment 1 | ecosystem: Environmental > Aquatic > Marine > Coastal > Sediment | place: USA: Maine...
GTTGCCCATCGATCTGATCATCGGTGACCGTACGGTCCGGGAAAGGATCGAACGCCTCGATCCGATCGTTGACATCGTCGCGTCCTGGCGCGATGCCCTCGATAGGTTCGTCACCCTTTGCCGTGACATCTATCTCTACGATTGAGTCTATGAGCAGAGCTGACTCCGAGCAACTCAAATGGCGCCGCATGCGCTTTAAAAACAACAAGGTCTGGCAGGCCATGGACACCAACGGCCGACCGCTTGAGAAAAACGGTAAAGTCCTGATCAAGTACCAGCTGGAACAGGATTACGAATACTGGGTGAATCCCGCCAACCTCGGGCAGATCGATACACCTGTCGAAGCGAGACCCGGCCGCGGTCGCCGGCAGCCTGGGGCGCCGGTAAGAACGGAGAAGGCCGTGCCGCCGGCAGCCCCGAACACCGTTCACATTTATACCGACGGCGCCTCGTCGGGGAACCCCGGCCCATCCGGTATCGGGGTCGTATTGCAATACGGGGAAAAGACGAAGGAAATCTCGAAATTCATCGGCAACACCACTAACAACGTGGCCGAACTCGAAGCGATCCGCATCGCTCTCATGAAACTAAAGCGCAGGAACCTGCCGGTCAGAATCTACACCGACAGCAGTTACGCGCAAGGTGTCCTGTCGTTCGGATGGAAGGCTCAGAAAAACAAGGAACTCGTCGAGGCAATCCGTGAGTTGCTATCGGCGCTGAAGGACGTGACACTCATAAAGGTTCGCGGCCATTCCGGGCACGAGCAAAACGAGCGCGCCGATCAGTTGGCCCGCGCCGCCATCGTGTCCGTCGGCCGGCGATACCCACCTTAATAAGACCTGAAGAACTAAAAAAAGGTAACCGACAGGGTTGCAAAGTCCGATGCGCTTCAAACCACCTACTTGTAAGCGTTTACAGGGTGCCGCAGATGCAAGGCGTCGGGCACGCAGACGTACTTTCGTACTTCAAGTGCCCGACAACAAAGCAGATGCGGTGCCCTGTGAACGCTTACAAAAAAAGAGCCCCACCATGGCGGCAGGGCTCTGTCGGTCAGATAAGCCGGCTAAGCCTCTTTCAAGCCCTTGATCTCATCTTTGAGTTCGTCGATTTCCTTTTTATATTGCTCAACCTCGTCGTCCTTTGCCGATGAGGACTCGAAGGACGGCTCGTCTTTTTTCCAGGTATCCTTGAGTTCATCAAAGCCAAGATAGATGGCCAGCCCGCCGCCAAGCAGGAGCATAATCGGAATGATGCCGGCCAAGACCATCAAAAATTCGCTCCACCAAATCCCCAGGCCGATCAGTCCCAGTGCCGCCGCAACCGCCCCACCGATTAACGTTTTCATAAAAACCCTCCTCTTTTTTTTTGTGTTCACACCAGGTATTGTTTCTATTTTTGAGCGACTACCTTAATACCGCTTACATCGTAGGTCAAATAAAAATTTTCGACAAGAAGCGGCACTTCCCGTCAATCGGATGGTAACGGGCTGTAATTGCACAAAAGTCTAAACGGCCTGCCGCTGCAAACGAGAAAACTCTGCGGTCATTAACACAGTTTGGTGGTCAAGACAAGCCTCTTTGACGTATCAAACAGGGACGGTATCCTTTTTTACGAAGCCGTCCTGCCTTTCGCTGCCACGGGCACCGAAATCAAATAAAAGATTGCAAATAAGTTTTCATTTTGGTAGTAAATTTTATTTTTAATTGTAACTAGTTAAATGAAAAATACGACCGTCACCACCATGTCGTCCACGGTCGCAATGCATTAATATTCGAACATACCCCTTCAAGATGGTACCAAAGGCGGGTATGCTCGGCGTGGCTTTTGCGAAGTCGCGCCCCTCAGGCCCGGACTCTTCACGCTAAAGGCACTCATGCGGCCCAGGCCGCTCTGGAAGTCACGCATGTTCCGGATGACGAAACCGAATCCCTCGGACACTTCTGACACACATCTCGGATGGTTCAGCCGGCTGCTTGGCGGCACGACGGATCATTACAGCTGTTTTCTGCCGCAAAAACTCGGCCGGCTGAGAACGGTGTTGTTGAAGATGTTCTACTCCGGCATAGCGCTCAGCGCAGATTTGACCGCTGTTATCGACCAGATCCCGAAAAACGCCATCATCGTCTACATCAACAAGAACAAGAACAAGTTCGAATACCTCTTTTACCACACGGCCTTTTCGCGGAGAGGCTGTCCCGTTCCGGAAATCGGTCTCGACTACCGCACGCTTTTATGGCAACCTGTCACGCGTCTTCTCAAAATCTTTCTGGCCCACCTCAGTTATTTTGTCCGTAAACTGTCCTTCCAGAACCCTTACAAGAGCGGCTACATTCAAAGCGAATTGCTCAACCGAAAGGCCGGGTTTCTGTCGCTGGTGGACAAGGGCGAATTTCATCAACGCTTTCTCAGATCCAAGATTGACCCGCTCGAATACCTGGTCGAGTTTCAAAAAAAGACCGACCGGCCTGTTTATCTGGTCCCGCTGCTGATGTTTTTCAGCAAGAATCCGTATCGCTCCAACCCGACCCTGATCGACATGATGTTCGGCTCGGAAGGCAAACCGGGCACCATCCGCCGCCTGGTAACACTTTTCAGAAACCCGGGCAAGGTTTTCACGGAAATATCGACGCCGGTCAATCTGATGGCGTATCTTTACAAAACCGAAATCCACGAAAAAAATACCGTATATCAGTCTCTGTATCTACGGCGCTTCCTGCTGAGGCAGATCAATCGGCATCGTCAGACCATCACCGGTCCGGTTCTTAAGAGCCCGGAAGAACTCAAAGAGAACATTCTGACTGCAGAACGGTTCCAAGAGTTTTTGACCAAACTCGCTGATTCGCGTCAGACCCCAATTCACAAACTTCGCAAGGAAGCGGCAGCCAATCTGCGTGAAATTGCCGCCAAATACAGCACAAATATGCTCAAAATTGCGTCGGTTGTGGTCGGCTCCATCATCGACACCATGTTCGACGGCGTCTCCTACAACAGCGACGGCCTCAAGTACGTCAAATCAGCCTCACGCAATGGCCCACTCGTACTGGTACCCTGCCACAAGAGCCACATCGATTACCTGATCTTGTCCTATATTCTGTATCACAACAACATGCCCTGCCCGCATGTAGCGGCCGGCAAAAATCTGTCGTTCTGGCCGATCGGGCCGATGTTCCGAAGAGGCGGGGCTTTTTTCATCCGGCGCAGTTTCCGTGGTGCCGTTCTCTATTCGAGGGTTTTTTCAGAATACCTGCACAAACTGCTCGAGGAGGGGTTCAATGTCGAATTCTTCATCGAGGGGACCCGCAGCCGAACCGGCAAGATGATTTTGCCGAAACTGGGGTTTCTTTCCATGCTGTTCGAGGCCTTCAGAAACGGTGCCTGCGAAGACATGATCTTCGTACCGATCTTTATCGGTTATGACCGCGTGTTGGAGGAAAGCTCCTACATCAACGAACTCAGCGGCGGGCAGAAGGAGCCGGAAAGTTTTCGACAGGTCATCAGTGCCCGCCGGTTCCTTAAGAAGCGCTACGGTAAAATTTACCTCCGTTTCCACGAACCGCTGTCCCTCAACCAGCTGCTGCGGGACCAGGGCTTGAATATCCGCGAGATCAGTCCCAAAGAGAAAAACACCTTCTGCAGAAACCTTGGATTCCGGATCGTCAACGCCATCAATAAAGAAACCGTTATCACCGCGCATGGCCTCTGCGCCTGTGCCATTCTCAACACCCCCAAGCCCCGGTTTACCCAGGCCCATCTCAAGTCGATCGTCGACCTTTACATGCACTATCTCAACACTCAGGCAGCTCAATTGGCCGACACCCTTTTGCTCGATCAGGATTATGCGATAAACAATGCCCTGGATTCTTACGTCCAGAGAAAATTTATCGAATCGATCACCAAATCGAAAGAAGACGTGGCCACGGAGACCGAATATACGGTCAATGAAAGCCAGCGAACAAGCTTGGAGTACTATAAGAACAACTGCGTTGCTTTTTTCATTCCGGCGGCGTTTACCGCTCTGGAGATCCTTCACCTGGACGCCTTTCAGTTCGCCGCAGCCGACATCCACAGCGGATACCGGTTCCTGCAGCACCTGTTCAAGAACGAGTTCGCCTACGACGTCGACCTGAATCCGGAATACGTGGTCCGCAAAACGCTCAAGGTTTTCATCGATGATGCGGTCCTCATGCCCCACCAGATACTGCCGGACACTTACAACATCACGTCTGCCGGTTTCAGAAAGCTGAAACTCTTTGCCGCATTTCTGACAACCTATTTTGAATCCTATCTGATCGTGTTAAATCACTTCATGTGGGCACCACCGGATGGCCTGAACACCAAGGATCGGCTAAAAAAGATCGAAGCCAGGGGCCGGCGAATGTACAAACGCAAGAAAATCGGACGCCGCGAATCACTTTCCAAGGTGACCTATGAAAACGCGGCCGATTTTTTCATGAGTCAGGGAATTAAAAGCTCGGAAGATATCGAGAAAACCGAAACATTCGCCGTCGCCATCAACCGTTACCTCAGCCGCCTGCAATAACGCTTACACGCCGGCGGCGTAAAAAATGGCTCGAACAGGTTGCGGCGGCGCACCGAACGAACATGCGATGAAAGCCATGATCCTTGCAGCCGGTTTTGGTACCCGGCTGCTTCCCTACACCGGTTTCAGACCGAAAGCGCTGTTCACGATCGCCGATCAGCCGATTCTGGATCTGATGATCCGGCAACTTGTTGCGGCCGGCTGCCACGCCATCGTCGTCAACACCCACCACCTGCATGATCAGATCGAAGCGTTCGTGGCCCGAAGCGGGTACACGATACCGGTGCAAACACGCTTTGAAAAGGTGATCCGCGGTACCGGCGGTGCGGTGAAGAACGTTGCGGATTTCTGGGACGATCAGCCCTTTATGGTCGTCAACAGCGACATCGTGACCGACATCGATCTGGCTGCGGTGTATCGATTCCACCGGCAGCACCCGCAACCGGTGACATTGGTTCTGCACGACGCACCTGAGTTCAACACGGTAGCCGTCGATTCGGAGGACCTCGTGACGGGCTTCGGCGAACCAGGCGCAGGCGCACATCCCCCGAACAGTCGCCTGCTGGCCTTCACGGGCATCCAGGTTCTCGATCCGGAGGTTCTCGACCTCATCCCGCCGGACGCCTTTCACAGCAGTATCGATACCTATCGGACCCTGATCGCCGAAGGACGGGGGGTCAAGGCGTTCATTGCGTCCGGACACTACTGGACCGACATCGGCACTCCCGAACGCTACCGTCAGGCGGTTTACGATAAGATGACGCCCCGGGCGTTTGCACGGGTTTTGCCGGACCGTCCCCCAGGCCCGATCGGCCGCGAACTACTGGCCGGTGACGGTTCCGACCGACTCTGGTACCGGCTGAAATCCGGACCGTCTTCCCTGATCCTGGCGGACCACGGCATTCGCACCGACACGCACACCGCCGAAGTCGACGCCTTTGTCGCCATCGACCGCCACCTTCGGGCCGCCGGCATCGACGTGCCGCAAATTTACCTCTCCGATCGGTTTGCCGGATTGGTCTACCTGGAAGACATCGGTGACGAACACCTGCAGGAGGCGGTCCGGCGCACCTCGCGCAGCGAGGAACTGGTCGCCTGCTATCGGCCGATCATTCGGCAGCTGGTCAAAATGGCATTCTCCGGTGCCGAGAACTTTAATCCGACATGGGCCTACCAGACACCGTCCTACAGTCGCGAGCTCATCCTCGAAAAAGAGTGCCGCTATTTCGTAGAAGCCTTTTTGACAACTTACCTGGGCCGCAAGGTCTCCTTTGCCAATCTGGCAGGAGAGTTCGCCCGGTTGGCCGATCGTGCCCTGGCCTTCGGCGTCAACGGATTCATGCACCGCGACTTTCAGTCCCGCAACATCATGATCAGAAACGGAACCGGCGTCATCATCGATTTTCAGGGCGGCCGCCTGGGACCGATCCAGTACGATCTGGCATCGCTGCTGATCGACCCCTATGTCGATCTGCCCCAGATCGTTGAGGATCAGCTGCTGGCGTATTGTCTGCACCAGATCGACTTGATAAAATCCGTCGATCCCCATCGGTTCCGCAAGGGCTATCATTACTGCTGCCTGACCCGCAATCTTCAAATTCTGGGGGCTTTCGGCCACCTCAGCAAAGTCAAGGGTAAAACCCAATTTGAAGCCTATATACCGACTGCCGTTCGAGGCCTGCACCGGCGGTTGAACCGCGATGGCGAAAACGAGTTCCCGCAGCTGAACGCCATCACATCCGAGGTGGTCGACGGTTTCCGTCACGGATAATACCAAAACCCCACAAAGGAGGCATCCCCGATGGATTCGATTAAAGTGATGGTCAACGGCCTTCCGGGCCGCATGGCGGGCGCCGTGGCGCGGCACGTCTTGAGCGACAGCCGTTTCGCGTTGATCCCCTTTTCGTTCACCGGCCCCGAAATCTCAGAGGGCGAGACACGCGTTGCAGATACCGCTGTCCGTCTGGTAAGGCCGGAAGACCGCGATGCCGCTTTAACGAAGGTCAAGGCGGTGAGCCCCGATTTCATCAGTGTCGACTACACCCACCCGTCGGCCGTCAATCCAAATGGCGACTTTTACTGTCGCAACGAGCTGCCGTTTGTCATGGGCACCACCGGAGGAGATCGCGATCGGCTGGAAGAGGCCGTCCTGCAGTCGTCGACAGCGGCGGTCATTGCGCCCAATATGGCCAAACAGATCGTCGGATTTCAAGCGATGATGGCGCAAGCGGCTCGATTATTTCCCGGCCTCTTCGAGGACTACCGCCTCGAGATCAGAGAAAGCCACCAGAAAGGCAAAGCCGATACCAGCGGGACCGCAAAAGCCATGGTGAAATACTTCAACGACCTGGGCCTCCCGTTCGTCGAAGCCGATATCCTCAAGGAGCGGGAACCGGAAAGACAGAAAAACCTCTGGGGCATTCCGGAAGAATTTCTCACCGGGCACGGTTGGCACACCTACACCCTGACATCTGCCGACGAGACCGTGCGGTTTGAATTCAGCCACAACGTCAACGGCCGGGAAATCTACGCCCGCGGCACCCTGGATGCCATTGCCTACCTGCGTGCAAAACTTCAGCAAGGGGTCAGGGGAAAGGTATTCTCGATGATCGATGTGTTGCAGGGAAAATAAGGAATTCCGGACACTGCATCGCGTCTCGACCGATACGATGACGGCCTCCGATTATTGGCCGCCGGTGCCGGTGCGCCCTTCCGTCAGGTTTTTTTGCCGCACGAGATGCTCCAGATGCTCGCGCGCGCCTTCATACTGCGGATCGCGTTCGAGGATATCTCTGAATTGTTCTTCGGCCTGATCCAGATGGCCGCTTTCTTCGTAAAACAGACCGAGGTACTCCCGGAATTCCAATACATCCGGCGCAATCCGGATGGCGGTCACAAATTCCTTTTGGGCCGCACCGTATTCGGATTTTTTCTGATAGGCCATCCCGAGGCCGAAGTGGTTGTCGGCGCTAAGCGGATTTAACGCCAGTCCGCTGTCGAAAGCCGCGATGGCCTCTTCCGGTCGATTGATCGCCAGATAGGCTTTACCCAGGTTGTGAAAAATCTGCTCGGTCCGGTAGCCCGCCTTGACCGCGGCTCTGTAATAGGCGATTTCGCTCTCGATTTCTCCCAGTTGACCGTAAGCATAGCCAAGCATGTAGAGGGCCTCTGCGTTGCCCGGGTCCTTGCGGAGCACCTGCTCGTAGAGACGGATCCCGGCGAGATACTCACCGCTTTCCATGGCCGCATAGGCGCGCTGTTCGGTCGTTTTTTCGACGGCCTGAGGGATCTCGGTGCTCGGCCGGTGCACCACCGGTTGCGTGCATCCGGCCGCCAGCAACCCGAGAGCCAGGCAGACCAGGAGGATACAAACGGTCGGGATCGGGGAGTTCAATCGACTGTGGTAGACTGCCGAAATGGATTGTATCTTAGAAAGCACTGAAATGGGTCCGTCCCCAAACGGCATCTTTGGGGTCAATCAGAAGGTGGCATCCAAGGGTCGCAAAGTCCGCGGCGTGAGGTGCCCCGGCCATCTGTCACCGTTTCTTTGGTAAGAAGCGCGCCGCCGGAATCGTGTTTGTCACCAGGCCCTCCAGGTTTAGAGTTCTACAAACCCCCAATAAGGAAACGCCAGTCGGTAGCTCGCGATCTTGCCCGGGCTGTTTTCCCGGCTGGCCACCAGCCACAGCGAGCTCACCCGCTCCTTCGATGAAATCGGATCGACCGGATTCCAGTCGGGCAGCAGAATCATGGCGTTGTCGGCGCTGTATTCGATGTCGCCCGACTCCTTGAAGGCGCCGAGATCCGGTTTTTGAGTGTACTGCCCGCCTTCTCCCCGCGAGAGCTCGGAAATGACGAAGAAAGAGACGTTCTGCTCGTCGCGGATGGCTTCCATGTGACGCAGCCAGGAATCGATGCCGGTGCGCCGGTCGGAGAGGTCTTTAAAGGGCAGTTTGTGAAGGCTGTCGATCACTACGACGGTGTTGTCTGTGCGGGTTTCGTGCTGCAGGAAGTCGACCTGACGGCGCATGATGTCCGGATTCAGCTTGCGATCGGTCACGACCCTGAAGTACTGCAGGAGCCCCCTGAAGTCCTGTCGGATGCCGTCGATCTGGCCACGCACCTTTTCATCATCGTAGTGCTGGCGAATATCTTGTTCAGCGAGCCGAACCAAACGGCAGAGGGTTCGGGAGTAAATTTTCTGGCGGCCGTTTTCGAAGTCGTAGTAAATCACCGGCGTCTTGCGGCGGGCCATTTCAGTTGAAACCTGCATGTAAAAACAGGACTTGCCGGCTTTCGGCGGCCCGCCCATGATGTTGATACCCTGGCTCCCGCTCAAGGCGCGGTCCAGCTTGTCAAATCCGGAACGGAGCCCCTCGGCTCGACCGTCCCAATCCTGCTCGACCCGTTCGAAAAATTTTCGGTGTTCCTTTTCGGGTGCCGAAAAAGGCGAAAAAGCCTTGGCAGACTGTATCAGCCCCGCAACAGCCGATCGAAACGCCTGCCCTTTGTCCCGCGCCAAGTCGCAGAGGGCGTAGCCGCGTCTGACATGCGCCGGCCACTTCAGGATTCTCACCTTGAAACCGATGCGGGTCGCGGCCTCGCGGGCCGCCAGCTGGGCCTCGGGCGCATTGGCGACCGCAATGAACACCTGTTTGATATCGGCCAGGTGAACGGCACTGATATGCTCGAGATCGGCTGCGGTGGGAACGGCAATGCCGGGATAGCCGAGTTCTTTGAGGGTCAGCAGGTTGTCTTCGTCCTCAACGATAAAAAGTGCTCCGCCCTGACAGCGCTCGATTTCAGGGGTGTCGAAGATCTGAAAGTCGCCTTTGAAAAAGTTTTCGTCGCCGTACCAGAAGTTGTCCTCCGGACGGCCGGGCAATATGCACCGTGCCGCGTAGCAGTTGCCGTCCTCGAGCACATAGGGATAGACCAGGTAACGGCCGTTGTAGCCGATTTTCATCTCGTTCACCACTGTCCGGGACACGCCGAATTCCCCGAAGTGGGCGTACTCGCTCTCGGTCATCAGGGAAGTGAACTTTATGATGTCCGGCTTGAGATTTTTGATCGGATACACGATGTCCCGCACAAAGGGGTCGCGATCCGGATCGTATCCCGGAACCTCTTGCGGATCGATTCCCATCAAACGACCGAAGTGCAGCGGAAATCCGCCGGGACGACAGCGGTTCAGACACCTGAAGTAGCCGGTAAAATAACTGTCCGGGCTCAGGTAAACCACCAGGGTGCCTTTTTCGCCGTTTTCGTCGGGCTTGCAGAACGGGCAGGGCGCCTTGAGATGATTTTTCTCCAGCACGGCGCCGGGAACATGGTCGCCGTAATATTTCTTGATCTGATCCACAAAATCCATAAAGCAGGCTCCGCTGACGGCCGATCACGAAAATATAGCTTTTTAATTCAATTAATTATAGATGACAAAGGCGGAAGGTGTCAAGCGACATGAAAAGCGTGCCGGCAAAACGGGAGGCGGTCGGTGAAAAATTCCAAATCGCAAACAACAAATAACAAACAGCGATCGACAATGGATAAGGCAATTTATGTGTGACTAGACATTAGGCGCGCTGAACGATTTCATAGGTTTTCTGTAATGCCTGATCGAGATTCTCGGGTTGCGTACCGCCGGCCTGTGCCATGTCCGGTCTTCCGCCGCCGCTGCCGCCCACCATGGCCGACAGCTCTTTGACGATATGGCCGGCGTGAAAACGCTGGCTGAGGTCTTTGCTCACCAGAGCGATCAAAAAGGCTTTGCCACCGGCGGCGGCTCCCAGCACGACGACCCCGGAGGTCGTTTTTCCTTTAAACTGGTCGGCCAGTTCCCTCAGGGCCGCAGGGCTGTCGGCCGTCACCCGTTTGGCCAGAACCCGCACACCGTTCACGGTTCGCACGTCATCTTCGGCACCTGAAGCCGACAGGCTCGTCAGCTTGGACTTGAGGCGTTCGACCTCTTTTTCAAGGGCTTTGTGCTCGGCGATAAGCTTGGTCACCCTCTGGGGCAGGGCCTCAGGCGCATCTTTCAGCAGCCTAGCCGTCTCCTGCAGCAGGCGGTCATTTTGCCGGCTGTGGGCCGAAGCGGCTTTCCCGGTCAGGGCCTCGATGCGCCGCACGCCCGAGGCCACACTCGACTCACCGATGATCTTGAACAAACCGATGTCGCCCGTGCTCGCAACGTGCGTTCCACCGCACAGCTCCTTGCTGAAACCCGCCAGCGACACCACCCGCACCCGGTCGCCGTATTTTTCTTCAAAAAGCGCCATGGCGCCGGATTTGAAGGCCTCGTCGGCCGCCATCTCCACGGTTTGGGCCGGGACGTTCTCGAGAATGCGGTCGTTGACCAGCTCTTCGATGCGGCTCAAGGTGTCCGGATCGATCTGAGAGAAATGGCTGAAGTCAAACCGCAGCCTGTCCGGTGCAACCAGCGAACCGGCCTGTTTGACGTGGTCCCCCAGAACGCTGCGCAGGACCGCGTGAAGGATGTGCGTCGCCGTGTGGTTGCGCTGGGTGGCACGCCGCTTTTCACTGTCGACACTCAAGGTAACGGTCTGGCCGGTTTTGATCCGGCCGGTCAGAATTCGCCCCTTGTGAATGATCAGACCGGTGGGGTCTTTAACGGTGTCGGTCACCTCGACTTCGAGACCGGGACCGCTGATGCGCCCACTGTCGCCGACTTGGCCCCCGGCTTCACCGTAGAAAGGGGTTGACTCGGTGACGATTTCGATGTCGCTGTCGGCCCCGGCCAAATCGACGGCCTCGCCGTTTTGCACCAGCAGCACCACCTTTGAAGCGGCCGTGGTGTGCGCATGCCCGACAAATTTGACGCTGACGCCCTGGGATGTCAGTTTTTTATAGGCATCACTGATTTTGGCAAAGGTCGCCTTCGACCGAGACTGGGCCCGCTGTCCGGCCATCGCCTCCTCGAACCCGGCCATGTCGAGACGGATGTCCTTTTCCCTGACGACATCGCGCACGATGTCGACCGGAAATCCATAGGTGTCGTAGAGTTTGAAGATGACCTTTCCGGGAATTTCCTTGCCCCCGGCGGCCTCGAGGTCGGCCAACGTATCGTTGAGCAGTCTCAAGCCGGTGTCGAGTGTCTCGATGAACCGCAGTTCCTCGTTTTTGATGACATTGGTGATGAACGATCGGGCGTCCATCAGTTCCGGGTAGGCCGGCTGCATGATTTCGAACACGACGCCTGCTGTTTGATGCAGGAAAGGCCGGTTCAAGCCGATGGTGCGTCCGTAGCGAATCGCCCGGCGCATGATGCGCCGCAGGACGTATCCGCGACCCTCGTTGGAGGGAAAAACGCCGTCGCTTATCAGAAAAGCAGCCGCCCGGCTGTGATCGGCAATGACCTTCATGGCCACGTCGGTCATGGTGTTCTGACCGTAAGCCTTGTTGCAGAGCGTCGCGGTTTTTTGGATGATCGGAAAAATCAGGTCGATCTCGAAATTTGTGGCCGCTCCCTGTAGGATCGACACAATCCGCTCGAGTCCCAGACCGGTATCGATACTCGGCTTGGGCAGAGGGGTCAGGGTGCCGGAGGCATCGCGGTTGAACTGCATGAAAACCAGGTTCCAGATTTCCAGGAATCGATCGCATTCGCAGCCCAGAGTGCAATCCGGACGGCCGCAGCCATAGGCATCGCCGCGATCCAAGTGGATCTCGCTGCAGGGGCCGCAAGGGCCGGTGTCGCCCATGGCCCAGAAATTGTCTTTTTCGCCGAAGCGTTTGATCCGTTCTTCCGGTACGCCGACTTGTCTGTGCCAGATGTCGTGTGCTTCGTCGTCGTCCAGGTAGATCGACACCCAGAGTTTGTCTTCCGGTAAGCCGTAGCCGTTGGTGAGAAGGTCCCACCCGAAGTCAATTGCCTTTTCCTTGAAGTAATCGCCGAAGGAGAAGTTACCGAGCATTTCGAAAAACGTGTGATGCCGTGCCGTGTAGCCCACGTTTTCCAGGTCGTTGTGCTTTCCGCCGGCCCGAACGCACTTCTGGGAGGTCGTTGCCCGTTTGTACCCGCGTTTCTCCTCACCGAGGAAGGCGCGTTTGAACTGAACCATGCCGGCGTTGGTAAACAGCAGCGTCGGGTCGTCCTGCGGCACGAGCGATGAACTCCTGACCACCTCGTGCCCGTGCTTTTTGAAGTAATCCAAAAATTTATTGCGCGCTTCATTGCCTGTCATTTGTCGCTCTCCGTTTTCGACTTTCCGCCCTTCGGTTTTTCCTCCGCCGCTTTTTCCGCGAGTCCGACGGCTTCCCTGACTTTCTGGAGAGCCGCGGCATAGATGTCTGAATTTTCGGTTAAAAAGCGCTTGACGTTTTCACGGCCCTGGCCGATCCGCTCGCCCTCAAAAGAATACCACGAACCGCTTTTTTCGATTACGTTGGCCTGCACTCCAAGATCAAGCAAATCGCCGGTTTTCGAAATGCCCTCACCATAGGTAATGTCGAACTCGGCTTCTTTGAAGGGCGGCGCCATCTTGTTCTTGACCACCCGAACGCGTGTGCGATTACCGGTCACCTCCTGGCCTTCCTTGATCGCACCGATCCGTCGGATGTCGAGGCGAACGGAAGCGTAAAATTTCAAGGCATTGCCGCCGGTGGTCGTTTCCGGATTGCCGAACACGATCCCGATTTTCATCCGGATCTGATTGATGAAGATCACGCACGTGCGCGTCTTGCCGATCGTACCGGTCAGCTTGCGCAACGCCTGTGACATCAATCGGGCTTGCAGCCCCATGTGGGAATCCCCCATTTCACCTTCGATCTCGGCTCTCGGCACCAGCGCCGCCACGGAATCGATGACCAGCACATCGATGGCACCGCTGCGGACCAGCATGTCGGCTATCTCCAGCGCCTGTTCGCCGGTGTCGGGCTGGGAAACCAGCAGGTCGTCGCAATTGACGCCCAGTTTCCTGGCATATACGGTGTCCAAGGCGTGCTCGGCATCGACAAAGGCGGCGATGCCGCCCTGCCTCTGAGCCTCGGCTACGGCATGCAAGGCCAGCGTGGTTTTGCCGGATGATTCCGGTCCGAAGATTTCGACCACCCGGCCACGTGGCAGACCGCCGACGCCCAGCGCGAGATCAAGGGTCAGTGAACCGGTCGGGATGACAGGAACTTTGACGACCGGGCTGTCACCGAGCTTCATAATCGATCCCTTGCCGAACTGCCGCTCGATCTGGGTTATAGCGGACTCCACAGCTCTTGCCTTATCGGTAACGTTGCTCATCTTTTCCTCCTCAATGGCGAAACCGGCGTTCCCCGACATGTACCGATCCCATTGATGTGGCTGGTGGTTGGGATCAGTGTGCTGCGGAAGCCGTCCGATGGCCGCATCGCAGGCGCACCCGATCCGAAATAATTCTCCTGAAGCCCTATTGGCCGGGCAAAGTGATTTGTCGGAGTTCGGTGTACGCCGCTCCGGTCGGTCGCAGGTCGCTTTTGAATAAAACCACCCGGTCGACCTCAAAGGTTTCCGATGCAAAGTCGATAAAGGCGCCCATCGCCGTCGTCAGTCTGGACGCCGCGATCAGCCCCTTGACGCGCCCAAGGGTCAGATGACCGGAAAAAGGGCGTTTTTCATGTGGATAACCGATCGTCGCCAGACGGTCCTCGATCGAGCGCTGCAAGGCGGCGAGTTCAGGTAGCTGACCCGATAGTCCAACCCAGATGACCCGTGCCCGTTTGACACTCGGGAACACGCCGACGCCCGCGGGCGCAAGCCGCAGCGGTGCGAATCCATGGACGGCCTCGGTCAGGACCGCGGCGATGCCGTCGACCTCTTCTTCATCGACCTCGCCGAGAAATTTCAGCGTCAGGTGAATGTTGCCGGTCGTCACCCAGCGCACGTTAAGACCGCAGGCCGCCATCCGCTCCTGCACACCGCCAATGGCTGCAAGGACGGTTTCGGGCAGTTTCACGGCAATAAACGATCGGATCGACTTCGACATGTCGCTGGTCACCGCGGCAGCGTGAATACAGGCTCGGTCAGGAAAAACGTGCCCTTTAAAATCCTTTTTTTCAGCGTCTCCGCTATTTCGCGGGCTCGAACCAGGCTGGAAAGGGGCACGGTCGGCACGTCCCGACCGTCGAACCGGATGGTTCCGCTTTTCAGCTCGGCATAGCTGACCTGCCCGAGACTCCTGGAAACGCCGCCCGGATAATCCATTCCGTAATCGATGATCTGCGTGAAGATGTCTTCGTCCGTTATAGCCGTGTACTGCGCCATTTCTTCATTCAAAAGCGGTATCGGGACCCCCAGGCCGACAGCCAGCGAGCTGCCGTACCCCTGGATGCTCACCCCTTTGATCCACTTGGCACTCATCTTCTTCAAGTCACCCATCACCATGAGGGTTCCGG
>Ga0316194_10001788_pt1 | contig 14920 bp, 14 predicted proteins | sample CroRivsedime1_MG_FD_204936 | JGI IMG/M metagenome (GOLD analysis project Ga0316194, IMG submission 204936) | Coastal sediment microbial communities from Maine, United States - Cross River sediment 1 | ecosystem: Environmental > Aquatic > Marine > Coastal > Sediment | place: USA: Maine...
AGATGATTTTTCAGCGGTTTATTCAGCATGAGGGGGGAGTGCTGGGCTGCGGATTAAAACGGCGCCATGGTACTTGCTTACGCCCCGCGCCCTCAAGGTGATTCCGGACTGGGTCCGACGGCTTCAAACCCATCTGCAGCGACGGTCGCCGGCGCGCCATCGGACTGGGGTGGCGCACGTTCCAGTTCCTGGGTGGGCCAGGCGTTGTAAATTGCCTTGACCAGCGTCGCCAGCGGGATCGCGAAGAATACCCCCCAGACACCCCAGAGCCCGCCAAACGCCAGCACGGCGACAATGATGGTGATGGGGTGCAGATCCACAGCCTCGGAGAACAGCAGCGGCACCAGCACATTGCCGTCCAGCGCCTGAATGACGCCATAGGCGATCAGCACCCAGGCCATCTCCCAGGTCCAGCCGAACTGAAATATCGCCACCAGTGCCACGGGCAGGGTCACCACCGCAGCGCCGACAAAGGGCACAAGCACTGACAGGCCCACGACCAGGCCCAGCAGCGCGGCATAATTCACGCCAAGCAGCTCGAAAACCACAAAGGTGACCGAGCCGACGATCAGAATCTCAATGGCCTTGCCGCGCACATAATTGGCGAGCTGCAGGTTCATCTCATTGCCCACCCGGTCGAGCAATGGCCGCTCAAGCGGCAGCAGAGACTGAAACCACGCCAGCAGGGTCTGTTTGTCCTTGAGAAAGAAGAACACGGAGATCGGCACCAGGATCAGGAAAATCAGCACGGCAATCACCGAAGGCACCTGGGTGAGCACGGCATTGAGCAGCGAGCCGCTGGCGCTGCCTACTTCTCCCGCCGCCAGACTAAGCCACTGATCCACCTGTTCGGCGGTTACGAATCCCGGTGCGACCTCCGGAAGATCCCGGAGCATCTCCTGCAGTCGATTGATGATGTTCGGCAGTGCGGCCCGAAGCGCCGCCAGTTGCTGCCAGATGAGCGGCACCACGAACGGCAGGATGGTGGTCAGCACGCCGAGAAAGAAGACGAACGTGAGGTAAACGGAAGGTTTCTCCGGCATCCCCCAACCCACCAGACGCTTGACCAGCCCCTGGAGCAGGAAGGCCAGAACCAGACCCGTGAGCACCGGGGCAAGCATGCCGCCGAACACGAACAGCAGCAGAAAGCCCACCACCACGAAAACCACCAGATAGATGGCTTCTTCATTGGAAAAGTGCCGGTTGATCCAGCCGCTGATGACTTCCAGAAAGCGCATGGGTTATGCGTCTTTCTTCTTGAGCAGATAAACGAACTCGTCTTCCCGCCGTTCGAACTCCAGAAGCAAGTGCCCGCTCTGGGCGGAAAAGGTCTCGAAATCGCGCTCAGAACCGGGATCTGTCGCAATTACCCGAAGAAGGGCGCCCGGATCGAGCGCATTGAGGGCTTTTTTGGCCTTCAGCAACGGCATCGGGCACTTGAGGCCCTTCACGTCGAGCAGGGTCACGTCTCGAGCGGCTTCTGCGCCGTCTCCAGAGTCGTTATCTGCAGTGTTTGCGGGGCTTTCGGGGTGATTCACGACAGGCTGCATGTCAGATGGATGTATGCCCATGATAGCCGTTTTTGAACTTTTGGTGCCCGGCATACGTCCATCAAGTATGATCAAAGGAGAAATCGGCGCCGCAGCGCCGGCAGTACAGCCGATCAGGCATTTTCTAACGCCACTGCATTCTAAAGCTACTGCACCAACGGATAGCATTCTCGTGAAAATCGCTGACGGACAGGTCGCGGAATCGAGCTATCGATACGCCGCCATCGCCGCGCCAGCCCCCTCGACGGACCCAGGGCTGACGCATCGCGCCCGTGCCTGGATTCTGGCCTTCGCGCTATCTCTCACACTGAGCTCGAGCCCGGCGCTGGAGGCCAACCCTGTCGACGATCTGCCCACCCTGGGCGACGGCTCCTCCCGCATCGTCTCGCCAGCCATGGAGAAGCAGATTGGCCGGCAGTTCCTGAAGCAGATCAACGCCGTGCTGCCCACCATCGACGATCCGATCCTCAAGTACTACGTGGAAACCCACATTGCCGATCTGGCGCAATACTCCCAGCTCTCGGAGAAAGTGCTGGAAGTGGTGCTGATCGACTCACCAGCGGTGAACGCTTTCGCCGCACCCGGCGGCGTGGTGGGGGTCAATCTCGGCCTGATACTCACCGCCGAGGATGTGCACGAATATTCCTCGGTCATGGCCCACGAGCTCGCGCACCTGAGCCAGCGCCATTTCGCCCGCGGCATCGAGGAGCAGCGCGAAGCCATGCTGCCGACCATGGCCTCCATGATCGCCGCCATCGCGATCGGCATGGCCGCCGGTGGTGATGCGGGCATTGCCGCCATGTCCGCCTCTCAGGCAGCCGCCCAGTCGAGCCAGCTCCGTTACAGCCGAAGCAGAGAGACGGAAGCGGATCGGATCGGCATGAACACGCTGGTCGCCGCGGGTCTGGACCCGGATGGCATGGCCCGCATGTTCGACCGCATGGGCCGCGCTTACCGCTATTCGAGCCGGCCGCCGGAATTCCTGCTCACGCACCCGCTCACCGAGCGACGAGTGGCAGACGCCAAAACCAACGCCCTGAAATACCCGGCTCGGCAATATGAGGATTCTCCCGACTACACCCTGGCCCGCATGCGCGCCATGGTGCATTACTCGGACAGCCCGGAGGTGGCGGTGAAGCACTTCCGCAAGGAAGTAGAGGACAATCCGAATTCCGCCGCCGCGCAATACGGTCTGGCACTGGCCCTGTCCAGGGCGGGCGAGCACGAGGAGGCTGTGCCTCTGGCCGATGCCCTGTTTGCCTCCGCACCTGACCGATTGCTGTTCATTGCCGCCTACGCTGAGTTTCTCACGGCTGCAGGCGAGCTGGACCAGGCGCTCACCCTGCTCGAGCGGCAGCTGCTGCTGAACCCGGACAACCCGCCCCTTGCCATGCTCTATGCGGACGCGCTGCTGCAGAACGAGGAGTACGATATCGCGGAGGAAGTCCTCAGCCGGCAGAGCAAGATCCGACCAAACGATATCGATGTCTGGTATGAGCTGGCGGAAGTGGCGGGCAAGGCGGGGGATATTGTGGCCGTGCACCGCGCACGGGCAGAGTTCTTTGCCCTGCACGGCGCCTACACACGTGCCATCCAGCATCTGGAATATGCGCGTCGGCTGGTCAGCCAGGACAACGCCCAGCTGCACGCCATGCTCAATCAGAGAATCAACGACCTTCGCACGGAGCTGAGAATCGCCCGGTCCTGATCCGTCTCAGCCGGCCTGAAAGGCCAGCATTCGGTTTAGCGGAATCATCGCCTGCTCGCCAATCTCAGGGTCCACCAGAATCTCGTTCGCCTGAAAGACCGCGTCGTTCCTGAGCAGCTCAGCGAGCGCCGTCAGCTCGTTCATGGCCATCCAGGGGCAATGTGCGCAACTGCGACACATGGCGCCATCACCCGCGGTAGGCGCCTCGATGAAGCGCTTGCCGGGATTACGCTGCCGGAGCTTGTGAAACAGCCCGCGGTCCGTAGCGACGATGAACGTCTCGTGCGGCAACTCCTCCGCAGCCCTGAGGATCTGGCTGGTGGAGCCCACCGAATCTGCGATGTCGATGACGGCCGCCGGAGACTCCGGATGCACGAGCACACCCGCATCCGGGTAGACGGCCTTCAGATCGAACAGCGCCTTGGACTTGAATTCTTCATGCACCACACAGGCGCCGGACCAGAGCAGCATGTCCGCGCCGGTCTGATGCTGGATGTAGTTGCCGAGATGCTTGTCCGGTGCCCAGAGGATCTTCTCGCCCTTCGCATCCAGGGACTCGACGATAGGCAGCGCCACACTGCTGGTGACCACCCAGTCGGACATGGCCTTCACCCGGGCAGACGTATTGGCGTAAACCACCACCGTTCGATCCGGGTGTTCCTCGCAGAAAGCCTGGAACTCGTCCGGCGGGCAACCGAGATCCAGTGAGCACTCCGCTTCCAGCGTGGGCATCACCACACGCTTCTCGGGCGAAAGGATCTTGGCCGTCTCGCCCATGAAACGGACGCCGGCCACCACCAGGGTGTCGCCACCCTGGTCCCGGCCGAACCGGGCCATCTCGAGCGAATCAGCGACGGTGCCACCGGTTTCCTCGGCAAGATCCTGCACGTCACCGTCCACATAGTAGTGGGCGATCAGGGTCGCGCCGCGGGCTTTCAGAAGCTCGGCAATCTCCGCTTTCAGCTCAGACTTGTCTTTCGCACCGAGGTGCTCCGGCTCATACAGCGGTACCCGCTCCTCGGGCAGGCTGTAGTCTGGTATGTTGCTCTGGCTTTCCATATCACCTCTAACTTTAACACGCATGCCGGAACTGCTCATGCTGGTGGGTGACGCCACCAAAGCCCGGAACGACAACCACGAGCGGCTGCCGGTCGCGTTCCGTGCAGCCGGCTGGCAGGTCCGCGTTGCCGATCACGATCACCTCGAGATAAGGGCCGGGACGTTGTGTCTCGACGAAACCCCGCTGCAATCATTTGACCTGATCTGGCCCCTGGGGTTCGGCCGCCTGATCACCTGGCTGGATCGCATGCAGATGCTCTCGAGCCTGCCGGCCCGACAGTTCGTCGTCAGTCCCGGCGCGCTGATCTGGCTGCACGGCAAGCACCGCTGGCACTCGCTGATGCCGGAGACTCACATCAGCTCGAATCCGCGGCGCCTGCATGAAGTGGTGACGTCCGGGGGTGACTGGGTCCTGAAGCCACCCGCTGGCAGCTACGGACGGGACGTGCGCATCGTTAAGAACGGCGCGATCGGCCCGGAAGACGTTCAGGCTCATCTCAGAGCATCCGGCGACGGCTACCTCATGGCCCAGCGCTTCCTGCCCGGCGTGGCAGACGGCGAGCAGCGCACCCTGGTGGCTGGCAGCCGGATCATCGCCACCTATACCCGGCTGCCCGGAGATGGTCCGACGAGCAACCTGGCGGCTGGCGGCCGCCCTGCGAAGGGCACGCTCTCAGAACGCCAACGTGCCGTCGTGGAACCGTTGGCCGGGGAGCTTGCGGATCTCGGCGTCGGCTTCGCCGCCATAGATCTGGTTGGAGAGCAGCTCATGGAGGTGAACGTGGCAAATCCGGGCGGCCTCGGCACGCTTGCGGAACTGGAATCCGGCGATCATGCCGCTGCGGTCGTCACCGCCATTCTGCGCTGGCAGGCGGGGCGCTGATTGCTCAGCCAGACTTCTTCACCTTCCCTTCTGCAATCCGCCGATGTCTCGACAAAGCTCGCAGATGGCGCTCGAGTGCCGGCTGCAGCCAGCGGATCGCCTCGATCCGGGATGGGTGCTGGGAACGTTCGTAAGTATCGAGAAAGGCAAGCAGGCGGCCCAGATCACGGTTCAGGACCTGCAGAGTTGCGCTCAGATCCGTACGCTCCTGCATGCCGTCGAGGCGAGGTCCGGACGCCGCCGCGGCCTTGTTTTTGTCGGGTCTCACCGTAGACTGCACCGTTCTCGAATAAAAGCACTCGAAAGGAGTTAAGCATGGGAATGTTGGATGGGAAAGTCGCGCTGGTCACCGGCGCTGGTGGCGGCCTCGGTCGCGCACACGCAATGCTGCTGGCGAAGGAAGGGGCTTCTGTCGTCGTCAACGACCTGGGCGGTTCCCGGGACGGCACCGGCGCTGGCGCTTCCATGGCCGACGGTGTGGTCGACGAGATCAAAGCGGCCGGCGGCAACGCTGTTGCCCATTACGGCTCGGTCACCAACAAGGACGACGCCCAGGGCATGGTCCAGGCCGCCATCGACACCTTCGGCAAGCTGGACATCCTGATTGCCAACGCCGGTATTCTGCGCGACAAGTCTTTCAAGAACATGGAAGACGACATGTGGGACATCGTCGTGGAAGTGCATCTCCGTGGCACCTACCTCACGACCAAGGCCGCCTTCGATCACATGATCGGACGTGAAGGCGGCGGTCGGATCATCGTCACCAGCTCCACCTCGGGCCTGCTCGGCAACTTCGGCCAGACCAACTACGGTGCGGCCAAGGCCGGTATCGCCGGTTTCGCTCGCTGCCTGTGGCTGGAAGGCGCCAAGTATGGCGTGACCGTGAACACGCTGGCACCGACGGCAATGTCCCGCATGACCGAGGACATACTGCCGGAAGGCGTTCAGGATCAGTTCCCGCCGGAGTGCGTATCACCCGCAATCGTCTGGCTGTGCACCGACGAAGCCAAGGACATCTCCGGCCGCCAGTGGCTGATCGCCGGCAACAACGTCCAACTGCTGTCCTGGCAACTCACTCCCATCGCTTCCCGGGATGTATCCGAGGGCCCATGGGACGTGGAAGAGATCGGCGAGAAGATCCTGGCCTCCAAGGACGACTGGCCAGGGATCAACCCGCTGCGGGGTTGAGCCATCTGCAACTGGCGGTAGCGTGACCGGCATCCGATATTCGGCACCGGCCGAACGCAACCGCCAGTTCATCCTCGACGTGCTGGCACCGGCGCTGCCCGAACAGGGCAGCGTCCTGGAGATCGCCAGCGGCACCGGCCAGCACGTGACCTTCTTTGCCGCCGCTCTGCCGCATCTGCACTGGCAGCCTTCCGACCCGGACCCGGATGCCCGGGCCTCGATCACCGCCAGGATTCGCTCAGAAGCACTCACGAACGTGGCGGATCCATTGGATCTCGATCTTCTCGACGCCTGGCCGTCGATCGAGGTGGACGCAATCATCACCGCCAACCTGCTGCACATTTCCGAGCCCGAGGTCCTTCCTGCGCTGATGCAGATGGCAGGCGAGCGGCTACCCGCGGGCGGCCTGCTGCACGTTTACGGGCCTTTCAAGGTTGCTGGCGACTTCACCAGTCCAGGCAACGCCGAGTTCGATGCGTCGCTGCGCGGGAGGAATCGGGCCTGGGGTATCCGGGATCTGGAAACCGTGATCGGCACAGCACAGGCGGCTGGGTTCAGCGAGCCAGAAGTGCGGAACATGCCGGCAAACAATCTATCGCTCAGCTTCCGACGCAGCCCTTCCCAGAAGAACTCGGGCCGGCCGAATATCTGGGTGAAGGGATTGTAGGCGCGCACGTGCAGGTTTGGCTCCACCGCATGGGCGTCAGGAACCAGCAGAAACAGGGACAGGACGAGGATGAGGGCAGGAATGATCGCGACGGGTCGACGAACGGGTCTAGTCGCTATCTCCTCAGCTTCCATGGGGGTGTCGCCTCCCAGTCGAAGGGTTCGATGCCCGCTTCCGTGATCAGGTGGACGCTGGCGTGCGCTTCGCCGCTGTCCAACGTCAGATAGCCAATCGTCCCATACTGAGTGTCGTAATTGTGTGGATAGGTTGGCGAACCGGGATTCACGCAGAAAACCCCCTGCACCTCCTCTATACACTCCCGATGAGTGTCGCCGGAAACGATGACATCCGGGCGGCGCTCCGGGAAGAACCGCTCGATCCAGCGTTCGAGCGTGAAATTCGGCGGTCGCTCCGGCACCGGCACATAGTGAGTGAGTCCGACCCAGAGCCCTTCGAGCTCCAGCAACCAGGCATACCTGACGCGCGGATCTTCAGGCTGCACGGGCCTGCCCCCGCTGCCATCTTCCCCATTTCCTCGCGCAGCATAGACGGGCGCCATCTTCTCCAGTTCATCAAGCACGTAGAGCTCGTGGATGTCTCCGGCATGGAAAATGAGATCCACGTCCGCAAACGCATCGTAGATCTGCGGCCAGAGCGTCTTGCGCGCTTCCGGTATGTGGGTATCGGAGATGAGCCCTATGTTCAGGGCCATTGCGGATTCAGCATTCGAGCTCAACCACCATTCAACGGCGGCAGCGGCACCGGGCGGCTGGGTGGCACCTGCGGCGGTGGCTCAATGGGATGCACCGGTTTGCCGGGATGGCTTGGATAACCCGGCCAGCCCCATCCCCAGCGGCCACCCACGTACCGCCTGCGATCTTCTTCCCGGTAGTAAACCGTCTTCGGCTGGGATCTGGCCTGGGCCTCGAGGCGCCGGATGCGCGCGTCCTCCCGCGCCAGCCGGGATTCCTCCAGCGCTTTAGCAACCGTGAGCTGCTGCTCGATCAATTCCTGCTGCTCATCGAAGGCATCTTCACGCGGTGCGCTGACCGCCAGCGTCATGCTCTCGGCCCCGTCGGTCTCCACGTCCGAGAAGGAAACGACACCGTTTTCGTCCACGTGCCGGTAGATCGTCTGCGCCATCGCCGGCGTGGCCATACCGATAAGAAGCGCGCTCATCAGCACGCCATGAAGACATCGTTTCTTGAAAGTGCAGCGAAGACTTCCGTCCTGCTCAAACATGATCTCAGCCTGTGTTGTAGCTGTTGTCAGCTGTCTTCAGCTGCGCATCAGCTTGTCCGTCTCAGCCTGCCACGGTCAGCGCCTGTCCAGCTCGCTCCCGGCCGAACTGTTCGGTGAAGGCCGTTCCCTGCCACACCTTCTTGCCTGCAACGTATACCCCTTCTACCACACCATCCGAACGGTTCACCAGCTGATGACAGTCATATTCATCCCGGTAAATGTATTCGATACCGGCATCGCCATCGTAGCTTCTCAGCACCTCTGGGTTCAGGAGCGCCATGTCTGCCCGGCTGCCGATATCCAGGCTGCCCGCATCCAGCCCGAAGAATTCCGCCGGCTCCCGGGTCAGCCGCTTGACCATATAGCTGAAGGTCTCCTCAGAGTCTTCCAGCGCGATACGCAAGCCCCGGAGATTGCCGTCGTAGAAGGCCATATTGGTGACGTGCGCTCCGCTGTCATTGAAGCCAGGCAGCAGCAGCGGATTCAGCAACAGTTCTTTCACTACCTCAGGGTCCCGATTCGCAGATACGTAGTGCCAGTACATGTCGCGGTCGAAGACCTTGAGCAGCATCAGGAAGAACTCGGCCTCATCCTGAATTCCCCGTCCCAGCTCGGTGAAGGCCTGGATTTCCGCTTCGCTCAGATTCGTGCTGGCAGACGTCTGCCAGGCGCGGTAGTCCACATAGACTTCTGCCATCGTCCGCCCCTGCCAGGCGGGCACGGGCGACCGGTAGATCACATGATCGTTGAGATCCCGGGTCATGAACGCATTCTCCATCCGCAGCTTGCGCTTCAGATGATCGAGGTTGAATCCCGACTTGCCCTTCTCCCACATCGCCCGGAACGCCTCGATGAACTCCGGCTCCGAAAGCACGGCGCGACGCGCCTCCACGTCTTCGAGCTCCGTCTCGATCAGGCGCCGCAGGAGCGGATCCGCCTCGGCCAGGGGGCTGATCGCGCCCTCGGACCAGACCTTGAAAGGTGCGGCCAGCGATTGCATGCGGAAGTGGCCGTTCAGGAGCTTCGAGTTGAGCAGGCTCGAAAACCGCAGGGCCTGGGCTTTGAACATCCGGTTGATGGCGCTGTCGAGAGCGGCGAGCGCCGTGATCTTCAGGGGTTTGCCGTTCAGCCGACCACTGGTGAGCAGGAAGAGCCGCAGGGTGAGCGCGCTGTTGTCCGTTGAAGGGGTCATCTGCCAGACCCGGTCGTGCAGCCGGACCACGTCCGTGAGCGCTTTGTACTCACCGAACTGGGCGTACTGAGTCGGGATACGCTTGTCCACATGTGGCTGGTTGGCCAGGAAATGCAGCGGCAGGCCATCTGTGGAGAAGCCGGCGTAGCCTGCATTCATGGCGTCATCGAGCTGAGAGACCATCTCTTTGAGCTCGCCCGGAGTCGGATCCCGCTCGATGGAGTCCTTCAACCCCATCACCTGGATCCGCAGCATGGAGTGCGGGATGAGCGGCGCAAGATTGGCCGCCAGCGGCAGCTCGTTCAGATGCTCGAGGTATTCACGCGGCGTGTTCCAGGTCGCCTTGTCCGCCGCTTTCGCGAGCACGGACTTCGGGATGTTCTCCACCCGGGCAAAGCAGTCGACTATGGGATCCTGCTCGGGCGTGCGCTGGGCGCCGAACGCCAGACCCAGGCTGCAGTTGCCCACCACCACGGACGTGGTGCCGTGCCGAACCACCTCCGGCAAGCCTGGCGCCAACTCCACTTCCAGGTCTTCGTGAGTATGGATATCGAGGAGCCCGGGGATCAGCCATTGTCCAGCGGCCTCTTCCACCGACGCTGCGTTCGTAACCGGCAGACCCTGACCCTTAGCGACGACGCGGCCATCCTGGACGGCAACGTCCACGAACGCCGCCGGCCCACCGGAGCCATCGAATACCTTCGCGCCTCTGATCAGCACATCCCACGTCATCTTGCTTCTCCCGTTGCTTCGCCCGCCGTTGCTTCGCCGGGGCCCATGGGCGCGCCGTTGGCCTCGTTTTCGTCGGCAGGATTTTCTATGGGCGGCATCTCCGCGTCCACATTCCGCACCGATCGTGAGCAAGCGGCCAGCAGCAGCACTGTGATGCCGAAGGCGATACCGGCGCAGACGAGCGCTACCGCCACGTCATAGGCCTCAGCGATCAGCGAGATGGGGATCACGCCCAGCGGCATCAGGCCGTGAGACATCATGTCGATACTCATGATCCGCCCACGCATGTGGTGCACCACCTGCATCTGCAGGAGCCCCCGGTTGAGCGACATGTTCCAGGCACTGATGAAACCGATGAAGCCCACCAGAACCGCCGCCACAGGCACCGCCACCGCCAGGCCGAAGGCGGAGGTGAAGGCACCCCAGGCCAGACAGGTGCCGATCAGCCACAGCGCCTTGTGCCTGATCTCGCCAATCCAGGCCAGCATCAGCGAGCCGCCGATGGCGCCCACGCCCATGGCGCTCATGAGAATGCCCAGATCTTCCGGGCCACCGCCGAGAATGTCTTCGTTGAAGGCCGGCAACAGGGTGTTCAGAGGCATTCCAAAAAGGAAAGGCACGATGGACAGCAGGATCAGGCCGAATACCGGCGGGTTCGCCCACACGTAGCGAAGCCCGTCGGCCATGTCCGTGAGGGCGCTCTTCTGCTCGCTGGCCTGTTCGCTCACCCCGCGCTTCCGCACCATGAGCATGGTGATGGCGGAGATGCCGTAGAGGGCGGCAATCATGAAGTAGACGATGCCGACCCCGTAGGTGGAGCTGGTATCACCGCCCGCCACCCAGGCGATCAGAAAACCGGCCAAGGCCGGCCCGAGGATACGGGAGAGGTTCCAGCTCGTGGTGTTCAGCGCCATGGCCGTGAAGATGAGTCGTTCCGGTATCAGCTCCGGGACGAACGCCTGCCGAGCAGGCATCGATAGCGCCAGGATCGAGCCGTTGAAGAAACCGAACCAGATGAAGTCCCAGAAGTTGACCCGGTCCGTGATGATGATGATGCCCATGACGATCGTGGCCAGACAGTTGAGCGTCTGCGCGGAAGTGATGATCGTTTTCTTGGGCAGGCGATCGGCGATCACTCCGCCCAGCAGCGAGAAGGCCACGGTCGGCAACATGAAGGAGAGGGTTACCCAGGCCAGATCCAGCGCCGACGAGGTCAGGGTGTAAACCAGCCAGCCCCGCGCAATGATCTGCATGTTCATCGCGAAGGAAGAGCCGAGCGACCCGACCCAGAGCCAGCGGAAGTTTGCGTAGCTGAGCGCCTCGGTGATGTTACGGTCAGCCACGCTGTACGAGGTTCCTGATTGGCTAACCGCCTATTTTAGCACGCCTCGAAGATTTCCCGAATTCCGATTCGATTTCTTACAGCTTGAGATTCGCCTTGCAGTCATTGAAGCTCTCCGCCAGGGCAAAGACTTTACGAGGGGAGTGGATGAGCGAGATCTACAGATCGGAATTTCCGGAGCTCGGATTCTACGGATTGCCGGGACACAGCCGCTCTCCGAGGGACGTGCTCAAGCAGGTCCAGGATGCGGAGTCACTCGGCGTCGGCAACGTGATGATCTCCGAGCGACCGGACTACAAGGAGATCTCGGCCATCTGCGGGGCCTGCGCGGCCGTCACCGAATCAATCTACATCGGCACGTCCGCCACCAATCTGAACTCCCGCCAACCCGTGATCACCGCCTCCATCGGCAGCACCCTGAATCGGCTTTCCAACGGTCGCTTTGCGCTCGGACTTGCCAAAGGGAGCATTCATCGCGCCAGGGCCTGGGGCATTCCCTATCCGACCTACGCCAGAGAGGCGGAGTTCGTGGATCTGATGCGCAAGCTGTGGCGTGGCGAGACGCTCACCAATTACGAGGGTGAGCTCGGCAAGTATGCAACGCTGGGACTCGCGCCTTACGTGAACGAAGACATTCCGATTCTTTATGTCGGCTTCGGCCCGAAAAGCCTGGAGCACGCCGGCCGGATCTACGACGGCGTGCACCTGCACACCTTCATGGGTGACAAGGCCCTCAGCGATGCCGTCGACTCGGTTCGTCGTGGCGAAACCGCGGTTGGCCGCGATCGGGGCAAGGTCAAAGTCTGGTCCGTATTCGCGACTGCCTGCGACGTTTCCGAGTCCGTCTATCTGAAGTACATCGTCGCTCGCCTGGCCACCTATCTGCAGATTCCCGGTTACGGCGAGCTGCTGGTTCGCGTCAATGGCTGGGACGAGGAAGTGCTGAAAACCTTCCGCACGCACAAATCCGTCACCAGCGTCCGAGGGCTGATCGATAGCGTCGCAACCACGGAACAGCTGGCGGAAATCGAAAAGATCATCCCCATGGAATGGCGGCCGGCCGCCGTTGGCTCCGCGCGGGAGTGCGCCGAAGCCTGGGTGGGACAATTCGAGGCAGGCGCGGATGGACTCATCATCCATGCCAGCACGCCGGAGGAATTCGCGCCAGTGCTGGACGAATACCGGAAAATCCGCCCTGACGAGCAGTTCGAGAACCGGACCAATCGGCCGGGCTGAACCAGATTCCATCGAAATCCGCCAGGAGGGGAGGCAGCGGTGAAACTCGCAATTGAACTGGGTGGCGTCCAGCCCGGCGCACTCGAGCGCAGCATTGAGTGGGTGCAGCATGCGGAAAAGCTGGGCATCGCCACGGCCTTTTCCGCCGAAGCCTGGTGGAGCGATGCGGTGACGCCACTCGCCTACCTTGCCGACAAGACCAGCCGCATCCAGCTCGCCACCGGCATCATGCAGGTCACTGCCCGCACGCCGGCAATGACGGCCATGACCGCGCTGACCCTGCACGACCTGACCAACGGCCGGTTCGTGCTCGGTCTGGGCGCCAGTGGCCCCCAGGTGGTCGAGGGTCTGCACGGGGTCCGCTACCAGCAGCCACTCACCCGCTTGAGAGAGACGGTGGAGATCTGCCGGCTGATCTTCGCCGGTGAGAAAGTCCGCTACGACGGTAAGGTGTTTCAGCTGCCACTGCCGGACAGTGAAGGCAAAGCCATCCGGATCGCGCACGAGCCCGCACAGATTCCCATCTATCTGGCCACCCTTGGTCCCAACGCCCTGCGCTACACGGGCAAGGCAGCGGACGGCTGGCTCGGCACCTCCTTCTCGCCGGACCATCCGGAGGCGCACATGGATTACCTGCGCGAAGGGGCCGCAGAGGCCGAGCGCACGACCGGTGATCTGGACCTGTGCGTTTCGGTCCGGGTGGAGATCGGCGACGACGTGGACGCCATGATCGACCGCCGCAAACCACAGGTCGCTTTCAACATGGGCGGCATGGGCTCAGCCACCACGAATTTCTACAACGATGCCTTCAAACGGGCGGGGTACGAGGAAGATGCCAGGGCCATTCAGGCGCTCTGGCTGGACGGCAAACGGGACGAAGCCGCCGCGCGGGTGCCCGAGGCCATGGTTACCGAATTTCAGGCGCTGGGCACAGCCGATATGGTCGCAGAACGATTGCGGCGCTATCGGGATGCCGGGGTGACGACACTGAAGCTCGGCCTGGACAGCGCCGGGCCGATCGGACCGGCGCGCTTCGCGCTACTGGAGCAGATCGTCGACATTGTGGAGGGACTCTGATGAAGCTTTATATGGTGCCGCTGGCACCCAACCCGACCAAGGTCATGCTCTACATTGCCGAGCGCGAGGCGCTCGGCACGCAGATGGGTATTGAGCAGATCGTGGTCAATACGGTCAAAGGCCGCCACAAGGAGCCCGAGCACCTGGCTCGGAACCCGTTTGGCACGGTGCCGACCCTGGAACTCGACGACGGCACCTTCCTCGTCGAGTCGCTCGCCATCATCGAGTATCTGGAAGATAAGTTCCCGGACGGGGCGCTGATCGCCGGCACACCTGAACAGAAAGGCCACGCTCGCGATGTCGAGCGCATCATCGATCTGCGGCTCGGCGGCCCGATGGGATCTTTCGGCCATCTGACCAACTCGCCGCTCGGCATTCCTCCAGACCCTGAAGGTGCGGCAGAAATGGAGAAACGGATGCAGGCGCCGCTGGACTATCTGGAGAATCTGCTCTCTGACGGCCGGCCACTCCTGCTGGGAGAGGCGCCGTCCATTGCCGACTGCACCATGCAGGCGTCCCTGCAGTTCGTACGCTTCGTGGAAGCGGACGTGATCGGAGATCGCCCCCTGCTCAGGGCCTGGGACGAACGCTACCGGAGCCGGCCAGCCGCACAGTCCGTGCTGCGCTGGTAGCGCTCCCGGGACGACGGCCGTGGCGGACACCGCAATCGAAACCGATGCGCCCGCATCCCTCGATGAGGACTATCCCGGGATCGGCTCTGCCAGCTACTGCCTGGCCCTGCTTTTCGTCGCCTATATATTCTCCTTCATCGACCGGCAGATTCTCGCGCTGCTGGTCGGCCCGATCCGCGCAGACTTCGGCATCACGGATTTCCAGTACTCCCTGCTGCAGGGCGCGGCTTTCGCGCTGCTGTACACCTTTGCCGGACTGCCCATAGGCCGTCTGGCCGACCGGCACTCGCGCAAGCTCATCGTCTTCGCCGCCGTCTCGTTCTGGAGCCTGGCCACCGTCGCCTGCGGGCTGACGAAAAACTTCACTCAGCTTTTCGCCGCCCGTATGGCCGTCGGCGCCGGCGAAGCCGGC
>Ga0316194_10001792_pt1 | contig 14910 bp, 14 predicted proteins | sample CroRivsedime1_MG_FD_204936 | JGI IMG/M metagenome (GOLD analysis project Ga0316194, IMG submission 204936) | Coastal sediment microbial communities from Maine, United States - Cross River sediment 1 | ecosystem: Environmental > Aquatic > Marine > Coastal > Sediment | place: USA: Maine...
GGCAGGCATCCAGAACTATTTGAAAACACTGGATTCCCGCCTTCGCGGGAATGACGCCAAAGGACGTTTTAAGACTTTTTACGAAACCATCAACGTTGGACGTTCGATATTCGACGTTCAATCTGTTTACATTCCCGGCCAGGCGGAGTTCCATATGAGCGCCGCCGCTTGCCTGAAAAACGACCGGTTTAATCATCAAAAAACCCTTTTCTCCTGCACTCTCGGCGACTCTGCGGTGAAATATAGCTTTTAACAGTAGAAAAACTCAGTCAGCCTTAATTCTCGATTCCATATTTGTCGACCAGCGTTTCATCGTATTTTGCTTTTCTCGATTCACACCTTTTTCTGGGGCACAGTTGGCAGCTATAAAAGGACACTTCCGTCGGGAAATAGAAACCGGAGATAGATTTGGCCGGAATCATCAAGAGGTTGCGGGTCAGTCTCACGCCGATGGAAGCTTCCACGTCTCCGAGCAATTTGAACAAAGGCCCCTGCTCTTCAATGGGCCAGTCCGACAATGATCCCGGAGACATGGATGACATTTTTTCCAGGGCAAATTTAGACTGCAAGTGCCTTTTTACCTGCTTTCGAACCGAAGTCAGAGCAAGGTTGCCGATGGAATCCAGGTAATAATTTTCTAAAAGATCGCTGCAGGCAATTTGTTTTTCGCCCAATTTGCTGCCGAGGGTGATGACATAGGGGAAAATCCTTTCTACCCGGTCTAAATTTTTTCGCAGGACCCGGCTGCTCAGACGCAATCCTCCGACGATGACGCTGTCCTCCGATTTTTCTTCGATATAGCAGACATTGTAAATCGCCCTGGGTTTAATGAGCTGCTGAACGGTATCGACGAGGTCCCGGGCCTGACTCAAATCGCTGTCCGGCTTCATGTGAAGTCTTCTTCGAACCTGATCCAGGCTTAAACTTGCGCTGATATTTTCTAAAATTGCCATAGATAGATTATATCTTGTGAAACTGGTACATTTATTTAGACAGGATTTACAGGATTTTTTTGATTTAGTAGATCTATCCTGTCCATCCTGTTGATCCTGTCAGAAAAATAAATTTATATTTCGTTAAGTTTTTTATTCGGTCAAACTCGCCGCTTTTCAGGCCAGCGGCTGGACTGAAACCTGCTTACCTTGCCGACAACCCCGCCCAGGTGCGGATGTCTTGGGCCAACCGGCGCATTTTGTCCTGGGCGATTACCGGATACACGCAAATCTCCAGAATGGAAGCCTCTCGGGAGGTGTTTTGATCATTTTCAATTCGTTCCGTATCCTTGAAAGTTTTTAGTAAGGCACAATCAGACATATCAGAGATTTTTGAATCAAAACCATGCTTCAGGAGATAATGGCGCAGGTCATCGCGTTTCGCGGGCGCCACTTTCAAGGGGTAGTAAACGTAAATGTGGTCCCCCTCATCTGCATCCGGAACTTCAATCCCCGGCACTTCACCCAATTTTTCCGTCAAGATGCGGGCATTGCGTCGGGCGCCTTCGTTAAATTCATCGATATGCTTGAGTTGCAGCAGTCCGACGGCCGCCTGGAGATTGGACATGCGATGGATGCGCGGATTTGATTTCTTAAAATCTTCGAGCAGTTCATCACCGACGGTGGAGTCCATCAGCGGTTGTCCCAGCAGAAGTTTCAAGCGCAGAGCTGGATAGGCAGTCATGCCGAAAATAAAAGGGCGGGTCAGCAGCCATTTCAGCCAGATCGAAAAGGCATTTTTTGTGATGGCGTTTTTTGTCGGTATGGGGGCTTTCGACAGTATTTCGGCAGCCCTTTGCGCAATTTCACCATCGGACGTGGCAATCGCTCCCCCGCCGAAACACGGCATATTTTTGCCCTCGGCAAAACTGAATACGCCGATGTCTCCGAAAGTGCCGACCGGTTGACCATCGACCCTGACGCCGCAGGCATGGGCACAGTCTTCCAAAAGGCGAATATTTTTTTGACGGGCCAGATCCGCCAGATCACGGATGGGACAAGGCTGGCCGAAAAGATGGGTGGCCAGAATGGCACCGGTCTTATCTGTGATTTTCGGCTCAATATGCTCGGGGCCGGAATTGTAGGTCCGCGGATCAACATCGCAGAATACCGGTTGATAACCGAGCAGTTTCGCAACCAGGGGAATCACCGGAAAGGTAAACGCCGGGAAAATGATTTCCGCGCCTTTTTCCAGACCCAATGCTTCCAGTGCCAGTTGAAATGCCGACCGGCCGGAAGCTGCTCCCAATACATGGGGCACCCCCAGCCATTGGGCGAATTTCGTGTAGAATTCTTCGATGGCCGGTCCTTGTTGCACTTTCTTGCCTAAAACGGAGTTGACCAGCGTTCTTAAACTTCCCGGCGGAAGATTCACACATCTTCGTGGTACGGAGCCGATGAGTGCCATGAAGCTATTCCCCTTTAATGATTGATAATTGATATGGCCGCAAAAAGGCGCAAAAAACACAAAAACAAAATTCTGCCTTTTTACGAATCCATCAAAATTGTATGTTGATGAATTGTTATTTAAGGAATCCTAATTAATTTCCATGTACCATCTCCCGGCCGGCGGATATTTCAGCCGAATCTGTTTCTTTAAATTCTTTCAGCGGCACGTCGCGCCAAGTGCGCAGTCCGACCAGGCGCCGGATGGCCCAAGTCAGCACACCCAAAGCGATATGGAGCCAGTAGTCAATAAAGCGGTTGACGACTGTCAACGATCCGGCTATCGGCACCGATATCCCCACCACGCGCAGGCAGCTGAAGAGAGTGATTTCCACCACGCCGGCCCCGGACGGCGTGATCGGGAACCCAGAGGCCAGCAGCGGTATCATGGTCAGAAAAACCGCTTCGGCGGAACCAATGCGCAAGCCGAAGGCCAACGTCAATGAGAAAATCCAGGCAGTCTCCAGGGCCCAGATAACGACCGTTAAAAGCGAAATTGGTATTAATTCTTTGGGCCTGGGCCACATGCTGGTTTGAAATGCGCCAATCATCTGCTGGACTTTCGCCGGTATCCAGCCGGGGAGCTTCTTTTTGAAAAAAAAGAACACCAGCATGATGGAGGTTGCCCCCACGGCAATAATCCCGCCGCCAACCAGACTCCAGATGACTGCAGGGGGGAGTCGGTCCGAAAACAAGATCCAGGATGACAGGGATGCCAACATCAGAATAATCCAGGCATCGATCATACGTAGAAACACGATGGAGCCCAGGGCCGCCGAACGTCGAATTCTGAAATTAATACGGGCCAGATGGGCGGCGTACACATCGCCCAGTTTCGCCGGTACCAGATTGTCCACAAAATTATAAAAAAAGACCAGCAATGCGAATTTGCCGTTTCCTGCTTTTACGGGCAGATGGTTCAAGCATCGCCGCCAGCGCATGCCGCGTGCAATATAGGTGGCATAATGCGCCACTGCCCCGATCACGATAAAGCGCTTGTCACAGGCGATGATTTCGTGCCAGACTTTTCTGAGATCCACCATCGTGGCCGCGAAAATTAGAATAGCAACGGCAATAGCTATACTCAGGTATGTGGGCCAACCCCACAGCGCCGGGACTTTGGGGTCGCTATTTAAGTCGTTATGGTTGTTTTGATCAGCCATTTGAATTTTTTAATTCGAGAGATTTTTTATTTGATATTAAGAGCTTATGCCCTTGACGCTCATCAACATAAGGCCTGAACGACAGTCTGGCAAGGGCCACCAGCCGGTTAAAGAAAACAGGTCTATCGTGAAAGGGTTACCCGTTAAACTTCGGGGTAATCCAGTGTTCGCTTAAGATCATCTATTTTGAAGTGTTAGCGTGCTTACCCTCATCGATATCCCACATATTAAACGAAACGGGGAAACTAAGTGATTCAAACCGAAAAGTCAACGGTAAAACATTAGAGAATATGGGTTGAAACCCGAACCGCAGCCAGTGATGAGCTCAGCCGAGTCGAATATCCAAGGGTGGTATCGCTCCCGGCCTTCGTAGCCACTTCGGCGGAGTAGGCATGCTCTATCTTTTAAATTTAAATTCGATAGAATTCCTTACTTCGACATTCGTCATTCGTCATTCAAATTCCTTGGCGGGATTATACCCAAGCTGGCGGGATATGGCTAATGCACAATTAGAGACTAAATTTCCAAAGAATTTTATCCGGTCCGGTGTCACCCGCATGGCGGCCCCGGTAATGGAAACGGAAGCGGCCGGTTTGCCCTGGTGGTCAAAGATAAGGGCCGCCACGCATCGCACTCCCTCTTCCATCTCCTCGTTGTCAACTGAATAGCCTTGACGCCGGATCCGTTCCAGTTCTTTGATAATTTTATCCTTTTCCACCAGGGTATAGGGGGTAAACGGGGTAAGATTCGATCGCTCCAGATACGCATCAAGCTCATCTTTTTCCATTTTACTTAAGAATAATTTCCCCACCCCGGTGGCATAAAGCGGAATCCGTGCGCTGGGTCGGGTGAATAGCTGGAGTATGGAGTGGTTGCTCTGGGCAATGTCCAGATAAACCATACTGTCTCCGTCCCGCACAGAGAGGTTGACGCTCTCCCTAGTTTCAGCCATCAGCCGTTCAATATGATGTCGTGCAATGGAGGTCAGATGAATTTTTTGTTGCACCCTGGTGCCAAGTTCCAGGAAGCGGAATGACAGTGAGTATTGTTTGGTGATCGGGTCCTTTTGAAGGTAATGCCTTTCTACCAGGGTGGCAACGATTCGATGAATGGTCGACGGCGGATAGCCGGTAAGGTTGGAAAGCTCCCGAATTCCCGCGCTTTGAACTTCGGCAACTGTGTTGATAGTATCGATAGCTTTTGAAAGTGATTTCATCGCGTGTTCTGCATTGAGGAATTCAATTTTATTATGCCGTGTTTCCTAACGGATTCTAGTGGTGCTGTCAAGACTCTTTCTCCACCTCCTTAGCGCAGATTGTTGCTTACTGATAAAGGGCTGATCAAAAAAATTTCTTGACATCGAATTGTTTCATTTGGTACTCGTTTCGTACAATATTATAGAATCGAGTTTCATATTGTGGAACATCGGGTAAAAACTCTTTTTCTTTATAAAATCAAGATACTGGTTACCCGCAATCTAAAGCGTTTGCTATCTGAAGGGACCATGGTTGCGAGGCGTAGGAAGGTCCGAAATTCTCTCTTAAACTTTAACTACCAAGGAGGTAACCCATGACAGAGAAAAAGAAACAAAAGGAGGCGAAGAACCAGAGAGTGTCCCGTCGAAAATTCCTGAAGACAGCGGCTGTGGCCGGCGCTGCGACAAGCACCCTCGGTTTTCCGGCCGTTATGCGCGCATCAGCTGCGGCTCCAATTTCACTTAAGGTGCAAACTGCATGGGATGCCGGAACGCTGGGCTACGTCAAGTTCAAGGAGTTTTGCGAGGAAGTAACGGCGGCATCTGAAGGTCAGATTGTATTCCAAGGCTTTCCGGCCGGTGCCATTGTCGGAACATTCGAAATGTTTGATGCCGTCAAGGCAGGCGTTTTTGATGCCATGCACTGTTTCGATGTGTATTGGCCCGGAAAGATACCGGTCGCAACCTTCCTGTCTTCCTATCCCTTTGGACTGGACCGTCCGGACCAGTGGGAGACCTGGTATCACGAACTGGGCGGCAGGGAGTTTGCCCGTGAGGCTTACGGCAGCCACAACATGTATTACATTGGACCCATCCAGCACGATGACAACCTGATTCATTCCAAGGTTCCCATCCGCACTTTTGAGGATTTCAAGGGCAAAAAGATACGCTACCCGGGCGGTATCATCGCCGACATCTACCGTGCGGCAGGCGTTGCCACGGTGCTTCTGCCGGGAGGCGAAGTCTACCCGGCCCTGGAGAAAGGCGTCATCGACGGTGCCGACTACGTCGGGGCGGCCATCAACTACAATTTAGGCTTCGGGGAGATCGCAAAATACATCATCATGGGCCCCCCGTCGACCCCATGCCTGCACCAGCCGGTGGACTTAATGAGCCTTAACATCAACATTAACAAGTGGAAGTCGCTGGCACCCCACTGGCAGACCTTCATCGAGGCGATGGTCGCGAAGCACTCTTACGATCAATATTCGGCGATTCAGGCCGCAGACATCAAAGCCTTCGAGAAGCTGCAAGTCGAGCAGGGGGTTGAAATCATCCGGCTGTCCGAGGAAGACATTGCCAAGTTCCGCCGCTTTGCCCCTCAGATGTGGGTCAAGTGGGCCAAGAAGTCGCCGCTGGCGATGAAGGCTTTCAAAACCCAGCTTGAATTCATGAAGTCCGTTAAGGTGGGTTATATCACGGATGCGGATATGGTTGATTTCGACGGTAAGAAACTGGTATTCTAAATCCAAAATTTATTCCGGGAAGGGATTCTCAAATCCCTTCCCGATATTTTTATGGGGGCAAATATTCCAATTCTGAAATACAGATACGAAATGGAATGAATTCCTATCCACTCGATAACGGAATTTCGGGCAGTGTGAGGATTTTTCATGGAACTATTGAAAAAAATCATGGTCGCCATCGAGAAAACCAACATCTTTATCGGTAAGATGATGGTCGGGGTAACACTGGCGGCGGTTATTGTGATCACATTTGAAGTTGTGATGCGCTATGTTTTCGGATTGCCGACCAACTGGGGTCATGAAACCATGACCCTGCTTTTTGCCGTTCAGTACATGTTTGTAGCGGGCTATTGTCACTATCACCGCGCGCATGTGAGAGTGGATGTCTTCTATTCCACCCGTTCAAGAAGGACGCGGGCCTTTCTGGATCTATTCACCAGCATTTTTTTCTTCCTGTTCAACGGGGTACTGCTCTGGACCTGCTGGACCTTTTACTGGAGTTCTCAAACCATGCATGGGGGCGGAACCTTCCTCGGGATAACGCTTCCGGGGGAATTGTCTCTGACCGACTGGGCCCCTCCCTTCTATCCAGTTAAGTTCATGATGCCGCTCGGGGCGCTGATGATGCTCCTGCAGGGCATTGTCTGGTGGATTCGGGATTTGCATATAGCGATTACAGGGAGGGAAATGACATGAGTATTGAATGGATTACCGTATTGATGTTTGGATCCCTGTTCTTCCTGCTGGGATTGGGTCTGCCCGTTGCATTCGCCTGTGGCTCGGTGGGCGTCATATTCACCGCCCTCCTGCAGAGCCCGGCGGCGGTCAACCTGGTCTCCACCCGAATCTTCGGGCTGATGATGAATTATCTGCTGGCAGCCATCCCCCTGTTTATCTTCATGGCCTGCATTCTGGAAAGATCCGGCATTATCGAAGAGCTTTACGAACTGGTGTACCAGTGGATGGGGGCCATTAAAGGGGGGGTGGCATCTGCGACGGTACTGGCCTGCACGCTGCTGGCGGCCATGGTGGGTGTCATCGGCGCCAGCGAAGTGACCATGGGCGTTATCGCGCTGCCCCAAATGCTCAGGCGGCAATATGACAAATTTATTGCCTGCGGCTCCATCCTGGCCGGCGGTACGCTGGGAATCCTGATTCCGCCCAGTGTCATGCTGATTGTTTACGGTCTGGTGGACAACAGCTCCATCGGCCGGCTTTACGCCGGAGCCATCATGCCCGGCATTATGCTTTCGGCATTGTTTATCGGGTATGTTACCTTGCGTTGCTACATTAACCCCAAGCTGGGACCGCCGGTCCCTTTAGAGGAAAGATTGCCCTTATCCGCCAGGCTAAGGCTTCTGATCCGGATTGTGGCACCCGCCATCCTTATATTCCTGGTTCTGGGCACCATATTCACCGGTATTGCGGCCCCCACAGAGGCGGCCGGCGTGGGTGCGGCCGGAGCGATTATCCTGACCGCCCTTCAGGGGAAACTCAAATGGAAAGGTGTGGTGCAGGCAGCCGAAAACACCTTGAAATCCTCCGCCATGGTTATGTGGACCATTTTTGGCGCCAATATCTTTGTTGGTTTATACGTCATGGTAGGCGGCGGCGAATTTGTTACCCAGATGCTCCTTGGCTCCGGTTTGGGAAAATGGGGCATCATCATCGTCATGCAGTTTATTCTGATTTTCCTGGGATGTTTCATTGACTGGGTCGGTATTATCATGCTGTGCGTTCCCATTTTTGGCCCCATTGTTCGTCAACTGGGCTTTGACCCGGTCTGGTTTGGCGTGCTGTTCGCCACCAATTTGCAGATTTCCTTCCTTTCGCCGCCATTCGGATATGCGCTTTTTTATCTGAAAGGCGTTGCCCCTCCCGAGATTTCAACCACGGATATATGGAAGTCTTCGGCCCCCTTCATCGGCCTGCAGGTTGTTGGGGTATTGCTGGTGATGTACTTTCCGAAAATTATACTATGGCTGCCCGGCCTCCTGTACTAGATGATTTTATTGCTTCCGATCATAGCGTACGGCTGGCATCCCGCTGATCGCGGGACACCTGCCTGAGCATTAAAGCGATGGAATCATGAAAAAAGACAAGTCCCCTAAAAAAGAATACTTTTATCAAGCTCCGGTCATCTTTGTGGTGCTTTTTTATCTGCTTTTGCTGGTCTGGACGGTCGTATGTGTTGTGCTGATCGGATCAAAGACGATCAGCGCCGGGTGGCCGCTGTTTCAGTTGCTCATGATCGCATTTGTGCTGGGGTATACCTGGTTTTTTTCACTGGGCATTTCGTACAGGATTACCACTAATGAAGCGGGGACGATTGAGTTAACCAGTTTCAGGAGGGTATTCAGCGTCAAGGCCGATGCTATATCTCTGGTGGAAGGCCCGCGGTTGGCTTTTATGCCTTACAGCTTTATCAGGTTTCGCCTGGAGCGCGAAAAAGCCTACCTGTTTTGCCGAATCACTGACGATGAACTCCAACAGGTGCTGAAGAAGATGAGGTTAGCCAACCGGGAAATGAAGTTTAAAGGTGTGTGAGTGTCCTGAAATCGATACCTTTCTTTTTAACAAAAGTTTAAACTTCATATTCCTTCTTTGTGCCTTCGGGTCCTGGTGGCTAAACATTTACACAAATTTTGGGTTGACGATTTTGGTGTCCTGATGTAAGTTAAACTCAGAAATTATAGAGAATACAATCTTGCAAACTAGTATCAGGGAGGAATAATATGTTCGTACTCTGGCCGAATATTATTACCCTTATCTGTGTTGCCCTTGTGGGCGGAATGATTGGTTTCATAATTTACGGATGTATCAAAGGATTTGAGAATACATTCCCGAATGATTGAAGCCTATCGATTGGTTTTTATCTGCAAATTATCCTGATTGCGAAAAGGAGATTCAGGGTGCTCTGATAAAGAACAGATATCGGGCACCCTGAACTTTTTTACCCACTTCTAATGAGTACTTTTACGCTGGATTCCACGTATTCCAGATGTTCCAGCATTCTGCGCCTTGCCAGATGGGCATCTCTTTTCTTGATCGCATCTACCACCTTATAATGCTGATCATATATATCCCGCAGGTCAATATTTTCGTAATACTTTCTAAGGCTTTCTTTCAGTATATCGTAGATGGAGAACGTTAAGTGCATCTGGATTTTATTGTGGGTGGCCTCTGATATTGCCAGATGGAAATCCGCATCGTCCTCGACGACACTGTTGCCCTGGTCAATCTTGATTCTCATTGATTCAATGCTTTGTTCAAGGCGGGCAATGTCCGCGTTTTTTGCTCTCTTGGCTGCATAATGGGCATTCCAGGTTTCGATGGCTTTTCTGACTTCGATTAGTTCAAATATGGTTTGGGTATCCTCTCTTAACAGCTGGAGCAAGGGTTCCGTGATTTTGCCCCCAGCCAGGGATTTTACGATTGTCCTGTGCCGCTGGGACATCTCTAAAAATCCCATACCCACGAGTGAATTGAGTGCCTCCCTCAGGGATGCGCGGCTCACATTTAGAATTTTTACCAGCTCCCTCTCGGCAGGAAGGGCGTCGCCTGGCTTCAACTCACCCTTGTTGATGAGCGCCTTGATTTGCTCCACAATTTTGGTGGAGATTTTTTCCTGTTTGATTGGCTGGAATTCTGGACTGACCATAATACTTTGACTTATATTTTTTACAGTTGACTGTTGAGAATTTACGCAGCGGAACCCGTCGTGTTTATCTGTCGCCAAAATGCCCGACAACTCTTTATGTTTATTGAAAGTACTATATTATCAGCGAATTTCGCTGTCAACCGACAACTCCTTATGGGAACAAACCGCTTGACACCGAATTGCAATTATGGTTTACAGACTATTGGTTCTACCATAGTTGCAACCGTAATAAAAGACAAAACATTAACGCATGGTGAGGGAGGCAAGATGGCAAAGTTTTTTGAATATCAGGGAAAGGAAATATTTAAAAAATCGGGTATCCCGATCCCTGAAGGGATGGTGGTAAAATCTCCACAAGAGGCCAAACAAGCGGCTGAGAAACTGGCCGGACCTGTTGTGATCAAGGCTCAGGTATGGGCGGGGGGCCGGGGGAAATCCGGTGCGGTAAAGTTCGCCGACACGCCTGAGGAGGCGGAAGCGGCAGCTGAGGCTATCCTGGGGATGAAAGTTAAGGGCCTGGAGGTGAAACAGGTCCTTGTTGAAGAAAAGCTTGATATCGCTCAGGAATTTTATGCCGGTGTCATCATCAACTCTGCCCAGGAAGTCAGAGGGCCGGTGCTGATGTTTAGTCCTGAAGGTGGTATGGATATCGAGTCGGTGCCGGAGGATAAAATTTCGATCATGAATGTAGATGTCATCAAGGGTCTTATGCCCTATGACACACTGAACATGGTATCCTCAATGGGTGTCAAGGGCAAGGTTCTGCGGCAGGTGGCGGATGTCGTATTCAAGCTTTTTAAAGCATTTCAAAAGATGGATTGCCGGACGCTGGAAATCAACCCGCTTGTACTGACCAACGACGGTAAGGTTCTGGCGGCCGACTGCCGGATGGCCGTTGATGATCAGGCCCTTTTCAGGCATCCTGAACTGGGGATTAAAATCGGCCGTGAATTTCTCAAAGAGCCCACCGAATTCGATCTCATCGCCTGGTCTTTTGAGGAAAGTGATTTTCGTGGTACCAGCTATGTAGCTCAGATGGCCGAACCCGAAGAGGTGGCCAAGGGCGGTTATGTCGGCTACCACGGTATCGGCGGCGGCGCGGCCATGCTGGGTATGGATGCCCTCAACAAAGTGGACTTGAAAGTGGCTGATTATGCCGACACCAGCGGAAACCCGACGGCATCCAAAGTATATCGGGTCGTCAAGCTTATCATGAGTATACCGGGGATCGAGGGCTATTTCCTGTCTGGATTTATGATGGCGAATCAGGAACAGTGGCATCATGCCCACGGAATTGTAAAGGCATTGAGAGAAGAACTCCCCAAAAAACCGGGTTTCCCCGTGGTTCTTCTGCTTTGCGGCAATAAGGAAAAAGAATCCCAGGAAATTTTGAAAGAAGGTTTGGCGGGTCTCAATGCCAGAATAGAAATCTATGACCGCGAGCACGTGTACGATGCCAAATTCATTGGCGGCCGGGTCAGAGCCCTGGTCGATGAATACCGGAAAGAAAGGGAATGAATATTGAAGATTGATGGTTTCGTAAAAAGTCTTAAAACGTCCTTTGGCGTCATTCCTGCGAAGGCGGGAATCCAGTGTTTTCAAATAGTTCTGGATGCCTGCCTTCGCAGGCATGACGGAATTTCGGACTTTTTACGAGTTTGTCAAGGTTGAATATTCAATCATCTGGAAATAGCCAAATTCAGTTTTTACCGCAAAATGCACAAAAGTAACCTGAGGTACTATGAGGGGTAGTCTTATGGAATTTAATGAGAGAACGATCAAAGTCATCATCGATGACGAGAAATGTGAAGGCTGTAAAACTCATGCCTGTGTAGAGGCCTGTAAGACATACAGCCGTGGAATCCTGGTTCTGAAAGATGGTAAGCCGGCAGTGGAAGGATCTCCCGACGAGCTGGCGCGTAAAGGCACTGAATGTCTTGCCTGTGAATACGCATGCTGGTTCAGGGGAAATTCGGCAATTACCATCGAAGTCCCCATTGAGGGGTTGGCAGACTACCGGAAAAAGCACGGAACAGAATAGCAGGGGGATAATATGTCAATACTGTTAGATGAAAATACGAGAGTCATTGTACAAGGAATGACAGGCAGGGAAGGCTCTCTGCGAACGGCATTCATGAAGGATTACGGAACCAAGGTGGTTGCCGGGGTGACCCCCGGACGGAGCGGCCAGGAGGTTCATGGCCTGCCGGTGTATGATACGGTTTTAGAAGCCATCAAGAACGAAGGCATGGTGGACGCGACGGTGACTTTTATTCCCGGCCCGGCCTTAAAAAGTGCGGTTTATGAAGCTATTGATGCAGGGATTAAATTTGTAGTATCCCCGGTGGAGCGCATCCCGGTACATGATGTCATCGCTATGGTCAACTACGCCATGAAAAATGACGCCAAAATACTGGGTCCCGGCAGCCTGGGCATTATTAGCCCCGGCAAAGCCGCCATGGGGTGGCTGGGCGGCAGCGTTGATTGGGCCAAAATGCTCTTCGAGCCGGGACCGGTCGGAGTCATATCCCGCAGCGGCGGTCAATCCGGCACGGTGCCCTGGGCACTGAAGGTGGCCGGTTTGGGTATCAGTACCGCCATGCATATCGGAACGGAGCCTGTCTTGGGCCTTACCATGGCCGATGTTCTCAAGATGTTCGAGAAAGATGAACAGACCAAAGCGGTGGCAATTTTTGGCGAAATCGGCGGGACCCTGGAAGAAGAAGCCGCCGAAACCGTTGCCAGGGGTGAATTCACCAAACCGCTGGTTGTCTTTATAGCGGGTGCGTGGGCACCGGAAGGCATGCGATTTTCCCATGCCAGCAGTATCGTTGAACGCGGAAGAGGGACCGCCCAGGGTAAGATCAAAGCCTTAACCGAAGCTAAAGCCCATGTGGTTGACAGTCCTGAGGAAATTGCACCTAAAATCAAGGAACTCATCAACCTCTAGATTTGAAATTCATACAACTAATCGAATAGATATGTTTATATTGAGATCTGAGTTTTTGTTTTTTACTTGGAGTAATGGAATTTTCCAACTAGAAAGAGGAGGATAGAATCATGCCTGTTATGAGATCGGTGTTTTATGTACCCAGCAATAATGAAAAGATGGTCGGCAAGGCGCCAACTATCGTCTGCGATGTTCTGACGCTGGACCTGGAGGACTCAGTTCCCCCGGCGGAAAAACCGAAGGGCCGGGAAATGATCCAGCAATATCTGAAGGCCGACCGGGAAAAACAGGTCGCGCCCAGCCTTTACGTGCGCATCAACAACTGGGAAACCCAAATGACCAACGATGACCTGGAGGCCATTGTCCACCCGGGTCTGAACGGAGTTTGCCTGGCAAAATGCGGTGATGCCGAAAATGTAAAACGTCTCGACTGGAAACTGGAAGAGCTGGAGCAGAGAAGAGGGATGGAAGTCGGCAGCGTGGCCATTCAGCTGCTGATCGAAACGGCCAAAGGGGTGATGAACGCCTACCCGGCCGCCGGCGCCAGTCCGCGGGTTAATTCACTCATTTTTGGAGCAGTGGACTTCACCAAAGATATGCGGGTAACCCTGACCTCTGAAGGCCAGGAACAGCTTTACGCCCGGTTTCATACAGCTGTAGCCGCCAGGGCCGCGGGGTGTGTGGCGATCGACTGTCCTTTTGTCGCTTTTCAGGATATGGAAGGTTATAAAAAGAGCACCCGGGAAGGCCGGCAAATGGGCTATGAGGGCAGAATGCTCATTCATCCCAGCCAGATCGAGCCTTCCCACGAGATCTACACACCGTCGGCCGAAGACGTTGAGTGGGCCGAGGGCGTCAAGAAGGTCTTTGAGGAAGAAGGTATCGCCAAAGGCACTGCCGCTGTTACTTACAAGGGCAAAATGGTGGACACGCCGGTGTATGAAAACGCCATGCAGATTTTGCGGACCATGGAAGAGATTCGTGCTGCTGAATCCAAGGCTTAATGGCCCTTCAGTGGTCTCCAATACCGTCGGGGTTTTGGCCGGCCATTGTAAAAGGGTTCCAGGAGGAGGCATCTGGCAGAGAGATCCGCTATGCCTCCTTTTGTTATAGATGTAATGATCATTTTTTGGTTCTCCGCCTGTGGCGAATGCGGGCTATCACCTTTTCGCCACCAAGACACCAATATAGGTTGAGTGGTTCAAGGTTCAACGTTCCGGGTTGAAAAACATCCAACCAGCTCTTATCAAAGGGATTCTGTCTTCGTCGTTTTTTTAGAGCATTTTCACCCAATGGGTGGCGTCGGGTGTTCCGGATCTTGATCACTATACTAAGCAGTTTCCATCATGTGTAGCCTTTGAACCCAGAACCTCTGAACGCTAAACGGTTGTCAAATAGTTTTGCTTTGTGTCGTTGTGCCTTTGTGGCCATTTTTCCGGTATATCCGGGTTAGGTGGGTATGATGAGAATTATATTGGTCGGTCAGGGCCCTTTTGGAGAAAAGGTACTGGATGCCCTCATCACGAGGGGTGAAGATATTGTCGGAGTCTTTTGTCCGAAGGATAAAAGGGGTGAGGCTATGGCGGCGACCGCCGTAGCATCGAGTCTTGCTCTTTTCCGTCCCGACAAAATGAAAGATGCCGAGGTCCAAGAGGCCTATCTTGAGTTACGTCCCGATCTGGTTATCCTTGCGTTCGTCACCGATATCATTCCCGAGGCCCTTTTGGATATTCCCCCCATTGGAACCATCTGCTATCATCCTTCCTTGCTACCCAGACACCGCGGTGCCAGCGGCATAAACTGGGCCATCATCCAGGGAGATACCCACACCGGACTGACCATCCTTTGGGTGGATAAAGGAATTGATACCGGCCCCATCCTTTTACAGAAGGAAATAGAGATTACTCCCGGAGATACCACAGGTTCCTTGTACTTTAACAGCCTCTTCCCATTGGGAATTGAAGCCATTGTGGAAGC
>Ga0316194_10001796_pt1 | contig 14904 bp, 1 predicted proteins | sample CroRivsedime1_MG_FD_204936 | JGI IMG/M metagenome (GOLD analysis project Ga0316194, IMG submission 204936) | Coastal sediment microbial communities from Maine, United States - Cross River sediment 1 | ecosystem: Environmental > Aquatic > Marine > Coastal > Sediment | place: USA: Maine...
ATGTGGTGTCGGCGGCCTATTTACTGCATTACGCGACCGACAGCGAAAAGCTGCAGGCGATGTGCCTGCGTATAGCGAGTCAGCTAAAGCCCGGCGGTCGATTCGTTTGCATCAATGAGAATCCCGACCAGTCGGTCGATGATTACGCCGGCTATGCCCAGTACGGCTTCAACAAATCGGTGCAGGTGCCGCGCCAGGAAGGTTCTGCAATTACTTACGCTATGGTCAGTGGTCGCAAGATGATTCGTTTCGATGCTTATTACTATGCGCGCGACACGTATGAATCGGCGTTGCGGGCAGCAGGGTTTAGCGAGATTGCCTGGCGGCCGCTAGGTTTGGGTCCGGAGGGCAATGCTGAATGTGGCGTGGATTACTGGCAGGAGTACCTGAGTAATCCGCCTGTCGTGGGTCTGGTGTGCCGGTTATGAACGCTGTGCTTTATGAATGCGGGAGTCGCTGATGCCCGCCGGAGCCGATCCACAACGTATGCATGATTCGCCGAAGATCGAAGCGCAAAGTACGGCGCGGGAAGATCAGTTCCTGGTGCGTCGCTTCGAGCATTACGCCGCAACCGCGCCGGAAGCAATGGCCGTTCGTTGTGGTGCTGAAGCGCTAAGCTATAGCCAGTTAAATGCCATGGCCAATCAAGTGGCCGGGCAGTTAATCGATGCGGGCCTGGTGCAGGGCGCGCGCATTGCTGTGTCGCTGACACCGTCAGTCGAGATGATTGCTGCAGTGGCGGGCGTTATGAAGGCCGGTGCAGCGTATGTGCCGCTTGATCCCGGGTATCCGCCTGAGCGTCTGCAATCCATATTTGAGCAGGCGCGGTCTGACCTCCTGATCAGCAGTTCCGCATTGACCAAGCGCATGCACGGTTTCAGTGATCTGCCGTTACTGACAGTGGAGACGTTATTCGCCGCCAAGGCTGCGCCCGGTAATCCGGTTGTCAGTCTGCAGGCCGACGATCTTTGTTACCTGATGTTTACCTCCGGCTCTACGGGTGCGCCCAATGGCGTCATGGTCAGTCATGGCAACGTGGCCGGCCTGTTTGCAAATGTGCAGGCTGATTTCTGTTTCGAGCCGGGTGACTGCTGGTCTGCCATGCATTCTTTTGCTTTTGGTTTTTCTGTCTGGGAAATCTGGGGGGCCCTATCGACCGGTGCCAGCCTGGTTATCGTGCCGGATGCAATGCGTGGCGATCCGGCAGCCTGGTCGCAGCTTGTAATTGATGAATCGGTGTCGGTCCTGAGTGTTACGCCCTCGGCATTCAGGCAGTGGCTGTTAACGGCGAGTTTGCCCGACGTTGCAGCGCTGGCTAGCTTGCGCATGATCGTTTTTAGTGGCGAAGCGGTTCGGCAGGATGACCTGGTCCGCTGGTTTGCGCACTATGGCGATGCGGGCCCGCTTCTGGTCAATACCTATGCGCTGACCGAAACGGCAGGTCGCATCACCGTAAAAGTTTACAGTCCGGCAGGCTGTATTGCAGCCGCGCTTCAGGATACCAACGACGCGCAGGATGCTATTGATGTATCTGCAATGCGGCAGGGTGATATAGGGCGACCGGCCGCTGATGCGGATGTGCTAGTGCTCGATACGGAAACCGGCACAGAAGTTTCCGCCGGCCAAGTCGGTGAATTGGTCATAGGTGGGCCGATGGTGGCGAAGGGCTATTTCGATAACCCGGAACTCACCGCACAACGTTTCGTCTATCTTGATCCTGGCGATGGTTGTGTGCGTCGCTTTTACCGAACCGGTGACCGGGCGCAATGGACCGACGATGGCGCGCTCAGATTTATGGGGCGGGTGGATGACCAGATAAAACTGCGTGGTTACCGCATCGAGCTGGCTGATATTGAACGCACACTGCGCGAGCACCCGGATGTGGCGGATGCTGCCGTTGTTCTTAACGATGATGGCGTGGCACCGCAGCTGGTGGCGTGGGTGGTCCCTGCTGGCAGCCAGGCCGGTGATCAGCAGGATGCTGTTGAATTCTGGCCGTCACTGGGCGAATACCAGATCTATGATGAACTGCTCTATGACTTCATGTCGGCTGACGAAGTCAGGGTGGACAGCTATCGGCGTGCTTTTGCTCGCCATGTAAAAGACAAAGTCGTGCTGGATATCGGTACAGGCAAGGATGCCGTATTGGCGCGCCTCTGTGCCGCGGCAGGGGCACGCAAGGTTTATGCAATCGAGGTGCTGGAGGATGCCTGCAACAGCGCTCGCAGCCTGATCGAAGACCTGGGCTTGTCGGATCGCATCGAAGTTATACACGGTGATATGCAGAGTGTGGCGCTGCCCGAACTCGTGTCCGTATGCACGCAGGGCATCGTCGGCAATATTGGCAGCTCTGACGGTATCCCGGCCATCTGGAATGATGCGCGGCGTTTATTTGCGGACGATTGCGTGGCGATTCCTTCGCTTTGTGAAACGCTGATAGCACCGGCACAGTTGCCCGAATCAACACGGGTTGCGCCAGGTTTCAGCCCGCTTGCAGCAGCCTACGCGGACAAGATTTTCGCCGCCGCAGGCAGCCCGTTTGACGTTCGCCTTTGCGTGCGCAACTTCCCCACAGAAGGTTTGCTGGCAGCGCCGGCGATGTTCGAAAATCTGGATTTTCAGGCTGAGTTGCCAACCGCTTATTCAGGCCAGGCGGATTTTATTGTCGACAAGGCGGGGCTGTTTGACGGCTTTCTGCTCTGGACGCGAATTCGAACAGACGAACACAACACCGTCGATTTTCTGCAACATCAGCAGGCGTGGTTGCCTGTCTGGTTCCCGGTTGCGGATGCGCCAGTAACAGTGGCGGCAGGCGATGTCTTGCGCGCGCGCTGGCGCTGCGCAACGCCACCCGGGCAGATTTTTCCAGACTATTTTGTTGAAGTGGATGTGCAAAGTTCTACTGCAGATAGCCCCTCGCCGACGCTGAGCTACAGCTCGAAGCATTTTGAAGATGCCTACCAGAGCACCGAGTTGCATCGACGTATTTTCGCAGCGGACAACAGTGCTGAAGATTCGGATGGGCTTGCTGGTCTGCGTTCCTGGACGGCCACACAGTTACCCGCTCAAATGGTTCCGGCGCGCTGGGAGGCGATCGAGCATTTGCCACTGAATGCTAATGGCAAACTTGATCGACGGGCATTGCAGCAGTTATCGATGCAGCGTGGTGAGCCAGCGTTGGATGGTGGAGAGCCATACACCGACCCGCTGGAACGGGATATTGCAGCGATCTGGTGCGATGTGCTTGGCCAGGCTTCCATAGGGCGCTCTGCTGACTTTTTCGATGCGGGCGGCGATTCGATACTGGCCGTGCGCTTAACCACCGAAGTGCAGCGCTATCTCGATGATACCGTTTTCCTGGCCGCACTCTTTGATGCGCCAACCGTTGGCGCCTACGCAGCATGGCTGTCCGCTAATCATGCCGCTGCTGTCGCAAAGCGTCTGGCCGCAGGCACTGAAATCGCGGTGCCAGCGTCGGGTATTCAGCGGTCCGAAGTTCATGGTTCAGCGGTATTGTCGTGGCCGCAGCAAAGTCTCTGGTTTTTGCAGCAACTGTATCCAGATAGTACCGGCGCGAATGAACAGTTCCTGATTCGTTTGACCGGCGCTGCGGATGAGGATCAGTTGCGCCTTGCCTGGCATGCGGTTTTGGCCGATCACGACATTCTGCGGACAGCTTTTACGGGGACTGCGGAGCATGCTGAAGTCCTTGTGGCTGAGGTGTCCGAATGCATCGTCCGGGATCCGTCACCTTTTGCAGACCTTACAGCTTTGTCCGGCTCACAGGCGGCAGAGCAACTGCAGACCGACGCGCGTCGGGATATTGTGTTGCCCTTTGATCTGGCGATTGCGCCACTGTTGCGCACGCGTATCTATCGTATGCCTGACAGCACGCTCGTGCTGCTGGTAACCGCACATCACATCGTTGCTGACGGCTTGTGCGTGCCACTCATTCGTGATGCGCTGGCAAACGTGTATTCGGCCCTGCAGTGTAAGCGCCCCGAGTTGCAGTACGCCGATTTCGCGCAGTGGCAGCGACAGATGCTCACCGAGGAAAAGACGCAAGGGGAACTGGTGTGGTGGCGCCAACAGCTTGCCGGGCACACGGGTCAGCCGCTGGCCGATATCAATGCTTCTGGAAGGCCGGGCGCTAAGGTCAATATGCGTGAAGTGCGTCTGCCATTCGCCATCGATGCCCAAGTGGCTGACCAACTGCGTTCGCTTGCTGCGGCAGCAGGGGCAACGCCTTTTATGGCTTTGCTGGCGGCGTGGCGAGTCTGGTTGCAGCGTTGTTACAGCGACTCGGATTTATTGATTGGTTCGCCCGTTACACTGCGCAGAGATGAGTCTACGGCAAAGATGCTCGGTTGCATGGTCAACAATGTCGTGTTCCGTAATCCTTTGCCCGACCATAAGACTTTTTCTACCGTTCTGCAGTCAGAGCGACAGGCGGCCCTCGCGACTTACGATCACTGCGAGTTGCCGTTCGAGAAGATCGTTGAGGCGCTGCAGCCCGAGCGACATTTCGGCCGTCACCCGCTGTTCCAGTTGATGTTCATGTTTGAAGACCGCAGCGTACCGCCGGTCGACGTAAATGGCGTAAGTTTTGCGGTCGATGTGCTGCCCGTGGATCGAGCCAGTTACTGGGACATGGAATTGTCCGTCACCGATTGCGGTGCTGGCCAGCCAATGCAGGCCTTTATCGGTATACGCGAAGATCTGTTTGATGTGCAGGCGCTGGCCTGGTGGCCGGACGGTTTTGTGGCCATGCTCGAAACTATGGTTGCCAACCCTGAGGCGGATATCAGTGCGTTGCCATTGCTGAGTAGAGCTCAGCGGCAAACGGTGCTGCGGGAGTGGAATGATACTGGCATGCCCATAAGTCCGGAGGATACCCTGCACGGCCTGGTCGAGCAGCAATGCTTGCGAACACCCGAAGCCCCTGCTGTAAGTGATGCCGTTGAATCACTCAGCTATGCACAGTTAAACGCAAGGGCGGAAAAATACGCAGCGGTGCTTGCACAGCGCGGCATAGCGCGCGGACAGCGGGTGGGGCTTTGCATCGAGCGCAGCGCCGACAGCATTGCGTGGCTGCTGGCGGTGCTTAAGCGGGCAGCCATCTGGTTGTCACTTGACCCCGGTTATCCGCAAGCCCGACTGGCGCAGATGATCGAAGTTGCGCAACCGGATATTGTGCTTAGCGATGGTCGAGCAGCATTGCCGGATAGTGCAGTCGTGCTCAGTTGCGCGAGTCTGCGGTCTGCCGCGGTTGAGATAAATCCTGTTGCACCCGTCACCTGCAATGCGTCCGGCAGTGCTTACCTGTTGTTCACCTCAGGGTCGACCGGGTTGCCCAAGGGCATGGTATCCATGCATGCGGGTGCAGTCAGTCGGTGTCAATGGATGTGGCGTGAATTTGCGTTCGCCGAGACAGACATTTTTGCGCAGCGTACCAGCCTGAATTTTGTTGATTCGATCTGGGAAATATTTGGCGCGCTTATGCACGGTGCGCAGGTTGCGGTTTTGCCGGCCCGTCTTGAACAGGATCCGGCTGGAATCGCAGGCTGGCTATCCGCGCAGTGTGTCAGTCACCTGGTGACGGTGCCGTCGCTACTTGCTGCGATACTGGATGCCGATAGCAGTGAGACGGCACCTGCTAGCTTGCATACCGTGATATGCAGTGGCGAGGCATTGCCGTTGCCACTGGCCCAGCGTTTGCACAATCAGTGGCCGGGTTGTTGTCTGCTGAACACTTACGGTACATCTGAAACCTGGGATGGCAGTTACTACGTAGTTCCGGAAGATGGCGAAATGCAGAGCGGCAGCATGCCTATTGGCAAGCCGGTCGCAAATGCGATGCTCTACATACTGGATACAAATCTTCAGCCCGTGCCCCCCGGCGTGGCGGGCGAGCTTTATGTGGGTGGTCTGGCACTGTCGCAGGGTTATATCGGTGACTCCGAACTAACGCAGGCATGTTTTCTGCCGAATCCTTTCAGCCCCGACACATCGGCGCGTATTTACCGCACGGGTGACCTCGCCCGTTATCGTGCCAATGGCGATGTCGCCTTGCTCGGGCGGATGGACCGGCAGATTAAGTTGCGGGGGTTGCGCATCGAGGCGGGTGATGTAGAAAGTGTCGCGTTGAGCTGGCCTGGGGTCGAGGCGTGTGCACTTGTTTTGCGCGAGCTTGAAAGTGCCGGCCAGTGGCTTGCTTTGTTTGTGGTCGCCAGTCCCGAAACTGATTCTGAATCAGGTGGAATATCCAGTGCGGATGCCGGTTTCGATATCGAAGCGCTGCGCATGCATTTGCAGGCGAATCTACCTCGCACGATGGTGCCGGCCGACATCGTCGTGCTGGAAAAATTGCCACTTACTTCAAGCGGCAAACTGGATGTGCTGGCTTTGCCGGCACCGGATGTCTCCGGCAGTGCGGGCAGCGACTATGTAGAAGCGCGTAGTCAGACCGAACAGCAGCTGGTGGAAATCTGGGAAGCCGCGTTGGGTATAGACCGTGTTGGTATCTATGATGATTTTTTTGCCTTGCGTGGACACTCTTTACTGGCGACCAAGGTAATCGCACGCATCTGCGATGTTTGTGGCGTTGAGCTGCCGTTGCAGAGCCTGTTTGAGACGCCGACGGTTGCAGGTCTGGCACGCGGCGTAGAAGCCCTGCGCTGGACCCGCGCCGGCGTTACTGTTGATGCGAAACGCGGCGATGAGAGCGATGACGACCGTGAGGTCCTGCGGTTGTGACAGCACTTGAACTCATAGCGCGCCTGCGTGATAAAGGCATCCGTATTGCGGCGCGTGACGGCGAGCTTGAACTGGATGCGCCCCGGGGTGCACTGGACGCTGAACTGCGCGCAGAACTGGTGCAGCGTAAACCAGAGCTGTTGCGTTTGTTGTCGTGGTCGCGTCGTTCTGCACGAGACTTGCCGCTGGTCCCGGCCGACAGGGAGCAAACGCTGCCGTTGTCGTGGTCGCAGCAGCGATTATGGTTCCTCGATCAACTGGAGCCGAACAGTTCTGCTTACAATATTTCCTGGACAGTGCGTCTTAAGGGCGAGCTCATCGTCGACGCTTTGCAGGCGGCCTTCGATCATCTGGTTGCACGGCACGAGACACTGCGCACGACGTTCCCCGATAAGAATGGCGAACCCTGGCAGCGTGTCGCGAAGTCCCTGCCTGTAACGATAGGGCAAGAGGATTTGACCGGCGTATCGGACGAGCAGTTGCGTGTTCGTTTGGGAAAACTGGCCGCCGGTTCCTTTGATCTGGCGGCCGGCCCGCTGGTGCGTGTAATGCTCGTGCGTCTTGCGGCAGAAGAGCACATTCTGCTTGTGGTGATTCACCACATCGTGGCTGACGGCGCATCCATGCGTGTGTTGTTCCGCGAACTGGCCGCGCTTTACGACGCAGAGATAAATGCTACGCAAGCCGAGTTGCCGCCATTGGCTGTTCAGTATGCCGACTTCGCCGTCTGGCAGCGGCAGTGGCTGGATAGCGAAGAGCTGCAGCGGCAGACCGATTATTGGCTGGAGCAGTTGCACGGTTTGCCACCGTTGCTTGAACTGCCCGCGGATCGGCCGCGGTCGGCCGCTATGCGTTACCGGGGCGCATCGGTGCTACGCGTTTTGCCTGCGAATCTCGCTGAGGAATTACGATCGCTTGGTCGCGGGCAGGGCAGCACGCTGTTCATGGTGATGCTGACTGTTTTTTATGTATTGCTCATGCGTTACTCCGGACGTCGCGATCTGGTGGTGGGTACGCCCATGGGCGGACGGCCGCGTACCGGCCTCGAGGGGTTGATCGGTTTTTTCATCAACACGGTGGTCCTGCGCGCTGACCTCGGCGGTGACCCTTCGTTCAGGCAGTTGCTGCAGCAGGTGCGCGACGTGGCTCTCGGTGCACATGCCAACCAGGAATTGCCTTTCGAGAAACTTGTGGAGGTGTTGCAGCCGCAGCGGGAGTTAAGTTACTCGCCAGTCTTCCAGGTCATGTTCGACCTGCAGGAGGAGCCGCGCTGGCGCCTGCCGGTAAAAAATCTGGAGGTTGTTCCCGAAGTTGTGTTTAGCAGCCGAACATCGAGTTTCGATCTGACGCTGTCGGTGCGGCAGGCGGAGAACGGACTGGATGCAATGTTCGAGTACGATACCGATTTGTTTGATGAGGCCAGCATAGAGCGGCTGGCGAGTCACTATCAGGCCTTACTTGAAGAGGTGGTCGCGAATCCTGCCCTGCCGATCTCTCAGTTCGCGTTGACCAGTGCTGACGAGCAGCAGCGTATTGTCGCGACCTGGGGTTCAGCCGCAGCGGATTTTCCGGCCACGCTGACTTTGCAGGCGCTGTTTGAAGCTCAGGTCGCGATTGTCCCTGATGCGGAAGCCTTGCGGTCACTCGCTAGCGAGTATGATTATGCAGAGTTGAATCGGCGGGCTAATCGACTGGCGCACCGCTTGCAGGCGATGGGTGTGGAGAACAATACCCCGGTTGCTTTGTGTGTTAGCCGCACCCCCGAGTGCTTTTTTGCCATGCTCGGTATCCTTAAGTCCGGTGGTTGCGTGTTGCCACTTGACCCGGAGTATCCTGCCTCGCGGCTGGCATTCATGCTGGCCGATTCCGGTGCAACGCGGGTGCTGGTCTCCGCTGAAAATGAACCTGCGATTGCATCACTGGCGGGTGGCCACGACATCCTGGTACTCAATGCTGATGTATTTGGGTCGCCTGATTACCCTGATGAGAATCCCACATCGTTGGCCGGGCCTGAGAGCCTGGCTTTCCTCATGTATACCTCGGGTTCGACTGGTCAGCCCAAAGGGGTAGGGCTGCCGCACTGTGGTCTGGTGAATTACATCCATCAGCTGGGCCAGAAGACTGCGTTGTCATCTGCTGATCGTGTGCTGCAATTTGCTTCTCCGAGTTTTGATATCTGTATCGAAGAAACTTTTGCGGCGTGGCTGCATGGCGCTACGCTCGTATTGCGTGATGCCGGCATGAATCTGTCGGCCGACGAATTTTTTGCGGGCTGTGAGCGTCACGCCATCAGCTGGTTAAGTTTGCCCACCGCATGGTGGCACGAGTTATGTGCCGCACTCGAGGGCGTCGACCAGCGAGTGCCCGCGAGTTTGCGCAGCGTGATTATCGGTGGTGAAAAAGCGCGGCTCGATGCCTTTGCTGTATGGAAAAAGGCCGCTACTAATGTCCGGCTCCTGAACACCTACGGCCCAACTGAAACTTCGATAGCGGCGACCTGGTACGAACTCAGTCATCTTGATCCGGCTACCTGCGGTGAATTGCCTATCGGTCACCCGGTGCCGAATACCTTTGCCTGGGTGCTCGATGAACATTTGCGACCCTTGCCGGCCGGTGTGCCTGGCGAGCTTTATATAGGCGGGGTTGGTGTCGCCCCCGGCTACTGGCAGCGACCCGAGCTGAGCGCCGAGCGCTTTATTCCCGATCCGTTTGCTAATGATCCCGCGTCTCGTCTTTATCGCACCGGCGACCGGGCGCGCTATCTCGCCGATGGTCGGCTGGTCTTTCTCGGCCGCATGGATGGCCAGGTCAAACTCCGGGGGTATCGCATAGAGCCCGGTGAAATAGAAGCGGCCATCGCAGGCGTCGATGGTGTTAGTAGTTGTGCGGTAAGACTGCATGAAGCATCTTTGCCGGAAGCGAGCATAGCGGGTGATGCACGGCTGGTCGCTTATGTGGTTGGTGCTATAGAGATTGGTAGTTTGCGCGAGCAATTGCGTGACTTCCTGCCCGAATACATGCTGCCGAGTGCGTTCGTTAAACTCGAAAAACTGCCATTAACGGTTAATGGCAAGCTGGATTATCGATCGCTGCCTGAACCCGATTTTGCCCGTGATCAGACAGAGGATTACGTAGCACCGCGAACTGAAACAGAACGCCGTCTTGTGCAGATATGGACGGATGTGCTGGGTGTTCCCCGGGTCGGCGTATTCGATAACTTTTTTGCGCTCGGGGGGCATTCTCTGCTGGCGACCAGGGTTGTTTCACGGGTCCGTGATGCGCTGGCATCAGCCGTGCCACTGCGTGATTTATTTGAATCACCCACCGTGGCGGGTTTCGCGAGGGCGCTGGAGAAGAATACTGGCAGTGACGACTCGTTAGAGCTGGTTCAGCGTGACCCAGCAATTCGATTGTTGCCGTTGTCGTGGGCGCAGCAGCGCTTGTGGGTGCTTGATCAACTGGAGCCAGATAGCGTGGCTTACAACCTGCCGTGGGCTGCGCGGGTGACCGGCGTGCTTGATGAAGCGGCCTTGCAGAACGCCGTGGATATCGTGGTGGCCCGACATGAATCATTGCGCACGGGTTTTGGCGGGCATGAGGGTGATCCGGTGCAATTGGTTGCATCGCGTCTGCACATTCCAGTGCAAGTCGAGATCCTGGCAGATGCGACCGATACCTCTGTACAAGCGCGTTTGCACGCGCTGATTTCCATTCCTTTTGAGTTGCACAACCCGCCATTGATGCGAGTGCATTTGCTGCGTATTACGGACGATAAATCTGTGTTGCTGCTATTGATGCATCACATCGTAGCGGATGGCTGGTCGATGGGGGTGTTGTTCAGCGAGCTGGCGCACTGTTACAACCGATTGCGTGCGCACGAGCCGGTTGCCCTGCCGGAACTGCCGGTGCAATACGCAGATTTTGCGATCTGGCAACGTGACTGGTTGGCGGGTCCTGAGCTCGCGCGCCAGAATAGCTACTGGACAACGCAGCTTGCAGATGCACCGCCTGTAGTGGAGTTACCGCTCGATTACCCGCGTCCAGTGGTGCAGGGCTACCGGGGTGCCTGGGCCAGCACCTTGGTTAATATGGATTTGCTGGATGGCCTTCGTGCGCTCGCCGCACGCGAAGGTGCAACGTTATTTATGGTGCTGCTTGCCGTTTTCAAAGCCTTACTGGCTATCCAGACGGGTGCTCAGGATGTAGTCGTTGGCACGCCCATCGCGGGACGCCGCCGCACCGAACTGGAAGGTCTGATCGGTTGTTTCCTCAATACCCTCGTGCTGCGTACAAAGCTGCATGGCAACCCTGACTTTATGCAGTTGCTTCATCGGGTCCGGCAGACAACGCTGGGCGCCTATGATCACCAGGAGTTGCCATTCGAAAAATTACTGGAAGTTTTACAGCCCCCGCGCAGTTCCGCATACACGCCGATTGTCCAGGTGATGTTCAATCTGCAGAATGCGCCAACTTCTCGTCTGGAGTTTGACGAGTTGCAGGTCGAGTCTTTTGATCTCGACCGGGGTACCGCCAAGTTCGATCTATCGGCCGTTCTGGTCGAGGTGCAGGATGGACTGCGCATAGGGTTTGAATACAACACGGATATTTTTTCACCGGCAACGATCAAGGAAATACTGGACCAATACACTGTGATGCTGGAGAAAGTCGTTGCCGACCCGCAAATTAGTCTGGCGGAGTTGGTGCGGACACGAGCACCAATAGTGCCTGCACTGCAGGCTTCGGATGGGGATGCTGGCGACCGGGAGGAACTGAACTGGGATGTGCCGGCTGGCGGGCTCATGGAACGCTTTGGGGCAATAGTTGAGCATTATCCGGAGCAAGTCGCCGTAAGGGATGGCGAGACTTGCTGGACCTACCGCGAGTTGAATGCGTGGGCCGGTAACGTGGCGCAACTGGTTGGTGCCGCACGGCATGGTGAGGGCTGCAATATTGGTCTTATGCTGGGTCATGACGCGCGCATGGTGGCAGGCTTGCTGGGTACTTTGCAGGCCGGCTGTGCCTATGTGCCGTTGGATCGACGTGCGCCGGCTGCGCGATTACAGTCGATCATTGCCGATGCAGCCATAGGCATCGTGCTGTCCGATGGCACAAGCGATGACTTACTGAAACAAATCGGCGTTGCCGACTTGACCGTGATCAAGGTGCCTGAGGTACCCGACCTTGATGCGTGCGTTCCGGCTGTGGCAGCCGGGCCGGATGATCTGGCCTATGTGCTGTTTACGTCCGGGTCTACAGGTGCGCCCAAAGGTGTTATGCAGACGCGGCGAAATGTATTGCACCATGCACGCGCCTACAGTGAAGCGCTAAGCCTCAGCGCGGGTGATCGGCTGACGCTATTGTCGACCTATGGTTTTGATGCGGCCGTTATGGATATATTCGGCGCGCTGCTCAACGGCGCCTGCCTTGTGCCGCTCGATATTCTGGCGACTGCGGGCTCCCAGAGGTTACTTGAACGGGTCGGCGAGAGCGAGGCCACAGTGTTGCATGCAACGCCGACGGTGTTTCGCTATTTGCTGAGCGAGGGTGCTGGGCGCAGCGACCTGAGTACGATCCGCGCAGTGGTGCTGGGTGGTGAAGAGGCAACGGCCAGCGATTTCGAGCTATTCAAGGCCGTGTTTTCGGAGCCGGCTGTTTTTGTTAACGGGTTGGGTCCTTCAGAGTCAACGACCGCACTGCAGTTTCGAGCGAATCATAAAACGAGCCTGCCAGGCAATATCGTTCCGGTCGGATTGCCGGTGGTTGCTACCGAAGTGGTTCTGCTCGATGAGATGGGTGAAGTCTCCGGTATCAGTGGTGAGCTGTGTATACGCAGCGACTACGTTAGCAGCGGCTACTGGGGGCAGCCTGAACTGACTGCAGAACGTTTTCAGAAAGACGCAGGCACAGGCTCGGGTCGAATGTATCGTTCCGGTGATCGGGCCCGCTATTTGCCGGACGGGCAGCTGGCTTTTTTTGGTCGTTTGGACGACCAGGTAAAAGTGCGTGGTCATCGGGTTGAACCGGCGGAAATAGAGCAGGCCATCGCATCAGTTAGTGGCGTAGAGCGTTGCGCTGTGGTGCTCCAGCCTGGCCCGGTTGCGGCTGATGAAGCTGCAACCAAAGTGCTCGTGGCGTACATGCAGGGTGTGGTCGATGCGACGGATGTGCGCCGTGCGCTGCAGGAACTGTTGCCCGATTTCATGCTGCCTGCCGCTTTCATTCGGGTCGATACATTGCCATTGCTGGCCAACGGCAAGCTGGACCGGCACGGGCTGCCACAGCCGGATTGGGCAAGTAAACCGTCGACCAATTATCGGTCACCTGAAACTGAAATCGAACAGCATTTGCATGCTATCTGGTCCGAGGTGATGGGCCGCAGCGCTATCGGCATCCATGATGACTTTTTTGAGCTGGGTGGTCACTCGCTGATGGCCACGCGGGTGGTAGCGCGAGTACGCGACGCAATGGGCATAGAGTTGCCCTTGCGCGAACTGTTTGCCAACCCGACCATTGCGGATCTTGCGCTCATGCTGGGCAGCGCAGCGGGTAGCGATAGCTCCGTGCCGGTGTTGCGTGCGCAGACAGCCGGTGAATTGCCGCCATTGTCGTGGGCGCAACAGCGGCTCTGGTTCCTCGATCAGCTCGAACCGGACAGCGCAGCGTACAACCTGCATTGGGCGGCACGGCTTGATGGCCCGGTCAGTGTCGTGTCGTTGCGCGTGGCCATAAACGGTCTGTTAGCCCGTCATGATTCATTGCGCACAACATTCAGCAGCAGCGAGGGCGATGCGGGCAAGCCCGTGCAGGTTATCTCCCCCTATGCGGAGGTTCAGCTGCAGGAGGAAGTTTTTGCAGGGGCATCGGAAGATAGGCTGCACTCACGGTTGCTGGAGCTCATCCACTGGCCCTTCGATTTGCAGCTTGGTCCGCTGCTCAGGGTGCATCTGCTGCAGTTGTCCGACTCTCAAGCTGTACTGTTGCTGACCATGCATCATATTGTTTCCGATGGCTGGTCGATGGGTGTTCTGGTTCGGGAACTGGCAGCCCTGTACAACTTTCATGCGGCCAGCGACGGGTTGGCGGCTGTCGAGAAATTGCTTCCGGGCGATCTTGCGGAACTGCCCGTGCAATACGCCGACTACGCCGTCTGGCAGCGGGCGTGGCTATCCGGTGGGGAACTGGAAAGGCAGGAGGCTTACTGGAAAAAACAGCTGGCGGATGTCCCGACATTGCTGGATTTGCCACTCGATCACGCCAGGCCCCCCGTGCAGCGTTTTCGGGGTGCCTGGGTTAGCCAAACCGTGTCACGTGAGCTGAGTGATCAATTACGTGACCTGGCAGGCGGGCAGGGCGCTACTTTATTCATGGTGCTACTTGCTGCTTTTAAAGTGCTAGTGACGCGGCATACAGGTCGAGAGGATATTGTGATCGGCACCCCGATTGCCGGCCGGCGGCGCACAGAGCTCGAGGGCTTGATCGGCTTTTTCCTCAATACCCTGGTATTGCGTTCTGACTTGAGCGGCAATCCATCCTTTAGCGAATTGGTTGCACGTGTAAAACAGACTACGCTGAGTGCTTACGATCATCAGGAACTGCCCTTCGAGAAATTGCTGGAGATACTTCAGCCAACGCGCAGTACAGCGTACACGCCGGTGGTACAGGTGATGTTCAATCTCCACAATGAACCCGGTGGTGCCATGAACCTCGATGGTATCGACGTTAGCCCGTTCAGCGTAGACCGGGGTACGGCCAAGTTCGATTTGTCTGTCGCGGTAGTGGAGAGTGAAAGAGGGCTGCAGATCGGATTTGAATATAATACTGATCTGTTTGACCGGGAAACAGTCGCGAGGCTGCTCCAGCATTTTGGCGAGATTCTTGGCGCTGTTGCAGGTGATCCGCAGCTGCGTCTGGCTGACATGTCATTAAGTGCGCTGCCACCGGTGCAACTCCCGCCGCAGGTTCATAGAGCGTTGAGCTGGGAGGGAGAGTCTGCGCAGACACTGACCGGTCGTTTTGCCGAAATAGTAGCTCGTTACCCTGACCGTCCCGCTGTTTCAATTGGTACCGACTCGTGGACTTATAGTGAGCTTGATAGTTGGTCGGGGAACGTGGCGCGTTTATTGACGGGCAGTGTGGCGCCGGGTTCGC
>Ga0316194_10001799_pt1 | contig 14885 bp, 10 predicted proteins | sample CroRivsedime1_MG_FD_204936 | JGI IMG/M metagenome (GOLD analysis project Ga0316194, IMG submission 204936) | Coastal sediment microbial communities from Maine, United States - Cross River sediment 1 | ecosystem: Environmental > Aquatic > Marine > Coastal > Sediment | place: USA: Maine...
GATGGTGACTTCGCGTCCGCCGTGAAAGAAGGTCATAAAATCCTGGCGGCCACCAGAGATCGGGTACCAGTTATAGCCGTTGGTGATCCCGTTGTCGAAGTCCGTCATGTATCCGCCGGGGCTGTCGGCCTGGACAAGATCGGCCCAGTCTCGCGCCAGGGCCTGAAACCAGAGGTCGTCGGGGTGGAGACGCTTGACCGTGTCCCAGGGGTAGTTGACGACCTCGGCACCGCCGTGAAAATTGGCCGACAGGACGAAGGTCTGGCTTTCGGCGAGCGCCATCATCATTTCGGTCTCGGGCCACCACGGGTTGCCGTCAGGGTGAGCGCCGTCCTGGAAGTCGGGGTAATTTCGATTGGGGTTGACCTGCGAATCCCCGCCGCCACTGGTGGCGTAGGAACGGATAGCGTCAGCCACCGTGTCATCTCCGCCGAAATAGGTGCCGTCGGGGTTGGCGAGAGGGTTGATCCAGATCTCGGTTCCGTCCACCAGCTCCGTGATCTCGGGATCATCGCCATAGCCTCGCAACAGATGGTCGATGAGCCGAAGCATGAGCACGAAGCCCGTGGTCTCATCGCCGTGCATCGTCGAGGTGAGGAGGACCTCGGGCTCATTCTCTTCCTCGCCTGGCTCGTCGGAGACGATCAGTGCCCACAGCCGGTGAGGGTGGACCAGGTTGGTGGTCGGCCCCAAATTCACCAGCCGGCAGAGAGAGGGATGATCAGCCGCGAATCTGTGCATCAGAGCTTCGTATTGCAGGTAGCTCGGGTAACAGATCCAGGGCCGGTTGACATCGTCCACCCATCCCTCGCTGCACATCCCGGGTTCCGCAGCGAGGGTTGCCGGGGGAACGATCTGCCAGCTCCATCCTGCTGCTCGCAGCCCCTCTAGCTGCCGTGGCGTTGCTACAGCCAGCACCTCTCGGCCGCGGACGTCGTCGATACTGACCAGGCGGGTGAGTTGTTCGAGCTCCGATCGATCGCTGATCTCGAGCTGAATCGTGATCGTAGATCGCGAATTCCGAGACTCGAATTCGCCTGCAGCCACGTATGGGATGGCAGCCAGGAGAATTCCAAAAACGACCAGAAGTCGTGGCAAGTGAGGGTGGAGGGGCATTATTCCAATTTTACGCTATGGCGCCCTCGTGAATCGTCAGCGCCATCGTGCCGGCAGCCTGAAGATCGTCGATGTGCTGATGGTGACGGTAATGCCAGTGCCGTCGTCGGGAACGGCCGCATCGATCCGGAGCAGGGTGCTGCGGCCGACGTGGGAAAGGTCGAAGAGGAGGCCTGCGCCGGCGTCGAATCGGACACCGTCCGTGTCTGGACCGACCCGAGGATCCCAGGTTTTTCCGGCATCGCCAAAGAGGACGATTCCGAACGAGAACAGACCCAGCACCTCCTTTTTGATGAGCCTGCGCCATTGCACATTGAGGATCGCGCGTCCGGTGCCGTCGAAGTAGTCGGGGTCCCAACCTCGCAAACCGAGATCGGCGCCAAGGGTGAGCTGTCGGTCGCGATCGAGGCGGCGTGAGCCCTCGGCGAGAAAGCGAATCTGCCAGCCGCTGATACCGAGTTGGGCGGCGCCGATCTGAATCCCGGCCACAAGATTGTGGGCGGCACCGCTTTCCACCCGGCCCGAAAACCAGGTATCGCCAAGCAATAGCCATCGCCCGCGTTGGCTTGCCGCGTGGGCTCGGCCAGCCGTCAGGAGGCGCTGGCGGTCGCCACCGAATGAGGGCGAAGAGAATACTGTGGTCAGGCTGAAGTTGGGCCCGAGTGAGACGTCCTCCTGGACCGACCACGCCCGAAAACCCTCGACAACGATGAAGCGATCGACGACCTGTTCATAGGAGAGACGAGGACCGCTGATAAGACGGTCCTCCGGCTTCGGGTAGGGTGTGTCGGTGTCATCCCAAATCCAGTCAGAGTACAGATTTTGACGGTACTCCCAGCCGCCGGTGAGACGCCGTGTGACGTCTCCACCGCCAGGCAGGCGCGCGCCTCCCCAGACGCTCAGCTGCTCGGTCTCGTGGAGGCCGTCCACGACCGATTCCGATTGCGAATAGAGGTGATGGATCAGCTCCTGCCGAAGACCCGAGACTCCCCATGTCCAGGGTGTTGTCAGCGAGTAGAACGGCCGGTCGACCACCACCCGGTCGTGAAAACCGTCGGAGTAGGTTGCATGAACCAGATTGACCCGCCAGCGGCTGTTGAAGACGTTGGGGTCGAAATAGCCCAACGACCAGCTGTTTCTTTCCTTGTCAGACTCATAGGCCACACTCACAGCCTTGCCCCAGCCGAGCAGGTTCTCCTCCTCGAAATCGACTCGGTAGCTGGCATCGCTCCCGAACACACCGAGCTTGGCGCCGGCTTTGAGAGTCCATTGATCACGGGTCTCGACCATCACATCGACTCCTTCGTCGACGCGGTGGGCGGTGATATTCACCGGGTTCATGATGCCCAGCCCGCGCAGCACGCGGGCACTCTCCGCGGCGAGGCTTGCCGAGTAAAGGTCGCCTTCTTTGAAGAGAAGCATCGAACGGATGAAGTCCTCTTTGCTGATGATGTGGAGGGCGTTGGCCCAGCGGTAAAACCAGGCCTTCGTCTTTGGATCTGAGGTGTCGAAGATGTCATTGGGGTCGACGTGGATGGCGACGATGGGTAGACCTTCTAAGGCCGGGTCGAGCTCGGGGTCGGCGTTCGCCGTGTTCGGGAGAGTGAGAACAATGACGAAGAGAAGGCAAGCCCGCTTGGCGAAACGGATCACCGCGCTCGCCGCTTGCGGTCGGCCTCGCGTTCCCTCACCAGCTCCGCCACCTGACGGATCCGTTTTTTCTCGCGCGCATCGCGCATTTTGTCGGCGCGCTTGCCGACGATCTGGAATACCTGGCTGAGCTTGAGGAGGATCTTGAGATGCCCGACCGAGGAGGGCAACTTCGTGTTGCGCACCTTGCAGCCCCACAGCTTTGTCTTGTTGAGGTTGGCCTTGGTGAGATCGGAGTTGCGAAGATCCGAATAGCGGATGTCCGCCTTTTCGAGATCGATTCCAACCGCGTCGGTGAACCGAAAATCCGCACCGATCATCTTCGCCCCGCTCGCCTTGACCAGGATCATATTGGTGCCCGAAAGGTCGGCGCCCTGGGCGATCAGGTCCTGGAGGTTTGCCTGTTTGAAGTTGGCGTGACGGGCGTTGGCATCGACCAGATTGGCGCGGCTCAGATTTGCTCCCTCGAGGATCGCGTGGCGGAGGTCCGCCTGCTCGAGATTGGCCTCGACAAAATTGGTACCGCGCAGCTCACAGCGCGAGAAGACCGTTTTGCGCAGGTTGGCGTGGGCAAAGGAAACTCGGCCCAGGCTCGGTGATCTGAAATCGAGCTCTGCGAGCTGGGCGCTGATCAAATTGCAGCCGTCAAAGACGGCGCCGATGATGCTGGAGTGGCGGAGGTCGGCACTCGACAAATTAGTGCGCACGAAGCTCACCTTTTCGAGGTCGGCGTGGCTGAGGCTCGCGCCTTCGCACTGGGCTTCGTCGAAGATCGCCTCACACAGGACTGACCCATGGAAGTTCGAGTTCCGGAGCGCGGCTCCGCGAAAATCCGCCCGTTGCAGACGGCAGTTCTTGATCTGCGCGTTGTCCGCCTGGGCCTCGGTGAAGACCGCCCCCTCCATGCTGAGACTCTCGAGCTCGACACCATCGAGAATGGCCGACGCTCCCTGGACGCCCCGCAGAACTGCTCGGTCAAACCGGCCTCCCCGCAAAGACGTTCCCTGGAGCTTCGCCCCCGAGAGATCTGCCTCGTCAAAAAGGGCGCTCTCCATCTGCGTCTGCGAGAGGTCGGCGTGGCGAAGGTTGGTGCGGGTCAAATTCGTACCGCGCAAGGTGGATCTGTGCAAAGAAGCGCGCGACAAATCGAGGTCGGTGAGATCGAGGAAATCGAGTTGGACATTTTCAATCTTGGCTTCGATCAGCGAAGCGTTAGTCAGCCGTGCGCCCTCGAGGATTGCCCGCGAAAGATCGGCGCCGTCGAGTTGCGCACCGGTGAAGTCCGCACCGCGAAGATGCGCTTTGGAGAAGTTGATTCCCCGAAGATCCAGTCCGGCGAGCTTGGCATCGATGAGATCGGGCGAAAGCGTCGGGTTGGCGGCGCGCCACTCGTTCCACTGGCCGGCGCGCAGCTGATTGAGATGTTCTGGGTTGGCCATGCAGTAACGCTCCTGATTCGCGGGTGCGGACTCCATTATACGGTGCCGGCTGCGAAACCTTTCTGCGTAGACCGTCGTCCAACGCCGAGCCGGTACCCGGCCCGGATACGCGTTCCTGCGGGAGAGTCAAGAGAAAGGAAGTTAAGAGTTAAGGCTCGAAGTCCTTCCTTAACTCTTCTCCCTTCACCCCTTACTTGCCTCGGCTATCCGAACAAAGGGTGAGATGGCCGGGCTCAGGATTCGCTATCAAGCTGTTGTCTTGTGCCGCGCCCGGTACTGCCTCGGTGTCAGCCCGACCGTTCTCCGAAACACTCTCGAAAAAGCACTCTGATCGAAGTAGCCGCAGGCGTATGCAACTTCGGCGATGGGTATGGTTTCTTCCCGTAGCATCTCGGAAGCGACGTCGATGCGGCTCTTGGTGATCAACTGGCTGACGGTGATCCCGAAGATCGCCCGCAGGCGCCGATTGAGTTGGTAGACGGAGAGGCCACAGATCTCCGAGATCTCCTCGACCCGAAGCTCCGATCCGTAGTTGGAACGAATGTGGTCCAGGGCGGCGGCCACCTCGGCGAGGTGACCTGCCCCGCCGCCCGGTGATTGGAGATCGCGCGAGATGCCGGCGAGGCCCGTGACCCGGCCGGCGCCACCGTGAAGCGGCAGCTTGTCGGTCAGGCACCAACCCTCGAGGCGGGTCGGATAGAGATGCAGCTCGAGGTTTTGGACGATCGGGACGCCCGATGCCAGAACCCTGCGGTCCTGTTCGAAGAAACGGTTGCCCAGAGGAGAGGGAAAGATCTGTTGCGCGTTCCGGCCCAGAAGCTCGCTCTTTCCGCGCATGCCGCAGCGCGTGACCAGGGTCTGGTTGACCAGGACGTACCGACCGTCACGATCCTTGATGAAGAAGACGACATCGGGGATGCGGTCGAAGAGGGTCTCCGTAAAGGATGACGCCTCGAGAAGTGCCTGCAGTTCGGGTTTGATCCTCATTATGAATTATGCTGAAAATAAAGTTCCATCTTTCGAATCATACTAGACCAAGTCATTCTTGTGAATCATCTTATGTAGTGAGGGACATGTCAACGAACGCAGTTTCCGCAGAACCTGCTACTGCGACCGGCAGGGTTTTCAACATTCAGCGGTGCTCGGTACACGACGGACCGGGCATCCGGACCACCGTCTTTCTCAAGGGCTGTCCCCTCTCCTGCAGCTGGTGCCATAACCCGGAAGGCATCGACGAGGCTCCGGTTCTGATGATCAGCGCCGATCGCTGCCTGATGTGCGGTGCCTGCTCGGAGGTCTGCCCGGTCGAGAAAGGCGGAGCGGCGCCGGCCGGACAAGTCTGGGATCGCAGCGCCTGCACCCGTTGTGGGTCGTGCGTTGAAGCCTGCCCGGCAGATGCTCGTGAGCTCGCCGGTCGAGACCTCTCGGTCGACGAGCTCGTCGATGAGCTCGAGCGAGACCGGGTCTTTTTCGACGCCTCCGGTGGCGGTGTGACCTTCTCGGGTGGCGAGCCGCTCGCTCAGGCAAGGTTTCTGAGCGCCTGTCTTCGCGAGTGCCGCGAACGCGGTCTCCACACCACCGTCGATACCTGTGGTCTTGCCGCAAAGGAAACTCTCCTCGAAGTGGCGACGCGTGCTGACCTCCTGCTCTATGACCTCAAACACATGGATCCGGGTCGGCACAATTCCGAGACCGGCGCCGGCAACCACCTCATCCTCGACAATCTGCGAGCGCTGAGCGAGAACGAGGTGGAGGTCTGGGTCCGGGTCCCGCTGATTCCGGGCTTCAACGACGACGCCGCAAACATCGAGGCCACCGGCGCCTTCCTCGAGGGGTTGCCGCGAAGACATCGCGTCTTCGTGCTGCCCTATCACGGCATCGCAACCGGCAAGCGGTCCCGCCTAGAAGATGTGGCCGATCGACCTGGCCTGCATTCCTCGGGGATAGAGGCGATTGGCCTCGTGGCCGAAGCGCTCACGAATCACAACCTTGAAGTGACCATCGGAGGATCCGCATGAAGGGTCGCGTACAGAGACTCAGGCAGCAAAGCCTCGACACCCAACCATCGGTTTCGATCGAACGGGCCGTGTTGTTGACCGAGTTTTACCGCGAGAACATCGGCGAATATCCGCAGCCGGTCCTGCGCGCAAAGGCGTACTACCACCTCTGCGCCAACAAGACCGTCTTTATCGGTGACGAGGAGCTGATCGTTGGCGAACGGGGCCACGAGCCCAAGGCCGCTTCGACCTATCCCGAAATCATCTGTCACAGCGCCGAGGACCTCCGAATCCTCGACAGCCGGGCGATGACCAGCTATCGCATCTCGCCTGAGGACATCGCAACCTATGAACGCGATGTGATCCCCTTCTGGCAGGGCCGTTCGCTCCGCGACCAGGTCTTCGATTCGCTGCCGGAAGAGTGGCATCAGGCGTTCTCGGCAGGGATCTTCACCGAGTTCATGGAGCAGCGCGCGCCCGGCCACACCGTCGGTGACGGCAAGATCTTCGGCAAGGGCATGGTCGACTTCAAGGCGGAGATCGCGGCCGCGATCGAGAACCTCGATCCCGCGTCCGATCCGGAGGCCGCTGCCAGGAGAGATCAGCTCGAAGCGATGGACATCGTCGCCGACGCGGCGATCCTCTACGCCGAACGCCACGCAGAAAAAGCGGTTGAACTCGCCGCATATGAAACCGACCCGGAGAGACGGGCCGAACTCGAGCGGATCGCGGAGGTCTGCCGGTATGTTCCCGCCCATGCCCCGCGGGACTTCTGGGAGGCCCTCCAGACCTACTGGTTCGTCCACCTCGGTGTGATCACCGAGCTCAACGGCTGGGATGCCTACAACCCGGGTCACCTCGACCACCACCTGGAACCGTTTTTCGAGAGCGGCACCGCCGACGGGAGTCTCGACCACGAATTCGCCAAAGAGCTCCTGGAGTGCCTGTGGGTGAAGTTCAACAACCACCCGGCGCCACCCAAGGTCGGGGTGACCGCCGAGGAGAGTGGCACGTACACCGACTTCGCCAATATCAACATCGGCGGTGTTCGCGCTGACGGATCCGATGCGGTGAGCGAGGTCTCGTACCTCCTGCTCGAGGTGGTCGACGAGATGCACCTCTTGCAGCCGTCGAACAACATCCAGCTGTCGAGGAAGAACCCCGACCGTTTTCTCCAGGCCGCGCTGAAGGTGATCCGCAAGGGCTACGGGTTCCCGTCGGTCTTCAACTCCGACGCGGTCGTCGAAGAGCTCGTCCGTCAGGGCAAGACGGTTGAGGATGCGCGGGAGGGCGGGACCTCCGGTTGCGTGGAAGCAGGCGCCTTCGGCAAGGAGGCCTTCATCCTGACCGGTTACTTCAACCTCCCGAAGATGCTCGAGCTCGCGCTCCACAACGGGATCGATCCCCGCACCGGCGCACAGATCGGGCCGGAGACCGGCGATCCCGCGAAATTCTCATCGTTCGACGAGATCTTCGATGCCTGGCGGACCCAGGTCCGCCACTTCATAGACATCAAATACCGTGGCAACCTCGTTTTCGAGCGCGCATTCGCGGACTGGGCGCAGGCGCCGTTTCTGAGCATCCTCACCGACGATTGCATCGCGAACGGTCGCGACTACAACTCCGGCGGCGCCCGCTACAACACCAGCTATATCCAAGGGGTCGGCATCGGCAGCCTCACCGACAGCTTCTCGGTCCTCAAGCACCATGTGTACGGCGATGGCTCCCTGACCATGGCTGAGCTCGTCGAGGCCATCGACAGCGATTTCGAAGGCAACGAGGCCTTGCGCCAGCGCCTTCTCAACAGAACACCCCGCTACGGCAACGACGACGACCGGGCCGACGACATCATGGTCCGCTGTTTTGAGGCGTACCACGAGACCGTCGAGGGCCGGCCCAATCTTCGCGGCGGCGAGTACTTCATCAACATGCTGCCCACCACCTGCCACGTTTATTTCGGCGCGGTCATGGGTGCGATGCCTGACGGACGCCATGCGGGCATCCCGTTGTCGGAAGGGATCTCACCGGTGCAGGGTGCGGACCGGCAGGGGCCGACCGCGGTCTTCAAATCGGCGGCGAAAATGGATCACCTCAAGACCGGCGGCACCCTCCTCAACATGAAGTTCTCGCCGCGCCTCCTCGAGGGAACGACCGGCATCGACATGATGACCGGGCTGGTGCGTGGCTACTTCGGCATGGACAGCCACCACGTGCAGTTCAACGTCGTCACCGCCGAGACCCTGCGCGAGGCGCAGGCGGATCCTGGCAACCACCGCGATCTGATCGTCCGTGTTGCCGGCTACTCGGATTACTTCTGCGACATCTCGCGCGAGCTGCAGGATGAGATCATCGAGAGAACAGAGCACGAAGGATTCTGATCCGTCGTTGTATTCGGAACGCGAGTTCGGGGCAAGTTAAGAGTCAAGAGTTAAGAGTGAAGCCCTCCCGCCCCCCTTAACCCTTAACTCTTAACCCTTTACTATCTTTCTCGATCGCAATTATGTTAGCGTGGCCTCATGCGTCCGGTCGCGCTACTCACCGATTTCGGTCATGCCGACCACTACGTCGGCGTCCTGCACGCGGTGATCGAACGCGAGGCGCCCGGAGCCGTTCGCATTGATCTCGGCCACGGGCTTCAGGCCGGCGATATCTGGGACGCGTGCTTCCAACTCCGATGTGCCTGGCCCCACCTGCCCGCCGATTGCGTGGTCATGGCTGTTGTCGATCCCGGTGTGGGGACCGGGCGCCGCGCGGTCGTGGTGACTGCCGGAACGCGCTCGCTGGTGGCGCCCGACAACGGAATTGCCTCCGCGGTCCCCGAGGCGTCCGCTGCGGCGGTGCTCGACTGGCGTCGAATGGGTCTGGATCAGCCGTCGAAGACCTTTCACGGCCGCGATCTCTTTGCTCCGGCTGCAGCGCGGCTGGCCTGTGGTGCCGACTCACGAGATATGGGTGAAGAAATTGAAACCAGCGCCCTGGTGGCGTGTCCGTTGCCGGATCCAGTGATCACCAACGCCGAGATCGACGGAGTCATTCTGCACGTTGATGGGTTTGGCAACCTCGTCACCAACGTCCGTGGAGAGGACGTCGAGAGTTCGATGACGGCCACCTGGCGCGCGGGCCGCACGTCGCGCAGAGTGGCGACCTATGGCGAGGCGCAGCCGGACGAAGTGGTTCTGATCGAGGGCTCGGCCGGCTACCTCGAGCTGGCCGTCAACTGTGGCTCGGCGGCCGAGGCGACCGCACTCGAGCGTGGAGATGCGGTTGTGTTCTCGCGGGGTGGTGACTGAGTATCCTTCAGCCGCTGCTCCTTTACTCTTAACTCCTTAACCCTTAACCTTTCCTCAGAATCGGGCGCGGACGCGGACGCGGACTCGGACGCGGGATCGGAGATAGCCCATGACGTATGGTTGGGAAGGCGAGAAGGTGCGACTGGTGCCGCTCGACCGTGACAAACACCTCGATAACGCACTCAAGTGGTTCAACGACCCAGGCATCACCGGGTGGCTCGAGACCGGCGACTGGCCGCTGACCCGGGGAGCCGAAGAAGATTTCTTTCGCTCCGCCGAGCGCCAGGACCGGGTGAGCGTGCAGTTTGCGGTCGAGAGCCTGCAAGGGGAGCACGTCGGCTTTTCCGGTCTGCGTAGCATCGACTGGCAGAGCCGGGTTGCAGTCTCGGGCAGCGTCATTGGTCGCAAGGACATGTGGAGCAAGGGGCTCGGCGGCGACGCGGTCAAGGTTCGCAATCGCTACGCCTTCGAGGTCCTCGGCCTGCGACTCTTGATCGCGACAGTGATCGCCGACAATTCGCGGTCGCTGGCGATGCTGGCGAAAGCCGGCTATGAGGAGGTCGGCAGGGTTCCGGAACGCTACTGGAAGCGCGGCGCGTATCGCGATCAAGTCATCGTTGCGCTCCACCGGGACCGCGGGTAATGAGGTCCTCGGCCTCTCCACAACTTCGGAGCTGCGGACCTGGCACTTCATAAACGAGCGAAGACCCGCGATCGTCTCAGCGCACGAGCACCCTACGTGCCTCGAGGATCTTCCCACCCATTCGTGCCGTCAGAACCTTTGGGCCTGGCGAAGCCTCGCGCAGGTCAACGAGGGCGGCACCGTGCACATCAAGCCCCCGTCGCTCGCGCAGTACACGGACTGGCTGGCGTGCACGGTCAATCTCGATGGTTGGGCTGCGCAGGGGCAAAATCCTTGTTCGGGGGATCGGCACGATTGCCAGGCCGACGGCCAGCGAGCGGTTGGCGTCGGGACGCCAGAAGTGCACGTGACGGTGACACCAGCCGTGATGCTCGAGTGCTCCCCGCGGTCTGAGCCAGAGCATATGGGCCCCTTCGGTGAGGTAGGGGACCGGAATCGAGACTGCGAAACGTGAACCGTCGACGACCCCATGGCGCCCGAGATCCGTGACCACCGTGTGGTCGATCATAACTTGCAGGTCGTGTCCGTGCGCCCTCGCGCGGGAGTGACCGACGACTGGCAGCGGATCTCCGACCACTCCATCAGGCGGCGGCCACTCGAGCTGGGGGGCGTCGTCGTCTGGCTTGGGTGGTATGTCCGGACCGAGCAAGGGACGGTAGATCATTGGTTCCACAGCGCGCAAGTACGGGGAGCAGCGCACCCGGCCGTTGACGCGGCAGTTCGCACAGCTTGACGGACCCTGCCCGTGCTGCTGCGCCCTGCGAAAATCGCGGAACAAGTCGCCATTCCAGATGGCCTCGAACGGCTGCTCGAGGAGGGAGCCGAATGACGTATCGTTGAGGCAACAGCAACGTACTTCGCCGGCGCTCGTGATCCACACTGCGGTCCAGGGCTCGCTGCAGCGCCACCACGGCTGTTCTGAGAGGGAGTGCTGTACGTAGTCAGGGTCGACGTGCTCGGCGACGAACCGGCTCGTCAGCCGAACCCCGGTCGCGCGAGAGCGCAGGATGGCCGCGTCGAGAGTCCGATCGACCGCGTCTGGGCCCAGCACCCCGAGGTTTTCCCGGGCGTAGTGGGCTTCGAGGTGTTCTTCTCGTTGAGAGTACAGGGGTTCGACGTGTAACGATCCAACACCGAGTTCCGCGCACAGATCGATCATCCCGGGGAGCTCCTTGAAGTTGCTCGCCATCGCCACGAACGACACATCGACCGACGGACGACCGAAACGTTCGTTGGCCTCGATCAATGCACGAACTCCGGCAACCGCCCGTTCGAAGTTCGCGCCCCTCCGGATCGACTCGTAGGTCTCAGCTGTGGCGCCGTCGATCGATACGGTGATTGCGTCGGTGCCGGCAAGTGCCAGGCGGTTGGCGATGGTCTGGTCAATGAGAGTAGCGTTGGTGTTGAACCACACTTCGCTGCCTGCGGACGAGCAGGCGGAGACGTAGTCGACCAGGTTGGGGTTGAGCAACGGCTCACCGAGTCCGAATAGATAGCATCGGAGCGCCGTTCGCAGCATCGGTGTGAGCTTCGTGAACAGCTCGGGAGTGAACAGGGTGGGGCGGCCGGCGGCGGGCCGGTATCGCCGGTCGAAGTTGATGGCGCACATGCGGCAGCGGAGATTACATTGTGCCGACACCTCGACGAACATCTCGAGAGGGCCGGTACCACTTTCCTCGGTGCTGTCCTCGTACGCCGTGCGGGTTGCGCAAAGGTTGTTCCACCGTTGTTCGTCCATTTCTCTGTCTACGGCACAGCCCGATGGCTTGTTGCGTCATTTGGTCGAGTGCCTCGAATCGACGCGGTCGAACTGCGTTCAATTTTCTCTTCCGATCCTCTGCTCAGCTACGATGGCTGACATGAAAGGTGATCCAACCTTTGAGGATGTGCTTGCCGCCGCGGAGAGGATTCGCGGCCATGTTCATCGCACGCCGGTGATGACATCGAGAACAGTCGACGCCATCGCCGGAGCGCAGCTCCACTTCAAGTGTGAAAACCTCCAGAAGGTGGGCGCCTTCAAGGCGCGCGGCGCAACCAACGCGGTGCTGTCGCTCGACGACGAGGCCGCGGGACGTGGCGTGGCCACCCACTCATCCGGCAACCACGCGGCCGCGCTGGCCTACGCCGCCGGGATCCGTGGTGTGCCGGCGAACGTGGTCATGCCGTCATCGGCGCCGCCGGTCAAGAAGGCGGCGGTGTCCGGTTACGGCGCGGTGATCACCGAGTGCGAACCAACCCTAAAAGCCCGCGAGACGACCCTCGATGCAGTCGTCGAACGCACCGGCGCCACCTTCATCCACGCCTACGACAACCCGATGGTCATCGCCGGACAGGGGACGGCGTCTTTGGAGCTCATCACCGACGTCCCCGACCTCGAGGCATTGATTGCGCCGGTCGGTGGTGGCGGGCTGATGTCGGGGACTGCGATTGCGGTGTCGTCCTCACGGCCCGACATCACCATCTGGGGCTCCGAGCCGGCGGGGGCGGACGACGCCTTCCGGTCACTTCGTGACGGTACGATCTACCCATCGGTGGAGCCGAAGACCATCGCCGATGGATTGCTGACCTCGCTGAGCGACAGAACCTTTCGGATCCTGAGCGAACGGCTCGAGGGCATCCTCACGGTCAGCGAGGAAACGATAGTACGCGCCATGCGAATGATTTGGGAGCGCATGAAGCTGGTGGTCGAGCCGTCGGGTGCGGTGCCGCTGGCCGCGGTCCTCGAGCATCCCGACCACTTCGCCGACCGCCGCGTCGGTCTGATCATTTCGGGTGGCAATGTCGATCTCGATCACCTGCCGTGGTGAATCCACTCGAGCCGACGCCGATCCGGTGAGGTGATTCTGAGGCACCTCGTGAAGGCCGAGGCGGGACTCCCTCACGGCCCGCCGAGCTCAGCAGTTCTCTTCGCGGTTTCCTGAGCTTCCTGTCGGCAGCAACCGACTGTGCGGAGTTTGGCCGTGGCGGCGGCAGTGGGACCCGGACGTGCGGTTCGAGCGCCTCGTGCCGGGACAGGAACCACCAGTCTGCGGCGTTTGTCGATCAGGAGGTCGCTCCAAGTGGCCGAACTCGCTCTCGGAAACAGAATGTCCCCGAACACCGTCGTGAGCCTGGAGTCAGACAAAAGAAACTCTCTGTCCCCAAATCGGGTGAGTCGGTGTAACAGATCGGGCGCGTTTACGTATAGCAAGGGTGGAGGCGGGAGCATTCGGCGCAACCGAGCGTCTATTCAAAAATCATCTCGACTGGAGAGACCATCATGATGCGTGAATCGACCACGTTTGGGAGTGTTCGACGCTTGTTCTGGCTGACGGCTTTATTCGTAATCGGAGCGGCAATCTCAGGCACTCCTTGTGTGAGTGCGAACGACGCGCCGAGAGTCGTCGTTCTCGGCGAGGTCCAGGGCGCCTACGAGAGCGCGGTGAAGACCCTGTTGGCGGTGGGGCTCGTCGACGACCGGCTCAGGTGGTCTGGTGGTAACGCCATCCTCATCCAGACTGGCGACCTCCTCGACGACGGAATCAGGGTGCGCGACGTGATGGATCTGTTCATGCAGCTGCAAGAGGAGGCCGAGGCGGCTGGCGGACAGGTGATCGTGCTGCTCGGCAACCACGAGGCGCTGAACATCCTCGGCATGCGGGGAAGCGTGAATTACGAGACCTACCAAACCTTTGCCGACGAGAATTCCGCCGCCCGGCAGGCAGAAGCCTGCGAGGCGCACGTGGGCTGGCTCAACGACCGCGCGAAGGCACTCAAGTCCGACCCGAAAGAGTACGGCGAACAGGACCGGGCGGATTGGCTTGCGGCCCATCCACCCGGCTATGTGGAGTACGTGGAAGCCATGGGGCCCGACGGACGCTACGGGAGCTGGCTGCGGAAACAGCCGGCGGTAGTGGAGATTGACGGCAGGTTGTTCATCCACGGTGGCATCAGTCCCGCGCTCAAGAGCCAGGACGTGGACGCCATCAACCGCAAGGTGGCTGAGGAGATCGAGCTGCTCAGCGGGTACTACTCGGTGATGCTGGAGCAGGGGATGATTGATCAGCTGGCATCGGCCGAGGACATGTCGCGGGTGATCGGGAACGAGATCAAGTTCCTCAACTCGCAATCGCCCAGGAAGCTCGACAAGAAGAGGGTGGAGCTGGTCACCGGACTGCAGGACTTCCGCCACCAGTGGGGCAAGTGGTACCTGGTCCGCCAGGACGGGCCGGTGTGGTTCAAGGGCGCCACCGAGTGGGACGAAGCCGAAAACGGGGCCGAGATGGCGGAAATGCTGGACGCGATCGGCGTGAGCACAATGATAACTGGGCAGTCGGCCGGAGGACGAGGGAAGATCGAGGCGCGTTTTGAGGGCAGGGTACTGCTGACCTCGGTGGGGATGTCGGACGAGCCGTGGGTCAAGCGCCAGCCGGCGTGCCTCGAGATCACCGGGGATGACTACAACGTCGTCTCTCCCGAGGGCGGGCAGGCGCTGCTGCTAACGAGCGCCAGGGTGCTGGAGTAGCCCCCAATCGGTGCCAGGTCCGTCGTCCGAGGTTTTTGAACGGTTGGACGACGGATCCTGGAGACGGCAAGACGACACAGGATATTGGTGGAAGGCGGATTGTAGCTCTCATACGACCCTCCAAAGAAATGTGTTTTACGGTTGGTAACATTGGTCCGAGGCTGTCAAAATCGAGCACTGAGTTTCAGGTCGAAGACCTTTTGTTTTCAGAACGCCGCGCCGGTTTGGTTCGAGGAAATCTGGGCC
>Ga0316194_10001801_pt1 | contig 14881 bp, 12 predicted proteins | sample CroRivsedime1_MG_FD_204936 | JGI IMG/M metagenome (GOLD analysis project Ga0316194, IMG submission 204936) | Coastal sediment microbial communities from Maine, United States - Cross River sediment 1 | ecosystem: Environmental > Aquatic > Marine > Coastal > Sediment | place: USA: Maine...
CGCTGTGTGGCTTTGGTTTCGGGATCCAGGTCTTTGATCCGCTCTTCGATCACGTATAGCTTGCGGATCTTGCCGATGGCGACATCGGCCTTGCTGACCTTCTGGCCTTTCTTTTTGCTCGGCGCTGCCTTGCTCGCCTCGACAAACTTCCGCCGGGCATGGTCCCAGCAGCCGATGCGGGTGATGGCGTTCTCACGGCAGACCTTGTTATAGCCGGCATAGCCGTCGGCCTGCAGGACGCCTTCGAAACCGTCGAGCAGGCGCGACGGCACGTCCTCGCCGCGCGAGGCATCGTAGTGAAACAGGACCGCCGGCTTATCCGGCGGCCCGCCCCGAATAAGCCACATCCATTTGTCCGAGGTCGCCGATCTGCCATCGTCCTTGAGGACCTGTAGTCGGGTTTCGTCGGCCTGCAGGTAATCGCCGGATAATTGGTGTTCTCGTAACAAGTTGATCAGCGGTTTGAAGACGTCATCCAAGCGAATGATCCAATTCGCCATCGTTGTACGGCTGATCGAGCCGCCATAGCGTTTGAGGATGTGTTCGAGACGGTACAGCGGCAGTGCATCGGCGTACTTGGCCACCAGGATGTAGGCCAAAAGCGGCACGCTGGCGATGCACTTGCCCAGGGGGTGCAGCGGCCGTGCTGCCGCCTTGAAGGTCTGTGCACCATCGTCGGCCTCGAAGACGGCCTTCTCCTGCCAGTATTCAAGTACCCGGGCCTGGGCCGGCACGATATCCAGCTCTTCTTTGACTTTGCTGAAGAAGGTCGATGTGGCACCGGCCTTCTCGTCATCGCTCAACGGCAGGTCGATGCGGATGCGCGGGAGCTTGTCGGAGAAACCCTCACGCGGTTTGCGTTTCGGTTTGCTCGGGGTCGCATCGGGCAGTTGTGCCTCGACCTCGCTCAGCGCGACTTCCAGCTCGGCCTCGTCGAAGAAGTCGCCCTGATGGGGCTGTTTCTCGCTGCTACTCCCAAAGCGCCGTTGCCGCGCCAGGCGTAGTTGCTCTTCCATCAGTGCCAGCAGCTTTTGCTGCTCGGCAATCAGGCGATTGCGCTCGGCAATGACATGGGCTTGTTGCTCGATGACGTCGAGTAATTCCGGCACCGATGCCGACGTATCTGTCGGCGATATCCGTGGGGCGTTCGGCGCAGCTGGCATGCGTTAAATTATAACAGAATCAGTCGATTATCGATTCAGAAAAGGGCCTCGTAATGCAGCTTTTTGTGCCCCTGCAGCAGGCTGATATCGTAACCGTCGAGCAACCAGTTGATCTGCTCGCCGGTCAGCGGCATCACCTCGTCATGCGGCCGCGGCCAACGGAATTTCTCCTCGGCTAGACTCTTGTAATACAGTACAAAACCATTGTCTTCCCAGAACAGCAGCTTGATCTTGTCGCGTCGGCGATTGGTAAAGGCATACAGTCCGCCGTCAAACGGATTGTGCCCCAGCTCCTGCTCGACGATCGCCGCCAGCCCGCGGAAGCTCTTGCGGAAATCCACCGGATCACGATACAGATAGATCGCCGGCATGGCCGGCGATGGCCTGAACGTGTGCGTCATGACCAACGGCTCAGCAGTTGTTCAACGACCACCAGGTTCTCCGCCGTCACACCACGCAGCTCGACGCCGCTGGGTAACACGACCGCGAGTCCTTCACCGGTCTTTCCGTTCACGTAGGTACCTGGTACGAATGCCGAACGGCGGCCGCCGCGGGCGGTCTCATCGGCTGGCTGAAACTTGCGCCGCCAATAGACAAACCGGGAGTACCTCAGATCGTTCGCCTCGCAATAGGCCATCTGCGATTGCCCCGATGCCCGCCAGGCTTCGATCTGTTTCTGCCAGTAATCGGCGCGTCCTTCCCGCTGGGTTTGCTCGGTCATCCTCTTCTCCTGTGTGTGCCAACAGGAGACAGTCTTCGTCAGCTCGCGCGAGAACGATAGATGCTGATTCGGGGGCGCTTACACTGAAACGATCAGTCCAACTACCCAGGGATTCACGTCAAGACCCGGTCTTGCGGTCGAAATGATAAGTCGAGTTTTTCTGGAACTTTCCGCCTTCGTAGATCGTATATGTGGTCTTCAGGTGGTCGCCCTTCTCTGATAGTTCATGCGTAATCTTGTGTACATGGCCCTCATTCGACTTGCACAAAGGCGTATTCATATCGCAGTTGAGAACCACTAAGTTCTCATTATTGTTGACGGCCATGACCAGCTGGGGCTGGTTTTGCTTTGCACAGTAATGAGTAGCCTTGATCTCTGTGCAGTCAGCAAAGTTGTCGCAATGATACATGGTCGCCATTTCTTTGGCCGTGCCCGGCAAGAGGTTCTCCTGTACCGTGCTGCCCCTGCCGATCACCTGAAATCGCATTGCAGTCGCATCTGTACCAATCATCGGCGCAACGACCTTGTGCTGCGTGGCCTTACCTTCCTGGCGCTCTTTTGCGGACAGAACCCAGTCACCAGACAATTTCGTAACATTTTGGTAACTGCCCCATTGGGCTCCTTTATCACCGGCTTGACTGAGACCTGCAGCAAACGCTAGAGCCAGGATTGTGGTGCTTGAACGATACATGGACATCTCCCCGTGTTAGAAAAGACACTTACGTCGCGCTGATGAGCGCATGCTGGAAGTCTTGCTCAATACAAGCGTGCGGGTAAGGACCTGAATGGAGGGGCTGACGGGGGTATTCGTTTGGGGGTACTAGATGTCCGTATCGACTAGCCCGAGTCGAACTGCCTGCAGTGCTGCTTCGGCGCGCGTGGAAACATTGAGCTTCTGATAGGTGTTTTTTATATAGGCTGCAGCCGTATTCTTGGTGATGCCGAGGAGATCCGCAATCTCACCACGGCTGTAGCCCTTTGCAATCAGTGTGAGGACCTCGGTCTCCCGCTCGCTCAAACTGACCGAGGGCGAGACTTCCTGGCGTGCTCGGAAATGGCGCAAAACCCGTCTTGCGATGGCCGGCGATAGTGGCGGGTCGCCATTCAAGATGCCTTTCAGGCGGATCAGCAACTGCTCTTTGGCCTGTTCTTTCACCAAATATCCTTGCGCGCCAGCCTGCAATGCTGAGAAAAGGTGGTCGTCATCATCGTAGATCGTCGCGACCACGCAATAGGTTTCTGGCGAATGCCGGGTGATCTCCCTAATAAGATCTATACCGTTCCCGTCAGGCAGGCTGATATCGATCAGTGCGAGATTGAAATGGTTCTCCTTTAGCGCTAAACGACCGGCCTCAAGCGTCGACGCGCAGACTACCTCAATATCCCCGAACGCCTCTGTGATCATTTCACTCAACCACTGGCGGGTGATTTCATGATCCTCAAGTAGCAGTGCTGTCTGCATGACTATCCGGTCTCCTTTAAAGGGCACCTGACTTCAACATAAGCGCCGACGCTCATATCCCCCTTCATTCCTCCCGCGGCCAGTCGAAGCCGTCCGCCGAGTTCCGTGGCACGTCGTCGCATATTATTGATGCCCGTCCCAGCCATCCACTGGCTTGGATCAGTCTGCGGGCCGTCATCCCAAACACTTATGATCAGCTCCCTCTCGCCGCTCTCGGTGTCCACGCCGATCACGCTCGGCTGCGCATGCCTGATAGCGTTCGAGATCGCTTCTCTGACGACTCTCCCAAGGTTGATCTGTTGGCGGTTGTTGAGTGTCACACCCGAGAGATCATCCTTCTGCTCCCAAACTAAGGAGATACTCGCAGCCTCCAGACGTTCTGCCGCCTCTGCCCGCCAGTCGGCCAGCGCATCAACGAGGTCAATCGTTACCTCCTCCAGTTTCAAGCCACGAATCGTCTCGCGTAGCGTCTGGAGTGCCGACCTGGCAGTCTCTGCATTGCTTGTGTTGTCTGACAGATGCGCCAGGGTCAGAAGCTTCGCACCAACATCGTCATGCAAATCGCGCATGATGTGCGCACTCTCCGTTACACGCCGCTGCAGATCATTATTCAGCTGCTCCAGTTCCGCCGCCTTCAGTTCCAGCTGAGCCGATATCCGGTCCCTTTCCCGATTGCTCTCGTCCAGTTGTCCAGCCATCGCATTGAATGATGCTGTCAGACTGCCCACTTCATCGGAACTCGATACCGCAAGTCTTTTTCCGGTGATTCCTGCGCCCACTTCACGCAGTGCGGCACTAAGATTGGCAATCGGTCCAAGAGCCATGTGACGGAACCCGATATAAATGCCGCCACTGATCAGGACCAGCAACACAGCATAGCCAAGCAATACTGTCTCGAGCGTCCTGCCATACTCGGCGTCTATACGTTTTGTACTCATCCCCAGGCGAAATTCTCCGATATCATGACCATCTGATATGATTGGGAAGTGGAGGACCCGTATCTCGGGGTTTTTCTCTATGAGTGCCAACAGGCGATCGCTCCGCTGTTGCCCACTTGCCGTTTTTGCAGCCCGCACATAACTGTTCTGATCATCCAGATAGTGGGTCAGTGTGATTTCGTTGCTGGCAACCAGCACGCCGTACACTACGTCCTCTTCACGGCTTACCTCCCGCATAAAATCGTTCATGCCTTCGAAGTCGTAAGTCATAATTGGCTGCGGTGCAATCAGCGATACGAACCGTCCTAACGCCGTACCCTTACTGAGCAGGCTTTCAGTGAGCTGCCGCTCATGGACGTTCATATATACATAAGTGACGACGGTCAAAATCGCCACTAACACGGCGATCACCAAAGCAATGAACTTCGTACCCAGGCTACGCATCGCTGCGGCTGGCCACGCCACCCTAGTAGTCCTCTCCAATGACTTTAAGGATAAGTCGGCGATGGAGATCGTATTCTCCGTCCCGCGCAGGTTCGATGTTTGTAATCCCAGCTGTTTTCAAGGCCTGTTTTCCCTGCTGGGATTGTCCGAGCGAAATCAATGCATCCCCTACTGCTGCCTGCTCTGATGCGCTGAGTGCATTGGAGACGGCCCATGGCAGATGTGCGAAGGGTTCGCCGGCTGAAAGCACCCTGACCTGGTTAAAATCAATCGCCTTTCTGACTGAAGGAAGTTTCTGCAACACGAGGCCAGCACCGCATGCCTGCGCCTGCCCCTTGAACATGCCAACACAACCATCCGGTGGGTTTATGGCGATCGCGGGTTCATAGTCGCCCTCCGCGAGGCCTGCCTCCATCAACTGATAGACATTCCCAATATAAGAAACCATCGCCATCTTGCCGGCGCCGAAGATGATACGTTTCCCTCGGAGGTCCTCTAATGAGTCGATGCCGCTGTCCTTTCTGACATATATGGCAGGAGTCATATGCGACTCGCCAAATTCCTCATTCTTGGCAACGATGTGGTAACCATGCAGTTTATGGCTCTTAACGTACTGGTACTGATTAAGATGCACCAGGTCGAATTCGCGGTTTGCCACGCGCTGCCAGAACACGTCGAACGTCTTGCTGGTCACTAGCCGAATCTCGCGTCCCAGACGCTCGCCGAGCGCTTTGGCCAGTGGATCAAACATTGTCCGAGTCAGGTTTTGTGCGCGGCGGGGAAACACGCCGACGACGAGCGGCTTCTCATAAACAAGCGAGTCGAAGCGGTGCGCAGCATCGCATCCTGACTGACAGTAGTCTTCGCCTGTCACTGTGTAGATCATCTGTCGATGGCGGTCGTATTCTCCGTCAACTGCGATATTAAGAGCACTCAGTCCAGCGGACTTCAATACCTGTCGCCCGTTTTCAGTCTTCTTGAGATCGAGCAGCGCTTTCTGGATTGTGTTCTGTGTTCTGGTATCCAGCCTTGGATGCACCGCCCAAGGCAAATGCGCTACCGATTCCGTTTTCGCGAGAACCTTCAGTTCCTCAGGATCGATGCGCTGTCTGACGCTGGGTAGATCGAGCGCGAAAGTCCCAGCGCCCCCTCCATCAGCATGGCCGAAGTAGACTGCGAAGACGGCATTTGGTGGCGTCACCGAGAATTCTTCTACGTAGTCCGCTTTGCTCAACCCGGCCTCGAGCAGAAAATGCTTGTTCATGATGTAGCTGACCATCGCAGACCGCCCGCCGCCGAACACAATTTTCTTCCCTTTCAGATCGCCCGGAAAATCAAGGCCGCTGTCTTTACGAACGATCAATGCCCCGGCGATCGTGTCTCTGCCCGCTTCCTCGTTCTTCAGGATCACCCTGTAGCCGAACTCTTTGGCGCTGCGAACGTAGTGATATTGGTTGAAATGCACGATGTCGTAACGCTGTTGTGCAACCTTCTCCCAGAAAGATTCGAAATCCTTGCTAACTTCCAGTTTTACTGGCCTACCGAGTGACCTCTCCAAATAAGCCGTCAGTGGCGTAAGGCTTCGAATCGTCGTTTCCGCATTGCGTCGGGGGAAAACACCGAGGCGAAGTGCGTCCTCAGCCAACAACGGTTCGACGAGGCTGAACAGTACGCATATCAACAGAAAGCAGTTACGGCAAGAACACAGCAAAATCGGCCTCCCAGGGCAGCCCCGGTGCCAAGCTCTGGATGCTCAAGACAGTTCCGTGAGGCCGAGCCGTAAGCCGTATGGATACTATTCAAGATAGACGCGAGCACGAGGAACGACAATTGCGATAGGAAACAGACAGAGAACGACCGGCCAATTTTACAGGCTAGTCACAGGCAAAGGTGCTTTTCCACTTACTCTCGTATTTGGCCAGCCGCAGGCATTGCGCTTGCAATGTACTACTTCCGCGCTTGCTACAGACCTGCCGCTCACCTGGCATGACCTGAGCGGCCGCAGAGGGTCCAGGTTGTGTGAAAACTCCGCAGCGGCTCACGGGCAAGGATCGACTTGAATCTGTGCCTCGACGGACGGGGTGCAGCCGTCAAAACTGTTAACGGACTGTGACCAGTCCACTTGCCCTAATCGAAATTTACTCAAGCAGAGAAACGATTACATGCCCCCGCTTTTGCGTTTTCACATGGCTTGGGTCGAAAGCCGTCTTCCACACCGCACCGACGACGAGACCGCCTCAAGGGCGGCCTCTGACTTTCTGCTAACTGGCGTTTTCGGCTAACTTCGGCCGGTCGTCAAGCACCCCGCGACCGGCAGCTCCAAACGCTTTGCAGACTTTGGCTGAGGGAATCGTAAAGCCTAGAATCGATACACTGCACCTATTCGACAGTCAGTGTCGGGGACCTGGGGTTTTGCAATGCGGCCTGAAGCGGAACTGCAGGACCGCAGCAGTGGACTAGATATTCACCAGTGCATGTTCGCTGGCGCAGCCTGTGGGCCCCGAACCAGTCGTCCTGGGAGTTCGCCAGTATCGGAACCGTTGCGGTGCACAATACGGCCGCTAACGATGGTCGCGCAGTAGCCGTCGGCGCGTTGTACGAGCCGTCGACCTCCGGTCGGCAGGTCGTGGGCAACTTCGGGGGCATATAGCCTCAGTTGGTCCAGGTCGATGACGTTAAGGTCAGCTTTGTAGCCTGGTGCAATGACACCGCGGTCCTCCAGTCCGACGGCGCGTGCCGCGTCCCGGCTCAACATGCGCACGGTTTCAGACAGCGACAGTCGCTCGCCACGAGTTCGGTCCCGTACCCAATACGACAGCATGAAAGTCGGGAAACTGCCGTCGCATATGGTGCCGCAATGCGCGCCGCCATCTCCCAGGCCGAGCACGGCTGCAGGATGGCGCATCATGGCGAGCGAACTCTCCAAGGAGCCATACTCGTAATTGCACAGAGTGACATAAAGCATGTTGTGGCCGTCGCGTTCCAGCATCAGGTCATAGACGAGTTCCTCGGGGGTAACGCTGGCGCCTTGAGCAAGCGCACGAATACTCTGGTCGAAAGGTTGCTCATAGTCCGGGGGATCGCCAAGGAGAAACATGTGGTCAAACTCGCGTACCAGCCGACCGAGGACTATGGTCGGGTCGGGATCAACGGCCTCGGATAGAATACGCGCACGCATCTCCGGTTGCTTGAGCACACCTATCTTGTCATCGAACGACAGGGACTCGAGTTCCTGGTAGCTGGGTGTAGTGTAAAAGGGGTTCAACGTCAGTTCGTGGCCCAGCATGACACCGATTGCGCGACTGAGGACCTGGGCGCGTATCGGCGGCCCTGCCGTGCTTGCCTCGGCTGCCCAGTCAAGTATCTCGCGCCAGCGTAGAGTCATCGGGCCATAGCCGCCTTCAAGTAGTGACACAGACAAGGGACGATTGGACCGCTTCACAACCCTACGCAACAGATCAAACGTCTCCTCAACTGGGTCGAAGTCCATGATCAGCTGCATCACACCGCGGTTCAGATCATTCAGAACGCCTGCCAGTGCAAGCAATTCGTTCTCTGCGGCTTCAAAGCTAGGCGTGGATTTGCCATCGCTGGAACGGTGGAAAAATGTGCGGGATGTTGTGATTCCCAGTGCCCCGGCCTGCATAGCATCCCTTGCCAGCTCAGACATGGCCTTGAGGTCATCAGGAGTCGCAGATTCACGATCCGCACCGCGCTGTCCCATGACGTAGACGCGCAGTGCGGCATGCGGAAGCTGGCTGCAAACGTCCATATCAAAAGAGCGGCCGGCAAGGTAGTCGAGATACTCGGGATAGCTCTCCCAGGTCCAGGGCAGACCGTCCACCAGCACCGGGTGTGGAATATCTTCCACTCCCTCCATCAGCTGAATTAAAAGTTCGTGCTGATCAGCACGACATGGTGCAAAGCCGACACCACAGTTGCCCATGACGACGGTGGTCACACCATGAGCCGAGGAAGGCACCAAGTGATTTTCCCATGTGACTTGGCCATCGTAGTGGGTGTGGATATCAACGAAGCCCGGCGTAACCACTTTGCCCCGGGCTTCGATCTCTTCACGCCCTGCTTCTCGGACCTCACCGACTTCGACGATTCGACCTCCGTCAATTGCGACGTCGGCGCAAACCGGCTCGCCACCATTTCCGTCGACGACCTGCCCGTCCCGAATAACCAGATCAATTGTGCCTTTCATGATGCAATCCCCTGAAAACCGACACGGATAATCCGCCCCAACTTGCTCGGTTTCCACCATGATCCAATGACTGATCAGAACGCCTATGTAATCCTTCGAGCAGCGACAGCTAGGATTTCATAAAGCCTAGCTCATCAGCCAGGAAAAAGACGAAAATCTTGGGATCAGCCTAGAGTTGTAGAATCCCATAAACGACTCAAGGGAGTCTGGGGATCAGAAACGCCAGTCGACTGGCTATTCACGCATGAAACGTGGCATGCCAACTCAGCTGAGCCCACGAGAACGTCAATCTAGAGGAGTCCCTCTCAGAAACTGCCAACCAGGATGACGGCAATTGATTAGGCGAATTCGTCGGCAGTCCTCGTTCACAGTTTCCTAACTCCGCAGAAAACGCAGCAATACTACTCCAGGCAACAGTTCTGGCCGAACCTTTTCCTGGGGCGGTGGTTCAAGGGGATAGCCTTCCAAAAGTTCAAGAAATGAATGAGTTAAGTTTCGGGTAGAACCAGATGCTCACGCAAATCAGGATGTTGGGCTATGCGGGGAGAGACTCGAACTCTCTTCGATTTTCGCTGCGGTTAAATTCTGCAATCGTCACAATGCTGTGTCACTGCCATCTCAGGCATTAATTCCCAAACAGAAAAAACGACATTGGCAATGGTGCGATTGCTAATGCCAACACTGCGATGTACGTACGGTATCCTACGATAATGCTCATGCCCGCGATGAAGCCAATGCCACCGCCTCCTCCGATGAGTGCATTGCCCGGAACATTCACTGCAATTGCGATCGCAAGGTATCGATGTCTGAGAGCAAATGGTGTCAGTTTCGAGGGGGCCTTCGCGTGCAATCGCTCCAGCCGCTTCTGGTGGCTGAGGGGTTCCAGCTCAGCGATCAGTTCGCACGCCTTAAACAAGCGTAGCCAGTGGAACAACTGAGATGCCACCTGAGGAGGCACAACTCGCCCAACGATAAAGCTGATGGTCAGGGCGATCAGTGTGCATACGTATGCCAGTACGGCCCCCGTGCTCCCCAGCAACAACATTAGACCAAGACCCACCTCAATCGCAGGCATGAACGGAATGGCCATCAGTAAGATATACGCAATCACGGCCAGCAAGAGCATTGCGTCCAACATTGGCCCGCGATAGGGGATGATCTGCAGGTTGACCTGACTTGCCATCCAGCTTCCGCCTGCACTCAATAGCAAAGCAATGGCCAGAATCAACGTCAATTTGAAGTACAGAGGGAATCGACGGCACGCCACCGGGACACCAGTCTCCCTGTTCAATTTGTCACTTCGTAGAAAGACGTCCCCGGATTTCATGGTTGACCACGGCTCAAATATATCGTGGTCTTGCCGGGCTTTCCTTTACAGCCGCCGACCGACCAGGAAGCTACCGGTAATTGGTTCCCAAGGTCAGTGCGACATGCCATATCCATACTTCTTGCGTCCAATTTGGTGGTGATCTCCATCAAGGCTTCAGGTACGCGAAACCTTCCTTCACCTGAAGCCTGGCGATTTCCGAGATGCCCGATGGGACGATTTTCACTTCCCCGAGAAGATCCGTTTTGTTGATCTGCCGTGCCGTGAGAGTTGCATTGCAGACGCGAAAATCCACACCCTGCTCGACTAGGCGAAGGACTGCGTAATCGTAAGGATTGTCGCGATGGTCCTTTGCATCCTCGAGTAGAAAGTCGACACCGGGACCATAGGTGACAAAGACGATCTTCGCTGTAGGCACGTCATCGAGGTATGAACTGGCGAGCATCAGGGCCCAGCGTGCATTTCGCGTTTCATCCACGTGAAAGACCACCCTGTCCCATTTGCCTTCTGATTTCTCGGCATAAACCGGTACGAGCAGCCCGACCAGTAGCGCAGCTAACAGGCAGCTTTGAGCTAAGCGATTCACAGTGTTCATCTGTTACTCCTCCGTTCGGTTGTTGGAGAGCCAACACAAGCAGTCGGGCCTTCGAAAGATCCATCCTTGAATACCGGCTCCGCACTGGATACTGGCCCTGGCGGCACGTCCCTATGCCGCACATGTCATTCCACAGATTGATGCCTTTTTGACTCAGGCTTTCTCACTTATAGGCCCCAACACCACAGAAAAACCCGTCATCGTTCGTGGCTATGTAGCTGGTCTTCGGTCTGATCTCGTCAGTACCAGGATAAGGCCATCGGTAGTCCACCCAGCCGGAGCCTGACTCCTGGGCTACGTTGATCATGTCCTGAAACAGCAGATCACCATATTTATTGAAATTGAACATGTTTCTACCGACCAGTTCCGGTTTGATCGGTTGCGATAGGAGCACGCCGTCCATGTCGATGCAGAACACATACAAGTCCCTGTCCCGAAACGCGCCCTTCGGGTCAGCAAAAGTGGAAAAGGCCTTTTCGCGACCCATCGCGTTGACCGCTTCCTGAGCCTTCAGACTCATAGCCTTGGCCTCTTGTGGTGTCGCCATATTGGTAGCGGAGACACTGCCCGCCAGGAAGATGGCAAGTAATCCCGATGACATGTGTTTCATCTCTCTCCTCCATCTGTGTGTAGCTGTGTGCAGGCCTGAATGCGAGCCCACTATTGGACGCGTTCCCCGGCGCTTTTAAAAAGATCTGACTAGACCGTGCGGCGCTGAGGGAATCGCTGAAGTTGAAAATAGCGCTATGCTCCCGCAAGAAGGCGATATTCCTCCGACCTTTTCCGGAAGAATTCACGACTCGCCAACAATCATCGGTTTATCAACAGCTTGCGATCAGGGATAGCGAACTTGACTGAAAGGCCGTTTACCGAAATTGCCCCATTCGAGGTCGCCGGCAATCCGGTAGACCCCGCAGGCCTTCGGGTGACGATCGGTGGCAGCGAGGTCAGATTGGAGGCCAAGGCCATGCAGGTGCTGATCTACCTGGCAGAGCGGGCTGGGCGCGTGGTCAGCCGCGCCGAACTTGAGGAACACATCTGGCCGGGCCGCATCGTCACAGAGGACTCGGTCGTCAAGGCGATCGCGAAACTGCGGCGGGTGTTTCATGACAATGCCCGGGAACCAAGGATTATTGAGACACTCCCTAAGAGCGGTTACCGACTGATTGCACAAGTCTCACGAGCTAATGAAGGTGACCGGCGAACCACCGTAAGCTCAGATATCAAAGGAAGATCCGCTTTACGGCAGCGCGGTCCTGTCCTCAAGTGGATTGCCGGCGCCGGTGTGATGGCGCTTCTGCTGTTGGGATTCTGGGGTGTGTTTGATCGGAACAGTCAGGACCATACGTCTTCGCCTCCGGTCCCCGAGAGGCCCTCAGTTGCTGTAATCCCTTTTAGCAACCTAGGACGGGCGCCGGATGATGACTATTTTGCGAACGGCATAACCGCGGACCTGATCACTGATCTGTCCAAGCTCCAAAGGCTTCTGGTCATCGCTCCCCAAACTACGTTCGCCTATCGCGGTACCGACACCGATCCGGCGCTTGTTTCTTCTAAGCTGGACGTCGACTATCTTGTGACCGGCAGCGTGCAGCGGCTCGAACAGACCCTGCGGATCAATGTCCGTCTTACCGAGGCGCAGGGAGGGCGAGCACTCTGGGGTGAGCGCTATGTCGGGAAGTTGAGCGACGTCTTTTCCATGCAGGACAGGATTGCGACCGCAGTAGTTTCGACCCTCGAGTTGGAGCTGGCACCGGACGAGCGGAGAAAACTGGCGAGCCGTTCAACCGCTAGCATTGCCGCCTACGATGCTTACCTGCGCGGCCTCGAAGCTCACGGCGGCCGCAGTGAGATCCAGAATCGCGTTGCTCGGAGTCACTTCGGCGAGGCGGTCGCGCTCGACCCTCAATTCGCTCGCTCCTATGCTGGTCTTGCGCTTACCTATTCCCGCGAGGCAATTGATGGGTGGACATCCAATCCGTCGAATTCGCTAATACAGGCGGCGCGCTATGCGGACAAGGCGGCCAGCATAGATTCGTTGTTGCCGCAGGTGCATTTCGTCACTGGCCAGATTCGACTCTTTCAATACCGACACGCCGAGGCCGTTGCAGCCGCAGAGCGCGCCATTGAGGTTAATCCGAACTATGCTGATGCCTTTGCCCTACTGGCCTGGACACTCAATTATGCTGGCCGGTCCGAGAAAGCCATTCTCGCTTTGAATATGGCAATTAGGCTGAATCCGCGACCACCGGCCTCCTATCTGGAAATCCTAGGTGAGATCTATTTTGCACAGGGCAGGTACGAGGACTCAGCGGATACCTTTCAGAGCGTGTTGGACACCAACCCGGCGTACCTGCGCGCACGGCTCTGGAATGCTGCAGCCCTGGTCCGCGCCGGATCGCCAGATCTTGCGGAATGGGAGATCGACGAGGCAATGGTCGCTAGCCCGCAATTGACCCTGACGCGCCTTGCATTAGCTTTTCCATTCAAAGATCCCCGTTTGCAGGATACGGTTTTGAGCGCGCTGCGCCACGCGGGGTTGCCGTGATCCTGGTGTTTGGGAAGGAATTCAGCCGGTTATGTCGATCGGTTGATGCTTTTGAACGCAGGCGCCCAAATGCAAGCCGTCAGCGAATTCGTCGACAGCCCTCATCCTTACCGCCTTAACTCCGCAGAAACCGCAGAGAAGCCAAGCCGGGAACAGTGCTGGCCGAACCTTTTCCTGGGAAGGTGGCTCAAAAGGTGGTCCGCTTTGCTCCAAAGAACAGGCACTGGCTCAATTGTTGATGAACGGCTGGTTCTGGCCGGGAAGAGACGAAACAGCCGCCCATCGAGGCGGCTTTTCTTTTGCTGCACCGCGCTAAATCATTGTCGACCCAGATCGGACTTTCATACAACCACTGCAAAGAAGACACTACCAGGCCGAATCATTAGTATCTGTATCTGAATGCGTTTTGGCTGTTAAATAAGGAAGGGAAAAATTGACGACTCTTGTGGTTGGGGCAAGTGGAGCGACCGGACGACAACTCGTGAAACAGCTACTTGATCGGGGACAGCACGTAAGAATTGTTGTTCGATCAACTGAAAATCTGTCCAAAAGCGTCATGAGCCACGAAAACTTGTCCGTGATCCATGCAAGCGTCCTAGATCTTAGCGATACCGAGATGGCCCAACATGTTCATGGGTGTGACGCGTTGGCCTCGTGCCTTGGGCATAACCTGAGTTTCAAAGGAATGTTCGGCGCCCCGCGCAGGCTTGTGACCGATGCCACTCGACGATTGTGCAGTGCCGTCAAAGCGAACCAGCCAAAACAGCCAGTCAAGTTTGTGCTCATGAACACGACCGGTAACAGCAACCGTGATCTCAACGAACCGATATCGTTTGGCCAGAAGTGTGTTATCGGTCTTCTTCGTCTACTGCTGCCTCCACATGTGGACAACGAGAACGCAGCGGATTATCTGCGCACCGAAATTGGCCAAAACGACGGGGAAATCGAATGGGCTGTGGTGCGTCCGGACAGCTTGGTCGATGAAACGGAGATAACCGAATATGCGGTGCACCCCTCGCCAACGAGAAGCGCAATCTTCGATGCGGGTGTGACCAGCCGAATCAATGTAGCTTGCTTCATGGCTGATCTGATCGGTGACGATGACACATGGAATGAGTGGAAGGGAAAAATGCCCGTGATATACAACCAAGGACAGGAAGCAGCAATCGCGGACAACGCTTAGAATTCCGTTCCTGGCCGACTGCTGTCTTTAGGCGGCACGAGGTGGTCGCAGTCAAGTGTCAGCTAGGGTGAAAGACAGCAAACGACACCAAGCCGTCCTTAAGCATTTCCTGATTGATGCTATCAGAATGCTTTACAGCAAATCCGGCCCGAATGGCTCAAATCGACACCAAGCGGAAGTTCGGAGGCGGGCCACGGGACGGCAACAATCAACACTTTACTTCAGGTCAGCGCGCATCGCGGCCAATAGGCGCTTTCGAGTGTGAACGCGGAACACTACCGACTCGTACA